>Ga0066652_100000910_pt1 | contig 14647 bp, 14 predicted proteins | sample GraSoiAngelo_101_FD_71413 | JGI IMG/M metagenome (GOLD analysis project Ga0066652, IMG submission 71413) | Grasslands soil microbial communities from the Angelo Coastal Reserve, California, USA - 14_0903_02_30cm | ecosystem: Environmental > Terrestrial > Soil > Grasslands | place: USA...
GGCCTCGAGGGCGGTGATGTGGTCGCTGACCGTGGAAAGCGAGCTGTTCAGCTGTTCTGACGCGGCCCAGAAGGTGCCGGTGTCGGCAATGGCGCCAAGAGCCCGCAGGTGCTTGATCTCGACAGAGCGCCAATTGTCCGGCATTCCGAAATTTTATACGGAAGACTCAGGTTGCTCCGGAGATTAGGTTTGGGAAGATTAAAGGCGTGGAGATTCTGATGGCCGTGCTGGCGCTCCTCCTGCTGGCCCTGTGCGCCGGCCAATGGGGCGCCGACTCGCGCGCGCAAGACGTCGACCGGGCAACTCCCTGGTGGCCTGCCACGCCGCGGGAGTGATCCCCTAGCCCAAAAGCCCACCATTGGCAGGTGCCGGGCCACTCCCGCGTTAAGCACCAGGTGAGAACCGCGCGAGGCCTCAGCCGGCTGGCGGCGGCGGCAGCTTTGCTTCTCGCCGCGGCGTGCACAAGCTCCAACGCCACCTCGCAGGGCCCCACGATCGATTTCTGGTACTTGCCCAACGGAATCCACCCCGAGCAGTACATGCAGGATGCCGTCAAGGCCTTCAACGTTGGCCATCCCAACATCAGAATCAACGCCACAAAGCTGTCGCGCGCCGACGCCTACAGCAAGCTTGGGGCCGCGCTGCCGGGTGGGGCTGGCCCAGACGTGGCGCAGGTCGACACAACTTGGGTCGGAGCCCTCGCGAAGGCCGGCGGCCTGCACGAATTCACGCCCGACGAGGTCCGCGCCATCGGCGTCGCCGGAGCCTTCGCACCGGCGATATGGGAGTCGTCGGGTAAGTACAAGACCAGCCAGACGACCGCCATCCCCTGGTTTGTCGACACCCGCGCCGTCTTTTACCGCACCGACGTCCTCAAGAGCCTCGGTATCGAACCCGCCAACGCCTTCGGCAGCTGGGAAGACTTCGACCACACGCTGGACGCGATCCAAAGGTCCGGCAAGATCGCGGCCCTTGGCGTCGCCGGCAAGAACGCCACGAACCCAGCCGCCGACTTTGCGCCCTGGGTGTGGGAGGCGGGCGGATCTCTTCTGAGTGAGGACGGCGCCACGCCGGAGGTCAGTGAGGCCAGGTCGGTCAACGGCTTCGATGAGTATCAGCGACTGGGCGGCAAGTACGTCCCTCCGGCGGTGCTCCAGAAGAACAGCGCCGACGTCGAGGCCATGTTCGCCGCGGGGAAGTTTGCGGTCACCATCAGCGGACCATCGCTGGCGCAGCAGCTCCAGCAACCCAAAACACAGGGCGGATTCGGAGACGATGTCGCGGCCAGGTCAGGCTTCGCCACGACACCGCTGCCAGGTGGGCCGGCCGGTCGCCTGGCTTACGTCGGCGGCAGCAACCTGGTGATCCTGAAAAGCACCAGGCACGAGGACGCCGCCTACGCGTGGGTGCAGTTTCTCGCCGGTGTTGAAGGGCAAACCAACTATGTGTCGCGGATCGGCATGTACCCCGCCCTGCTCAGCGCCGCCGGCGCAAGCGTCTTCGCGGGCAACAAGTACCTCGCGGCCTTCAAGGTGCAGGTCAACACCGGCCGGCCATTCCCCACCGTGGCCGCATGGCCTTTGATCGAGAAGATCCTCGCCGCCGACCTCGGCACCGTATGGGACACGGTGATCGCCGACCACCAGCCGATGGCGAAGGATGCGCTGCAGACGGTGCTCGAAAAGGCGGCCACAGACATGCAGGCGGCGATCAACCAAGCCGCCTGACCACCCTGCCGCCCATGGTCACGCCCTCGAAGACTTGACATGCGGGCCGGCGGTCAATAACTTCGATTGCTAAGCCGGACCCAACCCGCGGATAACGGGCGGCGGGCTATGGTCGGGGCTGCGAGCCGGAGCGGGGATTCGCAGAATTGCAGTCGGCTTCAACGGCTAGGGGGTTGGGTATGAGACGGCTGATTCGGCTCGCAGTGGTGGCCGCCGTGGTGGCGATGCAAGGTTTCGTTCCCGGCACCGCGTCGGCGCAACCTGCGGCAATTGGCTCGGCGCAGAGCTGTCAGCTCGGCAACGGCATCAAACACGTGATCTACATCCAGTTCGACAACACGCATCTCACCCGGGACCGCGACGGCGTGCCGTCAGACCTCGAGCAGATGCCGAACCTGCTCAGCTTCATGACCAGCAACGGGACCCTGAGCGATAACGAGCACACGATCCTCATCTCCCACACCGCGGGCGGAATCCTGACCTCGCTGACCGGCCTCTACCCGGACCGCCAGGGCTTGACCGTCAGCAACTCCTACGGCTACTTCAAACCGGATGGGACGACCGCGTTTTCGAGTGCGTTCAAGTACTGGACCGACAAGGTCGACGACGTGACCGCAACCGGCGCCAACGACCCGCGGCCCAACATGGTCACCACGGGCGGCCTGAACACTCCGGCGCCCTGGGTGCCCTACACGCGCGCGGGATGTGACTACGGCGCGGTGTCGACGGCGAACGTCGTGCTCGAGAACACCAAGACCACGCCGGCCGGGGACATGACCAAGGTCTTCGGAGCCCATTCACAAGAGTGGGAGGAAGCGTTGGCGACTCCAGCCCTGGCCCAAACTGATTTCGTCGGTATCGCCATCCACTGCGCCCAGGGCGGCGGCATCTGCAACACGAGCACCAAGTTGCGACCGGACCTGCTCCCTGATGAGCCCGGTGGCTACAACGGATTCAACGGCCTCTTCGGCGCCAAATACGTCAACCCCACGATCACCGGCGGGCAGCACGTCGTGAAGGACACCGAAAACCACAACATCACCGACCCGAGCGGCAATCCCGGCTTCCCCGGGTTCGACGGGATGTTCGCCAAGGTTTCACTTGGCTACGTCGCGCAGATGCAGGAAGCGGGAGTTCCCATCACGACCGCGTACATCTCCGATGCGCACGACAATCACAGCTTGTTCCGCGCGTCAGGCCCAGGCGAGGCCGACTACATAGCCCAGCTTCACGCCTACGACCAGGCCTTCGGCGCGTTCTTCACCCGTCTGGCGGCGGACGGCATCAACAAGTCGAACAGCCTCTTCGTATTCACCTCGGACGAGAACGACCACTTCGCGGGCGGACAGTCGACCGACGGAATCTGGAGTCACACCTACTGCAATATCAGCGCCGGCCAGACGTGCCCTGCGAATCAGATCGGTGAGGTGGAGCAGAACATCAAGGCCCTCGTGCCGGCGGCCGACCTGCCCGCTGCCTTCGACATCCACTTCGACTCTGCGCCCACGGTCTACGTCGCCGGCAATCCTGCTCGCACCGATGCCAGATTGCGGAAGTTCGAGCGTGAGCTCGCGGCGGCCCGGGCGGTCGACCCCTACGTGAGCTCGTCCGCCACACCGGTCATGCTGTGGATGGCCGATCCGGTCGGGCAGCAGGCTCTGCACATGACCAACGCCGACCCACAGCGCACGCCAAGCTTCACGTACTTCGCCAACCCCGACTACTTCCTCACCACCGGCGACAATCGCTGCATCGAGCGGCCGGCCACATTGAACGTGGCGACATGCATCGACTATCACTTCGCATACAGCCACGGCGACGCCACCGAAGACATCGGACGCACGTGGCTTGGCTTCGTTGGACCCGGAGTCAAGAATCTCGGGCGGAGCGGCCAGACCTGGTCCGATCACGCCGACATTCGCCCCACCATCCTCGCGCTCCTCGGGCTGAAGGACAGCTACGAGCCCGACGGCGCGGTGCTGGCCGACTTCCTCCAGACCTCTGCCGTTTCTCGCGACCTGCGCCAGCATCACGAGTCGCTGGTGCGACTGCGCGGGGTGTACAAGCAGATCGCGGCGCCGTTTGGACCGTTCGCGCACGACAGCCTGGTTGCATCGTCGCACGCGCTCGGCAGCGGCAGTACCGGCGATGACGGGCACTACGCAGCCGTGGAAAGCAGCCTTGCTTCGCTGACCTCTCAGCGAGACGCGCTGGAAGCCGGCATGAGGACGGCGCTCACCAACGCCGCCTTCGGCGGGGGTCCGACCACCGAGCAGGACCTGAAACGGATGATCGCCCAGGGCCAGCAGCTGCTGAGCGAGGCCTCGGCCCTCGCGGCCAGCTCATAGGAAGTACGCGGGGCCGGCGACGGCCCCGCCTCACCTCTCCCGGGCAGGTACCTGAAAACAGGTACCGGAAGGCGGCAGATTCAGGTGTTTCCCCCCTTATGAGCAATACGCCCTGATTCCTAGTCTCGACTCAACGGTTTGCGAGAGCAGCCGAAATCAAAACCACTGAGGAGATAGACATGGAAGCCAGGGCATCATTCGGCGGAGCGTCAGTTTCGAGAACGTTCGTCGCGGCGATCCTCATCATCGTCGCCTTGGGTCTCGCGGCCATGGGTGGCTACGCGACCAAGGCACTCACTGGCGCAGCGGCCACATCCCAGGGCCAGGTTGTCGTCCACGCGGCGCCGGGCACTGTCCTTCGCCAGGACAACCCGAAAGCGGCTGCGACTGCGCTCCCGGCCGACCGGCCGACGCGCGGCGGCCATGGCGAGCTTCCCTAACACGGTCAACGCGACACTGCGTATCCCCTTGGAGAGAGGGATTCCCCAATCCCTCTCTCTTTTGTGTTCGCCCGGCGGATCGTCAAAATACGGTGATGAGCACGGTGGCCGGCCAGGGCCGCCAGGCCCCTGCAGCTCCAGAGAATCTGCCTCGACCCCTCACCAGCTTTGTAGGACGCGAGGCCGAGTTGCGCTCGCTCAAAACGGTGTTGGGGAGCTCGCGCATGGTGACCCTGGTCGGCGCCGGCGGTTCTGGCAAGAGCCGGTTGGCGGCGGAGCTGGCGCGGCGCAGCCTCGACCACTGGCCGGATGGAGTTTGGTGGATCGACCTCGCCGGCACCGACGACGTGGTCGGGACGGTTGTCGCCACCGCCGAGCTGCCAGGACGGGGACGCCCGATCGACGTCGTGACCTCCTGGCTTGCGATGCGCCACGCGCTGTTGGTGCTCGACAACTGCGAGCACCTGATTGCGGCCAGTGCGGCATTCTGCCAGGCGGCACTCGAGCGCTGTCCGCTCCTGTCGATCATGGCCACCAGCCGCGAGCCGCTGGGGATCGCAGGTGAGGCTCGGTGGCCGCTAACCGCGCTCGGCGACACAGACGCGCTTCATCTCTTCGAGGCACGCGCGAGGCTCGTGCGGCCGGGCTTCAGCGCGAAGCCGCACGCCGACATGATCGCTCGAATCTGCGAGCGACTCGACAGGTTGCCGCTCGCGATCGAAATGGCCTCTGCGCGTCTCGACATGATGTCCGAGGGCGAGCTGCTGGAGAATCTCAACGACCGCTTCCGCGTGCTGGCGTCGGGCTCGCGGACGGTGCCTGAGCGGCAGCAGACCATGACCGCGGCCATTGACTGGAGCTATCGCCTACTCACTGAGGATGAAGCGCGACTGTTTCGGAGGCTTGCGGTGTTTCAGGCCGGCTTCACCATGGAGGCCGCGCGGGCGATCTGCGCCGCGACGCTGCCCATCCTGTCTGGGCTCGTCCAGAAGTCGATGGTCGTGGCTGACAGCACCACCGAACGAGGGACACGCTATAACCTCCTGGAGTCTCACCACGACTTCGCCAACGAGAGGCTGCGCGAATCAGGCGAGCTGGAAGCGACGCAGAAGAAGCACTACGACTACTTCAGCTCGCGGACATGGGAGCCCATGGAGAGGGCCAACTTCTGGCACGCCATCGGTTGGGCGCGCGACAACGCGCAGGACGGCGGCTTGGGACTTGCGCTGGAAATCGGCGACGCCGACTTCAGCGATCAGTCGCGCGCGCAAGCGCTCATCCTCGAATTGCTCGACCACTCACGGCCGAGCGACACCCTCCGGGTCAAAGCATTGACCATGGCCGCACGCCTCGCTTGGCGGCAGGCCGGTGCCGCCGCAAGCAGAACACTTGCCGAAGCGGCCGTTTCCCTGGCGCGAAAGGTAGCTGAGCCCGAGCTGCTCGCCCGAGCCCTCAACGGGGCTGGGCTCGTATATGAGGTGGCCGGCGAGCTTGACCTCGCGGGTCAGATGTACGACGAGGCCTTGTCGATCCTTGGCGACTCGTCGAATCAGACACTCCTGGCCGACATCAGAAACGCGCGCGGCTTGCTTGCCATCACGCAGGGCGACCCTGCCGGCGCAGTCGAGATGCTGAGCCCGTGTGTCGCGTCCGCGCGCGGGGAGGGTGATCCCGCACGGACGGCTCGATACCTCGAAAGCCTGGCCAGCGCGCAGCTGGATGTGGGCGACGTCGATCACGCCGCCGAATCGTGGAACGAGGCGCTCTCGATCTTTCGTGGCGTCAATGACTGGTTCGGCATCGTCTGGAGCCTCGTCGGCCTGTCACTCATCGCCGCGGCCCGACGCGACGACAATCGTGCTCTGCGGCTGGCAGGCGCCGCGGATCGCCTGTCGCGCGAGTACTCGCTGGCCGTTTGGTCGTTCAGGGCTAATCAGCTCGACTTGGTACGCCGGCAATCGCGGCCGGCGTGGAAAGAAGGCGAGGCGATGACCACCACGGAGGCGATCGCCTACGCGCTGGGCGGACATACGCCCGCCGAACAAACGCTGGCTGACGGCGGACTCCTGAGCAAGCGCGAGCGCGAAGTGGTGGGGATGGTCGCGGCCGGCAGGACGAACAAGGAGATCGCCCAGCACCTGTTTATCGCCGAACGGACCGCCGAAGGCCATGTGGAGCGCATTCGCAACAAGCTCGGGGTTCGATCCCGGACGGAAGTCGCCACCTGGGCGCTTGCGCACGGACTGAAGCCGCTTGACAAGCCTCCCCCCGAGAGTAAGGTCTGACCCGGACCCCAGCTGCAGTCAGCGCGGCTCGTGTTTGGGAGGGGAATTGGGATGGCTCAGTGGCGTCCGGATGACTCGCTGCTCGACCGGAACGCGAAGGGTGAGCTCAAAGGAGCGCGGAAGGTCAACGAAGTCCTGCGCAAAGGCGGGATTCGGCGCGCGAACCGGGTAACCACATCGCGCGACCCAGGCATGACCGCGGCCAAGAACGCGTTGAAGAGGACAGGCATGCCGGCCGGAGTCGAGCAGTGGCAGCTGCCGGTCGCGCTTCCGCTCGACAACCTTCTTGTGTTCACCAGCCGGATGAAGCGAGGGGCGGCCGTTCCCGAGCACGTGCACCGCGTGTGGGTGTTTAGGGTCATTATCACCGGCTCGCTGAAGTACGGTGGGCAGACTCTCAAGCCAGGCGACTGGATGCTCGTGCCGCCCGGCCAGTCGTACTCGATCAAGGCCGGATCGGGCGGATGCACCATCCTGTACGCCCACTGCATGGTGCCCGAGCCTCCGGCGCCCCCGGGCCCAGGACCGAGCCGCCTTCCTTCAGGCTGAGTGAGGCTGTAGCAGCTCCGCGATCGAACCTTCGAACGTGGCCAGCTGCTTGTGGACCTCGATCACCTCATCCGATGTGACGGGATCGGTGGGGTCGATGTCCGTCTGGTGCTCCGTCCACTCCGTGCCGCACTCGCACCTGTGGAACAGAAACCGGTCGGTCCGGGAGCGATAGGTGTAGATGGCGGCGTCCTTCCGACGCCTGCCGCAAGCGCACTTGCCCTTGTCTGACTCCAGCTTCGACCTTTGCAATGACGTGAACCTCGACCTATATAACGATCCTGCTGACGAATTCGTTGCATGGTACATCGCGGTCATTCGAATTGGAAGGTTCAAGAGACTGTAAACAAGCGACGACATTTCGTGCGCCCTGCACGTGAAGGAGTTCTTCACCTCCCCGCTTGCCGGGGAGGTCGGCGCAGCGCCGGGTGGGGGCGCTAGCCCTCATCCGCGGAGGAGTTCAGCTCCTTGAGCAAGCCCTGGAGGTCTCGCAGTCGCTCCGTCCGGCCGGCGTGCTCGAGCGTCTGGTACTGGGAGAGCACGTCCACGAAGCCCTCGCCGAGGTCGTAGCCGTGCCGGCGCAGAGCCTCACGTCCGCGGTCGCCGAGCCGGTCGACAACCTCCCGGACCTTGCTTTGGGGGCCGAACCGGTCAGGGACCCGGCGCAGGCGGCTCGACCTTCTTGAGGACCACTCGGTGGCCCTGCCAGCGCTCCGGGACGCCGACCGGCTCGTCGCCCAGGTAGCTCATTTCCAGGCACCAGACCCCGTCCACCTGGACCGGGGCCACACTCAGCTTCGATTTCGGGTTCCGGCGCTGCAGGGACTGGACAAGCGCCACGCCGTAGATGACGAGCGCGCCTGGCAGGTTGATGGTGTTGATGCGCCCGCCCTCGCTGGAGCCGTCGACGCCAGACGTGCGCGAGCCGAGGGAGCGGATCACCCCGGCTAGGTTATCGGCTTTCGGCGCTTCAGCGCCTCCAGGATGGCGTCAACCGTCGCCTCGTAGCCCAACCGCCCGGTGTCCAGGACCATGTCGTAGTGGGCCGGGTGGTTGCGATCGTGGCCATAGACCTGCCGGATGTACGAGGTCCAGTTCTCGTCGGTCTGCTTCAGGCGGCGCCTTGCCTCGTCCTCGGAGCCGATGTTGAAGCGGGCCATGATCGTTTTGACCCGGACTGCCTCCGCCGCCCGGAGGAAGACGTGAAGCGCGTCGGGGAAGCTCCTCAAGATGTAGGCCCCGCCGCGGCCGACGATGACCACGTTGCCGGTGCGGGCCGCCTCCTCGATCACGTGCTGCGTGATCTGGAGCACGGCCTTGCGGGTGTCGAAGGTCGGGGCGGCGTTGGGCGGGCTCCAGGCAGTCGCCTCGGGCGGGATCAGCGGCTCGCTGCTCGCCGATCCGAGCGCCACCAGCAGCCTGGCGAGCAAGGAGCCGGGGTGCTCGTCCTCTGCCTCGACCTCTTCTTTGGGGAGCTGGAGGCGGCGCGCCACCTCGTCGATGATTTTGGAATCGAGAAAATCGGCCTTGAGCTCGGTCGCCAGCATGTGACCGACGGTCGCGCCGCCCGCCCCAAACTGCCGCCCAACAGTGATGACCGGCACGGGCAATATTGTCCCCCTCTCCCCTTCGGGGGAGAGGGTCGGGGTGAGGGGCGTGGACTTCGACCCCCTCTCCCCACCAGGGGAGAGGGTCGGGGTGAGGGACGTGGACTTCGACCCCCTCTCCCCACCAGGGAAGAGGGTCGGGGTGAGGGGCGTGGACTTCGACCCCCTCTCCCCACCAGGGGAGAGGGTCGGGGTGAGGGACGTGGGGAAGAAGGCTGTTAAGACCGTTGTCGCGCGCATCGGCCTCGCAGGAGCATGGACTCATGCGACGAGACCCGCTGATGACCCGACGCGCCAAGAAACTTCGTGCGAACCAGAACTCAGCTGAGCAACGAGTGTGGTCAATTCTGCGAGCTCGGCGGCTGGCGGGCCTCAAGTTCCGAAGGCAACATGTCTTGGGCAAATACATCGCCGACTTCGTCTGTATACCTGCCCGGCTGGTCGTTGAGATCGATGGCGAAACTCATGGCGATGATTCTCAGTTGAGCGACGCCACGCGAACTGAAGTCATCGAGCGAGCTGGCTACAGGGTCATCCGATTTTGGAACGACTACGTGCTAAACGACAGTGATGGTGGAGTCGCTGACACCATTCTGGAAGCGCTAAGGAAGTCGGCGCTCCCGGCCAGCGAGAAAGCCCGGCTTGTGAACGAGGGGTTCGTCCCTTCCCCTCGCCCCTCTCCCTGACCCTCTCCCCTGAGGGGAGAGGGGGCTACTCCAGGTAGTCGCGGAGCTTCTTCGAGCGCGAGGGGTGGCGCAGCTTGCGCAGCGCCTTGGCCTCGATCTGGCGGATCCGCTCCCGGGTCACGCCGAACCGCTTGCCCACCTCTTCCAGCGTGCGCTGATGCCCGTCGATCAACCCGAAGCGCAGCTGCAGCACCCGCCGCTCGCGGGGCGTGAGCGTGTCGAGCACGTCCTCCACCTCCGAGTGGAGCATCGTGAGCGACGCGGCGTCGGATGGCGAGACCGCCTCGCGGTCTTCGACGAAGTCGCCCAGGTGTGAGTCTTCTTCCTCACCGATCGGCGTCTCCAGCGAGACCGGGTCCTGCGAGACCTTCACGATCTCGCGCACCTTCTCCGGCGTGATCCCCATCTCCTCGCCGATCTCATCGTCGGAAGGCTCGCGACCCAGTTCCTGCAGCAGCCGGCGCGACACGCGCACCAACTTGTTGATCGTCTCGACCATGTGCACGGGAATCCGGATCGTCCGCGCCTGGTCGGCGATGGCGCGCGTGATGGCCTGCCGGATCCACCACGTCGCGTAGGTCGAGAACTTGTAACCCTTGTGGTAGTCGAACTTCTCGACCGCCCGGATCAGGCCCATGTTGCCTTCCTGGATCAGGTCCAGGAACGACATGCCGCGCCCGATGTACTTCTTGGCGATCGAGACGACCAGGCGAAGGTTGGCTTCGGTCAGCCTCTGCTTGGCCTCATATGCCCGCTCGTATCGCTCCGTCAGCCGGTAGCGGGCGATCCGATAGGACTCGAGCGCCTCGGCCCGAACGCGCGGGCGCGCGCCGTTTGAGATACGCCGGCGCTCCGCGGAAGCCGCGTCGGTGAGGTTGGGCAGCTTGCCCATATCCAGAAGGCCCAGCAGCTCCTGCGCGATGTGACCTTGCTGGCCTTTCCGCTTCACCGTGGCCAGCCGCTCGATCACCTCGGGCAGCAGCTCGTCGACCGAGCGCTGGCGCCCGTCGACCTCTTCGATCACGTTGAGCGCCTTCATCGCGTCGTGGAGCGGCTTGGCCTCGATCGCCTGCGCAAGCTCGACCTCGTCGTTGGCGGTGAGAAGCGAAACCCGCCCGATCTCCTTCAGGTACATGCGGACCGGATCGTCGAGCGAGACCGAGTCCATCATCTCGATGTCGAGCAGCATCTCGTCATCGATCTGCTCGACCTCTTCGAAGTCCTTCTCGCCGTCGGTGACCTCGATCCCGATCTCTTTGAAGGCCGCGAAGATGCGGAAGATCTGGTCGGGCTCGGCGTCGATCTCCGGGAAGCCCTGGAGGATATCGTCCGGGGTCAGGTACCCCTGTTCTTTGCCCTTGATGATGAGCTGCTCGGCCACGCCCATCAGCTCGTCTTCGAACTTCGGCTCCGGCTTCTCGACCAGCTTCGTGGCTTTGACCGCCTTGGTCGTCGTTGTTTTGGGCGTCGCCGCCGCCTTCACTACACGCGCGATATCTAGCCTCTCCTTTCCATTTCCTGGATGGCGCGCCCGAGCTCCCTTGCTTCGGCTTCCAACCGCGCCACCATGTCCAAGTCCCGGCCCCTCTCAGCCTCGGATAGCTCGCGGATTATCCCACTGTGCCTACCCTTCATGTGGTCCAGGCGGATTCTCTCGGCCAGCTCAACAGCCACCTCGTCATCAACATTCGGCGGCGGAGCCGCCCACGCTCGTCGGATCAGGTCTTGCTCCTCCGGGGGATATCCGGCCAACTCGGCCTCGAGCCCGGAGGGGCCTCCGCGCTCGTAGCTCTCCAGCATACGGACGAAAATGGCGCGGTCGCTTTGATCCAGCTCCTGGGGAGTCAGCATCGGTCGCACACGCTCGAAGGCCACCGGCCTGACCGCGAGCAGCTGCACCAGGTAGCTGCCGGCGCTCAGTTTCTTCCCGGCGACCCTCCCGGCCAAACCGTTCGTCGGTCTTGGGATGGGCGCCGGCTCGGGGTCCCGAAGCAGGAGGTGCCGCGAGATCCCGGTGTGGCGCTCGGCGGCTTCGGCGTAACCGTCGCGCAAGCCCTCCGGAAATTGCCGGATCCAGTCCCGGAGCCTGCCCGCCACCAGCTCGACCTGGTTGGGGTTGCTCGGGTTCAGCCCGGCCGAGTCCTCGGCCATGCCGGCCTCGAAGCCGGACGCCGCCCGGGCGACCAGGTCCTCCCACCTCGTGGCGGCGTCGGGCCCGGCCGCGCGCAAGAACTCGTCCGGATCCTTGGCGTCGGGCAGGATGACGACTCGCGTGCGCATGCCGTGGGCCGCAGCCAGCGTGGCCGCCTTTCGCATCGCCGCGCGGCCGGCCCGGTCCGAGTCGAAGACGAGGAGAAGCTCGTCGGTGAAGCGTTTGAGCAGGCGGACCTGGTCGTCGGTCATCGCCGTGCCCGAGCTGGCCACGGCGTTGGTCACCCCGAAGTGGTGGCTGGTGATGACGTCGAACTGCCCTTCCATGAGCACGGCGTGGCCTCGGCGGGTGATCTCGTCGCGCGCCAGGTCCAGCGCGAAGATCACTCGTCCTTTTATGTAGGACGGAGTTTCCGGCGAGTTGATGTACTTCCGTTGTTCGTCCGCCCTCACGGTGCGGGCCGTGAACGCAAGGGCTTGGCCGCGCTCATCGCGGATGGGGATGACCAGGCGCTCGGCAAAGAAATCCGTCCCGTCGCGGCGCATCAGGCCGGCTTCCTGGGCATCGGCCAGGGAGCGCTGCTTGGCCCTTAGATATTCAGCGAACCCGCGGCCCGCCGGCGCGTATCCGAGCTGGAATCGGCGAGCCGTCTCCTCCCCCACCCGGCGGGACTCGAGGAGCCGGCGGCCCGGCTCGCCCGCGGGTGTTTTCCAGAGCACGTACTCGTAGTACTGCGCCGCCAGCTTGAGCATGTCGAGGACGCGTTTGCGGAGGTCGGCGCGTTCTCTCTGGTCCGGGCTCAGCTTTTTGAGCTCGACGCCCGCGCGCTCCGCAAGCAGCTGCAGCGCGCCTCGCTTGTCGGTCTTCTCGATCAGCTCGACGAACGTGAAGACGTCGCCCGACCGCTCACAGCCGAAGCAGTACCAGGACTGCATCTGGGGGTTGACCTTGAAGCTCGGGCTGTCCTCCTGATGGAAAGGACACAGGCCCCAGAAGTCCTTGTTTCGCTTGGTGAGGCGCACGTGCTCCTGGACGACCTTGACCAGGTCGACCTTGGCCTTGACCTCGGCGAAGGCGTCATCGGACGACAGGGTGGGCACGGGCCCTATTGTGAGTCCTCCCATTCCATGGGGAGGTGTCTGGCGAAGCCAGACGGAGGGGCCCCGGGCGGCCGCGCTTGCCTTAAGGGAGCAGCGCCAGCGAGGCCGCCGTCAGGACTGTTCCGACGAGCAGGAATCCAATTGCGAGCAACGGCGCCAACCACTCGGACCACTGAAGCGGGCCATCCTCGTCCTCGCGAAAGACCAGGCCCGAGGCGCCGTACAGCAGAAATAGCGGTCCGAAGACCAGCCCGAACGGAATCCGGCGGATGAAGACCACGCCCAGGGCGAAAAGCCAGACGAGAGCCATCCCATACCAAACGAACCGCCCCAGTGACCTGCGGGTCAGCACATAAGAGAAGCGTCCAGCGCCGTCGGACTACCGGGCTCCAACCGCCACCTTCACCTCCCCGCTCGCCGGGGAGGTCGGCGGCGTAGCCGCCGGGTGGGGGCTTCCGATTGGCTCTACGCCGAGATCGCCGATCCCGATCCGGTCGTAGGCCCATCGCAGAGGACGCGGCGCCCACCAGTTGGCGTCGCCAAGCAGCCTCATCACCGCCGGCACCACCAGCGACCGTACGATCGTCGCGTCGATCGCGACGGCAATGGCAAGCCCGATGCCGATGGCCTTGATGATCACGACCTCAGCCAGGCCGAAGGCCATGAAGACCGTGAACATGACCGCCGCGGCGCCCGTGATGAGCCGGCCGGTTTTCTCGAGGCCGCTGGCCACGGCCGCGGTGTTGTCGCCAAGGCGCACGTACTCCTCGTGCATGCGGCTGACGAGAAGGACCTCGTAGTCCATCGAAAGCCCGAACACGATCGAGAAGAGGATCACGGGGATGCTCGGATCGAGCGACTGCGGAGTGAAACCCAGAAGGTTGGCGAAATGGCCTTGCTGGAAGATGAACACCAGGGCTCCAAACGACGCACCGATGGATAGGAAGTTGAGCACCACAGCCTTCAGCGGCAGCACAACCGACCCGGTGAGCAGGAAAAGCAGCACGTAAGTCACGAGGACCACCGTGCCCACGGCCAGGGGCACCTGGTCGTAGATGAATTGGATCACGTCGACGTCGATCGCCGTCGCGCCGCCAACGAGCACGCTGCCGTCGGTGACGGCTCGGTCGGCGCGGATCGCCTTGACGATATCGCGCGCCGTGTTCGAGCTGATCTCGGCGTTGGTCGATGCCTGGATCAGCACCACGTGCTTGCCGACGGTGCTCGACATCAGCTGGCGCACGGGTTGAGGAAGGTTGTTCGGATCGCCGGTGTACAGCTGCGTGTACTCAGAGAGGCCGAGGTTGGGGTCCAGATCGTAGATCGAGCTCGTGTGCAGGACACCGGGGATGGATGCGATGCGGCGCTCGAGCGCGTACTGATCGGCGATGCGGCTGGCCGTCAGCGGTGAGCCGTCCGGGTAGTTGACCACGATGTTGAACGTGGTCTGGTCCTGGCCTTGGAAGTCGGCCACCAGCCGGTCGTAACCCTGCCGCGCCTCGATGTGCGTCGGCAGCATGTCGACGTTGCCGTTGGCGAGGCGGAGCTGGAGGAACGGGGTCGCGGCGATGACGAGGAACGCAACCGTCGGCACCAGGACCACGATCGGGCGCTTCATGACCCAGGTCGCCAGGGCACTCCAGAAACCACCCCCGCTGGTGCGGCCGCGCATGAAAGGCAGACGCCAGCGGTTCACGCGCGGGCCGAGAACGGCGAGCAGCGCGGGAAGGAACGTGAGCGCGTAGAGCACCGC
>Ga0066652_100000911_pt1 | contig 14640 bp, 13 predicted proteins | sample GraSoiAngelo_101_FD_71413 | JGI IMG/M metagenome (GOLD analysis project Ga0066652, IMG submission 71413) | Grasslands soil microbial communities from the Angelo Coastal Reserve, California, USA - 14_0903_02_30cm | ecosystem: Environmental > Terrestrial > Soil > Grasslands | place: USA...
CGGAAATGCGGCAATCACGAGAATCGCGAGCGGTACCAGCTTCGCGATCGTGACCAGCACGTTCAGCCGCGCGCCGAATTTCACGCCGAGCACGTTGATCACCGCCACGGTGCCGAACACGAGCGCGAGCACAGTCGTGCGGTTCGCGAGCGGATGCACGGGAAACATGCGCCGCATCCCGGCGGCGAAGATGGTCCCGACGGCGGCGGTCGCGATCGTGGCGGTCACCCACAGCATCCACCCGATGACGAACCCGGCGAAACCTCCGAATGCGCGCTCGACGTACGCGTACGGGCCACCGGTGAGCGCGACGCGACTTCCCGCTTCCGCAAAGCAGTAGACGACGAACGTCATCGCGATCGCGCACACGATGTACGCGAGCGGCGCGGCCGCGCCCAGCCGGCCGGTTACTTCGCGCGCGCCCGGCGCCACAAAGATGCCGCCACCGATCGTGATGTTCACGATCGACGCCGCGAGCCCCCAGACACCGAGAGCGCGGACGAGCCCCGCTTCTCCCGGCCCGCGATTCATTCCGTGACCGGCTTTCGAATCGCGCGGAACTCGGCGTCAGCGTTCCACGCGGGCACGGTCGCCGTGTTGGCGAGCCAGCGTCCGAAACCGAGCACAATCTCCGAGAGCTGCACTGCGCCCGTGAGATCGAAGTCCGGCCGGTACTCGTCGGACGGCTGGTGATAGCGGTGCGCGGTGAAGTCCTCACCCTGCGCCTCGCCCCAACCCTTTGGACGACCGACATAGTCGTTGCCGGCGCCGATCGACACCGACGGCACCCCGACTTTCGCGAACGAGAAGTGATCCGAGCGGTAGAAGTAGCCGCGCTCGGGGTGCGGATCCGGCGAGAGCGTCATCGCGCGGGACCGGACGAACGATGTGAGGGCGGGACCCAGGCTGCTCTTGGTGTCGCCGAGCACGCTCAGGTCCTTCACGCGTCCGAGAAGGTTGCCGCCATCGACGTTCAGGTTCGCGACGACGTGCTCGATGGGGACTGTCGGGTGCTCCGCGTAGTAGCCCGAGCCGAGGAGCCCGGATTCCTCGGCCGTCACGAAGACGAACATCAGAGACCGCCTCGGTGCCGTTCCCGCTGCCGCGGCGCGCGCGATCGCGAGCAGGTCCGAGGTGCCGGACGCGTTGTCTTCCGCGCCGTTGTAGATCGAGTCGCCGTTTACGGGAACGCCGATCCCGAAGTGGTCCCAATGTGCGCTGAATAACACGTACTGGTCGCGCAGCTTCGCATCGGACCCGCGGACGACGCCGACGACGTTCTCGCTCCGGAGATGCTCGACCTTGTTCCGGAAGCCGAGATCGACCGTGATTCCCGTCTGCACCGGCTGGAAGTCGCGACGCGTCGCACGCTCGCGCAGCTCCGCCAGATCGAGGCCCGCGGGCCGCAGCAAGGCAGTCGCCGCGCTGTCAGTGATCCACCCGCGAACGCCGAGCGGCGCGGGCGCGTTGGAGGGCCGCGGAAGCAGGCGCTGCTCTCCCGCCCACGATCCAACGACGGTATGCCAGGGATATCCGGCCGCTTCGGTCGTGTGCACGATGAGCGCGCCGGCCGCGCCGCGGCGTTCCGCTTCCTCGAACTTGTAAGGCCAGCGACCGTAGTACGTCATCGCGCGACCGCCGAAGAGATTCGGCTCGGCGCTGGTCGCGGGCGGATCGTTGACGAGCACGAGCAGGACCTTGCCCCGCACGTCGGTATTCTTGAAATCGTCCCACCGATACTCCGGCGCGGCGGCGCCGTATCCCACGAACACCAGTTCACCCGAGGCCCGGCTCTGTTCCGCCGCGCTCCCCGCGAACATGACGACGTCCGCCGGATAGCGCAGAGTGACGCTGGCCTTGCCGTCGGTAGTCAGACGCATGGTCGCCGTATCCGCGGTGACGACGTCGATCGGAACCGACTGCAGATAGGATGTATCGAGACCTGGTTTCAGGCCGAACGCACGCAGCTGGCTCGCGATATACTCCGCGGCGAGTCGGCCGCCGCGCGTCGCGGGGGCACGACCTTCGAGCAGATCGGAGCTGAGAAAACGAAGATGGCCGTCGATCTCGGTGGCGGTGATGCGGCTCGAGGATCCCGTCTGCGCGATGGACAGCGACGGAATGAGAAGTGCGAGCCACACCGAGCGACGAAATGAACGCATGGTAGAACACTAGACCGCGGCACCCGCACTCGCCACCATTCTCGCGCACCAAACAGGAGAGAACATGCTCCACCGGATCAGAGCTGTTGCGTTAGTCCTGGTCGCTGTCGCCGTTCCTGTCGCCGCGCACGCGCAGCAACGTGCGACAGATCACAGTGCTGCCGGGGCCGGGCCGCGCGTCGAGCTGACGAGCACCGCGATGCACGCGGCCGTTGCGTCACCGGACCGCGACGCCGCGCTCGCCGCTGCCGCGCGCCGCCAGGGAATGGGTCAGCCGATGGCGCTGATGATCGTGGGCGGCGCCGCGCTGCTCGCCGGCATCATCATCGGAGGCGACGCCGGAACGCTGATCGCGATCGGCGGCCTCGCGGCCGGACTTATCGGGCTGTATCAGTACTTGCAATAGCGTTACCCCCAGGGACCTTTCCGCGTCGCAGCAGCGTAAGACGGGAAAGCGGCACGGCATTTGACTTGGGGGTCGTCGATGACACAAACCAGAGCGGGCCGAGGCGCCACGGATCGGAAGATCGCGCTCGTTCTGGGTGGCGGCGGCATCAAGGGTTTCGCGCACATCGGCGTCCTGAAGGCGCTTGAAGAGCGCGGCATCCAGCCCGCGATGTACGGAGGCACGAGCATCGGTGCGATGATCGCCGCCGCCGCCGTCTCCGGCATGTCGCCCGAGGAGCTTGCGCGCCGCGCCGAGTCGCTGCGGCGACGCGATCTGTTCCGCATCAACCATTTCGGGATGCTGATGGAACGCATGAAGTCGCAGTCCATCTATCTCGAAGAGCCGCTGCGGAACCTCACGACCGCGATCTGCCCTGGCGGCACGTTCGAGGATCTGCCGAAGCCGCTCCACGTCAACACGGTGGATCTCGAGCGCGGAACGCAGATCGTGTGGGGGCTTCCCGGCCTGCGGGATGTATCCGTGCGCGACGCAGTGTACGCCTCGTGTTCGCTGCCGGGCTTCTTCCCGCCTGGAAAAGTGGATGGGCGCATGTGCGTCGACGGCGGCGTGATCGACAACATGCCGACCGCGATCGCCGGGCTCGGGATGGACATGGTCATCGCCGTGGACGTCGGCAGCTCGGACACGACCATGAACCAGGGAATCGCCGAGCAGGGCTTCGCGACGATCTACATGCGCGCCGCGACGACGATGATGCATTCGTTGCAGGGATTCCCGCTCGCGGCGTGGAGTGGCCCGCCGATGCTGCTCATCCGCCCGAAAGTCGGCAGCGAGTGGCTCAGCTTCAGCCACAGCGTGCAGCACATCCGCGAAGGCTATCGCGCGGCGGCCAAGGCGCTGGAGCATTTCGACACGTACATGGATCAGCCGGGCGGCATCTATCCGCGCAAGCGCGTGGAGCTCAGTGTCATCCGGGAGAAGTGCATCGGGTGCGGACTGTGCGCGTCGCTCGCGCCGACGTACTTCGGCATGGACTCGAGCGGCAAGGCGTTCGCGAGAACGAAGATCGTCGAGTGGTCGTCCGCCGACGGCGACTTCGTGCATCACTGCCCCACGCTCGCGATCGAGGCGAATCGCATCGATCTCGTCACCCCGCCGCAGACCAGCGAGCTGGTGGAGGAGCCGCCGGTCGAGTCTCCCAAGGCGGTCGGGGCGGCGTAACGATCGGCGTCCGGGCGCGCTACGTGACCTGGCTCAACGCCTCGGTGGCGATCCGCACGTAGGTGGCCGCGGCAGCCCTCAACTCGGCCACACGCACATGCTCGTCGTCTCGATGTGCGACGTGAATCGAGCCGGGTCCGAAGAGGTACGGCCTGCCCCAATTCGTCAGCTTCGGGATGTCCGTTGCGTACGCGGCCACGGACGTGGGAAAGCCCGGCAGTGTTCCGAGGCGCGCGAGCTCCACCGTGATTCCCGCCTCGAACTCGGCGCGCGCGCCCGCCCAGTCGCGCAGCAGCGCCTCCAGTTGTGACGACGGCGTGACCAGCCGCGCCATGCATCGTGCTTCGGCGGACGGCGCGATCACGTTGTCCGCCACGCCGCCCTCGATGCCGCCGATGTTGATCGTGGTGTCTCCGAGCGTGGGATCGCTCGGGAGCTCGAGACGCTCCAGCTCCGACAGCAGCCGGACGAGCTCATTGATGGCCGAACGGCCGAGGTGCGGATACGCGGAGTGTGCGGCCTGCCCGCGGGTGCGAAGCGTGAAGCGCATCGCGCCCTTCGTGCCGATCGCGAGCGTGCTCTCTGTCGGCTCCCCGTTGATCAGAACCCTGCTCGCCGTCGGGACGCGATTGGCAGCAACGGCGCCGTCGTGCGTCACCTCTTCTCCCACCACGAACAGCAGCGCGATCGGAAAGCCCGACGCGCGCAGACGCTCGGCGGCGACGATCATGGCAGCCGCGATTCCCTTGGCGTCGCATGCGCCCCGTCCCCACAGCGTGTCGCCGTCGAGGCGCGGAGGGATGAACGGCGGCACGGTATCGAGGTGCGTGGAAAGCGTGACCAGCGGCGCGTCCACACACGCGGCAAAGACGTCATCGCGTCCGGGCGTGACGGGAATGCGTTGCACCCGCCACTCGGCGCCAGTGAGGTAGCTGTCGACCCAGTCGACGAGCTGCCCTTCGCGTTCGCTGGTGGAGTCGATCTCCATCATGCGCGCGGTGAGCTCGACCACATCGCTGGAGTCCGTCACGCGGTCAACCTACCGCACCCAGTCATCCCGGACCATTTACGCATTCGCAGACCTACGCATCCCAGACCATTTACTGCTTGCACGGATTGCACGAATTACACGGGATGTGACCGTGCGCATTGAGGCCAACAACCCGCGAAGTCCCACTCCGTGAAATCCGTGCAATCCGTGTCATGCAGTAAACGAATAGAGTGGCTTGAATGGTCGAGGCGTTCGTGAACACCTGGACCGGGCGCGCCTTAGATTCAAGAGCAACGAAATCAACGTCAGAAATGTCCAGTCTGAACTCTTTCGGCGCCCGCGCGACGCTCACCGTCGAGGGCAAGCCGTATACGATCTATCGGCTCGATGCGCTGAAGTCCCTCGCGCAGAACGTCGTCGAGCGGCTGCCCGTCTCGCTCAAGATCCTGCTCGAGAACCTGCTGCGAAACGAGGACGGCGCGTTCGTGAAGAAGGCCGACGTCGAGGCCATGGCGCGCTGGGACGTGAAGGCGAAGACCGAGCGCGAGATCGCGTTCCGTACCGCGCGTGTGCTGCTCCAGGACTTCACCGGCGTGCCCGCCGTCGTGGACCTCGCCGCGATGCGCGACGCCATCGTCCGCCTTGGCGGCGATCCGGAGAAGATCAACCCGCTGCAGCCCGTCGATCTCGTGATCGACCACTCGGTGCAGGTCGACGAATACGGCACCGAGGCGGCGTTCTTTCTCAACACCAAGCTGGAGTTCGAGCGCAACAAGGAGCGGTACGTCTTCTTGAGATGGGGGCAGAACGCGCTCAAGAATTTCAGGGCAGTTCCACCCGGGACAGGCATTTGCCATCAGGTGAACCTGGAGTATCTGGGCAAGACGGTGTTCGCCATGGAGGAGAGCGGCACCACCACCGCGTACCCCGATTCGCTCGTGGGCACCGACTCGCACACCACGATGATCAACGGCCTCGGTGTCATGGGCTGGGGCGTCGGGGGCATCGAAGCGGAAGCGGCCATGCTGGGCCAGCCGGTATCGATGCTCATTCCCGAGGTCGTGGGATTCAAGCTGACCGGGAAGCTGCCGGCGGGATCCACGGCGACGGACCTCGTGCTCACCGTCACGCAGCTGCTGCGGCAGAAGAAGGTCGTCGGAAAGTTCGTCGAATTCTACGGCACCGGCCTTTCAGGACTGCCATTGGCCGATCGGGCTACTATCGCGAACATGGCGCCGGAGTACGGTGCGACCATGGGCTTTTTCCCGGTGGATGCGGAAACCCTCAAGTATCTGCGACTGAGTGGACGACCGGAGCAACATGTGAAGCTCGTGGAGGCGTACTGCAGGGAGCAGGGACTCTTCCGTACCGACGCGACACCGGATCCGGTCTTCACGGACACGCTCGAGCTGGACCTGGGCAGCGTCGAGCCGTCGCTCGCCGGACCGAAGCGCCCGCAGGACCGCGTTCCGCTGAAAAGTGCGAAGACCATGTACCGCGACGCGCTGAAAGCCGATCTCGAGAAGATGGGGACGCTCGCCGCCGTCGCCGAGACGCGAAAGGCGACGGCGGCATCCGCGGAACCGGAAAAAACCGCGGCGGTGATGGTGCTCGAGGACGAGAGCAATCCCGTGCACGAGGATCAGGGCGTGCACTGCGAGTACAACGGCCAGACGTTCAAGCTGCGACACGGCGCGGTCGTGATCGCCGCGATCACGAGCTGTACGAACACGTCGAACCCGAGCGTCATGATCGGCGCGGGGCTGCTCGCGCGCAAAGCCGTGCAGAAGGGCCTGAAGACGCGACCCTGGGTGAAGACGTCTCTCGCGCCGGGATCCAAGGTCGTCACGGACTATCTGGGCGCGGCGAACCTGCAGAAGGACCTCGATGCACTGGGCTTCAACCTCGTGGGGTACGGCTGCACCACCTGCATCGGCAACTCCGGTCCCCTGCCCGATCCGATCGCGAAGGTGATCGAGGAGAACAAGCTCATCGTCGCGTCGGTGCTTTCCGGCAACCGCAACTTCGAGGGGCGCGTGAATCCGCTGACGCGCTTCAACTACCTCGCCTCGCCGCCGCTGGTGGTCGCGTACGCGCTCGCCGGTCGGATGGACGTCGACCTGGTGAAGGAGCCGCTGGGGATCGGCACGGACGGGCCGGTGTTCCTGCGCGACATCTGGCCGACACCTCAGGAGGTGCAGCAGGAGATCGGCCGCAGCGTGAAAGCCGAGTTCTTCAAGTCCCAGTACGCCGACGTCTTCAAGGGCGACGAGCAGTGGCAGTCGCTCGACGTGCCGAAGGGTCAGACGTACAAGTGGGACGGGTCGTCGACGTACGTGAAGAACCCTCCGTACTTCGAGGGGATGACCATGTCGGCGCCCGGCGTGCGGTCCATCGCCGGCGCACGCTGTCTCGCGCTGCTTGGCGACTCCATCACCACCGACCACATCTCGCCGGCGGGCAGCATTCCGGCCTCCTCACCTGCCGGCAAGTGGCTCATCGAGCACGGCGTCACGCGCAAGGACTTCAACTCCTACGGTGCGCGTCGCGGCAACCACGAAGTGATGATGCGCGGCACGTTCGCGAACATCCGCCTGCGCAACGAGATGGTGCCCGGCACAGAGGGCGGTTGGACGGCGATGGAGCAGGGCGGCTCGCCGGCCTTCATCTATGACGCCGCGATGCAGTACAAGGCGGCGGGGACGCCGCTGGTCGTCGTCGCCGGCAAGGAGTACGGCACGGGTTCGTCGCGGGACTGGGCAGCCAAGGGAACCATCCTGCTCGGCGTGCGCGCGGTGATCGCCGAATCGTTCGAGCGCATCCATCGGTCGAACCTCGTCGGCATGGGCGTGCTGCCGCTCGAGTTCCTCAACGGCGAGACGCGCCTCTCGCTCGGCCTCACCGGGTTCGAGACGTATGACATCGTCGGACTCGAAGGCGGACTGCGACCCCGCGCGTCGCTTACGGTGCGCGCGCGCGGCAAGGACACGACGAAGGAATTCAGGGTCACCTGCCGCATCGATACGCCCGAGGAGATCCGGTACTACGAGAACGGCGGAATCCTCCCGTACGTGCTTCGCCAGCTCGTGAGCGGCCGATGACGCGTTCGAGATTCACGGCGCTGCTCGTCGCGACGGTCGTGGCCGCCGGTGGCTGTCGGTTCTGGTACAAGCCCGTGCCGGTCGCGAACGCCATCGGCGAGGAGCGCACGCTCCTCGCCGGCGATTCGGTCAACGTGTATCGCGACGACAGCAACCGGTTCGAAGTGTACGGACCGAATACGGAAGCGGTATATGACGGATACGAACAGCTGAACCGCGCATATCGCGGCTTCGAGCGGCATTTTTCCACCGTGCCGCCGAGGCTCGCGTTCCTGCTGGAGAACGACAGCAGCCGGCGCGTCGACGCGAGGATGTTTCGCGACCGTGGCTACCAGCTCGTGCGCTACAGTCGCCCGCGCAGCTACAAGTCACCGACGCGCTATGGCGCGCTCGGCTACGGTGGCGTGATCTGGCCGATCGCCCCGACCGCCGCGCGCGTGATGCTCGCCGATTTCGCGCAGCGTGCGTCGTCCGCGGGGGCCACCGACGTCAACGCGGTCGAGCGACTGCCGATGTGGGTGCGCGCGGCGGTCATCCATCTGCTGGGAGAGGCCGGTACCGCATCCGCCGATCTCGAGTATGTGCGTGACAGACTGAGCTCCGTCCTGCCGCTCCGCGACCTGTTGACGCTGGTGCGACCCGCGGCGGGTGATCCCCTGCTCGACCCGGCACGCATGAGCGACGCCGACGAGGCGACGCGATTGGCCGCCGCGCAGGCGGCCACGTTCGGGCAGTTCCTCCTCGAGCGCGAGGGCGCCCTCGTGCTGGGTCGCTTCGCGCGCGGGTACCTCGCGGGTCGCTCGCTCACGGAGATCCTCAACGAGCTCGAACACACACCGCACAATCTCGTGGAGCTCGAGAACCGGTGGCGCACGTGGGTGGAGACTAGAGAGGAATAGCTTCTCCCTTCGGCGCGCGGCGCTTGCGCCGCATCTGTGCCGCGGTGGCGATCTGCAGCATCAGCTCGCGCTCGATTGCTTCGACATCCAGCGGCTGCAGCATGATGTGCAGCTCGGGGTCTTCGGCCATCTTGTGGCCCATTCGCGTATACAGGCCGGCGACCAGCTGGAGCGTCTTCGTCACCTCTTCCTCGAGCCGCAGCCCGACCTGCAGCGACATTTCCTCGCGCAGCTCCGCGATCGCGGACTCCCGCTTCTGCGCCATGAGCACGAAGATCGACAGGAAGATCGCTTCCAGCGACACGATCATGGTGAGCAGGCCGAACGGGAACGGGTCGAAGGGGACGAGCCCTCCGACAAGCCCGATGTTCCAGGGGATCCAGATCGCGAACCAGACCGCGTGCAGCGCGAGGAACGCCGCTGATCCCGCGAGGTCCGTCAGCCAGTCTGCGACGACCTCGATCGTGGTGCGGTCAGCCGCATGCGATGCCTTGATCGCGCCGAACGCGCGATTCGCGACCAGCCGCCGTCGACGCCGCTCCGGCTGATCGTCGAGCACGGCGTCACCGACCGACACGTGCGGATAGGTGGCGTCGTACGCTCGCACTTCGGAATCCATGGCGACGGGGAGGGCGAGAAGCGTGCCCTGCGGGGGGCGGTGGAGCGGTGGAGCAAAACGAAAAAGCGGCAGAGTTATGAAGCTCTACCGCTCCCTCGCTCTACCGCCCGCTCGCTCGCTCTAACTACCGCTCTACTTACGGCCGTTGGACGTCGACCGTGTGTCCGATGATGCCACCGAGGACCGCGCCCGCCGCACCGCCGAGAATGGCACCCTTCAGCTTGTCGCGGCTGGTCGTCGCCCCGATGACCGCGCCAGCAGCGGCGCCGATGGCGGCGTCACGCTTGGTGTGGCGAACAGGCTCCGGCGCCGGCTGATACACCACGCGTGTCCCGTTCGAACGCGAGCCCGAGCTCGACGCGCGCCTCGTTGTCGTTGGACGCGATACGGTGCGATACACCGGCTGCTGCGGCACCGCGTTCTGATACTGCGGCACCTGGCGATACTGCCCCGTTGCAGGATCGTACGCGTAGCCGAGCTCGGTCGGAGACGCGAACTGCTGCGGGTTGTACGGCTGAGCCTGCGCCGCGAGCGCCAGGTCGTTCTTGAGTGCGTCGTCGCTTGGCGCCTTGTCGCGGCCGCATGCAGCGGCAACAACGGCTGCCGGAACGAGCACGAGCATCTTCATGTTCTTCATTTTGTATCTCCCTCCCAGTTGCGCCGCCCCTCCGCGGCGACCCTGTAAGGGCATGCCACGTTCCGGGCGTTAACCCCCTGTTTAGCTAGTTCCGGCGGACACCTGTCCACTTTTGAGCCGATAACTGTATCTTCGCGGAAACAACCGAACGGACGTGTACGCATGAGACCCATTTCGAGGCTGATCGCCGCGAGCGCGGTGACGGCGATATCCGCTGCGGCACTTCGCGCTCAGCAGCCCTCCAGCCCACCCGCAGCGCCGGCGAACATGCCGAACGTTGGCGACATGGCGCCTGATTTTTCGGCGCGTGGCGCCACGCGCTTCGGCTTGCTCCGCGACCCCGTCCGCCTGTCCGACTATCGCGGCCAGACAGTGGTCGTGTGGCTCTTCTTCAAGGCCAGGACGCGAGGCTGAACGGTGCAAATGGAGGCGTACCGTGATCAGTACGCCACGATGTTCAACAACGGCAGGAAGGTCGCGCTGATCGGTATCAGCGTGGATCCCGATACGATGCTGGCGAACTGGGCGAAGGAGACGAGCTATCCCGGTCTTTACGTCAGCGACTCGGGTCAGGTGATCGGGAATCTCTACGCGTCCACGCGCGGAGAGCTGGACTCCAGGAATGTCTTCGTGATCGGGCCCGATGGACGCATCAAGCATCGCATGATCTCGTTCAACGTGCTGTCGCAGGACGCGTACGCCGAGCTGGAGAAGGCCGTGGACGAAGCCGGTGGAACGGCCAGCGGTGGCGGAGGGTCGGGGCCGCCGTGACGGCGGTCGATGTGACCCGTGACGCGCGCGATCTCCTCAGCGAGCTGTATCGCGCGGCGGTGGACGGTGCCCACATCGAAACATTGACCGCGAACGCGGTGGCGGCGATTCCAGTGGAACGCCGTCGCCGCGTTTGGCTTTTCGCGTTCGGAAAAGCGGCGGGACCGATGGCGTCCGCGGCACTCGGAACGCTCCAGCGCGAGTTGAGCGAGGTGGCGGGTGGCGTCGTGGTGGCACCCGCTTCCGTGAGCATGAGCGCGGCGTCGGTCTCGAGCTGCGTGGGCGATCATCCCGTTCCGGACCGGCGTTCGTTCGACGCGGCGGCACGCATCGGCGCCGTGGTTCAGCAGAAGCGCGGCTCGGATGTCAGCGTCGTGCTGCTGTCAGGCGGGACGTCGAGCCTCGTCGGCGGTCCGCTTCCCGGCCTGAGCGAAGCGGATCTGTCGCGCCTGTTCGAGCTGCTCCTGCGCGCAGGGATCGACATCCACGAGATGAACGCAGTGAGAAAGCGGTTCGCGCGCTGGGCTGCCGGTCGTCTCGCGCTCGCGCTCGCACCCGCGCGCACGTATTGCTTCGCGGTCTCCGACGTGCCGGGTGACGACGTCGCCAGCATCGGCTCCGGCCCGTGCGTTCCCGACCCGACGTCGATCCAGCAGGTCATCGACATCCTCAAGCGCGCGGAGCTGTTCTCCAGGATCCCGACGGGCTTCCGGCAGTACATCGTGGACGTCGCGCGCGGAGTGATTCCCGAGACGCCGAAAGCGTCGCACCCGGCGTTCGCGCACGTGACGGCCCAGGTCATCGCCACGAACACAGCCGCGCTGAAAGCAGCCGCGGCTGCGGCGCGACGGGCGGGTACGTCGCCGACGGTGCACGAGCGCGTGCTCATTGGCGACGCCGCGACCGCTGGCGCGCAGATCGCCGAGTCGCTGCTCGAGATGCGCGCAACCGTGAAACTGGGGACCACGGTGTGCGCGCTGTGGGGAGGCGAGACGACGGTGCGCGTCCCCGGCGCGATACCCGGCGGTCGTTGCCAGGAGCTCGCGCTCGCCGCCGCTCAGCGATTGGCGCGCGCTGGCGACGCGGCCGCCGGCATCACACTCCTCGCCGCCGGCACGGACGGACGCGACGGAAACACCGACGTTGCGGGCGCGTTCGTGGATGCCGGGACCTGGAGCGTCATCGCGGCGGCTGGACGCGATCCGCTCGCGGATCTGACCGATCATCGCGCGCACGAAGCGCTCGCGTCCGCTCACGCGCTCTTCGCTCCCGGACCGACAGGCACCAACGTCATGGACGTGGTGCTGGGGGTAGTCCGCGTGTAGCGAGGTGAATAGCGTTACCGCATGCCCGTCGCGCACAAGCCGTTCACGATTGGAATCATTCAGGATGCGGCCACGGACGACGTCACACTCACCGTGGAAGCCACGATCGCGCGCATCCGCGAGGCCGCCGCGCGCGGAGCGCAGATCGTCTGCCTCAAGGAGCTGTTCAACGCGCCGTACTTCGCGAAATCGCAGCGCCATGAGCGCTTCGACATGGCGGAGCCGATCCCCGGTCCGACCACCAGCACGCTGCAGCAGGTCGCGAAGGAGCTCGGCATCGTGCTCATCGTGCCGATCTTCGAACGCCAGGCAAAAGGCGTGTACCGTAATTCCGCGGCGATCATCGACGCGGACGGGTCGCTGCTCGGCGTATACCGCAAGATGCACATCCCGGACGATCCGCTGTTCAACGAGAAGTTCTATTTCACGCCGGGCGACGCGACGGCCGACGATCAGATCGATCGCATCGGCCTGGTCGCCAAGCAGGCCAGCGGGTTTCGTGTGTGGCACACGCGCTTCGCCGATATCGGCGTCCTGATCTGCTGGGACCAATGGTATCCGGAGGCCGCGCGCATCACGTCACTGCTCGGCGCGGAGGTCCTGTTCTATCCGACGGCGATCGGATGGCATCCGAAGGAGAAGGCGGAGTTCGGCCGTGCACAGGTGGATGCGTGGCGCACCATCCAGCGCTCGCACGCGATCGCGAACGGCGTGTTCGTCGCGTCGCCGAATCGGATCGGCCACGAGGACGAGCCCAATACGGACGGCATCGAGTTCTTCGGGCATTCGTTCATCGCGGATCCATTCGGCCGCATCCTCACCGAAGCGGCGACGGAGCCGGCGATTCTCGTCGCGATGTGCGACCCGAAGCTGATCGAGGAGACGCGACGGAACTGGCCGTTCCTCAGGGATCGCCGCATCGACGCCTACGCGCCGATTCTCTCGCGCTATCTGGGCGCCGGCTGACCCGCAATGCAGGGTTGCGAGCTGTTGCTCCCGACTCCCGGCTCCCCAATCCCGCCGCGATGAGACGCTGGCCAGCCGAGTGGGAACGGCACGACGCCACCTGGATCGCGTGGCCGCACCACGAGCCCGACTGGCCCGGAAAGCTCGGGCCGATTCCCTGGGTGTACGCGGAGATCGTGCGGGTGCTCGCGCGCCACGAGCGCGTCGAGATCCTGTGCCATGACGACGGTGTGCGGGCGGCCGCCGACGAGCATCTGCGTGCGCACGGCGTGCGCGTAGGCGCGGGCGTGCGATTGCACGTGGTGCCGACCGACCGTGTGTGGCTCCGGGACTCCGGTCCCGTCTGGGTGGACGGCGGTGACGGGAAGGGCGCCGAGCTGGTGAACTGGCAATTCAACGGCTGGGCGAAGTACGACAACCACACGCGCGACGAACGCGTGGGCGTCGCGGTCGAGCGCATCAGCAACGTCCGTCGCCGCGAGCCGATGCGTGCCGACGGCCGCGGCCGCGTCGTGCTCGAGGGTGGCGCGATCGATGGCGACGGCGAGGGCACGCTGCTCACCACCGAGGAGTGCCTGCTCTCCACGATCCAGGAGCGGAATCCCGCCATGTCACGCGAGGAGTACGAGCAGCTGTTCCGCGAGTGGCTTGGCATTCGCGAAACGATCTGGCTCGGCGAGGGATGCGTCGGCGACGACACGCACGGGCACGTGGATGACATCGCGCGATTCGTGGCGCCAGGCGTGATCGTGCTCGCCTACGAGGCAGATCCATCCGATGCCAATCACGTGCGTTCGGCGGACAACCTGCGCCGCCTCGAGCTGGCGGGCGGTGACGCCGGCGCATTGAAGATCGTGAAGCTCCCGATGCCCCGCCCGGTGGTCATGAACGGCGAGCGTCTGCCGGCGAGCTACGCGAATTTCTACATCGCCAACGGCACGGTGATCGTGCCAACGTTCAATGATCGCAGCGATCGCGTCGCGCTCAACACGCTCGCCGAGCTGATGCCTGACCGCGAAATCGTCGGCATTCATGCGGTCGATCTCGTGTGGGGGCTCGGCACGCTGCACTGCCTCACGCAGCAGCAGCCTAGGCTGTAGGCGGTAGGCCCTCGGCGATAGCCGACAGGCAGTATGCAGGCGCGTTTCTTCCTAGACCCTGACGCTCACAGCCTATCGCTTATCGCCAATCATGAAGATCACGCTGCTGTCCGACGAGGCGATCCGGCTCGAGCCCGATAATGGTCCCATGACCATCGAGGCGATCGAGCCCGATCAGCAGTATTCACCATTCCACATGCTCGCCAGCTCGCTGGCTTACTGCACGCTGTCGGTGCTCCACTCGTGGGCGACGCACACGAAGCAGCACGCGGATGATCTCGTGATCGAGGTGCGGTGGAGCTTCTCCAGCGACGAGCCGCATCGCGTGTCCGAGCTCGCGATGACTTACGCGTGGCCGAGTCTGCCGGCAAAGAAGGCGGAGGCCGCCAGGCGTGTGGCGCACATGTGCACGATTCACGAGACCCTGCTCACACCACCC
>Ga0066652_100000912_pt1 | contig 14639 bp, 10 predicted proteins | sample GraSoiAngelo_101_FD_71413 | JGI IMG/M metagenome (GOLD analysis project Ga0066652, IMG submission 71413) | Grasslands soil microbial communities from the Angelo Coastal Reserve, California, USA - 14_0903_02_30cm | ecosystem: Environmental > Terrestrial > Soil > Grasslands | place: USA...
ACGTTCACGATGCTCGTGTCGAGCACCGCCATGATCGTTCCGATCATGACCGAACCGGCGATGAGCCACTTGTGCGGCTCACCGTCGCCGGGCGACTCAGGCGCCGCGGAGACGGGCTCGCGCTCGGGTTCGGGCGCGGTCGTGTCGCGTTGAACGGTTGCGGTCGCCATCTAGCTGGTTTTCACGTGCGCGGTGACTGACATGCCCGGGCGGAGCGGTCTGTCCCTCCCACATGATTGCGTGACCTGTATCCGGACCGGGATGCGCTGTACGACTTTTGTAAAATTCCCGGTCGCGTTGTCCGGAGGCAGGAGCGCAAACTTTGCTCCCGTCGCGGAGCTGATGCTGAGCACTTTTCCCGCGACATGACAACCCTTGTACGCGTCGACCTCGACGTCGACCGGCTGGCCTGGATGCATGGAAGCCAGCTGCGTTTCCTTGAAGTTCGCGGTGACCCATTCGCCGGTGTCGGCGACGACCCACATGAGCGGTTGCCCCGCTTGCACGAGCTGGCCGATCTCGACCTGCTTGCGCGAGACGATGCCGGCCTCGGGGGCCGTGACCTTCGCGTACTGGAGCTGCAGCGCGGCGAGGTCACGCGACGCGCGCGCCGCCTGGGCCCGCGCCGCGGCGAGCCGGACACCGCCGCGCGCTCCAGCCACTGACGCTCCCGCCGCCGCGGCCTGCTGCTCCAGCGCGGTCACGTTCGCCTGTGACGCTTCAGCCGCGGTGCGCGCACCATCGAGCTGCGCGCGGGAGATGATCTGCTGCTTGACGAGATCTTCGGCGCGCGCGAGATCGGCGGCGGCCCGCTGTGCCGTCGACCGGGCAGCCACGATCTGCGCCTCGAGCGACGACTGCTGGCCACTCGCGGTCATGACCTGCGCCTCCGCCTGCCCCGGCGAGCCGTCGGCGCCCGAGGCGGCGAGCGCCCCCTGCAGATCCGCCTCCGCCTGGGCGAGACGCTGCCGGTATTCGGCCTCGTCGATCTGGACGAGGGGCTGGCCCGGTGCCACGCGGTCGTTCTCGCCGACGTTCACGCGCTGCACGTAGCCGCCAACCTTCGCAAGGATGGGCACGATCCGGCCGTCCACCTGTGCGTTGTCGGTGCTCTCGTGCGAGCGCGCAAATGTCCAGGCGCGCACCCCCCAGGCGAGCAGCAGGAGGGCAACGATTCCAGCGATGGTCAGTGTGATCTGGCGGCGGTTCATGGAAGCTCCAGCAGTCGGCCTTCGGCGCGCGCGAGCGCGACACGGGCCATCTCGAGCGACGCGAGTGCGTCGATGTAGTTGCTGCGCGCTGCATTGAGCGACAGCTGCGCGGTGATGACGTCGGCATTGCCCGCCACGCCGGCGCGGAAGCGCTCGCGCGCCTGCGCCACCTCCTGCTCTCCGAGCGACAGGCGTTCACGGGACGCGGCCAACTGCTCCTGTCCCGACGTGAGGTCGAGCAGCGCGCCCCGAACATCGGTGACGACCTGCAGCTCGATGTCGCGCTGGCGAGCTTCGGCTTCCTTCACCGCCGCGGACGACTCCTGGACGCGAGCCTGTGTACGGAACCCCGTGAAGATCGGCAGCGAGAACTGCACACCATAGGTGTACGTCGGGAAGAGATGCGTGTAGCCGTTACTGGTGACCCCGTCGTCGCCGAACACGCCGACCGTCGGAAACCACTCCGAGCGCGACGCGGTCAATGCGCGCCGCGCGGTCTGTGTCGCCGCCCGCGCCGCCTGGAGATCGGCACGACCCTGAATCGCTGACTGGATCGCTTCACTTTCCGTCGGGATAGGCGGGGGGGTGCTGACATCGAGCGTGTCGCTGAGCTGAATGGAGTCCGTGAGCGGCATGCCCAGGGCGCGGAGCAGCTCGAGCCGCGAGCGGTCGCGTTCGTTGCGCGCCGCGATGAGCTGCGCGCGCGTCCCCGACAGCTGTGCCCGTGCCCGTGTGACGTCGAGCGCCACGCCCACGCCCACTTCGAGCTGCCGTCGCGCGATCGCGAGCAGATCCGCGGCGAGCGATGAGTCGGCCGCCCGGGCGTTGACCTGGGCGACGGCGCGCAGCGCGCGCACATACGACGCGGTCGCGATCGCGGCCGCCTGGTTCGTCGCCGACACCGCGTCCGCGTTGGCGCCGTATGCCGCCGCGGTCGCCGTGCGGTAGCGAGCGAGCGCCGCCGGATCGAAGAGGTTGGCGATGACGCGTCCGCGGATGTCGACGGTACGCACGGGCCCGATGATCTCGCCATTGGGCGGAAACCCCGGCAGCGGAATGCCGAAGCTCGCGGTGTTGAACGTGCGCTGGCCGTCGGCGAAGCTGCCGCTCAGCTGCGGCAGCAGCGCGGAGCGGCTCTCCATCGCCCGGCCATGCGCCTGTTCGGCACGGGCCTGCGCGGTCAGCGCCGTTCCGCTCTGGCGGGCCGCGACGCGCGCGGCGTCTCCGAGCGAGAGCGTCAGAATCGAATCACGTTGCGCCACCGCGGAGCTGAACGGCCCCGCGACGAGCGCGACCAGGAGTGCGAAAGACCTCATTTCGATCGTTCCGGTGAATGGATCGTGCGCGCGCGTTTCGTCCCGCCTCGGCGCGCCCGCCAGTCGTTCAGCGCCCGCGACGTGGCGTCCAGCATGTGCTCGTACGCGTCCGCCATGTGCGACAGCCGGTCGCGCACCACCTCGCTGCCACCGCACGCGATGCAGCCGCTCGCCATCGCCTGCTGGAAGCGGCGCATCTTGTTCATGCGCTGTTCCAGCGTGCGCTCGAGCAGATCGTCAGCGATACGATAGTAGTCGCGGCGGTCGGCCTGGCGGCTGATGCGCTCCACAACGCCCTTGTCCTCGAGCAGGCGGGCATTGACGCTGATGCTGGCCTTGCTCACAGCGAGCAGGTCCGCGAGCTCGTCGAGCGACCGTTCATCGTCGGAGACGAGCAGCAGGCCGAACAACCGGCCGGCGACGCGGGGCATGCCGTCCGCCTCGAGAAGGACGGCGATCTGTTCGACGAATTCCGAGGAATTGTGAGGCCGAGGGGACACGTAATCCTACGTTTAGCTGTTTGTTAACGTTCTAAACGTAGTCGCGTCCCGTGCGGCGTCAACTAGGTGAGTGCGGCGGTTGCCAGGAATTCGGGCGCGCGGCGCACCTTCGTCGCCTGCTCGAACGCGTACGCGAGGCGAATCAGCCTGCCCTCGCTCCACGCATCGGACGTGAACGAGATCCCGACCGGCAGCCCGTGAATGAAGCCGGCGGGCACGGTGACCGACGGGTATCCGGCCACCGCCGCGGGCGTCGAGCTGCCGCCTGTGAAGTGATCGCCGTTGAGCAGATCGGTGGTCCACGCGGGGCCGCCGGTCGGCGTCACGAAGGCATCCAGCCGATGCTTCGCGAGCAGCGCGTCGATCCCCTGTGTTCGCGACAGCAGGTGGCACTTCGCCAGCGCCGCCTTGTATTTCGGATCCGTCAGCGGGCCTTTCTTCTGCGCCGACTCGAAGAGCTCCTGCGCGAAGTACGGCATCTCGCGATCGCGATTGTGGTTGTTGAACTCGATCAGCGATGCGAGCGTCTTGCCGGGCGCGAACTTCGCCAGGTACGCGTTGAGATCCGCCTTGAACTCGAAGAGCAGGACATCGAACTCGGCGTCGTCGAACTTGCCCTTGGTCGCGAGATTCGCGGGATCGATGATCACCGCGCCGGCACTCTTCATCGCCGCGATCGCCTCGTTCATGATGGCGTCCACGCGGTCGTTGAAGCCGAAATAGTTGCGCGAGACCCCGATGCGCGCGCCGCGCAGCCCGTCCGCCGCGAGGAACTCGCGATAATCGGCTCTGCCGTGTGATCGCGACGGTGCCGTGGCCGCGTCATCGACATCGACCCCGGTGAGCGCGCCGAGCAGGAGCGCCGCGTCAGTCACCGTGCGGGCCATGGGTCCGGCGGTGTCCTGCGTGTGCGAGATGGGAATGATCCCCGATCGACTCACGAGCCCGACCGTCGGCTTGATGCCGACCAGGCCGTTCGCGGAAGACGGACACACCACCGAGCCGTCGGTTTCTGTGCCGACTCCCACGGCCGCGAAATTCGCGGAGATGGACGCGCCGGTACCGGAGCTGGAGCCGCACGGGTTACGGTCCAGGACATAGGGATTTCGCGTCTGCCCACCGCGGCCACTCCAGCCGCTCACGGAGTGCGTGGAGCGGAAGTTCGCCCACTCGCTCAGGTTGGTCTTGCCGATGATCACCGCACCTGCCTCGCGCAGGCGGCGCGCGACGTGCGAGTCGCGAGGCGCAGTGACCTCGGCGAGCGCCAGCGATCCGGCGGAGGTACGCATCTGATCCGCCGTCGCGATGTTGTCCTTGATCAACACCGGGATGCCGTGCAGTGGACCACGCGCGCCCTTCTCGCGCCGCTCGCGATCGAGCGCCTCCGCGATCGCCGGCGCGTCCGGGTTCGTCTCGATGACGCTGTTCACCTTCGCGCCGCTGCGATCCATCTCGTCGATGCGCCTGAGATACATCTCCGTCAGCGCACGTGCGGTATACCGGCCGGACGCCATGCCGTCGCTCAGTTGCGCAATCGTGATCTCGTCGAGCTCGAAGGGCGCAGCGCCGGCGCGCGACGGCGGAGGCGTATGCACGGCCTGTTCACCGCGAAGAAGGTGAGCGGGCGCGAGTGCAGCCGCGCCGGCGAGCGCCCCGCGGCGCATGAACTCGCGACGGTCGATGGTCATGACGTCCTGGTTGGTGGGAGAAAAGCGGCGTGATGCCGCGTATGCACGGCGAGAAAGCGGATGCCGGTCGCGAGCGAGACGCGGCCGAACAGCGGATGCTGTATGCGCGGACGCGGCGTCCGACTCCATGCGTCCGCGAACACGAGCGCGAAGGCGGCAGTGCGTGCCTCGAGCTCGGCGAGCAGCGCGGCGGAGGCGCGGGTTTCTGTGTCGGGGCGTAAATCGCGCGGTGCACGCACCGCGACCGGGATCTTGCCGAACCACAGAATGGATGTGAGGCCGATCGCGCGCGACATGAGTCGCGTGTACAGTCCACCGCGCAGGCGGATCGGAGACAACCCGTTCAGCTGTCGCACGAATTCCTCGTAGGTCAGGATGATGTGGCGCACCTCCTGTGCGGGCGTCCACTTCCCTTCCGCCCGCGGCGTCAGCCAGCGGATCGTGTCGATCGCGCGCGCCCTGTCGATGAATTCACGCACGGCGCGGTCGTGGTCCTGCGTCAGACTCGCGAGGTGTCGATCGGGGCCCATGCCTGACGTTATCCCCGGAGGTGGGCTGCTGTCACGGGAGGACCTGATCGAGCCATCCCTGCGTCGCGCTCTCGACCTCGCGCATGACGTCCGTGTCGTTGCGCCCGGACGACTTCAGCACGTGAAAGCTGTGATCCGCGCCGTCGAGCCAGTGCATCGTCCAGGGTGCCTTGATGTTCGGGAGCGCGCGCTCCATCAGATCGCGATCGCACAGGGGGTCGCGCGTGCCATTGAAGCACAGGACGGGAACGCTGATGCGCGGCAGGTGGGCCGTTCGCAGCTTCTCCGGTTGGCCGGCCGGGTGCAGGGGATACGCGAACAGCAGCAGTCCCGCGCAGGGATACGCCTCCGCCGCCATCATCGACGCCGCACGTCCGCCCATCGAGCGCCCGCCGATCATGACGGCTTGCGTGCGTGCACCAGACTCGGCGCGCGCGCGCGCGATGACCGCCGAGAAACACTCGATCAGGCGCGGCATCGCATCGGGTCGACCCGAGCCCTTTTCCTTATATAGGAAGTTGAATCGCACGACGCCGAGGCCCACCCGGCGCATGGCATTCGCAACGGCGATCGTTCCGCGGTCGTCCATGCTGCCGCCAGCGCCATGGGCGCACACGAACAGCGCCCGGTCGGCGCCGGTCTGCGATGGCTCGTACCGCGCGGACGTCGTGTCCCGTCCGACGGCGATGGTCCACGGCTGCTGCGATGCACTCACGCGGTCTCCATGGGTCGCGGGGAAATTAGAGGCTCAGCCGACGAATGTACGTTCACCTGACAAATGCCCGGAGTACGCTGCGCTTGACCCCGGTACCGCCGAGCGGCATCATGGCCAACGACCATGCGGAAGATCAACACGCGGAGTTTCCGCGTGGCAACGCGGGCCACCCCCCGCGAAGTCAACCGGCAGATCGTGCTGAACCTCATTCGCGAGCATCAGCCGATCTCCCGCGCAGAGCTCGCGAGGCGCATGAACGTGCGCCGTGCGGCGCTCACCGAGATCGTGCGCGAGCTCCTCGACACGCGCGAGGTCGTCGAGACCGGCCGCGCCATCGCCGCGCGCGGGCGCCGGCCGACGCTGCTTCGCATCGAGACGAGCACGCGCTTCGCCACCGCCGTGGACATACGTCCCACCAACACCACGCTCGTTTTCGCGGATTTCGGTGGCGCGATTCTCTCGCGCGACGTCTTCGCCACGCCGCCGCGCCCCAGCGACCTGGTCGCGGAGGTCGCTGAACGTGTCTTGAAGATGGTCACGACCGAGCGTGAAGCGGGCCGCTTGTGCCAGGGAATCGGCGTCGTCGTGCCGGGGATGGTGGACCGACGGGGTGGACGCGTGTTGTACGCCCCCCGACTCGGCTGGCGCGACGTGGACCTGCGCGATGCGCTCGCGCGCCACGTGGATATCCCCGTGTTCGTGGAGAGCGCACCGATTGCCTGCGCCCTCGCGCGACTCTGGACGGTGGGGGGCGAGTCGCGCGCGGTGAACAACTTCGCCTATGTCAGCATCTCCGACGGAGTCGGCGTCGGCATCGTCGTCCATGGCGAGGTGCTGCGCGGTGAGGCACACACCGCCGGCGAGTTCGGGCACGTTTCCCTGGACCCGTTCGGTCCGCAGTGCGCATGCGGCAAGCGCGGGTGCTGGGAGGCGTTCTGCTGCAACGCCGCGACGAGTCGCCGCTACGTGGAAGAGGTTGCGGGTGCGCACGCGGGGAAGAGAAACGGAGCGCGGCCCGGGCCGTTGCTTCCGGTGGAAGAGATCGTGCGTCGCGCGAAACGTGGAGAACGTGCGGCAGAGGCATCCATCGCGGCGACGGGTCGCGAGATCGGCCGAGGACTCGCGGCGGTCGTGAATGCCATCAACCCCAAGCGCATCTATCTGGGCGGCGAGATCACTGCCGCGTGGGACGTGCTGGAGAAGCCCATCCGCGACGCACTCGTGGAAGGCACCCTGACCACCGCGGCGCGCGAGACGCCCATCATCCCGGACCGGGCGCCGGGCGAATACCGCGTCCTCGGCGCCGTGGCGCTGGTGGCTGCGCCGAGCTACGCGGCGCCGCGCGTCGGGTAAGCGTCCTCCTCCTCCTCCTTCCTCACGAACGGCGCGGCGACACGCGCGCGTCTCCACCAGCCCGTCGCGCGGCATTTGTCGGCCGCGACGACAAAAGGTCGCGCGATCACGCATTGGCCCCGACGCCCGAGCCACGCACACTACGTTGCGATGCCACGACGACCGCCGCGCACGGTGTCCGGGCTCCCGGAGAGACAGGGGATGTACGATCCGTCGCACGAGCACGACGCGTGCGGCATGGGGTTCGTCGCGCACCTGCGCGGCGAGCGCTCGGCGCGCGTGATGCGCGACGCCCTGACGCTGCTCGGCAATCTCGAGCACCGCAGCGCCCTCGGCGCCGACGCCAACACCAGTGACGGGTCGGGTGTGCTCCTGCAGATCCCGCATGCCTTCCTGCGATCGGTGTGCACTCAGGCCGGGCTCGCGCTGCCCGAGGCCGGTCAGTATGGCGTCGGCATGTGCTTTCTGCCCCGCTCCACCGCCACGCAAAGGGCGGCCGAGGCCGAGGTCGGGCAGCTCGCGCACCTGCACGGCTGTCGCGTACTGGGGTGGCGTGACGTGCCGGTGGATGTCGCGCACATCGGGGACGTCGCGCGTCGAACTCTTCCCGCCATCCGGCAAGTCTTCATCGCCCCGGCGGCACTGGAGCTGGACCAGAGCGATGCCAGCGCGTTCGAGCGCACGCTGTTCGCGATCCGCCGGAGATTCGAGAAGTCGCGCGTGGCGGGCCGGCGTTCGGCGCCGTCGTACATCGCGAGCCTGTCGTCGCGCACGATCGTGTACAAGGGGCTGGTGCGCTCGTCAGTGCTTGGCGCCTTCTATCCCGACCTGACGGATCCGCTCGTCACCACCGCGCTGGCGCTGGTGCACTCGCGCTTCTCGACGAACACGTTCCCGACGTGGTCGCGCGCGCATCCGTATCGCTTCCTGTGCCACAACGGCGAAATCAACACACTGAAGGGGAACCTGAAGTGGATGGAGGTGCGTGAGCCGCGGATGGAGTCGCCGCGCCTGCCGAACGTCCACGACCTGTTCCCGCTCATCGCCGCGGGTCAGAGCGACTCGGCGTCGATCGACAATGCGCTCGAGCTGCTCGTGCACGGCGGTCGCTCGCTCGCGCATGCGATGCTGATGCTGATCCCGGAAGCGTGGGAGGGCGACACGGCGATGTCGGCGGACCGCCGCGCGTTCTTCGCCTATCACAGCGCGCTGATGGAGCCGTGGGATGGTCCCGCCGCCGTCGCGTTCACCGATGGCCGACACATCGGCGCGATGCTGGACCGTAACGGGCTGCGTCCCGGGCGCTACGTCGTGACCAATGACGACTTCGTGGTGCTGGCCTCCGAAGCGGGCGCACTTCCGGTCGCGCCAGCGCGCGTGCGCGCCAAGGGGCGTCTGCGTCCCGGCACCATCCTGATGGTGAACACGACGCAGGGCCGCCTGGTCGACGGCGACGAGCTCAAGGATGAGCTGGCGGCTCTGCATCCCTATCAGCGCTGGCTCACCGAGCAGCGCGTCCTGTTGCAGGTCGATGAGGGCCGGGGCGCGGAGGCGCATCCGTTGTCGCTCGCAGCGCGGCAGCGTGCGTTCGGATACACGAGCGAGGATTTCGACGTCGTTCTCGCGCCCATGGCGCTCACGGGTGAAGAGCCGATCGGCTCGATGGGAAACGACACGCCCGTCGCAGCGCTGTCCACGCGGGCGCGCCCGCTGTTCGCCTATTTTCGCCAGCTGTTCGCGCAGGTGACGAACCCCGCGATCGATCCGATCCGCGAGCAGCTGGTGATGTCGCTCGGGGTGATCCTCGGTCCGCGGCTGAATCTGCTCGAGACGTCGGCGGATCACGCGCGCGTCATCCGTCTCGATCAGCCGGTGCTCACGCCAGCCACGTTCGGCGCTCTCCTGCAGCAGCGTCGCCTGCCTGTCGCGCCACTTTCGGCCGTCTTTCGCGCAGACGGTGGAGCAGCGGCTTTTCGATCGGCGTTGCAGGCGCTTTGTACGGCCGCAGAAGCGTCGGTGCGGGCTGGGGCGCAACTCCTCGTGATCGACGATACGCCGGTGGACGAGAGCTGGGCCGCGCTCCCGTCGCTGCTCGCCGTATCTGCCGTCCATCATCACCTGATCCGCGCGCGGGTCCGGGCCGACGCCAGCATCATCGTTCGCTCGGATGAGGCCCGTGAGGTCTCGCAGATCGCGCTGCTGCTCGGCTATGGCGCGAGCGCCGTCTATCCGTCGCTCGCGCTCGAGTCCATCGGCGCCGCAGACGTCCCCGCCCCGCCGCACACGGCACGTTCCGACGCGGCGCATGCACCGACACCCGTCGACCTGTACGTGAAGGCCGTCGGCAAGGGCCTGCTCAAGATCATGTCCAAGATGGGCATCTCGACGCTTCAGAGTTACTGCGGTGCCCAGGTATTCGAGGCGGTGGGGCTGTCGCGCGAGCTGATCGACCGGCACTTCACGGGAACGTCGTCGCCGCTGGGCGGAGTCGGCCTCGATGCCATCGCCGAAGACGCCGTGCGACGCCATGCGGGCGCCTTCGCGAGCGGTACGACATCGCGCCTGCCATCGGGTGGCGACTACAGCTATCGATGGGATGGCGAGACGCACGCCTGGAATCCCGCGACGATCGCGGCGCTCCAGCACGCGGTGCGGTCGGGCAGCAACGCCACGTATCAGGATTTCTCCCGCGCCGCCGATGATGCCACACGCGGCGGCGCGACGATTCGTGGCCTGCTGGAGCTCGTGGAAACGGCCCCCGCGATCCCCATGGACGACGTGGAGCCGGCGGCCAGCATCGTGCGCCGCTTCGTCACGGGCGCCATGTCGTTCGGCTCACTGAGCCGCGAAGCGCACGAGACGCTCGCGGTGGCGATGAACGGCCTCGGGGGGCGCAGCAACACCGGCGAGGGGGGCGAGGAAGCCGCGCGCTTCGGCACGGAACGAAACAGCGCGATCAAGCAGGTCGCGTCGGGGCGTTTCGGGGTCACCACCGAATACCTCGTGAACGCTCACGAGCTGCAGATCAAGATCGCGCAGGGCGCGAAGCCCGGTGAAGGCGGGCAGCTGCCCGGCCACAAGGTCGACGAGGCCATCGCGTGCACACGACACTCGACTCCGGGGGTGACGCTGATTTCGCCGCCTCCGCATCACGACATCTACTCCATCGAGGATCTCGCGCAGCTCATCTTCGACCTGCGAAGCGTCAATGCCCGCGCGAAGATCTCGGTGAAGCTGGTGGCGGAGAGTGGCGTCGGCACCGTGGCGGTCGGAGTCGCGAAAGCCCACGCCGACCTGATCACGATCTCGGGCGATTCCGGAGGAACGGGCGCCTCACCGTTGTCGTCCATCAAGCACGCCGGCGTGCCATGGGAGATGGGACTCGCCGAGGCGCAGCAGGCGCTGCTGCTCAACGGTCTGCGCGCCTCCGTGCGGCTCCAGGTGGACGGCCAGCTGAAGACCGGTCGCGACGTCGTCATCGGTGCCCTGCTCGGCGCCGACGAATTCGGGTTCGCCACCGCGCCGCTCATCGCGGCGGGGTGCGTGATGATGCGGAAGTGCCACCTCAATACCTGCCCCGTGGGCATCGCGACGCAGGATCCTCAGCTGCGCGCGAAGTTCGCCGGCAAACCCGAGCACATCGTCAACTATCTGTTCTTCGTCGCGGAGGAGGTGCGCTCGATCCTCTCACGTCTCGGCGCGCGGTCGCTGGACGAGATCATCGGTCGCACGGAGCTGCTGCGTCAACGCGCGGATCTGGGCGGACGCGCCGCGACGTTCGACCTGTCGCCTCTCCTGCACGTCCCCGCCGAGGGCAACGACATCGCGCGACGCCGAGCGTCGAGCGCGAAGGAATCGCGCATACCGGCCGCGGACTTGGAGTTGCTCGAGATCGTGCGTCCGGCGCTCGAGGGGGGCGAGCGGGTTATGGTCGCCCGTGCGATCCGGAATGTGGATCGCACGATGGGCGCCTCGATCGCCGGCGAGATCGCGCGCCGCCACGGCGACGCTGGTCTGCCGGACGACCGCATCACACTGCGATTCGAGGGGTCGGCCGGCCAGAGCTTCGGTGCGTTCGCCACGCGCGGGCTGACGCTCGAGCTCACCGGAGAAGCCAACGACTACGTCGGCAAGGGGCTCTCGGGCGGACGCATCGTCGTGCGACCTCCGAAGGGCGTGACTTTCCTGCCGCACGAGACGGTGATCGTCGGCAACACGGCGCTGTACGGCGCGACGGCCGGCGAAGCGTTCTTCGGGGGCGTCGCAGGCGAGCGGTTCGCCGTGCGCAACAGCGGCGCCACGGCTGTGGTGGAGGGCGTTGGGGATCACGGGTGCGAGTACATGACAGGCGGCGTGGTCGTCGTCCTCGGACGCACGGGACGCAACTTCGCCGCGGGCATGAGCGGCGGCCTCGCCTTCGTGCTCGACAGCTCGCGCGACTTCGCGAGGCGCTGCAACAGCGCGCTCGTCGAGCTGGCCGCGCTCGCCGAGGCGTCGGATCTCGCGCTCGTGAAGCGACTGGTGGAGCGCCACGCGAAGCTTACCGGCAGTGCGCGCGCCCGGCATGTGCTCTCGCACTGGGACGAATCCGCGCGCGACTTCGTTCGTGTCGCGCCGGTGGAGTACCTCAAGGCACTGCGAGCGACCGACGCGCCCAAGGCGAGCACCGCTGGTGGCCAGCATGCGTGATCCACGCGCGTTCGTGACCATTCAGCGCGCCACGCCCCGCCGGCAGTCGGCGGAGACCCGCGCACAGCACTGGCGCGAATTCTACGAGCCGCTCTCGTCCCAGGCGCTGGCCGAGCAGGGCTCCCGATGCATGGATTGCGGCGTGCCCTTCTGTCACGGGGACACGGGCTGTCCGGTGCACAACGTCATTCCCGAGTGGAACGCCCTGGTGAGTCGCGGCGACTGGCACGCCGCGCTGGCGTCATTGCACGCCACCAACAATTTCCCGGAGCTCACCGGTCGACTGTGTCCGGCGCCGTGCGAGTCGGCGTGTGTGCTGGGCCTCATCGAGCAGCCGGTTTCGATTCGCGCCATCGAGCAGGCAATCGTCGATCGCGGTTTCGAGGAAGGCTGGATCGCGCCGCAGCCCCCGCTTCGCGAGACCGGCCATCGCGTCGCCATCATCGGGTCCGGTCCCGCCGGACTCGCCGCGGCGCAGCAGCTCCGTCGACACGGACATGCCGTGACCGTCTTCGAGCAAGCCGACCGGATCGGCGGACTGCTGCGCTACGGAATTCCGTCGTTCAAGCTCGAGAAGTCGGTGCTGGACCGCCGCCTGAACCAGATGGAGCAGGAGGGCGTGGTGTTGCAGGCCGGCGCCCGCGTCGACGTCGCCACACTTCAGCGTGAGTTCGACGCCGTCGTGGTCGCGATCGGGGCGGAGGCGCCGCGGGATCTTGCCGTGCCGGGACGCGAGCTGTCGGGGATCGTGCTCGCGATGGAGTTCCTCGCGCAGCAGAACCATCGTGACGCCGGCGATGTCGTGGCACCATCGCGGTCTGTGGACGCGCGCGGCAAGCACGTCGTGATCATCGGCGGCGGAGATACGGGCTCCGATTGCGGCGGCACGTGCATCCGCCAGGGTGCGCTCAGCGTGCGTCAGTTCGAGCTCCTGCCCCAGCCGCCCGCGGAGAGGGATGAGACGACACCGTGGCCCCTGTGGCCCATGCAGCTGCGGACCTCCCACGCGCATGACGAGGGCGTTGCACGCGAGTGGTGCGTGTCGACCATTGCCTTCACCGGCAGCGACGGTCGGGTCACACACCTGTGCGGCATTCGCGTGTCCCCACTCTCGCGCGACGGCCGGTTTTCCGTCTCACCCGTGCCCGGCTCGGAGTTCGAGATCCCGGCGGACCTCATTCTCCTCGCGATGGGATTCACGGGCCCGCGACGCGACGGCGTACTTGCCGACTCGGGCGTCGGGCTCACCGCCACCGGCTGCGTGCAGACGGACGCCCGTCATCAGACGAGCATTCCGGGAGTATTTGCCGCCGGGGACGCGCGGCGGGGCGCGTCCCTGATCGTCTGGGCGATCAGGGAAGGCCGGGATGCGGCGCGAGCTGTTGACGAGTTTCTGCGGACGTCGACCGGTCCCCGACGCCAAAGCGCGCGTACGTCCCGAGCACACGGCACGTCCGGGTTGCCAGACGCACAGCCTCGAGCACTCGTGTGAACGTCGCGGCGCCGCTCACATGGTCGATGTCGGCGAAGAAGCGGTAGGTCCACGGCTCACCGCTCGGCCGCGACTCCAGCTTGCTGAGGTTCAGCCCCTCGCTGGCGATCGGCTCGAGCACGCGCAGCAGCGCACCAGGCTCGTTGCGCGTGGCGAACACGAGGCTCGTGCGCGCGGCGATGCCCGGCGCCAGCGTCGCTGGCTCGCGTCCGATGCCAAGGAAGCGGGTCTGGTTGTCCCGACGATCCTCCACCGGCTCGGCCAGCACGACGAGGCCGTATCTCGCCGCCGCGTGGCGACTCGCGATCGCGGCGTGCGACACATCGCCACGCTCGGCCACGCTGCGCGCGGCTGACGCGGTATCCGGCGCCACCTCTTCGCGAGCATCGGACAGCCCGCGGAGAAACTGCGAGCACTGGGCGAGCGCGATCGGATGGCTCGAGACGACCCTCACGCCGTCGAGCGTCGCGCCCCGCACGCCCACGAGACACTGTCGCACCTCGAGGATGGTCTCGGCGATGGCGTGCAGCCGCTCCGCCTCATTGAGCGCGTCGTAGGCCGCCGTGACGCCGCCGGCCACGGAGTTTTCGACCGGCAGCACGCCCGCATCCACCTCACCGCGCTGCACGGCGCGGGTGACGTCGATGACGGAACGCACCGACACCGTGTCGGCATCCGGCCAGAGCGCGCGCGCTGCCTCTTCCGCGAAGGCACCGCGCTCTCCCGCGAAGGCGACGCGCGTCGGATTCATGCGACTGTCGACGCCGGCACGGCACTGCTCGCGACCTCGGCCGCTACGGCCTCCGCGACCGCCGTCGTGTCGAACGCTCGCTCCGGCGACGACGCGACGTCGACGGTCACGACCCCGCGATCGATGATGCGCGCTACCGCGGCCTCCACGGCATCCGCCTCACGCGCGAGGCCGAGCGACCACCTGAGCAGCATCGCGGCACTCAGGATGGCGCCGATCGGGTTGGCGATTCCCCTGCCCGCAATCGTCGGCGCGGAGCCGTGGATCGGCTCGTACAGGGCCTGTCGCCTCCGGTCGTCGGAGACGCTGCCGCCCAGCGACGCGGACGGAAGCAGGCCGATGGAACCGGCGAGCACGGATGCCTCGTCGGTGAGAATGTCCCCGAACATGTTCT
>Ga0066652_100000914_pt1 | contig 14628 bp, 12 predicted proteins | sample GraSoiAngelo_101_FD_71413 | JGI IMG/M metagenome (GOLD analysis project Ga0066652, IMG submission 71413) | Grasslands soil microbial communities from the Angelo Coastal Reserve, California, USA - 14_0903_02_30cm | ecosystem: Environmental > Terrestrial > Soil > Grasslands | place: USA...
CTACATCATCATCGACGCGCCAGGCCACCTCGAGTTCCTGAAGAATCTGATCACCGGCGCGGCGCGTGCCGAAGCGGCGTTACTCGTCGTGGATGCCCACGAAGGTGTGCAGGAGAGCACGCGTCGACATGCGCGACTGCTCCCGCTCCTCGGCGTGCGACATGTCGCGGTCCTGGTCAACAAGATCGATCTCGTCGGCGACGCAGAGACAGTCTTTCGCGCGCTCGATGACGAGCTGCGCCGCTTTCTTCGCGAGCACGACGTGGAGATCGAAGCGTCCATTCCCGTGTCGGGCCGCGAAGGGGACAACCTGGCGAGCCGGTCGCAGCGGACGGCGTGGTACGCGGGGCCGACCCTGGTCGAGTACCTGGACAGTCTTCCGGAGGACCCCTCGCCCACCGAGCAACCGTTCCGCATGCCGGTGCAGAGCGTGTACAAGTTCACCGCCATGGGCGACGACCGGCGGATCGTCGCGGGCAGCGTTGCATCCGGCCGTCTCCGCGCTGGAGATGAAGTCACGTTTTTTCCCTCCGGGAAAAGGAGCCGGGTGAGAAGCATCGAGGCGTTCAATGCGCCGCCCGCGAGCGTGACTGAGGCTGGTGCGGCCACGGGGATCACGCTCACCGACCACATTTTTGTATCGCGTGGCGAGGTGGCCTGTCGCAGCGATGAGGCGCGGCCCGAGATAGCTGCCCGACTGCGCGTGTCACTCTTCTGGCTCGGCGCCACGCCACTCGTGCCCGCGCGGACGTATCGGCTGAAGTTGGGATCGGCGACCGTCGGAATGGAGCTGGAAGCGGTCGAGCGTCTCGTCGACGCCGCCGAGTTGCGGCCGCGGGATACAGCGACTGACGTTGGCCGGCACGAGATCGCGGAGTGCGTGCTGCGACTCGATCGGCCCGTCGTGGTGGATCCGGACGCCGCGGTCGCTGCCACGGGTCGCTTCGTGATCGTCGACGATTGGGAAATCCGCGGCGGTGGCATCGTCCGCGAGTCGCTCGCCGATCCGCAGGCAGAAATTCGGGAGCGCGTGTTCGTCCGCAACGCGAAGTGGGAACCGAGCAGCATCCCGTGGGAGCGACGGGCTGAGCGCCTTGGGCAGCAGCCGGCGATGTTGCTCATCACCGGCCCGCGCGACGCCGACCGAAAGCGCCTCGCGCGCACCCTCGAGGCGCGGCTGTTCGAGGAAGGACGCCTCGTCTACTTCCTCGGCATGGGCAACCTCGTGTACGGAGTGGACGCGGATCTCGAGCGCACGGGAATCCACCGGCACGAGCACCTGCGGCGCCTGGGAGAAGTGGCCAACCTGATGCTCGATGCCGGGATGCTGCTCATCGTGACAGCCGCTGACTTGACCGCCGACGAGCTCGATCTTGTGGCCACTCCGGTGGATCCGGCTCGCATCCATACCGTCTGGTTTGGCGGGGAGCCGCCGTCGGACCTCGGGTTCGACGTGTGCCTGACGCCCGAAACCAGCGAGACGGAGCAGGTGGCCCGCCTGCTGGCCCTTCTCGCCGGCCGCGGTGATGTGGGGCAGACGTGACGACCGACTCGTTCGTCGACGCCCCGGCAGTTTCACTCTCGGCCCTGCACCGCCTGGTTCGGATCGCGCGCGACGCAGGTGACGCGATCATGCGTTGCTACGATGAAGACGCGGAGTCATGGACGAAGGCGGACGGCAGTCCGCTGACCGCTGCCGATCAGGCCGCGCACGAGATCATCGTGCGCGCACTGCACGACTGGGCGCCGGAGATTCCCACTGTCTCGGAGGAAGGAGACATCCCGCCAGCCGCCATTCGGCAAGGATGGCGACGTTTCTGGCTGGTGGATCCGCTGGACGGCACCAAGGAGTTCCTGAAGCGCAACGGTGAGTTCACCGTCAATATCGCCCTCATCGAGGACCGGGAGCCGGTGCTGGGCGTCGTTCTGGCACCGGCGATCAACCGCTGCTGGTATGCCGGCCGAGGTCTCGGAGCGTGGACCGACACTGTGCCCGCACCGGCGAGACGCATCTATTCGTCATCGCCGGGCCCTGCAGCCGCGCTCGTCGTCGTCGAGAGCCGCTCGCATCCGTCGGAGCGGCTCGAGCAATACCTCGCGACGATCCCCGTCGCACGACGCATACAGGCCGGAAGCTCGCTGAAGTTCTGTCTCGTGGCCGAAGGCGCGGCCGATGTGTATCCGCGACTGGGCGCGACGATGGAGTGGGACGTCGCCGCAGGCGACTGCATATTCCGCAACTCCGGACGAGAGGGCATGCGCTCGTCACCATTGACGTACAACAAGCCGGACCTCCGCAACGGCGACTTCATCCTTGGACTGTGATGTTTCGCGAGACGCACGCCCGTTCCGTCGTGAAGGCCGTGACGTGGCGCCTGACGGGTACCGTCGCGACTTCGGTGTTGGTCTTCATCTTCACGCGCCGGCTCGCCCTGTCGCTGTGGGTCGGCGGATTGGAATTCGTCTCGAAGATCGGGCTGTATTGGGCCCACGAGAGGCTTTGGGACCGGCTGCCGTTCGGAAAGCGGCAGGTGCCGCCGGCCGTGATTTGGTTCACGGGACTGTCGGGCGCGGGGAAGAGCACCATTGCCGACCGCGTGTACGCGGAGTTGCAGCGACGAGGGACTCGGGTTGAGCGCCTCGACGGGGACAGCGTCCGCGACATCTTTCCTGCCACGGGTTTCACACGGCCGGAGCGCGATCAGCACGTCCGGCGCATTGGCTATCTTGCCAGCAAGCTCGCACACAACGGCGTTTCGGTAGTGGCGTCATTCGTATCGCCGTACGAGGATTCCCGGCAGTTCGTACGTAGCCTGTGCGATCAATTCGTCGAAGTGCACGTCGCGACGCCGCTCGCGGAATGCGAGCGACGCGACTCCAAGGGCTTGTACGAAAAGGCGCGGCGCGGCGAGATCCGGAACTTCACCGGCATCGACGACCCGTATGAGGAACCCACGAATCCCGAGCTCCGCCTGGACACGGCGGCGCTCTCAGTCGACGAGTCGGTGAGCGAAGTACTCGCATATCTCGATCGACAGGTGTTGAAGGTGAAATGACCATGGACGATCTCGACCGGCTCGAAGCTCAGAGCGTTTTCATCCTGCGCGAGGCATACGCCTCGTTCCGCAGCCTGTGCATGCTCTGGTCGATCGGCAAAGACAGCACGGTCATGCTGTGGCTCGCCCGTAAGGCCTTTTTTGGCCACGTACCATTCCCGCTGGTCCACATCGATACGTCGTACAAGATCCCGGAGATGATCACCTACCGCGACCGCCTGGCCGCGGAGTGGCGGCTCACCATGATCGTTGGCCAGAACCGCGAGGCACTCGCGGCGCGGCAGACCTTTCCCGACGGCGCGGTCGATCGCATCACCTGCTGCCGCCTGCTGAAGACCGAGGCATTGAAGAACACGCTGAGCGGTGCGTGGCCGCGCCAGCGCCTGAACCATGACACGGGTGAATACGAGCTGGATTCGAATCCGGAACCCTTCACCGGGGTCATCGTGGGCGTGCGTGCCGATGAAGAAGGCAGCCGCTCCAAGGAGCGTTACTTCTCGCCACGCACCGTGCGCAGCCAGTGGAACGTCGGCGACCAGCCGCCTGAGTTCTGGAATCAGTTCAACACGGACTTCCCGCCCGGAACGCATGTGCGCATTCATCCGCTGCTCGACTGGACGGAGCTGAACGTCTGGGAGTACATCGAGCGGGAGCAGATCCCAACGGTCGCGCTGTACTACGACCAGGGGACAGGCCAGCGATATCGCTCGCTCGGCTGCGCTCCGTGCACTGCAGCGGTACCGTCCGACGCGCGCACCGTGCCCGAGATCCTCGTGGAGCTCCGTTCCGGTCGCTACGCCAAGGTCGCCGAGCGCGCCGGCCGCGCGCAGGACAAGGATGACGGTGGAGGGCTGGAGACGTTGCGGCGAGAGGGCTACATGTAGCCCCGCTCCGCCGTGGACCTCGGCACCGGCGACACGCGGCGCACGGTTGCCCTCGGGGCGGGCACGCATACTTTGCTGCCGACGCGTGTGACGATGGCGCGGCAGGTGAACGGATCCACGGGGGCGGGATGGTCGGCAACGGGTGTAAGGTGTTCTGCATCGGCTTCGCGAAGACCGGGACGACGTCGCTCAAGACGGTGCTCGAGGAAGTGGGCTATCGGACCCAGGACGTCGCCGAGAGCGCGAGCCTCATCGAGGATTGGGCGCGCCGCGATTACCGCAGTCTCATCGAGCTGTGCAAGCGCTCCGATGCATTCCAGGACGTCCCCTTCAATCTCCCGTTCACGTATCAGGCGCTCGACGCGGCGTTCCCCGGAAGCAAGTTCGTGCTGACGTTCCGTGAGGACTCCGAGAAGTGGTACCGCTCGTGGTCGACGTTCATCGCCGCTCTCCTCGGCACCGACTTCCCGCCGGAAGAGACGCTGGTCAAGACGTTCCCGGTGGTCTATGACGGGTGGCTCTGGCGACTCCTGGAGGTCACGGCAGGCACAGAGGGAAGCCCGTTCGACAGGGAGAAGGTCATACGGTATTACGAGGCACACAACGCCTCGATTCGGGAGTACTTTCGATTCCGGCCGGAGAGCTTCCTCGCCATCGAGCTGGGAGACCCCATGGCCCTCGACCGCCTCTGTGAGTTCCTCGAGGTCGAGCAGCGGCCGGTGGGAATGCCCAACATCACGAGCAAGATGATCGTGCATGGGGTTCGCACGGTGTGGAAGCTCGACCCCTGACTGTCCGACGCCATGCCTGGATCACAATCGCAGACAACAGCTTCTATTTCGGTGCCGATTATTTCCGAAGCGAGTGACACCGCTTGAGCGGACGACTGGCTGGTAAGGTCGGGATCGTCACGGGCGCCGCCTCTTCGGGCGCCGGCATTGGAAATGGCAAGGCGACCGCCATCCTTTTCGCGCGAGAGGGCGCGAAGGTGCTTCTCGTCAATCGCTCGGAAGGTCACGCGGTGGAGCTACAGCGCGAGATCGAAGCCGAAGGGGGAGTGTGTTCGGTCTTTGCCGCTGACGTATCACAGCGCGAGCAGGTCAAGGAGATGGTCGCTGCCGCCGTGGAGCGATACGGCCGACTCGACGTCCTGTACAACAACGTCGCGATCGGCGGCCCTGGAACGGTGACCGATGTGACCGAGCAGGTCTGGGACGACGTCATGCGCGTCAACCTCAAGGGATTGATGTGGTGCTGCAAGTACGCGATCCCATGGATGCTCGACTCGGGCGGAGGATCGATCATCAACGCGTCGACCGTTGCCGCCGTGCGCGGCGCGCGGCGCGGCGATGTGGGCCTGGCGGCGTACTCAGCGTCGAAGGCTGGCGTTCTCGGGCTGACGCGCTCCATCGCCGCTGACTATGCCGCACAGCAGATTCGCGCGAACGCACTCATCGTTGGCTTGGTGAACACGCCCCGTCTGGCGAAATACGGCGAGGCCGGCCGCGAGAAGCGGCGAATGGCAGTGCCGCTCGGCATCGAAGGAACTGCGTGGGATGTGGCGTGGGGCGCAGTCTATCTCGCGAGCGACGAGTCGCGCTGGGTCACGGGAACGTCGATCTGCATTGACGGCGGTCAGACCGCGATGGCCGATTTTCCGATGTGATGCCCTACCTTCGACGCATGGCAGGATTCATCCCCTTCGCGGGGAGATCGCAGCGAGAATTGATCAACTGGGGCATCATCGGGCTGGGGCAGATCGCCCGCGTGTTCTGCAACGCACTTCGCTTTTCGAAGACCGGCAGAGCGAGCGCGGTCGCGAGTCGCGACGAACAGCGAGCGCGCAGTTTTGCCGCCCGGTTTTCAGTTCCGACCGTCCATCGGTCGTATGAGGAGCTGCTGGCCGACGATTCGATACACGCCGTCTACATCGCGACCGTCAATCCGGCACATCTCCAGTGGGTTGTAAAGGCGGCGCAAGCCGGCAAGCATATCCTGGTCGAGAAACCCATGGGGGTGAACTCCCGAGAAGTCGCCGCCATGGTCGCCGCCGCGAAGATGCATGACGTCTTCCTCATGGAGGCATTCATGTATCGCTGCCATCCTCAGATGCAGCGGCTCGCGGAATTGATCCAGGATGGGGCCATCGGCGAAGTACGGATGATCCGATCGACGTTCGGTTTCAGGGCCGAACCCGAGCCCGGCTCGCGGCTCTTCAGCCGCGAGCTCGCCGGCGGCGCCATCATGGATGTCGGCTGTTACCCGGTGTCCGCGGCTCGACTGGTTGCCGGAGCCATTTCGGGCAAGCCATTCGCGGACCCGGTCGAGGTGAAGGCATCCGGCACGCTGGGCCACACCGGCGTCGACGAGCATGCGCTCGCCCTGCTGAAGTTCGACGATGGCGTCGTCGCCCAGGTCAGCACCTCGATCAGCTGCAATCTTCCACGAGAAATCGTTGTTTTCGGCACGAACGGGGTCATTACCGTGCCGGAGCCGTGGCTCCCCTCCTCACCGTGCCGCACCGCTGACAAGGCGCTCCCGCCCAAGACAAAGTTTCCGTCCGGCGAGCTTCACCTCTACACGGGGAACAATCGCAAACAGATTCGCGTCGACGTCGACCGCGATCTGTATACGTACGAGGCGGACGCGGTCGCGGAACACATCGGTGCCCGCCAGTCACCAGCCATGAGCTGGGCCGACAGCGAAGGCAACGTCCGCGTGCTCGACGAGTGGCGCTCCCAGATCGGGCTTCGCTTTCCGCAAGACGGATGACTCACGTGGGGGACGGTACGCGATTGTGGTAAAGTGTAGGCCCAACGACCCTCGGACACATTCTCACGGACGACGATGATCAACAAGCGATTCCACTTCGCAGGTCTCTTCGTAGGTCTCATCGCCAACCATGAGTCCTTCGCGCTGTCCTTTCGCATCACCAATCGTCCGTGGACCGTGCTGTTTGTGATCGGTCGCAAGCTTTTTCAATTCCTGCGCCTCGCGCCGCGGGAGCCCAGCGCGGTCGCGGCACGACGCAAGCTCGGCGTTCCCGACGATATCAAGGCGGTCGAGTGGTATCACACGATCGACCTGGGGAACGGGGTCGTGACGCCCGGGATCTTCGATCACCGTCCGATAATGCATTCGTACCGATTGCCGGAACGCATGGACGGGCTCCGCGTGCTCGACGTCGCGACCTGGGACGGATTCTGGGCCTTCGAGTTCGAGCGACGCGGAGCGAGAGAGGTGGTCGCGCTGGACATTGCCACGCGCGGCGACGTCGACCTCAAGCCGTCGGTGAGGCGCCGGATGATTGCCGAACGGGGTGCGGACTTTCTGCGCGAGCCGACAGGAAAGGGGTTCGAGATCGCGCGGGAACGACTCGGGTCGTCCGTCAAGCGACGCGTACTGAATGTGTACGAGGTCTCGCCCGAGACGCTCGGCACGTTCGACGTGGTTCACGTGGGGGATCTGCTCCTGCATCTCAAGAATCCGCAGCGCGCGCTCGAGAATGTGCGAAGCGTGACGTCAGGCTTCGCGATCTTTTCGGAACCGTTCGTGCCGGAGCTCGACACGCTGGGCAAGGACCGCCTGCTGCGATACCTGGGTGGCGAAGAGGATGTGACCTGGTGGTCGTTCAGCCTCGACGTCCTGAAGCGAATGATCCTCGACGCGGGCTTCGAGCGGGTGGAGCACCTCAATACGTTCCACTTCGGCGGCCTGTACGACCACGCGATCCTCCATGCCTTTCCGAAGGCGTGAGTGAGATCGCGGCCTCAGGTCTGGCCGGCGAACCGACACATCCACCAGAACAACTGTCCGAGCACTGGCCGTTTCCACAGGTGAAAGGCCGTCATCGATTTCCACGACGTCGGATCCAGCTCGAGCCCGAATGGCGGTCGATGGCGCACGATCTCGGACCAGTACGGATAAGCTGAGAACACAGGCTCCGGACATTCCGCGAACAGGCATCGGGGATCCGAGATGTCCACGCGGCCGTCGTGCGCCACCAGGTAGTCGTACATCGTCTGGTACGAGCGCGTGCTGTCGGATTCGCCCGGCCGCTCGGCGCGCTTGATCGTTTCCAGCGTGTCCAGATGCCGGCTGAGCACCGTGCTGTCCCACTTGAAGTGGTGCACCTGCACCAGGCCGAGCGGAATGGGATAGCCGGACACGTTCCCTTCCGTGAGGACGCAGTGCTGGCCGGCGCCGAGGCGTACGGTGCCCTTCGCGACGCACACCTTCCAGCTGGGTGCCCACGCGCCGCTGATTCCACCGCGACCGCCGCTCGTCAGGATCGACCGGGCGACGCCGGCGACGGGGAACTGATGCCAGATATCCGAATCATCCAGCGTCGGCAGCGTCCCTCCGGGTCCGAAGCGATCGAGAAAATGACCGCCGACGAAGGTCCAGCCGTTCGCCTCGCACTCGCGCAGGATCTCGCGCAGGTCCTTGAAGTAGAGATGCAGCTCGTCGGGGTCCGCGACGATCCACCAGTCGTCGGGCCGCTGCTGCATCGCTTCGTTGTAGAGCTGCGTGGCGTACGCAGGGTCGAATCGATCGGCCACGACGGATCGGTGGATTTGACATCCCAGCTCGTCGGCGACGGCGCGAACTCTTTCCCGGATGGGATCGTTCTCGCCGATGGAGTGGACGATGAGGAAGATGTCGTCCACGAGATCGCGGTAGTGCCGCAGCATGTGCCGCAGTGTCGGGACGCGCTGACCGCACAGCGTGACGAGATTGATTCTCACGCGCCGCCCTGCGGACTCCGTTGCCCGTCGAGCAGCTGCGCCACCATCGCCTGCGGCTCCGGCAGTCGCTTCAGCTGTCGGACGATGTCACTGGCGGCGTGGCGATACTCGTCCGCGAGCGCCCGCAGGCGCTGGGGCACCAGCGGATCGCGGTGGTCGAGGATCCTCGGCGTATGGCCGTGATAGAGGAGTTGCACCGTACGGTCGTAGAACGCCGGAAACCATCGCGAGACATGACCACGATCGTAATAGAACACCGGCAGTCCGTTGAAGACGCGATACAGGTTCGACGATGAGCCAATGTTCCAGTAGAACGCGTACTCGGCCTGCATGAGCAGCGAGACGTAACGCTCGTAGTCGCAGAAACCGATCAGCTCCACGTTCCCCAGGCCCGCCGACGCTTTCACCGCGGTGAGGCAATCCCCCGGAGCGATGAGCACCGCGCGTCGACCCGCGTCGTTGGCCTCGCGGAATCGCGCGACGAGGCTGTCGATGAAAGCCGCCTTGCCGTGCAGGTTTACCTGGATCTCGTAATCGAGCGCGGCAAGGATGAACAGCCAGTACGGTTCCTCCGTCGCCGCCGAACTGCCGCTCCCGTCACCGGACGCAGGGTCAGGCGACTTCCACGCGCCAATGAGCCCCGTGTTGAAAAAGGCCATCGTGCGGAGCTGTTCGGGCGGAATGGCGCGCTCGACACCGGCGAGGTAACAGTGCACCAGGTCGTGCAGCGCGTGGTACGACTGCCGGAGCCGATGGGGGATGAGCCACTCGACGAATGCCTTGTGCACCTTCTGCGCGAGGGTGCGCGACGGCAGCTCCGACCGCATCGAAAGCCGCGAGCCGAGCAGACCCCACATGGGATCGTTGGTCACCGTCGGAATTCCGCGACTGCGCAGGTGGCGAACGAGCTGCTTCACCTGGGACTTCGAGACGAGCCCCGTCGACGTCAGCAGATAGCCGCAGAAGAGGAAAACTGCCGACGGCCGTTCGGCATCGATGCGCGCGATCAGATCGTCGAAGTCGCGGTACTCGCGAACGTCAGCGTTCAGGCCGGTCTGATGCGTCGCATGGAGCTCGGGCGGCAACAGCAACACGGACCGCTTGAGCAGCTCCGTCCCGTGCAGGAACAGCATCGTGTCGATGAGGCTCCCATGATTTCGCGTGACGACGAAACACAGGCGCCCCTCGCTCGGCACAGGCATGGACCAACCTTAATTGGCGTCCATGTGTAGCGCCCCTGCCACGTTTGACGCGCGATCGACACAGACCCGTGCTCGCGGTGGCGGGGGAGATGCGAAGGAGCGGCCGGGGGCCCCTGCTCGCGGGGTAAGCACTTGCACCATCATGAGTTTCACGGTTGCGCGCCGGATGTTATCATGCGCAATGCCGAAGGGGATCTCGCGATGATTTCGCTCATTCGCCGCTCGATGGTGCCGTGCATCGCGATGTCGATCACGGCCTGTGCGGGCCTGCCAATCGCGGGCCCTTCCACAGGCCCTCGCACGGGCCCTGCGCCGGCGGCCGTGCCAACCTTCGCGCTCCAGCCGGCGACTGCGCCGACCGTCTTCTCGGGGCGCGCGCGCTGGCCAATCGTCGCGGTCGATCCCGCGGTGTACGTGGACGCCGAAGGCTACCACCTGTTCTACTCGACGTTCTTCTGCAAGCGCGAGCGGGACGCCGCGTACTCCTGGGATCCGGCCAACCCCGCCGCCTGCGATATCGACCATACGTTCACGTCCATCGCGTACGCGTTTTCCGCAGACCGTGGGCTGACGTGGACGTTCCGCCAGACGCCGGTCGTGCTGCCCACGCAGTCCGGGTTCGCGGCAAACCGCGTCGAAACCGCGTCGTTCATGCGTCGCGGCAACATGGCGTACCTGATCTTCTGCTCCGATGGCACGCGCGACGGCCGTGTTTTCACGGCGCGATATCAGATCGGCATGGCGACGCTGCCGCTGGACTCGCGCGGGCTTCGGGCCAGCATGCTGGACGAATCGACGCGGTTCCAGATGCGCGCAACGCCGATACTCCCGTACGATCTGCGTGCCGACCGCTTCGACAACAACGTGCAGGAACCGAGCATCACCGTCGGACCGGAAGGTCCGGTGCTGTTTTACATCGGGCTCGGCCTGAAGCTTCCGGATCAGCCCATCGACGCGCCGGGACAGGGGATCACGAAGGTGGGACTCGGGCGTGCGGTGCTCGACGATCAGTTCAACGTCGTGTCGCGGTCCTCGTCGCCCATACTCGGCGGCGTGAACATCACCGAGGTTCGCTACTTCGACAACGCGTACCACATGTTCGGCACGACGTTCGGTGGCGATGCGCATCAGGGCGAGGCGATCAACTACGCCACGTCGGCGGACGGCGTGACCTGGAGCAGTCCCGTGATCCTCATGCGGCCCGGATCGGCGCCCGGATTCAACGATTGGGGAATGAATGCACCGACGGCCGCGATCGAACAGAATCAGATCGTCCTCTTGTTCACCGCGTTCGGGACCACAGGGTCCAAGTGTGCGCCATTCGGGCCCACCGGTCGCTTCGGGCTGCCGGTGCTGAATGGAGCGAACTGCATGTATCCCACGATCGGCAGAGCCGTCGCTCCCCGTCCCATTCGGTAGCGTCGTTTCTGCACCCGTTCGCACGCCGCGACCCGAGACTGGACCGTTCACGCCGATGAACCTGGCTGCGCTTCGCCACCGGATCATCCTCAAGCGAGGCAGTGATCTGCTGCGGAAGGAACAGTGGCAGAAAGCGTTCTCGGCGCTGGATCGCGCCGCCAGGCTCGCGCCGCGCCACTGGGAGTCGCACAACAATCTGGCGATCGCGCTGCTGAAGCTGGGACGGTTCGAGGAAGCGGCCGGTGTCGCGCAGCGCGCGATCCGCCTCGCGCCCGCGGCGTCCGATTCTCACGATCTCTTCGGCATCGCGCTGCTTCAGATGGAGCGGTGGGACGAGGCGGTGGTCGCCTATCGTCGAGCGATCGTCGTGGATGCCGCGCGCTACGATTTGTACGACCGTCTCGCGATGGCGCTGCTGCGGCTGGGACGATGGAAGGAAGTGGTCGAGACCTACGAGACGGCGCTCGCGATCGATGCGAACCAGTACCAGGCGCATCATCGGATGGGCGTGGCGCTGCTGCAACTTCGTCGCTGGGATGCCGCGGCAGCGGCGGTTGGTCGCGCGATCCAGCTCGCCGAATCCGCTCACGCGCCGGACAGCGCCGTTGCCGACCTGCTCAGCACTCTGGCCAGTGCCGTAGCGAACACCGCGACCTCCGCAGACTCACTCCTGGCCGCACATGAGGCGGTCGCGAAGAATCCCGGTAGTGCGACGCGTTTGACGCTCGGGATCGAGCTTCTCAAACACGAGCGCTGGAGCGACGCTGTATCCGAGCTTGAGGACGCCGGCACCACCGCTCGCCGCGCTGGATGCATTCCCTTCCTTCGCGTCGACCCGCTGCTTCGTCTCGGCCGGACCGGCGAGGCGGTCACCGCGCATCAGATGGCGATCGCGGCGGGCGGCCACATGCCTTCCCTGCCTGGATCATCGAGCGCCGAGCGGTTCGGAGCGAAGCGGGAGACGTTCTGGACGCCGCAGAATCTCCGCGCCGACGTATTCGCCGCGCACGGCTGGCTCGAGCAGCTCTCGACCGTGCCACGCGACGTGCCGGACGGACCGCGCCTGCTTTTCGTGCTCGACAACGACTTCGGCGAGCTCACCACCGCCGGGTATTTCCTGCTCGGGCAGCCGCGTCTTGCGGGACGTACGACGCTCTTGCTCCCCGAGCGCCTGTACGCACACAACGCCGATCTCATCGCGGGCCGCACGCATTCCTATGCGACGGTGGACGACATCCTGCGAACGGTGGATCGGGAGCGGGCGGAGATCGTCTTCCTCTGCTCCGGCTATCTGCTCTGGGATCACCTCAAGTTCACGACGCGCGATCTCACGAGACTCGTGGACGGCCTCCGCGAACGCGGATGTCGCGTCGTCACCGCCGATCCGTTCCTCGGAATGTTGTCGTTGCGCGACCCGCAGACGCTGATCAGCATCGACGTTCCCTCGAGTCATCCCGTCTGGACCGTCGAGCAGCTGAAGGCGAGCAATGCGCCACTCGAGCAGCGCATGCGAGAGGCGTTCGCGGAGTCCGAACGGGTGCTGCGGGACGCGTACCATCTCTACCCCAGCTACTGTGACGGGGGCGACGACGCGGGCGCGGACACGGACGCGCGGAACATCAGCTTCTTCAACGAGCATCTGCTGCGTCCTGCTCCGAACAACGCCGCGGATACGTCGTCGCCGCCGCACTGGCTCTTCATCCTGACGGGAGCGGATTGTGGCGTTCAGATGCTGTTCGAAGGTGAGGCCGGCTTCGCCGACATCGTCGCGCGCAAGCTGGTCGAGGCGCGAGCCGCCGGCCGGCATCCGATCCTGATCGCGCCAGCCGACTTCATCGCGCGCCTCATGCCCCGCATGCCGACCGCGGACGGCATCGACATCCTCCCGCACTGCCCGTTCACCAGGTTCATGTCCCTGCTGGTCAGCGCCGAGCAGGTGTTTTACTGGAACCTCGTGTCTCATTCCCTGCTGATCCGGCTGTACAATCAGCAACCCGTCGTTTCGTTCGACCGGGGTCACCTGGTGCGCAACGCCCCTGGGATCCAGGACCGCCTCGTGGCGTGGTACTACCAGGGCTGGGAACCGCCCGTTCGCGATCAGCGTGAGCCGCTCACGGTGGACACGGTTGAACGTTGGGTGGCCGACTATCGACACCACGCGGGTCGTCTCGTGCAGCGCTTTCGCCGCGCGGGCGCACCCGAACACATCATCGCCGATCTCATGAACGCTCCTGTGCGGGCGAGCGACGCGGGCAACCTCGCGGTAGCCGGCGAAAGGAGCACACGCGCATGACCGTCTCACTCGTCACGGGTGCCGCTGGCTTCATGGGCTCCCACGTCGTGGATCACCTCCTCGCGATGGGTCACGACGTCATCGCCCTGGATGACCTGAGCGGCGGCTTTCGCGACAACGTCGATCCGCGGGCGACGTTCGTCGAAGGTTCCGTCGTCGATCACGAGCTCGTCGATCGCATCTTCCGCGAGCACGCGATCGAGTACGTCTACCATCTCGCGGCGTACGCCGCCGAGGGACTCAGCCACTTCATCAAGCGCTTCAACTACAACAACAACCTGATCGGCAGCGTCAACATCATCAACGCGAGCATCAACTCCGGACGGGTGAAGTGTCTGGTGTTCACGTCGTCGATCGCCGTGTACGGCAGGAATCAGGTTCCGATGACGGAGGACCTGGTGCCGCAGCCGGAGGATCCATACGGCATCGCGAAATACGCGGTCGAGCTGGACCTCAAGGAGTCGCACGAGATGTTCGGCCTGAATCACGTCATTTTTCGGCCGCACAACGTGTACGGCGAACGCCAGAACATCGGCGACAGGTACCGCAACGTGATCGGCATCTTCATGAACCAGATTCTGCGTGGAGAGCCACTGACGATTTTCGGCGATGGCGAGCAGACGCGCGCGTTCAGCTACATCGATGACGTCGCACCGATCATCGCGCGGTGCGTGGAGCGGCCGGACAGCTACAACATGATCTTCAACGTGGGCGCGGACACGCCGTATTCGGTGAACGCGCTGGCCCGCGCGGTGGCCGATGCGTTCGGTGTGCGACTGAACGTCAATCATCTGCAGGCGCGCAACGAAGTGGTGCACGCGTTCGCCGACCACTCCCAGGTGCAGCGGCATTTCGGCGATATGATCCCGGGCGTGCCGCTCGAAGCCGGTATCGCGCGCATGATGGGGTGGGTGAAGGATCGCGGTGCTCGCGCCACGACACGCTTCAGCAACATCGAGGTGCTGAAGAACCTGCCGCCGTCCTGGAAATGACGTGGTCGATGGCGTGGGTGGTCGCATGCGACTG
>Ga0066652_100000915_pt1 | contig 14624 bp, 3 predicted proteins | sample GraSoiAngelo_101_FD_71413 | JGI IMG/M metagenome (GOLD analysis project Ga0066652, IMG submission 71413) | Grasslands soil microbial communities from the Angelo Coastal Reserve, California, USA - 14_0903_02_30cm | ecosystem: Environmental > Terrestrial > Soil > Grasslands | place: USA...
CATGGCATCCATGACTTCGGCTATCCCAGCGACCTGCCGTTCGATGAAACGGCTCCCGGCAGCACATGGACCTACCAACTCGTTGATCGCGTCCCGCCTGAGATCAGCTATATCGACCCGCCGCCGGATTCACTCCTCACGAACCTCACCCAAATCCAAATCGGTTTTACCGAACCCGTCACCAATGTCAACGCCGCCGACCTCCTCATCAATGGCGCACCCGCAGTCAATCTGATCGGCAGCGACTCTTTTTACACTTTCGAATTCTCGCGGCCCACTCCCGGGCCCAATGGAATCATCAACATCACCTGGGCGCGCGACCACGACATCACCGACCTCGCCGTGCCCCCCAACTTTTTTAATGCTTCAGCCGCGGCCTGGAACTACACCATCGACAGCCGCACCATCCTGGTCCAATCCAACGGCCTCTGGCGGTACTTCAAAGGCACAAGCGAAGCCTCCACTCCCATCACGGCCTGGCGCCAGCCCGCCTTCGACGACTCCACCTGGAACCAATCATTCGCGCCGTTCTATTACGGTGACCCCTACAACTCCTTCGAAAACCCCGGCACCTTGCTCTTCGACATGCAAGGCGGCTATAGCTCCATTTACCTGCGCACCACGTTTTTCATCGCCAACCCCGCCGGCATCACAAATCTTTTCCTTCGCTCACAATCCGACGACGGCTACATCGCGTGGATCAATGGCGTCGAAGTCAATCGCTACAACATGCCCGCGGGCGAAGTCCCCTACACTGGTGTTAGTTCCGCATCCATCTCCGAACCCCAGAATCGAGGCGCCGCCTACCTCGACTACGTGATCAACAATCCACCACTCGTAGCGGGCGTGAACGTATTCGCCGTCCACGGGTTCAACCAGAATCTCAGCTCCAGCAGCGATTTCGGCTTCAATGCCCTACTCTACACCTATCTTCCCGACCCGTCCGCCCTGCCGCCCCGCATTCAATCCATCAGCCCCGCACCCGGTGAACTCTACTCTCTTACTAATATCACTATCACGTTTACCGAACCGGTCACCGATGTTCGCGCTCAGGACCTCCTCATCAACGGCGTAGCCGCCGCTACTCTCACCACCGTCACAAATACTACATACACATTCAACTTTCCCCAGCCCGCTTTTGGCCTGGTCACGATTTCCTGGTCGGCTATCCATGAGATCGTCGATACCGACACCCCGCCCAAACCCTTCGACGGTACCGCCCCCGGCGCCAGGTTCCAATACAGCTTATTGAATCCCGGCGCGCCAACCGTCGCTTCCCAATCTCCACTGGCCGGCAGTACCCTTAGCAGTCTCACGCAACTCACGGTCAACTTCAGCGAACCTGTGACCGGGGTTGACGCTTCCGACCTCCTGATTAGCGGCGTTGCTGCCGTCGCGCTCCAGACCGTCTCGGCCTCCACATACACGTTCACCTTCCCCAAGCCGTCCTATGGAACCGTGAACGTCACGTGGTCACCCGGCGCAAACATCCAGGATCTCGAAACGCCCGCCAACACCTTCGACCCGACCCGCGCCCTTAATCGCTGGACCTATACGCTCGTGGATCAAACCCCACCGCGCATCATCGCTCAAGACCCGCCGATCGGTTCGTTGGTCGTCAACCTCACTCAACTCATCATCACCTTTAGCGAACCTGTCAGCGGGGTAAATGCAAATGATTTGCTGGTCAATGGCGTTCCGGCAACCGGACTCAGCGGTGCCGGTGCTGTATACACCTTCAGCTTCGCGCAGCCAAACGCGACCGTGATCAACATTTCATGGGTGAACACACACGGGATTCGTGACCTGGCCACTATTCCAAATCCATTCGATGCAACCGCGCCGGGCGCGACATGGTCCTACAGCACGCCTGATAACGTCGCGCCCACGGTCGCCGTGCTCGATCCGGCGGCTTATGTCACCATTCGTTCGCTCTCGCAAATTCGCGTGACGTTCACCGAACCCGTCTCAGGCGTCAGTTCGAACGATCTGCTGATCAACAGCCGGCCTGCGCGTTCGGTGACTGGCTCGGGCGCTGGGCCCTACACCTTTGCCTTTCTGCCGCCGCCAGAGGGCATCGTTGAAGTGCGCTGGGCCACCGGCCATGGCATTACTGATCTGGCGGTCACACCCAATGATTTTGCAGGAGGCGACTGGACCTACACCCTTGACCCGAATGCATCGTTCGGAGGAAAGGTCGTAATTAACGAAATTATGTTCAATCCACGGAGCGGCCAAAGTGCCCACGAATGGATCGAACTCCAGAACGTCTCCTCCGACCTCATCAATGTGGCCGGTTGGCGGTTCACGCGCGGTGTTCAATTCACGTTTCCAAATGTGTCCATCCCGGCGGGCGGTTACCTGGTGGTTGCCTCGGATCCGGTCGCGTTCCAAACGAATTATCCGGCCATCGCAAATTACGTGGGCGGCTGGACCGGCCGCCTTGCCAACTCGGATGAGACCATCGAGCTACGCACCGCCCTGGATGAGGAAGTCGACAGCGTCCACTACGCTACAGAAGGCGACTGGGCGCGGCGCGAAGGCGGCAATGGTGCCAGCCGGGTCTTGAGCATCGTCCGCAGCGGCAGCACGGCTACTGTCACAGTTTTTGGGCATGGCTACACCGGGACGGATCAGGTCGTGATCTCCGGCGCGGACCAAGCAGAGTACAACGGCCGTTTCGCGCTAACTGGCATTACTCCGAACACGTTCAATATCACCGTCAGCGGCACGCCGGCCAGTCCCGCGACCGGCAACATCATTTCCCGCCAGGTTGTTGACAATGGTGTTACCGGCTGGTCGTGGTTTTCGGCCGCTGATGGCTTCGGCTATTCGCTCGAACTGGCTAACCCGGCCTTGCCGAATACTTCGGGAGAGAATTGGCTGCCGAGCAGAAATTTGAATGGCACACCCGGCGCTGCCAATTCAGCGCGCACAAACAATATCGCGCCGCTGATCTCTGAGGTGGTTCATTTTCCCCTGATCCCGGCTTCAACGAATGCTGTGGCGATCACTGCGCGGGTGGAGGATGAATTGCCCAATGTCCAATCCGTAACGCTTTTCTATCGCAATCACACCTTACGTCCACCCGGCGCCTTCATCAGCACAAATATGCTTGATGATGGCGGCCACGGTGATGGTGTCGCCAACGACAAGCTTTACGGCGCGCTTCTACCGCCGCGGCCGAACGGCACGATCATCGAATTCTATGTCCAGGCGACCGACACCTCGGGCCTGACGCGCACGTGGCCGGCGCCCGCGCGCGATATCGACGGGAACTCCGGCCAGTTCGCCAACGCGCTTTATCAGGTCATCGATTCAGCCACAAACGACATCATGCAGGTGATTCGTCTTGTAATGACTGATACCGACGATGCCGCCTTCCCGCCGTCTGATCGCGGCAGCGACGGGTCAATGAACGTCACAATGATCAGTAGCGATGGCGATGGAACCCGCGTGAGATACCTCTGCGATGTGCGCATCCGCGGAGCCGGCACACGCACGCGCCAGTACCCAAACAATCGGCTGGATATTCCGAATGACAATCGCTGGAACAACCTTGCCTCGGTTAACCTGAACTGCCAATTCGTTCACGGCGGGATCATGGGCGGCACTGTTGCGCAGAAATCAGGCTTGCCAGCGGCCGACACACATCTGGTGCGTTATTTCATCAACGGCGTCAACGTTGCGCCTGTGCCTGCGCCGGTCAACGGCAGCAGCCAGGGCGCCGGGTACGGCACGTTCCTGCTGGTCGAGCCGGTCAACGGCGATCTGGCTGCAGATCTGTTCCCGGAGGACGGCGACGGAAATGTTTACCGCGGTTCGACAGGGAACCATAATGCCGATCTCTCGTACCTCGGCACCGACCCGGCCAGCTATTTGAGCCGCGGTTACACCAAGAACTCTAACGGCACCGAAAATGATTGGAGCGATCTATTCGCGCTTACCTTCGCCTTCAGCCAGGTGGCGAATAACGGTGATTACTTCCAGGCGATGTCCACGAACGTCAACGTGCAGATGTGGTTGAAGTATTTTGCCGTCGGCACGCTGATGAATTTTGGCGAGACCGCGATGTTCAACGGCATCGGCGATGACTTCGCTCTCTATCGAGGCAACATCGATCGGCGCTTTGTTGTTATTGGGCACGATTTTGACACCGTGTTCGGTCAAGGGGACACGCTCGGCACATACGCGACTTCCACTGACTCATCGATTTTCATCATGCTCAGTCCGCCTGCCTTCGGGCAAAATGCTCCCAATATGCCCCTGCTGCGGCGCTTTCTGACCAACGCGATCTATGCGCCATTGTTTTTTGGCGAGGTAAAGCGTCTCGCCGATACGGTCTTTCATCCTTCACAATTAAATCCGCTGTTCGACCAACTGCTTTCCGGCTGGGGGCCTACCACGCTCACCATTGATAACATGAAGAATTTTGCCGCTGCACGCCGTGCGACGGTTCTTTCGCAGATTCCACTGACTCTTACGGTCGAATATTCGCTGTCTGCCTCGAACGGAATCCCATACACCACCCTCCCCACGGTGAATCTGTCCGGAAGCTCGCACGCCATTGACACGCGCAGGGTCCTGGTCAATGGCGTCGACGCGGCGTGGTCGCCGTGGGAAGCGCGATGGACGCATCTGGCCAGCTTGTTACCCGGTGTGAACCGATTGCTCTTCCAAACGCTCAACTCGAATGACGTCGAGGTGGCCCGCACGACACTCGATGTCTGGTACAATGACGGCAGCAACCAAACCATCGGTGGCAATATCGGCAGCGACACTGTCTGGACTGCCGCGGCGGGTCCGTATCAGGTCACCAGCGACATCAATATCGCTTCGGGCGTGACACTTACGATCCAGCCCGGCACGACCGTTTACCTTGATGCCGGCGCGGACATTGTGGTGGCGAACGGCGCTCGTCTACTCGCAGCCGGCACAGATACAGCGCGGATTCGTTTCATGCGGACCCCCGGTTCCAGCGGTGCGTGGGGCAGCATCACTGTGAACGGCTCAGCCTCCTCCCCTGAAACGCGGATCACCTACGCGCACATCGAAGGCAACGGCGGGACAGCCATTCGCGTCGAGGACGGCACTGCGTTCCTCGATCACCTCACCTTCGGTACGCTCAACCAGCGTTATATTGATGTGGATCGCGCCTCCTTTGTGATCAGTGAGTGCGTCTTTCCGGCTGTCACTGCCGGCTTGGAAATGGTCCATGGCACCGGCGGCATTAAGGCCGGCGGCCATGGGATTTTCGTCCGAAACTTCTTTGGCCGAACCACTGGGTACAATGACGCAGTCGATTTCACCGGCGGAAACCGGCCGCAGCCGATCGTTCACTTCATCAACAACGTCTTCATGGGCTCAGATGACGATCTACTGGACCTCGACGGCACCGATGCGTGGGTCGAAGGCAACATCTTCATGCACGCGCACCGCAATGGCTCGCCGGATTCGTCCAGCGGTGTCAGCGGCGGCAACGATTCAGGCCAGACATCCGAGGTCACTGTCATTGGAAATATTTTTTACGATTGCGACCAGGCCGCGAATGCCAAGCAGGGCAACTTCTACACGATGATCAACAACACGGTCGTGCATCAAACGCACATTGGCAGCCAGGATCTGGAGACCGCCGTGGTGATTGTGGCTGACGACGGCACGGCCGAGGCCGCGGGCGTCTATTTCGAAGGCAACATTATTTACGACGCCGAGAAACTGGTTCGAAACCAAACCGCGTCGATCGTCACGTTTACCAACAACCAGATGCAACTCGCGTGGACAGGGCCAGGAGGAAACAACTCGACCAATGACCCGTTGCTGAAATACATCCCACAGCTTTCCGAAACGACCGGCTTCACTTCGTGGGAACAGGCGCAGATTCTGAAAGATTGGTTTAGCTTGCGTACCGGCTCGCCCGCACGCGGCACAGGTCCGAACGGTCTCGACAAAGGCGGCGTGGTCCCAATTGGGGCTGCGATCTCCTCGCGTTACGGAACACCAGCTTCGGCGGGACCAAATGTTGCGGCGCCGAACTTCCCGAATGGCTCCGGCTATACGCATTACAAATTCCGCGTCGATGGCGCCCCATGGAGCCCCGAAACCGCCATTGCCACGTCGATCGCTCTGCCGGCGCTCGGCAACGGCCCGCATTTCGTCGAACTGATTGGCAAACGCGACTCGGGCCTCTATCAGGACGATCCGCTCTTCGGGCGTGACGCCGTGATCAGTTCGCGCACGTGGACCATCGACTCAAGCCGTCCGCTGTTGCGCCTCAATGAAATCCTGGCCGCCAATTCCGGCGCCGTGGTGCATGACGGCAAGACACCGGATGTCATTGAGTTGGTCAATCTTGGCCCGGCACCGATTGACCTCACCGGCATGCGGCTCACGGACGATCCGACGAATCCCGACAAGTTCCTGTTCCATGCCGGAACGACGCTCGATTCCTACATTGTGGTCTACGAAAGTGACCTGGGCTTTGGGCTCAAGCAGGACGGCGACAGTCTTTACCTCTACGACGCAGTTGAAAACGGAGGAGCATTGATCGATTCCGTTTCGTTTGGCCCGCAACTCGATAACCGGTCGATCGGGCGCTCGGAGAATGGCACGTGGATATTGACTCAGCCGACATTTGGCGGACGCAACCAGGCGGCACAATTGGGGGATCCGACTCGCTTGCGGATCAACGAGTGGCTGGCGTCAGGCACGACGCCTTTCGACAACGATTTTGTCGAACTGTACAATCCAGACCCGCTACCGGTCGCGCTGGGCGGATTGTACTTGAGTGACGAGATTATTGGTTGGCCGGCGCGGCATCAGATCGCGCCGTTGAGTTTCCTGCGCGGGCGCGGGTATTTGGCTTACATCGCCGACGGCGATACGACACAGGGCCCTGAGCACTTGAATTTCCATCTGAGCGCGGACCAGGGCAACATCGGTTTGTTTTTGCCCGATCTGACGGGTATTGATTGCGTGACGTATCCGCCGCAACGCCTCAACGTCTCACAGGGCCGGAGTCCCAACGGCGGCAGCAACATCGTTTTCTTTGCCACGGCCACGCCAGGCGGTCCGAACCCAGTGGTCAGCGGACCCGGCCCGACCGGCGGCGCATTGGTTATCAACGAACTGCTCGCGTTGAATGCCGGTCTGGTCGAGAACGGCCGCACACCGGATTGGGTCGAAATTTATAACGGGACCACTAACCCCATCGATTTGACGGATCTGAGCTTGAGCGACGATTTGCTCGAGCCGCGCCGCTATGTTTTCCCTGCCGGCACGACGCTCTCACCGGCGCAATTCCTTCGCGTCATCTGCGACCCGGGAACGACGAACATTGGGTCGTTGGTTAACACGAATTTCGCGCTGAAGAGCAGCGGTGGCGCCGTGTACCTTTTTGCATCCGAAGCGAATTTTGGCGACATCATTGATCTGGTCACGTACGGCATTCAAACTGCCGACCTCTCGATCGGCCGTGTACCGAATGGCACGACTAATTGGACGCTCACATTGCCAAGCCCGAATGCCGGCAACATCGCCGTGCCCTCGATGGGCAGTCCCTTGACTCTCAAGGTGAACGAATGGATGGCTGACCCGCCGTCTGGCGATGATGACTGGTTTGAAATCTACAATCCAAATGCTTTGCCCGTCGCCATTGGCAAACTCTATCTTTCCGACAGTCTGACTGATCGGACCCGATATCAGATTGCCGACCTGTCATACATCGGCGCCGGCACCAACGCCTGGCAGCAGTTTATCGCCGACGATAACACCAGCGCCGGCGCCGATCACGTGAACTTCTCGTTGCGCGCGGCCGGCGAAGCCCTCGGGATCTCCACGCCCGCAGGCGTATTGATCGATGGCTACGCCTTCAAGAAGCAGGATCCGGGCGTATCCGAAGGACGATTCCCCGACGGTAGCACCAATATCATTCGGTTCCCGGGCACGGCATCACCCGGGGCGGCGAATTGGCGGCGCCTGCCCGAAATTGTAATTAATGAAGCCCTGACGCACACGGACGATCCGTTGGAAGACGCCATCGAGTTGCTCAACCTGACGGGCCACCCGGTAGACATTAGTGGATGGTGGCTAAGCGACGACAACAGCACGCTGATGAAATATCAGATCCCGTCGCCAACATTCGTGCCGGCGAATGGTTTCACCGTCATTTACGAAAACCAGTTTACGAACCGCGAGCTGGCTGCCATTCCGTTCGCATTGAGTTCGGGTGGCGATGAAGTCGTATTGTCCGCGTCTACCAATGGCGCGCTCACTGGATACCGCGCCGCGGTGCGCTTTGGGAACGCCGCGAACGGCGTCTCTTTCGGACGCTACATTACAAGCGACGCGCGTGAAGAATTCGTGGCCATGACGGCCCATACTTTTGGCGTGAGCGATCCCGCGAGCGTCCAGGAATTTCGCACCGGTACCGGCGCGACCAATACTTACCCGCGCGTCGGCCCCATTATCATTTCGGAAATCATGTATCATCCGCCCGACGTCGGCATTGAAGACAATCAGCGCGATGAATTTATCGAGTTGCGCAACATCTCGTCCGTCGAAGTGAAGTTGTTCGATCCCGATTATCCGACCAACACATGGCATTTGCGCGACGCGGTCGATTTCGATTTTCCGGCGGACACAAAGATATCTGCCGGTGGCGAGTTGCTGGTGGTGAGCTTTGACCCGGTCAACAACCCGGCCGCGCTCGCTGCGTTCCGTGCTACCTACAACATCAATCCGAGCCAGCCAATCGTCGGCCCTTACCAGGGCAAACTTGCCAACGATACCGACGAACTCGAATTGCGGCGCCCCGACTCCGCCGCTGGAGACGATGTTTCATACATTCTTGTCGAACGCGTTCGCTATTTCGATACGGCGCCATGGCCCACCGCGGCAGATGGCACCGGCTTTTCGCTGCAGCGCATATCGGATACCGGTTTCGCCAACGATCCCTCGAACTTCCTCGCCAGCGCGCCCACGCCGGGCATGCTTTCAACGGCCCTCGACTTTGATACAGACGGAATTCCCGATGAATGGGAGGCTGCATATGGTCTCGATTCCAGGAATCCCGCGGACGCCACCCAGGACACCGACCACGATGGCATGACGAATCTCCAGGAATATCAGGCAGGGACATTGCCCAATGACCCAGCCAGCGTGCTGCGGTTGACAATCGCGGCTCATGTCGGCGGTCTTCAGAGCGTCTCCTCCAATCTGGCGCTCACGTTTACCGCCCAGTCCAATCGCAGTTACTCATTGCTCTGGAAGGAATCGGTCGACAACGGCACGTGGGCAAAACTGGCGGACATTTCCGAAGCACCAAGCATCCGTGAGATCACAACGACGGACCCATTGCCTACGGCTGCCTCGCGAATTTATCGAGTCGTGACGCCGCAGGAAGGCGGCCGTTTTCCCGCCGGACCCGCGATTGTCAGTTCGCCCCGGTCCGCGGTGGTAAATTGGGGCGCCGAGGCGAAGTTCGGCGTCGAGGCATACAGCTTCACGGCTGGCGGTGCGATCACTTACCAATGGAGTCGCAACGGCGCGCCGATCAGCGGCGCCACAGGACAAGTGTTGACCATTAATCCGGCACGATTCCCCGAGTTGGGCGCATATCGCGTAAGTGTCACCGACGCCAACGGGACCGTGGCGAGCGCGCCAGTCTTTCTGAGCGTCACGCCGCATATCGTTGCCCAGCCGCAAAACCAATCGGCGCGTCTGGGTACGGCGGCAACCTTCGGTGTTACGGCGGATGGTGCCGGCCCGTTGAGCTATGTCTGGATGCGGGGGCGCCGGCCGATTCCCGGGCAGACCAATGCGACGCTGGTGATCACAAACGTCACCGCGGCCGACGTCACGAATTATTCCGTGCGCGTTTATCATCAACTGCCGTGGGGCAAAGTGAGTACCCCTAGCGCGAGTGCCACTCTCGGCATCAACACATCGCGCACGCTCACCTACGTCGTCCACGTGAGCCTTGACGGCCTTGGCGGACCGTATCTGACCAATTATCTGAGCGTTGCGCCTGCTCAGTTCCCGAATTTCGTGCGCCTCATGACCGAAGGCGCATACACGTTCAACGCGCGCTGTGATAATGATGTTTCGGAGACGATTCCGAATCACGCCTCGATCTTGACCGGCCGCCCGGTTGGACCGCCGCCCGGTTTGCCAAACACCATCCATCATGGCTACAGCAATAACGTCCCGCCCGTTACCGACAACCTCCAAAACGCGGGCAATCTCAACATCCCATACAAAGCCAGCTTCTTTGATGTCGCGCACGATCGCGGTCTGAGCACCGCCCTCTATGTCGGCAAAGTCCGCCTTGGCATTTGTGACCGCAGTTACGACGCGGCCAACGGCGCACCTGACCCCGTTCCTCCGGACAACGGCAAGGACAAGATCGACGTCAGTTCGGTGCCGACAACCGATCTGCGAGGCGCGATTGCCGTTTCCAACGAAGTCAATTTGCTCCTGGCGAACCTGTCTTCCGCGTCGCCGACGAATTATTCCTTTATTCACATCGGCGAACCCGATCTCACCGGACACATCTCCGGCTGGGGCAGCGCGGCGTGGAGCAACGCCGTGCGCTCGTGCGACCAGGAATTGGGCCGCATATTTTCAGTGCTCGGCAGCAACCCGGCCCTCAGCGGTCAGACCGCCCTCATCGTCACCACTGACCATGGCGGCGCCGGCACAGTGCATGTCGATCCCTATAACGTTTCCAATTACACCATTCCGTTCTTCCTCTGGGCGCCGGGCATTCCGGGCGGCGTTAACCTTTACTCACTCCTGCGCAATCGCCAGGATCCCGAGACAAACCGCGTCGAATACAGCGACGAAGGCCAACCGCTCCGCGACGGCGATAGCGGCAATCTCGCGCTGGCGTTGCTGGGTTTGCCGGCCATCCCGGGCTCATACTTCCAACCCGAGTTGATCACGCCCTTGAGCGCTTCGGCCTTCGCGGCGGTTCCAGGCGGCTCCGGTATCCTGAGCGTCCGGTCATCTGTTGGCGCAAGTGGCTCGGGCGCTGCGCTGATGCTCACGAGCATTGAAACGCTACCGGACAATCGCGTTTTGCTCACGCTGACGATCCCCGCGGGCCAAAGCTGTACCATTCTCTTCTCGACCAAACTCTCCGGCTACGACTGGTCTGAGATCGGCAACTACCCGCCGCTGCCCATGGCGCGCACCGTCCAACTCATCGCGCCCGCGCCACCCACCAGCGGCTTCTACCGTTTACGTTCCCCGTAAACCGCATAGAACCGTCGCATCAGCTCTGCGGAGAGTACGCTTTGCTCAGGCGGCCACGGTGGCTCGCCGGTGCGGAAGTATCGTTCGAGCATTGCTGCCAGCGGGTCGTAATGGTGCTCGCCGGGGGGCGGTCCGCGATGGATCTGCGCGGAAAGAATGCCGCCCGCGCGCGTTTGGAGCGCGACGTTGTAGTCAGCCACCGCGCCATCCATCACGGCGATGACATAGCGAATCCCGTCCTCGTGTTCGACCAACCACCCGCGCGGCGATTTCACTAAATTCTCCAGCAGTCCGAGACCGACAAGATCCTGCGTTCGTCCGTCGCGCACGGCATCGCCTTGCGGGCTGTCGGATCGAGAGAGCGCACTTTTTACCAGCGGCCAGAACTCGCGCAGGAGGGCGGGCCAGAACTCGGTCGCACCGAGAGTTACGACGCTCCGGATGGCAGCATCTTTACGCCAGATCAGCGGCATCAACACATCCAGTGCTTCCATTTCAGCCGACGGAAATTCACCCTGGACAATCGCCAAAGCCTTCGCCAGCCGAGTGTTTTCCGAGACAAAAATATTGGGCAGAAGCCACGCACCGCGAATCGCCGTCCCCGCAAGATCCTTTGCCGAGACACCATATACGAAGCGGCGCGGTGCGGAACTCGACTGCGACGGGCCGAATATTAGAGCGCCATCACCGTTGGGCAATTCCGATTGTTGGCGCAAACCAAAGTCTTTGATGCGACGTTCGACATCTGTGTTGCTTTGGGGGGTGACGAGAACGATCTCGCAATCCGGGCGGTGAAAGCTGCCGTCGAAAGGATAGCCCATGAGAAAGCGATCGAGCAACTGCTGCACAGGTCTGCGCAATTTGAACTCATCCGCAATGAAAAGCAGTTTCATTATATGCGCCAGAACGCTGAGTCGCGTGGAGCTTCGTAACGCACGCTCATTTCGGGTGTTTCGATTTTCGTTTGGCCGCAGTGCAAGGACTCAACGCCGGCCAGTGTCATGCCTGACGTCAACAATGTGCGTTCGATTGGGTGCGGCGCTTTGCCGGTCAGCACCATGTGTTCGATATGATTCACGACCGGGTTGAAGAAATCGGCCAGAGTCGTGTAGCGCGGCGGCATGGGCAAAAACATCTGGCACGAAAGCACCCGGTCGTCTGTCAGTCCGGCGTACGTGAAATCGTCGATGAAACCGTTCAGCATCAGCATCGTGGTCCGGAAGCCATCCACGTGCTCCATAAAAAATCCGGTTGCATTCGGATTCGCTTCCTTGATCCAGGCCATGTCCGGCACCGAATGCGTGTAGCCTTCGCGAGCGCGCAGTGTCTGGCTGCGCGACAGGGCATTCAGCAACAACTTTTCGTTCACACGTTCCCAAATCTTTTCCCCGCGCAACGTTTGCATTGACTTCAGGCCCACTTCACCGCCGCGCCGCCGCTCTGACATGCATTGGGCCGTTTCGTATCCATGGAAATCATATGAATCGACGCCGCCATAGCATATCGAGAGACTTTCCTTCAGTTCACTGTCGCGTGGAATTTCGAGCGCCGGTAGCCGCCACGTCACGGGCAAGGACGAACCGGCCATGAACGGAAACCGCAATCGTTTCGAGTCCGCGACCATCTCGGCGCATTCTCGCCAATCCGTCGAAAGATGTTTGTCATTGAAAACGGGCACGGCGCGGCCGCTCTGCTCGAACATCTTCACCACCTGCTTGAACCACTTATACCGCGGATACAAGGTCTGCCCCTTCTCATTCCTCGGGTACTTGCCGTGCTCGCCAATGATCACCACCCCATCCACCGCCAGCTTCGAACCGCCCAGGGTCAGCGCCTCTTCAACGGTTGGATAAATCGGAACCCCGTGACGCTTGCTGCGTTCCCGGGCCAAATCGTCGTCCGGGAACTGATCCACATACAACGACACCAGCTTCACCGCTGGGTAATGATGCCGCCCCTGCCATCCATATCCCTCCAGAAACCGATCCACAAAATGCTGCGCGTGGGCATACTTCCGCACCACCGTCGCCAGGAGCGCTACGGTCTTTGGTCGCGACTGCCCGCCGCGATGCACGCAGCCTGCGGCCACACCTGCAGCCACAGTGCCCACAATAAATTTTCGACGTGACCAACTCATTCCGTCCTTCTATTCCAAAAAAACACCAACACCACAAAAGCAATCAGTGGCAAACAGCCGGCGATCGCCAGTCCCGCATCGAAACTCCCGGTCTTGTCCACGATCCGGCCGAAAAACTTCTGCGCCGGCGGCGCAAACCCCCATGCTGCGATCCCCGCGATCCCCGTCACCTTCCCCTGATGCTGCGCCGAAATATCCTGCGTCAACGCGTGATACACGGGGAACACACCCAGCGAACCCGCCGCCACCAGCAACAAGACGCACAACAACGGCCACCCTCTCGGCAATAGCGGAATCAACAAACCCGTCCCGCTCAACAACGCGCACCCAAAAAAAACTAACATCCGCGACCGATGCACCGCCATCCCCCGCCGGGCCAGCCACAATGCCAGCGCTCCCGCTCCCACGCATCCCACGTCACTCGCGATAAAAAACAACGAATTGAAATTCAACGCCATCCCCTCCGCGTAACCACGCCCCTCAATCAAAAACTTCGTCAACCATGGCCGAAACGTCTGCCAACACGTATTGATCAACGCCACCACCACCAACACCACCCCCATCCGCCGCGTCAACAACTCACGCCACGCCCCGCCGCTCATAACATCCGTCTCCGCACCCACTCCCAAATCCCGCCCGCGCACCATCCACAACCAGAACGGCACCCAGGCCAAACCAATCACCCCCACAATCTGAAACGCCACCCGCCAACTCTCCAATTGATCCGTCAACAACACCCGCATGATCAGCGGCGTCAAAATCGCCCCCACGGACGCACCGCTCTGCAACAATCCGTTCCCCATCGACCGATCCTTCGCGTCCAAAACCCGCTGCGTCGTCTTGATCGCACAAGGCCAATGCCCGGCCTCGAACAAACCCAGCGCGATTCGCCGCCCCAACAACTGCGAATAGTCCTCAGCCCAGCCCGTCATAAAACCCGTCACCGACCACAACAACAACACCGCCGGATACAACCACCGCACCGAAACCCGGTCCGCCAAAAACCCGAACACAATTGACCCCGCCGCGAACCCGTACCCGAACCCAAACTCCAGGTCCCCGTACTGCTCCTGGTTCAATCCGAACTGCTTCGTGATCCGCACCGCCGCGTTCGCCAGCGTCTGCCGGTCCATGTAATTGATCATCGATGCGAGCAGCAACAGCCCGCACACCCACCACCGCCACGATGAACTCCGGGACTCAGCCATTCCAGGTCTTGCCGTCCCATGCTACG
>Ga0066652_100000921_pt1 | contig 14586 bp, 10 predicted proteins | sample GraSoiAngelo_101_FD_71413 | JGI IMG/M metagenome (GOLD analysis project Ga0066652, IMG submission 71413) | Grasslands soil microbial communities from the Angelo Coastal Reserve, California, USA - 14_0903_02_30cm | ecosystem: Environmental > Terrestrial > Soil > Grasslands | place: USA...
GCGATCGTGCAACCCGGCGGTTCGGTGCGCGACGCGGAGGTCATCGCCGCCGCCGACGAGTATGGCATCGCGATGGTGTTCACGGGGGTGAGGATGTTTCGGCATTGACTGCCTCTGCGAGTCCGTCGTACCGGGTACGGCAGTGCGCGCCTCGGTAACCCCTCGGTGGCGCCCTCTTTGCGCCCCTGCTCCCCCCCGTGTCGCGTCGTCAGGTTTGGGTGGCCTCCCACCGGCATCGCGGCATCGTTCCACCATGAAGCAACAGGGAGACAGGAGTCATGCGCAAAATGACGATCGGAAGCAGTGCGCTTGCGCTCGCCGCGGTTCTCGCGGTCGGCGCCTGCAGTAGCGGCAGCAACCGCGACAGTACTGCTGGCACGAGCGGTGGTGAAGTCGGCGCCTCGGGAGCGGGTGCCGCAGGGACGAGTGGCGCTGGCGGAGCGATGGGTACGAGCGGCAGCGCCGGTACGTCGACGGATGCGTCCGGCTCGATGTCGGGCACCGGCGCAGCGGGTTCGACGGGCACGGGCGCAGCCGGAACCAGCGCATCAGGCACGAGCGCGACGGGCACCGGCGCGACGGGCACCGGGGCGATGACCGACAGCGCGTCACGCGGCCGCTCCAGCATGGGGACCGGCACGTTGAACGACAGTACCACGCGCAACCGTCGGGGCTCGAACACGAACACGGGCACCGGAACGAGCGGCACGACGGGCACCGGCAGCACGGGCACGAGCGGCACCGGCGGCACGGGCTCTCGCCCGTAACTTCGACAGGCAGGCGAGGCGGAAGAAGGGCGGCACTGTCATCCCCTAGGCCCTCGGGCCATCTTAGTATGCTCTGCTTCCGCCCCGCCCACCTGCGGGGCGTCTGCTATCCGACAGCCCCGTGATCTCAATGGCGACGACGTCTCCGCCGTCCGACCTCGACTATCGCCCGTCCTACCTCGCTGCGGCGGTCGTCACGCTCGCGGTGTTCGTGCTCTACGTGCTCACCCTGGCGCCGACCACCGCCATGTGGGACACGAGCGAGTACATCACGGCCGCTTATACCCTCGGGCTCCCCCATCCGCCGGGGAATCCACTGTTCGTGCTCATCGGCCGCGTCTTCGCCATCCTGCCGATCGCGCCCACCGTGGCGCTGCGCATCAACCTGCTCGCCGCGATCTGCAGCGCCGTCTCGGCCGGCATGTGGTTCCTCATCACCGAGCGGGTGCTGGTCAGCTGGTTCGCCGAGCGCTGGCAGCGCATCGCCGGTGGCAGCCTCGCCGCGCTCATCGGCGCGACGGCGTTCACCGTCTGGAACCAGAGCGTCGTCAACGAGAAGGTCTACACCGTCTCGCTGCTCGGCATCGCGATCATCTCCTGGTTGATGGTGCGGTGGTGCGACGCACCCGATGGCCGGAAGGCCGATCGCATCCTCGTCCTCGTCGCGTACCTGCTCGGGCTCGGCTATGCGAACCACATGGCCGGGATGCTCGCCGCGCCGGCCGTCGGACTCGCCGTCCTGCTCGTGCGCTGGCAGACGATTCTGCGCTGGAAGTTGCTCGTGGCCTGCGTCGCGGCGCTCGTCTTCGGCATCACGCCGTTCGCCATCCAGCCGATCCGCGCCGCACACTTTCCGGCGTTGAACGAGGGGGAGCCCACCGCCTGCCGGCAGGGCCTCAAGGCGAGCTGTACGTTCAGCAAGGGGACGTACGATGCGTTCATGTACAACTTCAACCGCGGACAGTACGGCAAGCCCGAGCTGAGCGAGCGACAGGCGCCCCTCTCGGCGCAGATCGGCATGTGGTGGATGTACTTCAAGTGGCAGTGGCTGCGTGACGCGCACTACGAGAATGCGGGCTGGCAGAGTCTTCTCGCCGCGCTCTTCCTCGTGCTTGGGCTGCTCGGTGGCTACGTCCACTGGCAGCGGGATCGACGAAGTTTCGCGTACTTCGGGTCGCTGATGTTCACGATGACGCTCGTGCTCATCTACTACCTGAACTTCAAGTACGGTGCGTCGCAGGATCCCGATCTCGCCGGAGTCGCGCGCGAGGTGCGCGACCGCGACTACTTCTATTTGTGGAGCTTCTCGGCGTGGGGGGTGTGGGCCAGCCTCGGACTCGTCGCGGTGTGGGAGTCGATCGCGGCGCTCATCGGGCGCGAAAGCGTCACGATCGCCCGAGAGGCGGTGGAGCGTCCCACGCGGCGAGCGCTCGCCATCGCGTCGCCCGTGCTCGCGCTGGCGGTGATCCCCCTGTTCACCAACTGGTCGACTGCGTCGCGCGCGGGCCAGACCGACACGGCGGACTTCGCGCGTGACCTGCTCAATTCCGTGGAGCCGTACGGGGTCCTCGTCACGGTCGGCGACAACGACACCTTTCCGCTCTGGTACGCGCAGGAGGTCGAGGGCGTGCGGCGCGACGTCGTCGTGGCGAACACGTCGCTGCTCAACACGGACTGGTACACGCGCCAGCTCATCCGCCGGCCGGTCTTCGACTACGACGCGGCGCACGGTCCCGTCGCCTACCGCGGTCGCACCTGGCCGAAGCCGAAGGGCGGGCTGATTCACATGACGCCCGAGCAGGCGGACTCGGTGCCGCCCTACGTCGAGATCCGTCAGCCGATGAACTTCGAGGGCGGACCGATCCGCGCCACGATCGACCCTCAGAAGCTGTCGATCCCGAATCTCCTCCAGCGCGCCGACATCTTCGTGCTGAAGATCATCGCCGAGTCGTACGCCGAGCGTCCGATCTACTTCAGTCGCACGTCGGCCGGCTATGGCAACGAGCTCGGTCTCGGGAACAATCTGCTGACGCAGGGACTCGCGTCGAAGGTGTTCGTTCCGCCGGCGGCGTCGTCGAAGGATACGCTGATGCTCCCCGGCCCGGGATGGGTGGACGTGAAGCGCACGAAGACGCTGTGGGACAGCGTGTTCACGGGCTACCGCGCCATCTCGTCGCGCAGCGACTGGATCGACCGCCCATCGGTCGGCATCCCGTATCTCTACGTCGCGACGGGGCTGATGCTCTCCGAAGCGCTCCAGACCACGGGCGACGCGGCCGCCGCCTCACGGGTGCTCGGCGAGTCGCGCAGGGTCGCGCAGGCCGTGCGCCTCGACGACCTGCTCGCCCAGATGTCGGAACAGCGCCAGCCGGCACCGGAACAGAATCCATTGCTCACCCCCACGGACTCGACCAAGGGCACGCAGTTGAGGCAGTAGGGCGCGGCATCGCTGGTGTGCTGGGGCGCGGGTGCGCCAGACCGCCCACCCGCGCCCGCGCATTACGGTGCGTTCGGATACAGCAGCCGGGATCGATGCGACGTGCGAGCGGCGGCTGGCATTCGCTGGAGCGCCGCGTGCAACGTGGCGTCGCGCAGGCCCCGCTCGGCGCGACGAAGGGGGGCGAGCAGCTCGAGCGGATCGGGGGGCGTGATCTGCTCCGCGGTCCACGTACGAGACGTATCGGCATACGGCGCGAGGTAGCGGAGCGCCGCGGCGATGCCGCCCCCGGCGGCCGGGGCGTGATGCCAAAGATCGATTCTCGAGAAGCGCGCGAGTTCGGCGAGGCGCGTGAGCGCCTCGATGTTGAATTCGCTGTAGCTCAACGAGCGCGTGCGCTCCAGCTCCCTGGGCTGTCGTCCGTCGGGAAGGATCTGCTGCTCGATGCGCCGCGTCGCGCTGGTGCGGAGTGTCTCCTCGGCGAGCACGCTGTCGCCGACGAAGTATGCGAGCGCGACGACCTGGACGTCGTACCAGCTCCCGTGGTTGTTCGTCGCGTTCGCCTCCTCCTGTCCCTGCGGGCTGGTTCGCATCCACCGAAGGAACTCGCGCGCCCAGTCGTGCATCGCGCGGTCGTCGGCCGCCGTCCACGAGCTCGACGCACGCAGGAGTCCTACGTCATCCGCGATCGATGAGAGCTCCCTGGTGTCGATCAAGCCGATGCCACGCCCATCGGTCACGCCGGGGATCGCCTGCCCGTAGCGCAGGTTTGGATTCATCCGCGTGTCCGGCGCGATGAACCACGTGCGGAGTAGCATGCTGGCGCGGCTCGCGAACGCGTCATCGCCGCTGAAGTAATACGCCAGTGCGAGCGTCGTGACCGTGGCGGCCATGGTCTGGAAGCTCGGGCTGTTCGACTCGGCGCCGCGGCTTCCGGGATTCACCTGACCGTCACGCCGGATGTACGGAAGCCCGTTCGGCTTCGTCGTGTCGGGCCACCAGTATGGACCGAAGCTCATGTAGTCGTGTTTGTCACCGCTTGGCGCGATCGCCTTCTTGTCCGTTACCGCCCACGGGCCGAGCGTGAGCGCGGTGTTCGCGTTGTCGACCAGTCGCGCGTATGCGGGCGCGAGGAGCGTGTCGCCCGCCCGCAGACGCGAGCGGGCCAGCGTGAGATCCTCCGCCCGCAGCATGCGAACCGTCAGCGATGGCTGCGCGCTCCCACGAGCGAGCGGAGCGAGCAGAATCGAGAGCAGCGCCGCGGCGATGCGCCTCTGGCGTGCCGTGAATGGATGTGTCATGCCAGCCATCGAGAAGTGATGGCGGGGACCGCCGTCGGCGACGGTCCCCTGCCACGATCAGTATCCCGGGTTCTGGGTCAGTCCGGGGTTGAGGTCGAGCTCACGTTGCGGGATCGCCAGCCAGATCTTGTTCGGCTTCCAGCCCACCTTGGACACCGGATCGTTTCCCACGACGGTCTCGTACAGGCCCCAGCGCTTGAGATCGAACAGCCGCTTCGACTCGAACGCCAGCTCCCAGCTCCGCTCCTGGCGCACAGCGTCGCGGAACTGTGCCTGTGTGAGGCCGGCCAACGCCGGCATGCCGGCGCGCGCGCGCACGAGGTTGATCGCCGCGTACGCGTTCGCGGGCCCGGCAGTCTCGTTCTCCGCCTCGGCGTAGAGCAGCAGCGTCTCGGCATAGCGGTAGACCGGCCAGTTGAGGTCCGACCGGCCGCTGTTGAGCGCGATCGACTGGCCGCCGTTGTCGTAGAACTTTCCGTAGTACGGCAGTGGCTTCGGGAAAAGAGGCGTCTTGTCGCCGAATCCTTTCACGGAGCCGCGCGTGTCGTAGAAGAACGTCGTCGTCCCCACCGTCACCTGCGTCAGGAACGTCGGGGCTTTCCGTTTGTCCGTGTCCAGGAAAGTGTCCATGAACTCCGGTGTCGTGCACCAGTAGTTGATTCCACTTTCAGCGCCGATGCCGGATGGGCGGGACTGGCTCGTGAACAGGTTGCGGATCAACCCCTGGAACTGGATCGAGTAGATGTGCTCCGGTCCGTTCTTGTTGTTCACCAGCCAGAGGTCGGCGAAGTTCGGCACGAGCGTGTACGCCTTGCTGTCGATCACCGCCTTGGCTGCGGCCGCGGCCTGCGCCCACTTGTTCTGCTTGATGATCGAGCCAGACATGTTGGCATAGACGTCGGCGAGCATCGTCAGCGCCGCACCCCGCGTCGGCCGACCGTCGTCCGGAGTGGCGGAATCTGGCCACTTCACGGGCAGGAGCTTCGCCGCATCCTCGAGGTCCGCTGCGATCGCCGCGTACACTTCCGCCTGCGGCGAACGCTTCACGTCGCCGGCGGTGCCGAAGTCGGTGATCGGCTCCGTGATCAACGGCACGTCGCCCCACACGCGTACCGCGTTGAAGTGGTTGAGGGCGCGATGAAACTTGGCTGCGCCGAGATACCGGTCCTTGACCGCCTGCGGCACTCCCTGCATGTCGGGGATGCGCTTGATCAGCAGGTTCGCCTGTCCGATCGCGCCGTACATCTGGGCCCAGGTGCGCCACAGCCATTCGTTGTCGGGCAGGTTGACGTAACGATCCACTTCGTACTTCGAGCCGGTGGTGGCGTTGATCAGGATGGTCTGCTCGTTCGGAACCTCCGAGATCATCGGCCAGCCGCGGATGTAATACGCCTGGTTCGAACCGCCCGTGTACCAGTTGTCTATCCCGCCGAGCGCGATCTTGAGATCGTTCTCCGTCGTCGGAAAGCTCGTCGGCGTCAGGAAGTCTTCCGGGGTCTCGGCCAGATACGAGCTGCACCCGCCCAGGGCGAGCGCGATGGCGGCACCGGCCGCGAATCGTCTGAGAGTCATCGTCATGCTCCTAGAAGCCCAGGTTGAGGCCGAGGGTGAACGTCCGCACCCCCGGATAGCTCGAATCATCCCAGCCCAGATCGAGATCGCTCACGCCGCGCGAGCTCGCCTCGGGATCGTACCAGGAATACTTCGTCCATGTGGCGAGATTCTGTCCGCTTGCGTACAGCCGTACGCCGGAGAGGTTGGCGCGTGACGTCAGCCGCGGCGGCACTTCCCACCCGAGCGTCACGTTCTGCAGCCGGACGAACGACCCATCCTCGACCCAGCGCGACGACATGGCCCCGAACGGCCCGATGCCCATCCCCGTCATCGAGTTGGTGGGATTGGTCGGCGACCAGTAGTCGAGCGTGTTGCGCAGCGCGTTCACGTCGGAGCCGGGTGTCTCCATTCCCTGGCGATTCAGGTTCACCACCTTGTTGCCCTGCACGCCGCGCAGCAGATAGCTGAGTGAGACCGCGCGATAGGCGAACGTTCCGGTCTGACCGAATGTGTACTTGGGCTGTGCGTTGCCGAGGATGGTGCGATCGCTCGCGTCGATCTTCCCGTCGCCGTTGAGGTCCTTGAGCTTCATCGCGCCGGGCTTCGCGTCGGACTGGCCGCTGGCTGCCGCCTCGGCCGCGTTCTGGAAGATCCCGTCCCACACGTAGCCGAAGAAGTTGCCGAGCGGCTCGCCCACGCGGACGATGGCCGCCGGCCGGAAGTTCGGCAGCGATCCGTTCACGCCGTCGAGGAAGAACTCCTTGTCCCCGCCGAGATCGAGCACCTTGCTCCGATTGAACGACAGGTTGCCACCGAGTCGAACGTCGATGCGGCCGAGCGTCTGCCGCGTGTCGAGCCCGAACTCCATCCCGTGGTTCTCGACGGAGCCGATGTTGGTCACGTACTGATCGTAGCCCGTGTAGTAGGGGACCTGCTTGTTGTACAGCAGATCCGTCGTGGTCTTCTTGTACGCGTCGAACGTGAGGCTGATGCGGTTGTCGACCAGCCCCATGTCGAAGCCGACATCGCGCTGCGCGGTGGTCTCCCAGCGCAGGTTCGGGTTCGAGTTGCGACTCGGATTTGCGCCATTGTTGAATCGCGACTTCCCGATGACGTACGGCGAGCCGATGGCCCACGAGGCGAGCGACTGATAGGCGCTGATCGCTTCGCTTCCCGTCCGGCCCCACCCGCCGCGCAGCTTGAGCTCCGACACGACGGGGAGCAGCCGCTTGAATGCCTCCTCGTCGCTCACGCGCCAGGCCGCGGCGAACGAGGGGAAATACGCCCACTTGTTGTTCTCGGCGAACTTCGACGCGCCGTCGCCGCGGAAGCTCGCGGTGAGCAGGTACTTGCCCGCGTATCCGTAGTTGACCCGGCCGAGGAACGACAGCAGTCGATCGCGCGACGAGCTCGAGCCGCCGGTAACCAATTCCGCGAGATTGAGACGCCGATAGCCGAGCGCGTCGGTCGCGAAGCCGGTGCCGGTCTCGTTGCTGCCCGAGCGCTTCGTCTCCTGCGCCGTCACGCCACCGAGGGCCGTGAACTCACTCCTCCCCAGAGCATGGCGACCCGTGATCGTATTCTCGAACAACGCCGTCTGGTTGTCGGCATTGTTGATCGTCGCCTGGCCCTGCCCCAGGAATTGGCGAAGCAGTCGCGAGTTGTAGCCCTGCCCGAGAGTCCCACGCGACGTGTACGACACGCTCGACCGGAAGTCGACGTCCTTCATCAGCTCGACCGTGGCGAACAGGTTGCCGAGGAGATAGTTCGTCGTGTTGCGGTCCTCGCGGAGGTTGGCGATCGCCAGCGGGTTGTCCATCGTCTGCGAAGCCAGGAGCGGCCCGCTGAAGCTGCCGTCGGTGGCGTACACGGGGATCGTCGGCGCGAAGCGGAGCGCCATCATCGTGATCGGACCGCCGGCCGACCCATAGCCGTCGTTGACGCGCACGTCCTTCTCGACCGAACGGCTGTACGTCAGCCGGGTGCCCGCCTTCACGCGCCGCCCGAGCGTCTGGTCGAGGTTGAACCGCGCCGAGCCCCGGTTGAACTGTGAATTCGTGACGATGCCTTGCTGCTGGAAGAGCGACGCGCCGGCCATGAGCGCCGTCCCGCCCGTGGTGCCGCTGATGCGGATCTCGTGATCCTGCATCGGCGCAGAGCGGTACGTCTGGTTCTGCCAATCCGTCGTCGGCAGTGTGGCCGTGGTGTCGAAGCTCACGCTCTTGTCGCGGTTCGGGTTGCGCATGTACATGCGCGCGAACTCGTCGGCCGAGAGCAGGTCGATGTGCTTGGAGGGATCCTGAACGCCGGTGTAGCCCGAGTACTCGAAGCGCATCTCGCCGGGCCTGCCGCGCTGCGTGGTCACCAGAATGACCCCGTTCGCTCCGCGTGCGCCGTAGATCGCCGTCGCCGACGCATCCTTGAGAACGTCCACGGACTCGATGTCGTTCGGGTTGATCTGATTCAGGTCGGCGCCGATCACGCCGTCCACGACGACGAGTGGCTCGTTGCTCCCCTGCAGCGAGTTGCCACCGCGCACGCGGATGCGCAGCTGGGCGCCCGGTTGTGCGTTGACCGTCTGCACCTGGACGCCAGACACGAGCCCGGCGATCGCCTGATCGACGCGCGGTACCGGCATCGTCGCGATGTCGGTATTGGACACGGAGGCCACCGAGCCGGTGACGTCGCGCCGACTCTGCGTGCCGTAACCGACGACGACCACCTGCTCGAGCGCGACGGCGGCACTCTTCAGCTCGAAGTCGGCCTGCGCCACCGCACCCGCACCGACGACGACCTGCTGCTCGCGAGCCGCGAAGCCCAGCCGGGTCGCGCGCACGGTGTACGTGCCCGGCGCCACGCCCGCGATGGAATAGCGTCCGTCGGCGCGAGAGGCCGTGCCATATCGCGTGCCGACGATCGCGATAGTCGCCGCTTCCACCGGCGCGCCCGTTTGCGAGCGCACGGCGCCCTGGATGCTACCACCGGGCGACTGGCCCATCGCAGTCGTCGCGAGGCCGGCTGCGAGGATGACGCCAACAAGACTTCCTGCCGGAAACCGCATAGCGCACGCTCCTGAGAGATGACATCGCGCGCGCACCGCGCGCATGGAGACCTCGGAACTCTGCTGCATCGGACACCGGTCAGCGTCGTCGCACGACCGGCAGGTGTAACGGCTCGGCGTCAATTCTTCGTCGCTGCGATGGGACGCAGCGACGATTCCCGAATCACCAGCTCGGCGGAGAATGCCATGCGGACCGGCGAATGCTCGGCGCCCAGCGCGAGCTGTTGCTTCAACAGCCGGGCAGCGGATTCACCGAACTCGCGCAGTGGCATGGCCATCGTGGTCAGCGCAGGCTGCATCAGCGCGGTGATCGGCACGTTGTCGAAGCCGACGAGCGCGATGTCGTCGGGCACCCGCGCGCCGGCATCGCGGATGGCGCTCATTGCACCAACCGCCATCATGTCGTTCGCCGAGAACACTGCATCGGGTGGGCGGCGGAGGCTGAGAAGCCGCCGCATCGCGTCGCGTCCGCTCTCGTAGCGGAAGTTCCCTTCGACGACGAGTCCCGGGTCGAGCCGCTGGCCGCAGGCCCGGAGCGCGCGCTTGTAGCCCTCGTACCGCTGCGCGCGGCCGTACGTCGCGCTGCCGGCGCCAGAGGACGGACCGGTGATCATCGCGATACGGCTGCATCCGCGCTCGGCGAGGTGCATGGTCGCCGTGTACGCCCCGAGCTCCGAGTCCACGAGCAGCGTGCTCACCTGCGGGACGGCGTACTCGCGTTCGATGACGATGACCGGCACGCGGGGGCGCTGATTCACGAACGCACGCAACGCGGACTCTGGGACGCTGTCGCCGACGACGATGAGGCCAAGCACCTGGCCCTCGACGAGCATGCGCAGGTTGGCCTCGCCGAGGTCGTGCCGATGATCGGAGTCGCAGAGGGAGAGCGCGTGGCCGTCATCGTGGAGCGCGTGCGTCAGGCTGCGGACGATCTGAGTGAAGAAGGGGTTGGTGAGGTCCGAGACGATGACGCCGACGGCGTGGCCTTCCTGCTTTTTGAGGCCGCGTGCGAACCGGTTGGGGTGGTAGCCCATGTCGTCGACGGCGCGCTGGACGCGGGCGCGCGTGGCCTCAGTGAGCCAGTCGGCGCCGTTGACGACGGCGGAGACGGTGGCGATGGAGACCCCGCACCGCTTGGCGATGTCGTGTAGCGTGATCGATCGAGCGGCAGACGCTGGGGGACGCGCGGGCCTGGTCACGTGGCCTGAAACGTTTAAGTGCGTGTGGAACGTTTAAGACGCTGCGAAGCAAGACGGGCCGAAAATGATCTGCCGCCCGGTGCTTTTGTTCTTTGCAAGAACGAAAGCGAGCCGGACGGCACGAGACTAGGTAAAGCGTTTCACCCTGTCAATGACGACGATTGTGAGCTTTCGCACGAATGCTCACATCGCCACACCACGATCAGCGCCCTTTCACCTCGCGGATCTTCACGTTCCGAAACCACGCATCATCGCCGTGGTCCTGCAGCACGATGTGCCCCGTTCGGCGCTGCGCATACCAGGGCATCGAGCGGAACTTGCTCGCCGCCAGCGCCGAGTCGAGCCTGGGCGAGCCGAGCTCGTAATCCACGACCTTCACGCCGTTCAACCAGTGCTCGCCGTGCGTGCCGACGAACACCACGCGCGAGTGGTTCCACTCGCCGATCGGCTTGAGCTGCTTCTGCTCGTTCGGTGTGATCAGGTCGTAGAGTGCCCCCGACCGATGCGTGGGCAGCTTGCCATCGGAGTGCCGGTCGTCGTCGATCATCTGATACTCGAAGCCGATTGCCGAGTGCGACACGCCCGGCGTTCCCGTGGCGGGGCGCAGCACGGTCGACGGCTGGCCGCCGGAGAGCTCCTCAGACACGTTGTACTTCAACCCGCTGTTCCCCGCCGGCGACATCTTCCAGTCCCACTCGAGCTCGAAGTCGCGGAACGTCGCGACGGTCATGAGATCACCGCCAGGAGGACGATGGCCGTCGGGACCGGCCGCGACCTGTTTCGTCGCCACTTTTCTGATCGCGCCGTCCTCCACCCGCCAGTGTCCCGCCGGGACGCCGGGATAGCCAAGGCCACGCCATCCGTCGAGCGTCTTCCCGTCGAACAGGAGCCGCCAGCCGGCCTTGCGCTCCGCCGCGGTGAGCTGGTTCGGAGCAGCCGCTGCATCGACGGCTTGCGCCGACACCGGAGCGGCTCGGCCAGCCGCGGCGAGCTGCATGAGCGCGATCATCGCGAGGGACGACACGCCGACGCGCCCCCCCGTGCGATTCGTGTTCGTCATACGTGTACTCCTGAGAGCGTGAGCGGCATGTGAAGCTTGTCTCGACGGGGAACGGTTCATCGGTGACACGGTTAAACGGTGAGATGGTTGGATGGTTAGACGGTTGGACGGTTCACGGGCGGCCTCGGGAAGCTCCTGCGTCCCCGAGGCCGGCCGTCTAGCCGTACAACTGTGAAATCGTTCAACCGCCCGCCCGCCTACCCGACGGTTCACCGCGTGAATGCCGTGTAGTACTTCGTGATGTCCGCCGGCGTTGCGGTGCCATCGAGGATCAGGATCTCGTGGCGGAACGTCACCGACGTGTTCGGCGCGAGCTTGTAGTTCGTCGCCTCCGCCTTCCCGTTCGTGAGCGACTTCTGCCCAAGCGGATTGGCGGCGAACAGGCCGTAGCCGCGGGCATGCCAGTACGTCGGGTAGCCCCAGTTCTTGGGGTGATCGAGGATGGCGAGCGTCACCGGCGTCCCACTCAGATCGCCGTGCAGCATCGTCCACTTGCCGCGCGTCCCCCACACGTCGTCGCCCTGCTTGCCCTCGGACGACACGTAGTGCCCATGCACGCCGGCGGTGTCGAGCTTGGCGACCGCCGTCACGTTGCCCTGAGCGTCCATGAACTTCTCCGGCTGCAGCGACGGGTGCTCGAGCCACCGCGCCACGCGGATGCCGATCACTCCTTCCTTGTTGTCGTTGAACGAGACTTCCTTGTCGAGCGCGGTGAGCGTCGTGATGCGGTCGATCGTGCGCGCACCGGGCGAGGCGCGAAACACGTAGCGCGTTTCCTCGCGCAGGATCGGCGAGTTCTCGGGGGTCACCCACTCCTCGGTCGTCTCGAGCACGCCCTCGCCCGAGCCACTCTTCACCGAACGCACCGATCGGTGCACGATCGTCCCGTACTTCGACGCCTGCGCGGCGGGGATGGCGTCCGAGTTGTTCCAGAAATCGAGCCCGTTCACGTCGCCGTAGTTGAACCACATGCCGGCGTGATGGGGATGATCGACGCGCTCGCCGGTGCGCGGCTCGAGCGGATACCCGCGCGTCACGACGAGACCGTTCGCCGAGCGCAGGGGATACAGCACCGGCTTCTTCAGCGTCGTCGGCCAGATGTACGACGTGAACGGCTTGCCGCCGACGAGGATGTCGACGCGACGATCGGTCTCGCGCGGGATGACCTCGACGAAGTTCGGATCGGACGAGCTCTGCATGGCGGTGGTGCCGGAGGCGGCGCCCGCGCACGCGCCCGCGCCCAGCAGCGACGCCATCACGAGCGGGAGCGCGGCGGACAGAGTGGAACGACGGTGGATCATCGGTCGTGTCTGTGTGGGGAGAGTGATGTCCGAGTGGCGTCGAGCGATCTCGCCGCGATCGGGATTCCAGTCGAGTGCACGATCAGCCGCGTGCCTTGGTGCTGCTCTTCGAGGGCGTCATCGCGACACTGCTCTCGGCGAGACCGGCCAGCACGCCGCGCATGTGCGCGAACGAGATCTGCATTCCCGGCAACGGGTCCTTGGCGTTGATCTCGTACTCGAGATTCACGTACCCGGGGAACTTGATCGTCTGGAGCGCGCGGAAGATGCTGGCGATCGGGATCTTCCCTTCGCCCACCGCCACCTGGCTGTCGCGCTTCGACAGGTCGGCGAGATCCTTCGCGTGCATGTCGTGCAGGCGAGGACCCGCGTCCAGCACCGCCTTCACCGGGTCGGTTCCGGTGCGTACGGTGTGACCGATGTCGATGCACAGCCCCATGTGCGGGTCCATGTTCTTCACGTGCTTCAGCACGTCGTACGGCGACGGGAAGACCTTGTCCTCGGTACCGTGGTTGTGGATCGCGATGTTGATGTCGTACTGCTTGGCGAACTTCTCGACGCGCGGCAGCGTGGCGACCGGCATCGTGCAGACGATGGTGGGCATCCCGGCGGCCTTCGCGTAGGCGAAGTATTTCTCGACGCCGGCGTCGGTGTCCTGATCGAAGGTGATCGTGCCGCCCCCGACGATCTTGAAGCCCGCGTCCTCGATCTGCTTGCGAATCGCCGCCAGTTCCTCGGGCGACTTCTCGTACGGGATGTGTACCGACTTGAAGTTGATGTAGGGCGTCCGCAGGGTCTTCGCCATCTCGAGCGTCTTGTCGAGCGGGAACTCGCGGAGCGAGTAGCTGGCGATGCCGAGCTTGATCTCGTGCGGCGGCGCCGGCGCCGTCCCGCGGTCGTCGCCGTCGCGCCTCTCGGCGGCTCGGCCGATCGACGGCGCAGCCGCGACGCCGAGCGCCGCACCGGCCATCGTCGCGGCGGCGGTGGTGAGGAAGGAACGACGTGGAACGCGATCTTCGGTCATGGCGCCTCGCCCGAGACAGGAGTGGGGATCGATCCTGGACGCGAGGATCATCGGAGGACCCGCGCGGCGATCACATTTGTTCCTTGAAAGGACAATCTGACGAGCATGAAAGTGGCCCACCAGGGTCGTGATTGTTGCGAAGTGGACCTCGCGGCCCCATCGTACAGGATGGTCAAGGCCGGGGGCGCCTGAGCCCCCTCTCTCATCTGAGGCTCGTGCGCCATGTATACGCGCCGCAGTCGCCTTCCGTTCGCCCCGCGATCCGTCGCCGCCTGGGCTGCCCTCGTGCTGGCGGCGTGCCACTCGGCACCGAACGGCCCCGCTCTCCCCTCCCCATCGGAGACGGCCGTCCAGGTCGGCTACGGCACGCGTGACAAGCGCGACGTGACCACCGCGACCGCCTCGGCGAGCGGGGAAAAGATGCGCTCCAACTCGCCTCGCACGGTTGCGGACATGCTCGTCGGTCGCTTCCCGGGCGTCGAGGTCCGCCAGCTCTCGAACGGTTCGGCCTCGATCCGCATTCGTGGCTCGCGCTCGTTCCGCTCCAACGAGGAACCGTTGATTGTCGTCGACGGGATACCGCAGCACAACGGCGCCCAGGCGCTGATGGACATGAATCCGCGGGACGTCGAGTCCATCGAGGTGCTGAAGGACGCTGCCGCCAGTGCGGTGTTCGGCTCGCGAGGGTCGAACGGCGTGATACTGATCTCGACGCGCCGATCGATGTGAACGACTTCGCGGTTGGGCACGCAGCCCGCCGCGATTCACATCGGTCGATGAGGCCGCACGCCTTCAGCGCGTGGAACGGGTCTCCAGGACGAGCACGGACGAGATCGCACTCGGGCGCACCGCGGGAAGCCGTACCGCCCACCCATCGGCGGT
>Ga0066652_100000922_pt1 | contig 14586 bp, 9 predicted proteins | sample GraSoiAngelo_101_FD_71413 | JGI IMG/M metagenome (GOLD analysis project Ga0066652, IMG submission 71413) | Grasslands soil microbial communities from the Angelo Coastal Reserve, California, USA - 14_0903_02_30cm | ecosystem: Environmental > Terrestrial > Soil > Grasslands | place: USA...
GCTTGCCCGCCTCGAGCACCGCCGACCACACCGCGAGCGCGTGACGGGCCGGTACCGCGAGCTCGTAGGCGAGCTCGCCCGAGAACGAGATGCGGAACACCCGTCCCGCAACGCCGGCGATGGTGGCGACGCTCGCCGCCATGAACGGAAAGGCTTCGTTGGACAGTTCGAGGCCCGCGACCACCGCAGCCACGACCTCGCGCGAGCGCGGCCCGGCGACCGCGAACTGCGCCCACTGATCGCCGACATCGGTGAGCAGCACATCCAGCCGCGGCCACACGGCCTGCAGATGGAATTCCATGTGCTCGAGCGTCGCCGTCGCGTTCGCCGTGGTGGTCGTGACGAGGAAGTGCTCGGGAGCGAGCCGCGAGGTGGTACCGTCGTCGAGCAGCATCCCGTCCTCGCGCAACATGATGCCGTAGCGGGCGCGACCGACCGCGAGGGTGGCAAACGAGCTCGCGTAGATGAAGTCCAGGAACCGCGCGGCGTCCGGCCCCTGCACGTCGATCTTGCCGAGGGTCGACACGTCGGTGATGCCGACCGAGCGGCGTACGGCGCGGGCCTCGTTCAGCACCGCCTCCCACCCCTGTCGAGGCGAGTAGACGAGCGGCCGCAGCCACAGCCCCGTGGACACGAAGGTCGCGCCCGCGGCCTCGTGCCAGTCGTGCAGCGGCAGCCGGCGCTTGGGTCGGTAGTGCTCGCGGACTTCGCCACCGGCGAGTGCCGCGAAGGGAACCGGCTGGGCGAACGGGCGGGGCCTCGTCTGCCCGACCTGCCACAGCGGCACGCCGCGCGCCTGCGCCAGCACCGCGCTCCCCACCAGTCCCCCGATGCGGCCCTGGTCGGTCGCCATGCCATGGGTGGTGAAGCGCTTCATGTGCTCGACGTGCTCGTAGCCCTCGCGACAGCTCAGCCGCACGTCGGCGGCGGTCACATCGTTCTGCAGATCGACGAAAGCCTTGGCCGGTCCGCGCACCTCCCACAGCGCGGCGATCGGTGTGACGTCCGCATCGGGCGGCAGATCCACGCCCGGGTCCGCGGCGCCTACCGGCCGAGCGAGTTGCGCCGCGAGCGTTCGCGCCGCACTCTCGCCGTCACGCGCGGCGGCCGCGAGTCCGAAGACACCCCGCGCCGCGCCGGCCATCTGCCCGATGGCGGGCGCCAGGTCGGCGGTAAAGGCTGCGATCGCCTCCTGCCACGTGAGCCGTGCGCCGAGCTGGCTCGCCAGCGTGGTCGCCGGGGAATACCCTCCGGACATGAGCAGGCAGTCCGCCGCGAGCTCGCGCCGAGCGCGCCCGGTCACGTCCACGACCCTGACGGCGCGGACCCCGTCGCGCCCGTAAGCCCCCTCGACCACGGCGCCGCCGTGCACCTCGACACCAAGCGCGCGCGCACGCTCGGCGGCGAGCGAGCTCTCGCGCACGTCGACAACTGCGCATTCGATGCCGGCGCCGCTCAAGGCGAACACCGCCTCGTAGGCCTCGTCGCTGTTGAGGAAGAACACCGGACGGCGGCCCACCGCCACCCCGTAGCGTCTCAGATACTGATGCGCGGCACCCGCGAGCATCACGCCCGGCAGGTCGTTGCCCGGGAAAGCGATCAGCCGCTCGAGCGCACCGGTGGCGCACACCACGCGCCGGGCGCGGATGATCCGCAGCCGCTCCCGCAGGCCATCGAAACGGGCCGCCTCGGGGGGTGAGAGGGTCTCGAGCGCCCCGAACACGCCGTGGCCGTAGGCGCCGAGCACCGTGGTGCGGGGCAGGCAGCGCACCGTGGCCAGGCCGGCGAGCCCCGCACACAGGCTCTCGCGCCAGGCGCTCCAGCGCGCATCGAGCAGCGAGCCGCCGCCCAGTACGACGTCCTGGTCAGCGAGCATCACCTTGAGGCCGCTCGTGCCCAGTCGGTGCGCGGCGGCGAGCCCCGCGGTGCCCGCGCCCACTACCAGCACATCGGCGTGGTCGTGCACGGTCTCGGCGGGCGCTGCATGATCGCCGACGATCGCCTCGAGCCTGCCTAAGCCTGCGGCCCGGCGGATGAGGGGCTCGTAGAGCCGCTCCCAGGCCCAGCCCGGCGCCATGAACGTCTTGTAGTAAAAACCCGCCGGCAGGAACCGGCCCATCAGATCGTTGACCGCCAGCACATCAAACCGCAGCGACGGCCAGCGGTTCTGGCTTTCGGCCACGAGGCCCTCGTGCAGCAGCAGCGTCGTGGCGAGCCGGTTGGGCTCGCGTCCGCTCACGCCGATCACGTCGACGAGCGCACAGGGCTCTTCGGGACCTGCCGTCACGATGCCGCGCGGCCGGTGGTACTTGAAGCTGCGGGCAACGAGGCGCTGGCCGTTGGCGAGCAGAGCCGCGGCGAGCGTGTCGCCCGCAAGGCCCTGCATGCTGCGCCCGTCGAAGCGAAAGCCCACCGGCCGATCGGGGTCGGTCAGCAGACCGCGGGCGATACGGCCGGGAGCGCGCATCAGCGCGTGAGTCCCGGCGGAGGGGACAATTGATCCTCGGGGCCGCCGACCGCGTGAATCTCGTGGCTGAGCGTGTGGCGCACGACCTTCAGTAGCCTGCGGCAGCCGCCCACGTGCAACCACCACTCCAGATGCCAGCCGCAGTGGTTGTCCCGCTCGTAGACATAGGCGGTGAACGCCGCAAGTCCCGCGTCGGCGGCGGGCCGCACCTTGCTGGCGTCGCCCCGATAGCGAAACTCGGTCTCGTCGCGTTCACCGCACCACGGGCAGGGGATGCGCAGCATGGGCGCTGCAGTTCAGTGAGCGTACGGGAACGGGCCGGCACCGCGCTCATCGACGGTGCGTCCGGCGGCGAAGCGCTCCAGACCCAGGTGAGCGGCGAGCGGGTGCGGCGCCTGGCGCGCGATGAGGTGCGCCGTGGCCAGGCCCCCGGCCGGGATCGCCTTGAAGCCGCCGTAGCACCAGCCGCCATTCACGAACAGGCCCTCGAGCGGCGTCGCGGAAATGATCGGGGAGCCGTCCATGCTCATGTCCATGACACCGCCCCATTGCCGCAGCACCTTGAGGCGCGCGAGCCCCGGCAGCAGCGTCACGGCGGCCGCGGCCACTTCTTCCGCCATCGGCAGCGTGCCGCGCTGGCCGTAGCTGTTGTAGCCGTCGATGGCGCCGCCGAACACCAGTCCGCCCTTGTCCGACTGGCTGACGTAGAAGTGTCCGGCACCGTAGGTCAGGACGACATCGAGCACCGGCTTGATGCCTTCGCTCACGAAGGCCTGCAGCACGTGGCTCTCGATCGGGAGCGTAAGTCCCGCCATCGCGGCGAGTCGCGACGAATGCCCGGCGACGGCCAGGCATACCGTGTCGGCCGTAATGTGCCCGCGGGTGGTCTCGACTCCGGTCACCCGCGATCCGTCGCGGGTGATGCCGGTGACTTCGCAGTCCTCGACGATGTCGACACCGGCTTCCGATGCCGCCCGCGCATAACCCCAGGCGACCGCATCGTGGCGAACCGTGCCGCCACGGCGCTGCAGGAACCCGCCCAGCACGGGGTAGCGGCCGTTATCCAGATCAACGAGCGGCACCAGCTCCTTCACCGCCTCGCGGCTCAGGGCTTCGGCGTCCACGCCGAGCAGGCGCATCATGTTGGCGCGCCGCGTGAACAGATCGCGCTGCGCCTCGCTGTGAAACAGGTTGAGCGTGCCGCGCTGGCTCACCATGGCATTGAAATTCAGCGCTCGCTCGAGCCCTTCCCACAGCTTGAGCGAGTGCTCGTAGAAGCGGATATTCTGCGGGTGGAAGTAGTTGGAACGGATGATGGTCGTGTTACGCCCGACGTTGCCCAGCCCGAGCGGGCCCTGCTCCAGCACCGCCACGTCGCTGATGCCGTACTCGGTGGCGAGGTAGAAGGCGGTCGCCAGTCCATGACCGCCGCCGCCGACGATCACCACGCGGTAGCGCTCGCGCGGTGTCGCCTTCGCCCAGGCGCGCGACCAGCCGCGCTGGCCGGTGAGTCCCTCGAGAAACACTCGCCAGAGCGAATAGCGGCCGCTCGACACACGCCGCGCACGCGCAGGCGTCGGGTGGGATTTCGGTTGCGGATTCATCGCTGCCCGCCATGATAGAGCGCAGTGCGGGCCGGCACACGCGCTCGCGCTGCCCTTGACGTGCGCAGCGACAACCGACAGTGTGCAGCGCTGCGCGATCGTCGGCCCCGAGCGGTCGGCAGGGGGTGAGGGGTGGCGAACATTCTGAAGTCGCTGTGCGTGGCGGCGGCGCTGGCGCTGAGCGTGTCGCCCCCGCTGCCGGCCGCGGTCGTGGTTTCCTCCAAGCTCTCGAGCGAGTCAGCGATGATCGGAGAGATGATCCGCCTGCTGCTGAACGCGCATGGGATCCAGACGCTCGATCGCACCAAGATCGGTGCGACGCCGGTCGTTCGCAAGGCGCTGCTCTCCGGCGAGGTCGATCTGTACGTCGAATACACCGGCAATGCGGGGTTCTTTTTCAACGTGGCGTCCAACCCCGCCTGGAAGGACCTGCAACAGGGCTATGAGCTCGGCGCCAGACTCGATTACGCCGCCAACCACATCGTCTGGCTCACACCCGCGAGGGCCAGCAACGCCTGGGCGCTGGCCGTGCGCCGCGACGTGGCCCTGGCGAACAACCTCAGGACCATGAGCGACTTCGGCAGATGGGTAGCGGGCGGCGGCAAGGTGGTGCTCGTCTGCTCGGCCGAGTTCGCCAACGCCGGCACCCTGCGCTCGCTGGAGAAGACCTACGGGTTCAGGCTGCGCTCCGACCAGTTGATCGTGCTCGCCGGCGGGGAGACCGCGGCGACCATCGGGGCTGCGGCCGCGCGCACCAACGGCGCGAACACGGCCATGGTGTACGGGACCGACGGTGGCATCCTCGCCGCGAACCTCCAGGCCCTCGAGGACGACCGGCACGACCAGCCGGTGTACGCGCCGGTGCCGATCGTTCGCGAGGCGGTCCTCGAGGCGCACCCGCAGATCGCCTCGATCGTGAAGCCGCTGATGGACAGTTTCAGTCGCGAGACGCTGCAACAGCTCAATGCGCGCGTGCAGATCGACGGCGAATCGGAAGGTTCGGTCGCCGAGGACTACCTGAAGGCGAAGGGCTTTCTCAAGTGAGTGTGCGCACGGCGCTGACGGTGCCGCGGCTGCGCAGGCTCGACCCCCTCGGTGCGCTGCTCGCGGGCGCCGGGGCCGTGGCCGCCGTGTTCCTGCCGTTCGTGGTCTTGAAGTCCAACCGCATCGTGCCCGGCGATCCACGCGGGCTGCTGGACGCGCTGCCGGCGTGGGGAGCGCTCGGCTGCCAGGCGGTCCTGATCTGCGCGGCGATCGCAGCCCTCGGGGTATCCAACGCCCGCGTACGGCTCGGCGCAGCGCTGCTGGGGGTCGCCGCCGTAGCGCTCGCGGTGGCCGCGGCCGGGGATGCGCTCACACCCGCCGGCAACAAGGTGGTGCGCGTCGCACCCGGCGCCGGTTTCTGGGTGCTGCTCATGTGCCTCGGCCTGATGGCGACCGATGCCGTCACACGCATGCGCCCGGGGCCTGGCCTGCGCGTGCTGTTCCTGGCTCTGTCCATCGCCGTTGCCGGACTCGCCCTGGCGCATGGCACGTTCGACCATCTCTCCGTGATGCGCGAGTACGCGGTCAACGCCGATCGGTTCGCGCGCGAGGCACGCCAGCACGTGTGGCTCGCCCTGGGATCGCTCGCCGCTGCCGTGCTGGTGGCGCTGCCGATCGGCATTCTGTGCCACCGCGTCCCGCGGCTGCGCTCGGGCGTGCTGGGGACGCTCAACGTGATCCAGACGATTCCGGCGATCGCGCTGTTCGGCATTCTGATGGTGCCGCTCGCGGCGCTGGCCGCCGCCGTGCCGCTGGCTGCGGCGCTCGGGATCCGTGGCATCGGTGCCGCACCGGCGGCGGTGGCCCTGTTTCTGTATTCGCTGCTGCCGATCGCCGCCAATACGGTTGCGGGGCTGAAGCGGGTGCCGCGGGCCGCGGTCGAAGCCGCGCGCGGCATGGGCATGACGAGCTGGCAGATCCTGACGGGCATCGAGCTCATTCTGGCGCTGCCGGTCATTCTCACCGGCATCCGCATCGTACTGGTGCAGAACATCGGCATGGTGACCGTCGCCGCCCTCATCGGCGGCGGCGGACTCGGGACCTTCGTCTTTCAGGGGATCGGGCAGACGGCCATCGACCTGGTGCTGCTCGGGGCGATTCCGATCGTGGCACTCGCCTTCTCCGCCGCCGTGGTACTCGATGCGCTGGCGGAGGTCCTGGATCGGGCGCGGCAATGATCAGCGTCGAGAACCTCAGCAAGCAGTACGGGGCGACGACGGTCGTCGACGGCGTGTCCATGGTGATCGAGCGCAACTCGATCACCGTGATCGTGGGCACCTCCGGCTCGGGAAAATCGACTCTGCTGCGCATGATCAATCGCCTCATCGAGCCGACCCGCGGTCGGGTGCTGATCGACGGCCACGACACGACCGGCGAGCCTGCGCACCTGCTGCGGCGCCGGATCGGCTATGCGATCCAGGGACACGGCCTGTTCCCGCACCGCACGGTGGCGGAGAACATCGCGACCGTGCCGCGACTGCTCGGCTGGGATGAGGCTCGCATCCGCGCCCGTGTCGAGGAGCTGCTCCTGGTGTTCCAGCTCGATCCGGGCGCCTACGCGGGAGCCTTCCCGCATCAGCTCTCGGGCGGGCAGCAACAGCGCGTCGGTGTGGCGCGGGCGCTCGCCGCCGAGCCGGCGGTGCTGCTGATGGATGAACCCTTCGGCGCCCTCGATCCCATCATCCGCGCGAAGGCGCAGGATGACCTGCTCGACATTCAGCGACGCTTCGGCACGACCATCGTGCTCGTGACCCACGACATGGACGAGGCCTTCCGTCTGGGTGATCACGTCGCGGTCATGAGCCACGGCCGGCTGCTGCAGTACGATCGCCCCGCGGTGCTGCTCACGCGCCCGGCGGACCCTTTCGTGTCGCGCATGACCGGCGTCTCGGACCGGGCGATGCGACTGCTGTCGCTCACCACGGCGGGCGAGGCGGCGCTGCCGGGCGTCTCGGAGGGGCCGGCCGTTGCGGCCGCGGCGTCGCTGCGCGAGGTGCTCTCCGAGCTCCTGTGGCGCGGCGCCGACTCGGCCGTGGTCATGGACGCGGACGGCACGCGGCGCGGCTACCTCACGATCGCGGCCATCCTCGAGCGCGGGCGACCGGGCTGATGCCGGGCATGGCTGCCATCCTGCGACTCGCAGCGCTCGCCCTGCTGCTGGGGTTCCTGTTGATGCCCCAGAGCTTCGCGCCGCTGTTCACGCCGCTCACGCAGTATGGCGCGCCGCCGATCTACGATCAGGGCAACCTGCTGACGCTTGCGCTCGCGCATCTCGGCGTGGTGTGCTGCGCCGCCGCCGCGAGCACCCTGGTGGCCGTCGGGCTGGGCATTCTGGTGACCCGCCCGAGCGGCGCGCAATTCCTGCCGCTGTCGCGCACCCTCGTCAACATCGGTCAGACCTTCCCGCCGGTGGCGGTGCTCGCAGTCACCGTGCCGCTGGTCGGGTTCGGCGAGAAGCCGACGCTGATCGCGCTCTTTGCCTATGGCCTCCTGCCCATCTTCGAGAACACGATCGTCGGCCTGCAGACCTGTCCGCCGCAGGTCCTGGAGGCCGCGAGCGGCATGGGCATGAGCGCGCGCCAGCGCCTGCTGTCCGTGGAGTTGCCGCTGGCGTTACCGCTGATTCTGGAGGGCATCCGGCTGTCCCTGGTCATCAACGTCGGCACGGCGACGATCGGATCGACGGTGGCCGCCAAGGGACTCGGCGAGGTGATCATCGCGGGGCTCCTGTCCAACAACAACGCCTTCATCCTGCAGGGGGGACTCGTGACCGGCCTGATGGCGATCCTGCTCTATGACGCCCTCGCCGGGCTCGAGCGGCGCATCTGCAGGACCGCCCACCTCGAGTGAGAGTGCGGCGGTCCGCCGTCCCCGGAGCTGCGGCTGCCGGGGACGGCGAAGAGTGCGCGCGATCAGTCGTCGAGCGGCACTAGCAGCGCCTCGCTCCCGCCACTCGCCCGGTTCTCGAGCGACACGACCATCTGGCCCAGTGCCGGTGTCAGCCGGAATTCGGTCCGGTTGATCGACAGCGGCACGCTCGCGCTCGCGCCCGGCGCGAGGGTGACGAACGCACCGGTGCTGATCGAGCTGTTGAAGGCGTTGAACTTCGCGGTGGCCGTGATCGTGTCGGAGGCGCCGCCGATCAGATCGAAGGTCTCTGCGGTGTAACCGAAGCGCGGATTCGCGGACGTGATGCCCGCATCGGCGGCGATCACCGGCATCAGCACCGTGGTACCGTCGGTGGGCGCGGGCGCGAGGAACTCGAGCATGCCCGCGCCGGTGGACAGGTTGAACACCGCGGTGGCCATCTGTCCGTTGAAGGAGCCCGTGGTCAAGAGGCCCAGATCAGCGGCTACGATGTCGTAATCCGGTGTGCCATCGCCGTCGACGTCCACCAGCACGTCGTATTCCATCGTCACCGGGTTCGAGGCGCGGCCGAAGGTGTTCACCGCAAACACCAGCTGCGTATTGGCGCCATCCGGGAAGGACTGCACGCCGACCGCCCGCAGCCCGGTCGCGCCCAGGCCGACGTTGCTGCCGCGCAGGCCCCAGGCGTAGAAGTCGGCCGTGCCGGTGATCCCGCCAGAGCGGTTGCTGAGGGCGATCGAGCGCGAGCCGCCGGAGGCGGTCAGCTGCGCATTGACCAGCGAGCGGGCGCGCGGCACCAGGTAGTACGGCACGCTCAATCTCACGCCTTTGTTGCCGGTGCTCGGGGTCATGACCACGCGCCCCTGCACCTGGCGGAATAGGCTTGAATCACCGACCGTCATCGCCGGCACCGCGAGCCTCACGGTCACCGTCTGGCTCTGGTGTGCCGCGAGCGCGATCGAGGTCGGCGAGACGCTGGCGGTGTGGGGAGCGCTCGCCGCCTGCACGACCGAGAGTGCGAAGCTCGCCGGCGCACTGCCCCGATTCTCGACCACGATGTGCCCGACACCGCTGTAGTCGCTCGTGAGCTCCGCCACGCCGAAACTGACGCTCGGCGTGCCGTCCGCCGCGTGCGCAGTCACGGACGTCTGCGTCGCACCAAAGGGCTGCACCAGTCCGTTGCCACCGAGGCGCGCCGAATTGCTGGCGAGCTGGGTCGCATCCGCGGTGTTGACCACGGCAGCGGCCACGGCGGCCGCGTCCCACGCGGGATGCGCCTGTATGGCGAGCGCGGCGCTGCCCGCCACGTGCGGGGCCGCCATCGAGGTCCCCGACATGAACACACCCTGGTTGCCGGTGCCCATGCCCGTGGAGAAGACGCTGATGCCCGGCGCCGAGATGTCCGGCTTCAGGTGGCCGTCGCCTCCGCGCGGGCCCCCGGAGCTGAACGACGCGAAGTGCCGGAAGGTCGGATTCGCAATCGTCGCCGTGGCCGTGAACACCGCCGTGGTGGATGCTGCGAGGACCGCACCGTCGGTGGCCGTCGGGCCCTGCACGCCCAGGAACGGTATGGTCACCGTGTACGGGATGCCGGTGTCCGGGTTCGAATTGATCGGCCCTTCGAAGGGTGGATAGCCCGACGCGTTGTTGATCATCGCGACCGCGGCGGCGCCGGCCTGCTGGCCGAAAATCGCCCGCGCCACGCGCGCGCAGGTGCCGCGAGCCGTGACCACGAGCTTGCCGCTGACGCCCGCAGCCGTGTACTCGGTGGGGTCACAGCCGAGCGAGACGCCGCCCGAGGTATCCCTGAGCACGGCCACCTGGAGCGACGTGCCATTGGCGGCGGCGATGCCGTTGGAGTCCAGTGCCGTGATACCACCCGTCGGTGCGAGTGCCAGCGCTTCGCCCGGATACGAGGCGTGTGAGTCGACCGCGGCGACGCTGATCGCTTTTTCACCCGTGCTCGGAGTGCCCACGATGTAGGGAATCGGCCCCGCATTCCCGGCCGAGGCGACCACCACGATGCCTGCATTGACCGCGTTCTCGGACGCCTCGGCATCCGCATCGTCCTCGTTGCCGAAATCCGAGCCGAGCGACATGCTGATCACCTGCATGTCGTGGGCGACCGCCCAGTCGATGCCGTCGACTACCACCTGGGTCGTTGCGCTGCCGCTGCAGCCGAACACGCGGACCATGTAGAGGTCCGCGAGCGGCGCGACGCCCGGACCGATGATGAACGATTGACCGGGTGTGTTAGCGTCGTACGGTCCCTTGAAGGTGGCGCCTGCGGGGCTCACGCCGAAACCAGTCGCGGTGCCGGAGGTGTGGCTCCCGTGCCCGGCGCAGTCGAGCGGGTTCGGGTCCGGCTGCGGCGTGTTAATGGCAGGGTCGGTGGAGCGTGCATCGTAGGCATCGCCCACCAGGTCCGTGCCGCCCTTGACTTTCGGCGCGTTGGGGCCGAACAGCGCCGGATCCGCCGGCTGGGTGCTGCCCGCAAAGGCAGCCTTCCAGGCAGCGACCGTGCCCGGCCCGCCGAAGTTGGCGTGCGTGTAGTCCACCCCGGTGTCGATGACCGCGATGCGTATGTGCTCACCGTGCAGCCCGGGCGGGCCCTGCCACGCCTGCGGCGCACCTATGAAGGGCACGCTTTCCACATTGACGAGGTGGTAGGTCCGAACCGCTTTGACTTCGACGACTCCCGGCAGCGCGGCGAACGCCCTGATCTGCCCGGGCGTCCCGCGCACCTTGATGCCGTTGATGGCGTGCTGGAACTGCCCCAGCACGGTGCCGCCCATTCTCCGAATGGACGGCACGATCGCGTCCTGCCTGCTACGCAGGTCGCGCTCGATCGACTGCCGCTGCGCCTCGGCGAGCTGCCTGCCTGGCGTGCGGCTGCGCACGACGGCGACCGGGTCGCCGGCCATTTTGAGCACGACCGTCTGCGGGCGGTGGGTGAGCGGGCCGCCTGGAATTGCGGTTCCCGTGACGCGCTGAAATGCGTGACGGCCGCCGGACTGGGCGGTGGATGAGACCGGTATCAGGGCGATGAGCGCAAAGGCGGCAAGGCCGCGGCAGAGGAGTCGAAAGGCTGTCGTTGGAGTAGTCACGTGTGTCAGCTCCCTTGACTTGTTTCTTCCGTCGGCGGCCGCTCGATTTGTCGAGGACGCAGGTCACGGATTTTCGCGATGACCTTGGCCAAAGGGTAAGCGTTGTGAGAACGCGCGGCCAGTACCTATTTTCCCCCATGAGCTGACGGGAACGTGCCCGACACTCAGACAGTTTGGGCGCAAGCGCAGCCTTTGCGCGCCGGGCCGGCGGCCTCGAGCTGCGGGCAGCAACCACCGATACAGCATCGGCGGCCAGGATCGAGACTCGGTTCGCGGAAAGCGCGAGCCTCGACGGCGCCGCGTGGCGACTTTAGGTAGAATCAACCCGTTTCCGACAGCACGTGGCATTTGCCCAGCTCCCCGTTTCCGTGCTGGCGGAAGGGGCATTTGTCGGATGACGCTAAACCACCTCGCCGTAACTACCACCGAAGCGGATGCGGCCGGCGCAGGCGCCGCGCGCCACACGGGCCGCGTGGCGGTGGAACTGCCGACGCTGCTCATCGCCCTGGTTACCTATGGCGGCTGGCTCGCGATTACCTTTGCTTACAGCCACTGGCCGCTGGCCATCGTGGCCCCCATCGCCGCGGTGCTGATCACGCTGCACGGCTCGCTGCAGCATGAGATCGTGCACGGGCACCCGACCCGCTGGGACGGCGTCAACCGGCTGATCGCCATCGTGCCCTTGTCACTGTGGCTGCCATTCGAGCGTTACCGGCAGAGTCACCGGGCGCACCACATCGATGAGCGCATCACCGATCCGCTCGATGACCCGGAGTCCTACTACTGGACACCGCAGGACTGGGCACGCCTCAAACCCGTGACGCGCGTGATCGTGCAGCTGCAACAGACCCTCGCCGGGCGGGTCACGATCGGCGCCTTCTGGGCCATCGGCCGCTTTCTGAGTGCCGAGTCGCGCGCGGTGATCCGTAACCAGGACGGGGTGCGGGCGGTGTGGCTCGAGCACCTGCTGTGGTGCATCCCGGTCATCGTCTGGGTGAAGATCGTCTGCGGCATGCCGCTCTCGATCTACGTCCTGGCCATGGCGATCCCCGGAACCAGCCTGACACTGATTCGCTCTTTCGCCGAGCATCGCGCACGGCCGCAGGTGCGCGCGCGGATCGCCATCGTCGAGGGCTCCTGGATCCTCGGTCCGCTTTACCTGTTCAACAATCTGCACGCGCTGCACCACGAAGCGCCGGCGATCCCGTGGTACGAGTACCCGGCCCGCTACCGCCTCAATCGCGAGCGCCTGATCGCGGAAAACGGCGGGCTCGTCTATCGCACCTACTTCGACGTGGCGCGCCGCTTCCTGTTTCGCCCGCACGATACACCCCGGCACCCGAGCGGCCGGGTGCCTGTACTACCCGCCTGAGCGCGGGTCGGGCGGTGAGCGGCGCGGGTCGGGCGATGAGCGGCTCGCCGATCGATCAGGCCGGCAGACCGAATCCGGCCGCCTGCGCTTGCGCGTCCCATTGCAGCAGCGGCGCGAACGCCCCCTCGCTCGCCTCCGCAAAGCCCTCGAGCAGCAGAAGATCGGCGAACGGACCGAACCAGGGCCGCTGAGCGGCGCGTGTGAACGCCGTGCGTAGTCGCGCCACCATATCCGCGGGAGCGGCCGCGGCGGCGACGAACGCGGGCATCGGTGTCACGGGTGTCGAGGTGAGCACCCGAATGCCCGCCGTCAGATGCGGCGCGTGACGGGCGATCAGCAGGTGCCAGTAGGCATCGAGCGGTCCGACGTCGATGCGTCCCTCGCGCACGGCGTCAAGGACGTTGCGCGCGGTCAGCAGATTTCCGACCATCTCCGCGTAGAGCGCCGGCCGCTGCGGCGTGCGGTAGGCGAGCAGATGGTGCCTGAAGGCGTTGAATCCGGACTGGGAGTGCGCGACCGTCCAGCCCGCGCGAGCGCCGAAGGTGTCCTCGAGCGCCTGGTAGGGGGCGTCCTGCCGCACGATCAGGTCCGAGCGATACACGGCACGATGAGCCGCCCAACCGGCGCGCGGGATGGGAGCTGCGATCGGGGTCACCGCCGCGAGCTTCAGCGCGATCGGGTACCCACACATGAGCACCGACCCCAGATCGCCCCGCGCCCACAGCTGCTCGAGGGGCTGCGGCGCCGGATAAGGCACATAGGTAAGCGGCACGCATGCGTCCTGCGCGACGTGCCCGAGCAGCGCACGCCAACCGGCTTCCACCGCGGGAGTGACCGCGTACATGCGGGCGTTCATGATCCATTCGCTCACGCGGGCGCCGTGTCCCCGAGCTCACGCGTCCTGCGAGCCACGTACGCGTCGATCGCCTCCTTGACGGCGGGGTCGAGGGGCGGCGGCAGATACTCCGCGAGCATCTTCTTCCAGATGCCGGTGGCGCGCTCGCTGGCATTGCGGGCGCCGGCGTCGGTCCAGTTCTCGAAGTTCGACCAGTCCGAGAGCAGCGGACGATAGAACGCGGACTCGTAGCGGGCGAGCGTGTGCGCCGAGCCGAAGAAGTGCCCGCCTACCGCGACATCCTTGATGGCCTCCACCGCGAGGTCGTCGTCGCTGAAGCTGACCGGCTTGAGCATCTCTGCCCAGTTGCGCAGCAGTTCCGCGTCGACGACGATCTTCTCGAGCGAGGCCGACAATCCGCCTTCCAGCCAACCAGCCGCATGGTTGATCAGATGGCTGTGACTGAGGATCGCCGCCTGCAGCGAGAACGCGGTCTCATAGGTCGACTGCGCGTCCACCACCGGCGAGGCATTCACCGCGCTGGTGCGCACCGGGATCCTGAGGCGGCGCCCGATCTGCGCGCTCGCCAGCACCGCGTTGCAATATTCCGGCGTGCCGAATGCGGGCGAGCCGGTGCGCATGTCGACGTTGGAGGTAAAGCCTCCGATCACACACGGGGTGCCGGGGCGCAGCATCTGGCACAGCGTGACGACGCCCAGGGCCTCGGCCGTCTGCTGCGCCAGCGCGCCGGCCAGCGTCACCGGAGCCATCGCCCCCATGAGCGTGAAGGGCGTGATGACCACGCATTGGCCATGGCGGGCCATCACCATGATGTTGTCGAGAATCTCCTCATCCACCCGGCGCGGTGAGTTGACGTTGGTCACCGTCATCAGCGTCGGACGCGCGCCCAGCTCCTCGACCGTGCAGCCGTGCTCGATGGCCGACATGGCGATCGCATCCTGCGCCTGCACGCCGCCGATGCCGCGCGCCGCCCACACGATATCCGCGCACTCGATGTGAGCCTGATAGGTCCGCAGATGCCGGACCGCCACCGGGATGTCGACCGGCTCGACTACGATGCCACCCTGCCAGTGCAGGATGCCGAGCTTGTGGGTGAGCCTGAGGATGTTGCGAAACCCTTCGAGATCACCGTAGCGCCGTCCGCCCTCGAGATCGCGGATGTGCGGGGCGCCGGTGACGGGCCCGAAATTGACCACATTGTCGCCGACGTGCAGATGCCGCCCGGGATTGCGGGCATGGAGCACGAAGCGCTCGGGTGCGTGGGCGAG
>Ga0066652_100000923_pt1 | contig 14583 bp, 14 predicted proteins | sample GraSoiAngelo_101_FD_71413 | JGI IMG/M metagenome (GOLD analysis project Ga0066652, IMG submission 71413) | Grasslands soil microbial communities from the Angelo Coastal Reserve, California, USA - 14_0903_02_30cm | ecosystem: Environmental > Terrestrial > Soil > Grasslands | place: USA...
GCGTCGCCGGTGACGTTGGTGAAATCGAGCACGGCGATCGAGCGGTCGCCGTCGCCGTCCGCGCGCGCGGTCTGTGATTCGGCGATCGCCGGCACTTCCGGCGCGGCGACGGCCTCCACCGCCGCGACGAAGCGGTAGCCGCGGCGCGCCACGGTCTTGATGTAGCGCGGATCGCCGGCCTCGTCGCCGAGCGCCTGGCGCAGCTCCGACACGGCCTGCGCCAGCGCGTTGTCGGTGACGCTGGTGCCGGGCCACAGCGCGTCGAGCAGCGCCTCCTTGGTCACCAGCGTGCCGGCGTGATCGAGGAGGTGAAGGAGGAGATCGAGCAGCTTCGGGGTCAGCTCCAGCGGCTGGCCTTTTTCGACGACGCGGTACGCGGCGCGATCGACGACGAAGGGCCCGAAGCGATACGCGGCAGGAGGCAACGCGTCATTGTAATCGCGGGGCGTCCCGGGCCGTGCCGGAATCCCCACCCGGATGTCGCGCCGCATTACCGTGGTAATATTTCGCCCATGGCGATTGCCCATTCGAAGCTCACGGCGCAGGGGCAGATCTCGGTGCCCGCGCGTGTGCGCCGGAAGCTCGGGGTCGGTCCGGGCTCGGTCCTCGAGTGGGACGAGGACGGCGGGAACGTCGTCGTCCGGCGCGCCGGCCGCTATTCATCCGAAGATGTCCACCGCGCGTTGTTTCGGGCGCGGCCGGCGGCCAGGTCACTCGCCGATCTGAAGGCGGGTGTGCGTCAGCACATCACGAAACGCCATGCGCGCCGTTGACACCAACGTCCTGGTCCGGCTGCTCACCCGCGATGACGCGAAGCAGGCCGCCGCGGCCGATGCGTTCGTCTCGCGCGGCGGCTGGGTCCCTCACCTCGCGCTCGCGGAAATGACATGGGTGTTGACGGCCGTCTACGATCGCGGCCCGGGAGACATTGCGACGGCCGTCGAGATGCTCCTCAATCACGAGCAGCTGACCCTACAGGACGCTGATGCCGTGGCGGCGGCGGTGGCGGCGTATCGCAAACGGCCGGCGCTCGGCTTCTCCGATTGTTTGTTGCTGGAAGTGGCCCGGAAGGCGGGTCACCTGCCCGTCGGCACGTTCGACCGGGACTTCAGCAGGTTGCCCGGCGTCGAGCGCGTGTAGCGGAGCGTCGATTGCCGGCCGGCTACCTCACCGCCGCGTCCTGACGACGCGCACGTCAGACGTAACACTCGCGTTCGCCGAGGAGATGCCATGACAATCTCCCAGTTGTGGGGAGGATATCGTCGCGCTCTCGAAGGCCGCATGGGGCGGCAACCAGTTGACCGTTACCAGCGACACGACGTATCCGGACGGCCGCAAGTGGCACACCGTACAGACATGGTCGCTGCAGGGGGAGGGTCGGCTGACCGTCGAATTCAACGAGACCGGCATGAACGCGGCTCCGACGTCGACCCGACGCGTCTACGCTCGGCGCTAGCTCACGCATGAACGCCCGCGTCCGCGACCTCGCCGGCAAGCTCTGGGACTATCACCAGCTCCATCACGAGGTGTCCCACGCCGACGTCATCATGGTGCTGTGCAGCTACGACCTCGCCGTCGCCGAGCGCGGCGCGCAGCTGTTCCTGGACGGATGGGCGCCGCTCCTGATCTTCTCGGGCGGACTCGGCGCGATCACGAAACACCTGTGGACCGTGCCCGAAGCGGATCAGTTCGCGGCGATCGCGGTGGGGAAGGGCGTGCCGCGCGGGAAGATCCTGATCGAGAACCGCTCGACCAACACCGGCGAGAACGTGTTGTTCACGAAGCAGCTGCTGGCTGAACGGGGTATGGACCCGCGGAAGTTCATGCTCGTGCAGAAGCCGTACATGGAACGCCGCGCCTACGCGACGTTCATGAAGGTCTGGCCGGGGAAGGACCTGGTCGTGACCTCGGCGCGAGTGTCGCTCGACGAATATCTCGCGCGCTATTCGAGCGACGCGCTCTCAGTTGACGACGTGATCGGCATCATGGTCGGCGACCTGCAGCGGATCCGGCTGTATCCGGCAAAGGGCTTTCAGATCGCGCAGGACATCCCGCCGGACGTGTGGAGCGCCTTCGAGGAACTGGTGCGGCTGGGGTACGACACACATCTCGTCGCCCATACCGCCGCCGTCGACCAGCCCCTCGGATAACCCTAGATTCCGCGGCCGACGCGTTCCTGCAGGCGCTCGCGATAGCCGCGGCTGAGCGTGAGGCGCGTGCCGTTCTTGAGGAACACCACGTACTCGCCGTTGAACCACGGCTGCAGTTCCCGCACCTGCTCGATGTTGACGATGTGGCAGCGGTGGATGCGGACGAACATGTCGGGCGACAGCTTCGCTTCGACCGAATTCATCGTTTCGCGAATCAGGTGCGAGTCGGTGCCGACGTGGAGCTTGACGTAGTTGCCCGCGGCCTCGATCCAGTCGATCTCGCCGGTGCGGACGAAGAAGATGCGGCCGCCCGACTTGACGACGAAGCGATCGGTCCGCGCCTTGGCCGGCTTGAGGTCCTGGACGATGGCGGTGAGGCGGCGTTCGAGGTCGCCGCCGTTCGAGCGCTCGAGTTGCTGCTGCGCGCGGTTGAGGGTCTGGCGGAAGCGCTCGCGGTCGAACGGCTTGAGGAGGTAGTCGAGCGCATGGACGTCGAAGGCGCGGAGCGCGTAGCGGTCGTAGGCGGTGACGAAGACGACGAAGGGCATCTTGTCGGGGCCGACCGCGTCGATCACGTCGAAGCCGTCGGCGCCGGGCATCTGCACGTCGAGGAAGACCAGGTCGGGCGTGAGCGCCATGATCGATTCGGCGCCGGAGGTGCCGTCACCCGCTTCGCCGACGATCTCGAAGCCGGGCTCGTCCTGCAGCAGCGTGCGCAGGCGCTCGCGCGCGAGCGGCTCGTCGTCGACCACCAGGACCCGTGTGTGCGGTGTGCTCATATGCATGTCAGACATCTCAGGCCACCCGGAATGCCGCCGGCGGGCCGCCCGCCGCCGTCACCCGCTGGAAAGGGATCTCGATGAGGACCGAGAGTCCGCCGTGCTTGTCGGAGAACTCCAGGCGGTAATGCCGTCCGTAGAGACAATCGAGCCGCGCCCGCGTGTTCGAGAGACCGACGCCGGTACGGAGCGCCTTCAGCGTCCGCACCTGGAGCCCGGCGCCGTTGTCGCGCACCTGCATCCAGAGGCGCTCGCCGTCGAGCCCGGCGGTGACTTGGACGTTGTCGCCGCCGCTGCGGCCGGCGATGCCATGCTTGATCGCGTTCTCGACCAGCGGCTGCAGGATCATCCTGGGCACTTCGCCGTCGAGCGCTGCCGGTTCCACGTGCACGCTGACAGTGAGACGATCCTGGAAGCGCGTCTGTTCGATGTCGAGGTATTTCTGGAGGAATTCGATCTCGTCCTTCAGCGACACCTTGGGCTCGCCGCTGCGATCGAACGTGATGCGCAGCAGATCGCTGAGTCGGCTGATCATCCGATCGGCCGACTCGGGATCGCGGTGGACCAGCGTCGAGATCGCGTGCAGCGTGTTGAAGAGGAAGTGCGGGTGGAGCTCGGCCTCGAGCGTCTTCAGCCGCGCCTCGATCAATCGCGTCTCGAGCTGCGCCGCCTTGAGCTTGCGCTCCTGCAGCTCGTGGTAATAGGCCACGGCATGGCTGACGCCGACGATCACGGCATAGACCATCAGGCTGGCGTCCATCTGCTCGAAGACCCGGCGCTGGAAGTATTGCTCCCAGGTCGCCAGCGGCGGCTTGCCGCCGTTCTCCCACAGCAGGAAGCGCACGCCGAGCAGGCCGATGATGTGGGCGAACGAGAAGACCAGGGCGCCGGCGCTGTGGACCGCGATCGCGCGGATGCGCCGGCCGGCCTCGAGCGGAAAGCGGCGCGCGGCACAGACGATCGCCGGCACCATCAGCGCGGGCAGGTACCACAGCGCGAGATTCAGGATGAGCAGCTTGCCGGCCTCGATGGTCATCCCGGGCTTGCTGTTCACGAGCGTGAGGCGGTACGCCTGCAGGAACGAGGAGATGCCGAACGCCGTCGCGGCGCCGAAGACCCACGGCCAGGGCGGCGTCCACACTTTGCGCATCCGAGGAGTATCCGGAGAGCGGGAAAAGCCCGTCAAGTCGCCGTTTGTCGGTCCCTCGAAAATGCGGTTGGTCACAGAATAATGTCCGTTCAGCCCTGGTCCGCGGCCAGCACGATCAGGGTCGCGTCGTCCTGCTGCCGGCCGCCGGTGAACGCCGCGACCGCCGCGTTCAGCCTCGCTTGCAGCGCCGGCGCGCTGCAGCCGCGGTGCGTGATCGCGGCCGCGAGGAGGCGTTCCTCGCCGAACTCGTCGTCCGCGCCGTCGCGCGCCTCGGTCAGGCCGTCGGTGTAGAGGATGAGACGATCGCCGGCGCCGAGCGTGACCGAGGCCTGCTCGTATTCCGCGTCGCTCAGCACGCCGAGCACCGGTCCGCCGCTGCCGAGGCGTTCGACCGTGCCGTCCGCGCGCACGAGCATCGGCAGGTAGTGTCCCGCGTTGGTGTAGGTCAGGACGCCCGCCGTCGCGTCGAGCACGCAGTAGAAGAAGCTGATGAAGCGCCCCTCGGCGATGTTGCCGCAGAGGATGCGATTGACCTGCTGGCAGAGCGCCTGCGGCTCGGCCGCCTCCGACGCGAAGGCGCGCACCGCCGCCTGCAGGTTCGACATCAGCAGCGCCGCCGGAATGCCCTTGCCGACGACGTCGGCGATGGTCAGCGCCAGCCGCGTGTCGCTGAAGCGGATGGTGTCGAAACAGTCGCCGCCCACGCCCGAGGCCGGCTGCCACGACACGGCGAGCTCCCAGCCGTCGATCTGCGGGACGTCCTGCGGCAGCAGGCGGGTCTGAATGCGCAGCGCCTCGGCGAGCTCGCGCTGCTCGGCGGCGTCGTGCCGGCGGCGGGCGCGGCCGGCCTCGATTTCCTGCCGCAGCGTCGCCAGCAGCTGCGCGTTGTCCCACGGCTTCTGCACGAAGTCGCGCACGCCGCGGCGCATCGCCTCGACGGCGAGGTCGACGCTGCCCCAGCCGGTCATCACGATCACCGGCAGCAGGCTGTCGAGCTGCTGCACGCGCGCGAGCAAGTCGATCCCTTCACGGCCCGACGTCGTGTCGCCCGTGTAGTTCAGATCCATCAGCACCAGATCGAAGGCGCGCGATTCGAGCGCGCGCACCGCGGCATCGGGCGACGTCACCGCGTCGTACTCGATGCCCTGGCCCTTGAGAAGCAGCTTGAGCGCATCGAGCAGATCGGGCTGATCGTCCGCAATCAGAATCCGGGGCGTCATGTCACACGAAACCGCCATGCCTGAGCCGCCGCAGTCCACAAGCCGTGCCATCTGGTGCTTTGACGGAATCAAGCGGAGAAACGTGCCTAAAGCGTTTTCTGTTGGATTTCGTCCCTGTTCGGATTCGCACAGTCGCGTCCCGGAAGCGGAGCAGCGTGTGCGCGGTCCGCGCGAAACCGGGCCGGAAACCGGATGGATCGGGCCGACTCGCAGTGGCGTGCGCTTTGCGCTTGCGCTCGCACCATGATGGACAGCTTCCTCCAGGACTGGCGGTTTGCGTGGCGCGGTCTCGTGCGATCCCCCGGCTTCGCGGCCATCGCCATCGCCACGTTGGCGCTCGGCATCGGCGCCAACAGCGCGATCTTCACGGTCGTCAACGCCGTCGTCATGCGGCCGCTGCCGTACGTGCAGGCCGACCGTCTCGTGCGGGTGACGGCCGACTTCACCGGCGCCCACGCGAGCGACGTCGGCCTGTCGCAGCCTGAGTTGATCGACTACCGCGATCGGAGCGGCATCTTCGAGTCGATTGCCGGCGTGTGGGCGATCAACGCAAACCTGACGCAGGTCGATCAGCCGGAGCGGGTCGAAGTCCTGCTCGCGAGTCCCTCCTACTTCGACGTCCTCGGCGTGCGGCCGCAGCTTGGCCGGCTGTTCGGGCCGCAGGACGAGGGGCGAGGCATCACCGAGGTCGCCGTGCTGAGCGACGCGATCTGGCGGCGGCGGTTCGGCGCCTCGCCCGATGCGATCGGACGCAAGCTGCGCATCGACGACGACTGGTACACCGTCGTCGGCGTGCTGCCGCCTGAGTTCAGGCATCCGGGCCGATCGGTGCTGACCGACGTGGACGTCTGGGCGCCGGCGAGCTTTCTCGGCAATCCGTTCCCCGAGAAGGCGGTCCGCGGCGCCTACTTCATCACCGGCGCGATCGGACGGCTGCGTCCCGGCGTGACCGTCGAGGAGGCACGCGATCGCCTGGCCGCGTTCGGGCGCGACCTCCGCGGGTCGTATCCCAACGACTATCCGGCGCGCGCCGCGTGGACGCCGCGGCTGATCGCGCTGCAGGCGGACCTGGTCGGCCCCGTGAAGTCGACCCTGCTCATCCTGTTTGGTGCGGTGGGCGTCGTCCTGCTCATTGCCTGCGCCAACATGGCCAACCTGCTGCTCGCGCGCGCTTCGACCCGGCAGCGCGAGCTTGCGGTCCGGCAGGCGCTTGGCTCGTCGCGCGCGCGGCTGGTCCGGCTGCTGCTGACCGAAAGCCTGATGCTCGCGGTGCTCGGCGGCGCCGCGGGCGCGATCGTCACGGTGTGGCTGCTCGAAGTGCTCATGACGCTGGTTCCGAGCGGCCTGCCGCGGCTGCAGGAGGTGCGCGTCGACGGGCAGGTCGTGGTGTTCACCGCGCTCGTGTCGGTGATCACCGCCGTCCTCTTCGGCGTCCTGCCCGCGCTGCAGTTCTCGAAGGGTCGCGTCAACGACGTGCTGAAGGAAGGATCACGCGGGGCGTCGGGCGTGCGCGGCGTCCTTCGCTCCGCGCTCGTCGTGACCGAGTTCGCGCTCGCGCTCGTCCTGCTGGTCGGCGCGGCGCTGCTCGTACGCAGCTTCTGGCGCCTGCAGCAGGTCGACTTCGGCTTCAATCCCGGCGAGGTGCTGACCGCGCGCCTGTGGCTGCCGCAGCCGAACGACCCGAGCGCCGGCCGCTACTCGAACCGCGCGACCGGCCATGCCGCGCGCGTGACCACCTACGAGGAGATCCTCCGCCGGGCGCGGACCCTGCCCGGCGTCACCGCCGCCGCGGCGGTCGGCGTCCTCCCGTTCGACGGCGCCAGGGCCACCACGACCTTCACCGCGGAAGGAGCCGAGTCCGACGATCTATCCCGGGTGGCGACGACGCAGGTGACGGTCGCGTCCACCGGGTACGTCGAGCTGATGGGGATGCGGGTGCTGCGCGGCCGCAGCTTCACGGACCAGGACGATCAGAACGGCCAGCCCGTGGTGGTCGTGAGCGAATCCATGGCGCGGACCACGTGGCCCGGCCAGGATCCCGTCGGCAAGCGTCTTCACCAGGGCGGGCCGCAGGCCCAGGCGCCGTGGCTGACGGTCGTCGGCGTAGTCAATGACGTGCGGAACCAGCGTCCGGAGGATCCGCCGCGGCCGACGATGTACCGGCCGCTGCGGCAGAACTCGAACCTGCTGCTGTCGCTGGTCCTCAAGACCGGCGCGGATCCACGGACGCTCGCGGCGCCGCTGGCCGCGGAAGTTCGCGCGGTCGATCCGGACCAGCCGACCTACGGCGTGCGGACCTTGGACGACATCGTCCGGAAGGCGACGGCCTCGCGGCGCTTCTCGACCCAGCTGCTCGGCGCGTTCGCGGTGCTGGCGCTCGTGCTCGCGGCCGTCGGGATCTACGGCGTGATGGCGTTCGTGGTGGGGCAGCGCACGCGCGAGATCGGCATCCGCATCGCGCTCGGCGCGCATCCGGCCTCGGTGGTCCGTCTCGTGCTGGGGCAGGCGCTCGTGCTCGCCGGCGGCGGCGTCGTCGCCGGCGTGGCCGCCGCGCTCCTCGTCATGCGCCTGCTGGCGGGGCTCCTGTTCGAAGTCCGCGCGACCGATCCGGCGATCTACGGGCTGATCGCGGTCGTGCTCGCGGCCACTGCCGCGCTTGCGGCGTGGCGTCCGGCCCGACGTGCGGCCTCGGTGGATCCAATCTCGGCCCTGCGGGCCGACTGATTGGGAAGTTCACAGTGGACAGTTCACAGTTCACAGTTTGGTTCACAGTGCGGGAGTTCACGGTGCCCTTGAACTGTGAACCAACTGTGAACCAGACCAGCACTGTAAACTCCTGAACTGTAGACCGGACTGTGAACTGTAAACTGTTAACTGTTGACTGACATGGTGCTCGAATTCTTCCGTGATCTCCGATTCGGCGCGCGGCTTCTCCGTCGCAGCGCCGGGTTTACGTTCGTGGCGGTGTTGTCGCTGGCGCTCGGGATCGGCGGCGCGACCGCGGTCTTCTCGCTGGTCAATGCCATCGTGTTGCGCACGCTGCCGGTCCCTGCTCCCCACGAGCTTTTCCAGGCGCGGTCGACGGCGCCCGGCCGCGAATACGGCGACCTGTTTTCCGGTCCGACGTTCGAGCATGCGCGCGACGAGCTGTCGTCGCGCGGCGCCGAGCTGTTCGCGGCGACGAGCGTCGCCGGCATGCAGCTCCAGCCCGACGGCGAGTCGATCGGATCGCGCGGCAACGTGCAGCTCGTGTCCGGTGAGTACTTCACGGCGCTGCGCCAGGAGGCGCAGCAGGGCCGCCTGCTCGCGCCGTCCGACAATCGCACGATCGGCGGGCATCCCGTCGCGGTGATCAGCGACGGCTACTGGAAACGGCATTTCGGCGGCGGGCCGGACGCCGTCGGGCGGGCGCTGGCCATCAACGGGACCAGCTTCACGGTGATCGGCGTGACCCGGCCGCGCTTCTTCGGCACGACGCTGGCGCTGCGCGCCCCGGACGCGTGGATCCCCTACATGATGCAGCCGGTCGTCCGCTATTCGCAGAACGCCAGCAACAGCAACAACGCCGATCCGCGCAAGCCCTGGCCGCCGCAGCCCGAAATGTCCTGGTTGAACGTCTTTGCGCGCGTGCCGGGCGCGGGGACGGGCGGTCTCGAGGCGGCCTTCACCACCGTGTTGCAGCGCGACAGCGACGCCGCGCTCTCGAAGGACGCGACCGCCGACGATCGCGCCGCGATCAGGCAGCAGCGCGTGGCGCTGACCGACGCGTCCACCGGCCTGTCGTCGCTCCGTCGAACGGTCTCGCCGCCGCTGTACGTCCTGCTCGCCATGGTCGGCGTGCTCCTGGTCATCGCGTGCGGCAACGTCGCCGGGCTGCTGCTGTCGCGCGCCGCCGGACGCGCGCGCGAGATGGCGATCCGCCAGTCGATGGGCGCCGGCCGCCTGCGGCTGGTGCGCCAGATGCTCGCGGAGAGCCTGCTCCTCGCCGTCGCGGGCGGCCTGCTCGGCATCACCTTCGCTGTCTGGGGACGTGACGCGCTGCTCGCGCTGATGGTCAACGTCGGGTCGCCGGGTATTCCGATCGACCTGAATACGGGCCTCGACTGGCGCGTTCTCGGCTTTTCGCTCGCCGCGTCCGCGATGACCGGCATCGCCTGCGGCGTCATTCCCGCGTTCAGGGGCACGCGCGTGCCCGTCATCGAGGCGCTGAAGCAGGAGGGACGCGGCTCGGTGAGCGAGGGCGGGCGCCGGGGCGTGCTCATCGGCAAGACGCTCGTCGCCGCGCAGATGGCATTCTGTCTCCTGCTGCTCGTCGTCGCGGCGCTCTTCACGCGCAGCTTCCGCACGCTCACCAATACCGACATCGGCTTCGACCGCGATCACGTGCTCACCGCCCGCGTCGACGTGCGGGGGGCCGGCTATTCCGAGGAGGGCCGGCAGGCGCTCTATCGACGCCTCGTGGACGCGCTCCAGGCGATCCCGGGCGTGCAGGCCGTCAGCATGTCGGCCAACGGACCGCTCGGCGGCTCGCAGCGCATCAGCAGCCTGACGGTCGAGGGCTACACCCCGGGCCGCGACGAACGGCTCAGGACGAACGAGGAGATGGTCACCGATCGCTACTTCGAGACGATGGGGCTGACGATTCTCGACGGCCGCGGGTTTCGCGCCGAGGATCGCGCGCCGGGCTCGCACAGCACGGTCATCAACGCGACCATGGCGCGCCGGTTCTTTGCCGCCGGCAGCGCGGTGGGCAAGCGGTGGGACTACGGCGACACGATTGGCAAGGACTCGCAGCTGATCGTCGGCGTCGTCGAGGACGCGCGCTATGTCGATCCGAAAACCACGCCGCCCAACATGGCCTACGTGCTGACGGACAATTCTCCGGACGACGTGCTGAGCGACATCGAGCTCAGGACCGCCGTCGCGCCCGGCACGCTCGCGCAGACGGTGCGCGAAACGCTGGGCCGCATCGAACCGCGGCTCCCGATCGTCGAGGTCGTGCCGCTCGGCGATCGGCTGGCGCGCGGCGTGATCCAGGATCGGATGGTCGCGCGCCTCACCGTCATGTTCGGCGCGCTGGCGCTCTTGCTCGCGAGCCTCGGTCTATACGGCACCATCTCCTATGGCATCAGCCGCCGTGTGGCCGAACTCGGGCTCCGGATGGCGCTCGGCGCCGACCGGCCCACCGTGCTGTGGATGGTGCTGCGCGAGGCGTTGTCGCTCGTCCTGGTCGGCGCCCTCATCGGCCTGCCGCTCGCGTTCGCCGCCGGACGCAGCATGAAGGCGCTGCTTTATGGCGTCGGCGCCACGGATCCCGTGTCCTTCGCGGCCGGGGCCGCTATCCTGATCCTCGTCGCCGCCGTGGCAGCGTATTTGCCAGCACACAGGGCGTCGAGGATCGAGCCGATGGTTGCACTGGGCCGCTAAATGGCGCCAGGCACTAAGGCTCGAGCCCCATCAACCGATAGACAGGGCTACATGATCTGGTTTTTCGAACGTAAAGATTCCCGGCTGCTTTACGAGATCCGTCGTCAATCGGACGGTGACGATTACGAACTTGTCGTTACATTTCCGGATGGCCGGCAAGAGGTCGAGAAGTTCGGCGACGCGCACGCGTTGATCGAACGCTCACATGCCTTGCAGGAGGCGCTCAGAGCGCAGGGCTGGGTGCCGCCGGCCCCGACGGCGCGCGGCGCCGCCGCCCACTAGAAGCCCTATTCCCGCCCCCGGGACCTCATCGCGGTCCCCCGCCTCACGCGAATCGACCCGCCGAAGGTTTCCAGGCTCACGTCCGCGCTGCCGTTCCCGAGCGTCGTCACGCCCCGGCGGCCTCGCTCCAGGTCGGCGCGGCTGACCCCGGCCAGGGGCAGGTCGGTGCTGAAGCTGCCCTGGTAGGTGCGGATGGTGAAGGTCGCGTTGGCGTTCTCGGGCACGCCGAGCAGCAGGTCGCCGTTGTGCGTGCCGAACGTGTAACGGCCGCCGTCCGCGAGCTTGCCCTCGTAGACGATCGTGCCGTTCACGGTCGAGGCTTCCACGCTCTTCGAATCAATCCCGGTCATCGTGATCGCGCCGTTGATCGATTCCGCGGTGATGTCGCCGCTGGTATCGGTGATCTTGATCTTCTCGTTGACCGAGCTGACGTTCACCTTGCCGCGGGCGCCATCGACCTGGACCTCACCCTCGACCGATTTCGCGGTGATCACGCCGGTCCCCCCCTTGATGACGATGTCGCCGCGGACGGTGTTGGCGAACACCTCGCCCTGCACGCCGTCCATCGTGACGAAGTTGTAGGTGCCTTCGACCTTGATCGGCATCCACGCCGGCGCGGTGATGTCGTAGTCCACCGATCCCTGCGGGCCCATCGTCCCGCTCGCCTGGATCGAGAGCCCGCCGGCGCCCGGCCTGATGCTCACCCTCGTGCGCGACTGGTGGCGCGCGACGACGTGGACCGCGTCCTTGTCCCAGGTGTGGATGATCACTTCGCCGGCGAAGTTGTTGATGCTCAGGCGGCCGCCTTTCTGCACCTGCACCGTCTCGTCGGTGTTCGGCGCTTCCTGGCGCGGCGCCGGGGCCTGCGCGAGCGTGACGGCGACGAGGAGTCCACTGATCAGCATCATTAACCTTTGGGTCCGACAATCGCCGTGGCCCGGCGGAGCAGCGCGAGCTTGCGCTGCCGCGCGTCGGCGAGATGGTTGTTGAGATAGACGTTGGCGGGATCGGCGGCGAGCGCCTGCCGCGACTGATCGATCGCCTTGTCGATGGCGCCGAGATTCGATTCGAGGATCCTGACCGTCACCGGATCGAGATTGGCGCGGCCGGCCTCGAGCGCTTGCTCGAGATCGGCGATGGCCTCGTCGTAGCGCGGATCGGCGAGCGCCACCGGCACGAGCGTCGGGTCGGCGGCCTGCACCTGCGGGAGCGAGGTGGCGCGGCCGCCGTGCTGCAGCACCCATACCCCGCCGCCCGACATCACCATCAGCGCGAGACCGGCGGCGACGAGCTGGGGCATCGTGAACGAGAAGCGGCGCGTCCCGCGCGGCGCGGCGAAGGGATGGACCGTCCCGCGCTCGAGCCGCGGCGCAATGCCCGGCCACAGGTCGGCGTCAGGCGGACGCGGTGTCAGCGCGCCGGCGCGTTCGACCACTTCGCGCAACTCGCCGAGCGCGACCGTGCAGTCGCGGCACGTCGCGAGATGGGCCTCGAGCTCCACCCGCTCCGTCGGCGTCAGCTCGTCGTCGATGTATTCCGACAGTCGATCGTTCCACTGGTCAGTCATGGCGTTCCTAGCGTGTGCCGGGGCGCGCCGCCCGCGGTCCGAGGTGTTTCCGCAGCATCATTCGCGCGCGGTGCAGCTGCGCCTTCGACGTGCCGGCCGAGATCTCGAGCAGCGTCGCGATCTCGTGATGCTTGAAGCCTTCGACGTCGTGCAGCACGAAGATCTCGCGCGCGCCGTCGGGCAGCTTCTCGAGCGCGGTCTCGAAATCCATCCCGAGGTCGCGCGTCTGCGCCGGACCGGGCAGCATCTCGAAAATATCTTCGCCGTCGACCATCCGGCTGCGCCGGACCTGCTCGGTACGGAAGCGTTCGATCACCACGTTCACGGCGAGGCGATGCAGCCAGGTGGTGAAAGACGAGTCGCCGCGAAACGTGCCGAGCTTCTGCCACAGCCGGACGAAGACATCCTGGGTGAGCTCGTCGGCGTCGCGCCCGGCGGTCATCCGGCGGACGAGGCTGTACACGCGCGGCAGGTGCGCGCGGTAGACGGCCTCGAAGGCAATGGCGTCTCCCGCCGCGGCACGTGCCACGTCCGTCATCGGGACGGACTCAGCAGCCGGGGCTTCGATCGGGGATTGCAGCGCTAGTGCCTCCAAGCTCCATCCTTACACCAGCTTGGACGGATCCGAGGACCCGGAGGGTTGGAACGTCAGCGGAGGATATCGTAGGGGTCGATGGGAGTGCCCTCCCACCACCGCTTCTCGGCGGTCAGCCGATAGACCGCAAAGTGCAGATGGGGCGTGTCCTTCGGGGCATTGCCCGACACCCCGACATAACCGATCACCTGCCCGCGGTGGAGACGGTCTCCCTCCTTGATCCCGTCCGCATACCGGTCGAGGTGGGCGTAGTAGTAGGAGTATTGCTGGCCGGGGTCGAACTGATAGAGGGTGATACCGCCCGCCTTGCTGTTGAACAGCTTGGCGACCGTCCCTTCCTCGACGGCGACGACGGGGGTGCCCTTGGGGGCGAGGATGTCGATCGCCTCGTGTTCGCGCTGGCCGCTGCGGTTGTCGTGATAGGAGCGCACCAGCTTGTCGGCAGGGAAGCCGGCCACCGGGATCGTCAGCCGGCGCGCGGTCAGATCGATCGCCTCCGGCGCAGTGGACGGGATGACGCCTGTCCGGCCGCTGGTCGGCGCTGGTACCTCGACGACGGCGTTCGGCGGGTCGTCAACGGCGGTCGCGGCCGGCGGCCGTGCCGGCTCGACCAGCGGCGCGAGCGGCGGCGTCGTGCGGACGGCGGTGGTGACCACGGCCGCGCCGGTGGAACGCCATCGCGACATGTTGCCGAGCGAGGCGACGACGAACGCGCCGAGCACGAAACCGAGCAGCCCGCTCGCGACCAGGTACTTGAAATCGGGACGGCGGCGTTCGACGGGTATCGTCATGGCTATTCGGCGAACACCACTTTAGTGCCCGGCTTCACCAGGCCCGAAAGTTTCTGCGCATCCCAGTTGGTCAGGCGGACGCAGCCGTGCGACGTCGTCTTGCCGATCGTTGACGGTTCCGGTGTGCCATGCAGCCCGTAATGCGGCCGCGAGATGTCCACCCAGACGACGCCGACGGGATTGTTCGGCCCGGCGGGAATCTTGGCTTTCGCATGCGTCGGGTCCGCGTCCCAGAAAAGATCGGGGTTGTACTGGAACGTCGGGTTTTTCTGGACGCCGTTGACCTTCCAGTCGCCGATCGGCAGCGGGTCGTGCTCGCTGCCGGTGGTCACGGGTGCGTAGAAGATCGTCTTGCCCGATGCGTCGGTGACGGTCATGTCCGACGTGCTCTTGCGGACGGTCACGGTCACCGCGGGCGTCGCCTCGCCCTGGCGTCCGCGCGCCGACGGCGCGCCCGCATCTCCCTGCCGGCCGCGCGCCGGAGCCGCAGGCGCTGGAGCCGCCTCGGGCGCGGCGGCGGGCGCGGCGATCGCGGTCGCCTCGATGTTCGGCACACGAATCTCTTCGCCGGACGCGAACTTCGCCTGGGGATTGAGGGTCTTGAGGAGCGCCGGGCTCACAT
>Ga0066652_100000924_pt1 | contig 14583 bp, 13 predicted proteins | sample GraSoiAngelo_101_FD_71413 | JGI IMG/M metagenome (GOLD analysis project Ga0066652, IMG submission 71413) | Grasslands soil microbial communities from the Angelo Coastal Reserve, California, USA - 14_0903_02_30cm | ecosystem: Environmental > Terrestrial > Soil > Grasslands | place: USA...
TAAGGAAGTTTGGCGCTATCACCTTTGTAGACCTCCGTGACCGGTATGGTATCACACAGCTATTGTTTGGTGAAGAATTGAACAAAAGGTTAGAAGAAAGCCCGCTGGGCCGTGAATTTGTGCTGCAGGCTACCGGGACGGTTAGGGAAAGAAGCAATAAAAACCCGGCGATACCTACCGGTGATATCGAAATAGAACTTGAAGATTTTAAAATATTGAATAAATCGATCGTTCCCCCTTTTACTATACAGGATGATACGGATGGCGGGGACGACCTGAGGATGAAATACCGTTTTCTTGATCTTAGGCGGAATGCCGTCAAAAAGAACCTCGAACTTAGGTATGCCGTCAACCGGGCTGCAAGGAATTACCTGCACAACCAGGGTTTCATGGACATAGAGACGCCATTCCTCATTAAATCGACCCCCGAGGGCGCCAGGGATTTTGTGGTCCCATCGCGAATGAACCCCGGTCAGTTCTATGCGCTGCCTCAATCCCCACAAACTTTTAAACAGTTATTGATGGTTAGCGGTTACGATCGCTACTACCAGGTGGTGAAATGTTTCCGCGATGAAGATCTTCGGGCTGATCGCCAGCCTGAATTCACACAAATAGATTGCGAAATGGCCTTTGTTGAGCAGGAAGATATCATCTCCATGTTCGAAGGAATGGTAAAGGCTATTTTCAAAGACGTAAAAGGAATTGATTATCGTGAAACGATCGGTAGGATGAGCTGGGAAGATGCCATGTGGAATTATGGTAATGATAAACCGGATATCCGTTTCGGAATGCAGGTATTGAATTTGAAAAAGCCATCGTCCGTATATGTGACAAAAACCGATCAGTCTTCACTCATCGATGGCGCCGGTTTCAAAGTATTTGATGAGGCAGAAACTGTCCTGGCAATCGCTGTCCCGGGTTGCAGCGAATACAGTCGCAAACAGACCGACGAGTTGACTGAATGGGTAAAACGTCCCCAGATTGGTATGAAGGGCCTGGTATTCATAAAATGTAATGCCGATGGAACTTTTAAAAGCAGTGTAGACAAATTTTACAGCGAAGAAAAGTTGAAATCAATAGCCACCACAGCCAATGCAAAAGCCGGTGACCTTGTATTGATACTGGCTGGCCTTGAAGAAAAGACGCGAAAGGCGATTAGTGAATTACGTCTGGAAATGGCCGAACGTTTAGGATTGCGAAAACCAGGTGAATTTAAATTATTGTGGGTATTGGATTTTCCTCTTTTTGAATACGATGATGAGAATAACCGCTGGGTAGCCCGTCACCACCCTTTTACTTCTCCCAAGCCTGATCATATCGAGTCGATGATCAGCAATGATCCTGGCATTAAAAATCCCGCTGAATACCTGAAGCATCCCTATGCCAATATCAAGGCCAACGCATATGATATGGTGCTCAATGGGAACGAGGTGGGTGGTGGATCTATAAGAATCCATCAGAAAGAACTGCAGGAAAAAATGTTTGCCGCTCTTGGTATGGACAGACATGAACAGCAGCACAAGTTTGGTTTTTTGCTCGGCGCTTTTGAATATGGTGCACCTCCGCACGGTGGCATAGCATTTGGATTTGATCGTCTATGTTCGATCCTTGGTGGCAGCGAAAGCATCCGTGATTTTATAGCTTTTCCTAAAAACAATGCAGGCAGGGATGTGATGCTGGATGCCCCATCCACCATCGATGAAAAGCAACTAAAGGAATTACAGATAAAATCTGACCTGCAATAATGCCGACCAGGTGGAAAATATTTTTAGGCCTGAATTTCGTGTTATCCATCCCGGCATTTATCTGTTTTATTTTAATGATCATACAGCTCCTCAATACAAGGCTGACCACTACCGGGGATTTCCTGATCTTTTTCCTGGTTTTTTTTGGGCTGGCAGTAATAACATTGAACGGGTTCCTCAACATTTTTATGCTGCAGCAGTACTTTCCTGATAAATCAATACCAGCGAATGTTAAATCGATAGCTACCCTTTCCCTCATCTTAAACATCATAACATGCATCGGATTCCTGATATTAATTCTTTATGCGGCCTCCTGGATGTTCCGGTATGACGCGCCCGGAAGAGATTTTTCAAGCGGCAAAAGATCGCTGGCTATAATATCGCTTGCCTGGATCATTCAACTGGTAGTGTTGACCATGCAAAGCCGGCTACCAGCACTCATCAACCGCAATAACAAAAAAAGTATCAGCAATCTTATTGATTCGATAGGACAATGATTGTACCTTAACCTCAACCTTAACCTTAACCTCAACCTCAACCTCAACCTTAACCTTAACCTTAACCTCAACCTTAACCTCAACCTTAGCCTCAACCTATGCCAGTCAGGTGGAAATTATTCAGGATAATCTGTGTACTGCAAATGATAATTGCGTCGGTTTATGCGATCATGGCATTGATCAATGTTGCGATTTATGGCTTTTGGGCTCTTCTTATCGTATTGGTGTTCGTCCTTATTTTTCTGCTGGCCGTACTTGGCATTAATATTCTTAACGATAACTATCCCAACACACCGGTAACAGGCAGGCAAAAAACCAGGTTTAACCGTTTGTTCCTGCTTAATTTTTTGTTCCTGTTCGTTTTGTTTTGTATCCTGTTCATCGAGATCAGGGCTGCGAAACTGATCATTGGAATTAGCCACAAACCCGTGCTCGAACTTTCATACGAGTTATTTATAAACCTGATTGGAATAATCGTTACCCTCGTGTTTCAGTTTATCATACTCTATGGGCTTTACAGCTTGAGAAACGAACTGTATTTGAATTTCATGAAAAAGCAATTCGAATTTGAAAAAGATCAGGCATGAAAGGTTTCCCGTTTCTTTTTTTGCCAGCGATAAAAAATGTAGATCCCACCGGTGAAAAGGATTAGGGCCATTATCCGGAAGAAATTCTTTTGCATAAACGACTCCTTGTCTTCGCCCGCATCAATCTTATCATGGCAGAGCGCCTCATAATAATTCAGCCGGGGATAGTTACTATTGAGCTTTTGTACTTCCTCGAATTTTCGTAGCGCTTTGTTATAAAAAGATTCATAAAAAAAAGCGAGGCCCTCATTATACAATTGCGATGATAGACTCTGTTTTGGCTGCACCCTGGCCGAATCGAGATATTCCTGTATCACCGAAATGGGGATCGCAAAATTATATCCCGAAGCCAGTGTACCCGTATTCTGCTCAAGGCTGCCAAAAGTCGCCAGCCCGATCACATGCCCATCCTCATCACAAACCGGGCTGCCGCTGCTTCCATGTGATATGATAGCGTCCATCTGCACAACCGGCCATCCTCCTACTGATTGTTTAATGGCACTTACAATCCCGGAAGTAAGCGTGGGATCACTGTTTGATTCTGCGGCCAGGAAAACATTTGATGTGGCGGGTTCAGGGTAACCATAAACCAAAATTCTTTCCCCAATGCGAACGACTGAATCACCGCTCATTTGCAGCGTGGGAAGATCTTTTACATCTTCGAGTTTTAAAAGCGCCACATCCTTGCCAGGCATTGCCCTTCCCTTTATCACCAGTATCGCCTGCTTTTTTATCCGGAACGGCTTGTTGATCTCATTATCGGCACGATAAATAATATAGATGTCTTTCTTAAGGTCAAACAGGATCATTGAAGACAACTGGGAATAAATAAGGCTGTAAGAGTTATATAGAAGATTACGCTGTTCATCACTTAAGGTCATAGCCCATGATCGCTGCAGCGAACGGATATTCGCATCTGTCACTTCCTGGAATGTCGATTGAATAAATTTTTGACGGATAAATGCGCTGTCACGATCAATCACATGGCAGTTGGTGATAAAATAGCCATCGCCAGTGATAAAAAAACCCGTGCCCTCCGATACAATGCGATGTTGTTGCCGCAGGTACTCTGTTGTCGCTGAAAAGTAACGAAACGGGTACCTGTACAATGCCTTCACCACGATATCCAGTTTTTGGCTGGCGCTCAACATGTTTCCCGTCGTATCAAGTCTTTTTACCGAATCAACCAGTTGCCTGAAACGTTTTTCGTTTATTTCAACCTTATTAACGTATACAGTAGCCGAAAAAACCGTTTGCACCATCGCTACTCCCGGAGCATTTATGGCATAGTTTCGCTCCGCAGAAAGAGATTGGGAAATACAGGGATTGTTTTGCAGAAAAGAAACAACTCCCGCAATGAGACTATATATTTTAAAGCGGCTCATGTAAAGTCCATCAAAATACTTAAAAAACCGGTTTAACCCCAGCAATATTCCTTTATAAAAACAATTTCCAGGAAAAACGTGTTGTTAAAAGAGCCTTACAATTACATTAAAACAAAAGCATTTTCTGTAATTTGCCGGAAACTCTCCCTGATGAAGTCCCTCCTGCCACTGTTCAGCATTTTAATAATTATTATCATGGGCTGCCAACAGGAAGCCGGCGGAGGTGATACTATTGTGACAACACCGGCCCAGACATTTTTGAACGTAGGTTATGGAACCGATGCTTCGCAAAAAATGGATGTATACCTGCCAGCAGGAAGAAGCAGTTCCAAAACTAAAACGATCATCCTGATCCACGGGGGAGCGTGGGCCAGCGGCGACAAAGCTGATTTCGATGCCTATGTTGATACCTTGAAACAAAGACAGCCCGACTATGCCATTTTTAATATCAATTACAGGCTGGCCGGTGCAGGCGGTAATCTTTTTCCAACACAGGAAAATGATGTAAAAGCTGCTTTTGATTTTATCGTTAGCAAAAGCGCTGAATACAAGATCTCTCAAAAATTTGTATTGCTGGGGGCCAGCGCGGGTGGACACCTTGCCTTACTCCAGGGATATAAGCAAAGCTCGCCTGTGAAAGTAAAGGCGATCATCGATTTCTTCGGGCCAACTGATCTTGTCGATATGCATGATCATGGGTCTCCTGCCTTAGTTCCTGTATTGGAAACCCTGCTGGGAGGGAGCCCGGTTTCCAACCCCGGTATGTACCAGCAATCAAGTCCTATAAACTTTGTAAATGCCCAAAGCCCACCGACACTTATTTTGCAGGGAGATGTTGATCCGCTGGTGGCGCCGAGCCAATCCGCCGCATTGAATACAAAGCTGCAAACAATGGGAGTAATACACCAATACATATTATATTCCGGCGAAGGTCATGGCTGGGTGGGCACCAATCTTGTCAATTCATTTAATTCTATCCAGGCATTCCTTACAGCTAATGTAAATTAGTATGTCTGCATCCCAATCATCCAGGATGCTCTTCGAAGTATCGCAGCTGACCACTTTTTGACATTTGACGTCTGATGTCTGACTCTTGACTTTTTAACGTATATTCGACTACTCGGTTGCTTACATGTGCGCATGTAATGCAACTTTTTTATTTATTACTGTTACAATGACGGGTCAGGAACTATTTGAAAAATACAAGACCTATGCGGGAACATGGGATGAGATGTGTTCGGATAATGCTATCCGCCCGCAATACAGGCAGGTATTCAATGATATCAGCCAACTGCCCCATGATATATTGCACCAGAAAGACAAGTTGGCCGGTGAATTGTTCATGAACCAGGGAATTACTTTTACAGTGTATAGTGACGATGCCGGAATTGAAAGGATATTTCCGTTTGATATTATCCCTCGTATCCTGACCAACAAAGAATGGGATCATATACAGCAGGGCATCACACAGCGGCTAAGGGCCCTGAATCTCTTCCTAAAAGACATTTACTCCGCGCAGCAGATATTGAAGGACAAAATCGTGCCGACAGAATTGATCGCCACCTGCCCGCATTACACACGTGAAGTGTTTGGCATTAAAGTGCCGCATGATCTCTATGTTCATATTTCCGGGATCGACCTGATAAGAAGCCAGGATGGAACATTTTATATATTGGAAGATAACCTTCGAACTCCATCGGGAGTATCGTATATGTTAGAGAACCGGGAGGTCACAAAAAAAATCTTCCCGGGAATGCTTGGCGATAGCCGGGTTAGAATGATCAACAATTATCCATTGTTATTGCAGGAAATCCTGGCGAGTCTGGCTCCGCAGCAGATAGCGAACCCTACTGTTGTGTTACTTACACCCGGTGTATTTAATTCAGCCTATTTTGAACATAGTTTTCTTTCGCGGTCTATGGGCATACCCCTTGTAGAAGGAAGGGACCTGTTGGTCGATAATCATAAAGTATATATGAAAACGACGACTGGTCTGCAACAGGTTCATGTGATCTATCGCCGTATTGATGATGATTTCCTGGATCCGCTTGTGTTCAGAACTGATAGTGCATTGGGTATTCCGGGACTGATGAGTGCTTACCGGAAAGGAAATGTGGCCATTGCTAATGCGGTAGGAAATGGTGTGGCAGACGACAAAGCAGTATATGCTTATGTGCCTGCCATGATAAAGTATTACCTGAACGAGGAGATTATTTTGCCCAATGTTCCTACATATGGGCTGGAAAACAGGGAAGCAAGAGAGCATGTTTTCAACAATATCGAGAACATGGTCATAAAGCGCACGAATCAATCGGGTGGTTATGGGATGGTAATGGGTAATAAAGCAACTGAAAAAGAATTACGGGACATAAAAAAAGCGATCACTGAAACACCCAGGGAATTTATTGCGCAGCCGATCATCAAACTATCAACGGTGCCCTGCTTTATAGACGGCAAGCTGGAGCCGCGTCATGTCGATCTCAGGCCTTATGCATTGTGTGGGCCGAATGGTATTAAGATCGTACCCGGCGGTTTGACAAGAGTGGCCCTTCGGGAAGGATCGCTGGTGGTCAATTCTTCACAGGGAGGCGGCAGTAAGGATACGTGGGTAGTCGATCTTTAAACCTTTAAACCGTTAAACGTTTTCATGTTAAGTAGAATTGCGGATTCACTTTTTTGGCTCAATCGCTATATGGAAAGAAGCGATTGTATGATGCGGGTGATCCGTACAAACTATATTTTGTCGTTTGACATGGGAAATACCAACAATTTTTCCTGGACAGATGCAGCCAAAATATTTTCCTATTCACCGGAGGGCATTCCGGAAGAAAGATTAAAAGACAGCAGCTCTGCATTGAAATTCCTGATCGCCGACACAAAAAATCTGAACTCATTTAAAATACTGATCACGAAAGCCCGGGAGAATGCGCGGGGAGTACAGGATAACATTACGAAAGAAGTCTGGGAGCATGTCAATTCGATCTATCATATTGTCAATTCACCTGACCTGGAAACAAGACTCGCCGGTTCACGTAGTCTTGAACTCATAGACCTGCTCGACCAGAACAACACATTATTTTATGGTGTTACCGATAGTACGATGCCAAGAGGACAGGGATGGAGTTTTATGAACCTTGGAAAATTCATCGAGCGATGCCTGCTGACAATTGAAACCTCATATGCCCATTTTACAAAAATTGACCACCAGTTGGATAAGGCACAGGATATTTTGTTTTGGAAAAACCTGCTGCTTTCACTTTCGGGTTATGAACTGTATCTTAAAACCTATACCCGCGGCCAGCATACGATCAATGTCGTTGACCATGTAATTTTCAATAAACATTTTCCACGTTCTCTTATTTATTCTTTACAACGAATTGGACGATACCTGGACGATGTAGTGGAGGAAACAAAAATGGAAGGAAGCCAGGCCTTGCAAAAAACATTTGGCCGTATATGCAGTAAAGTTGAATTTGCAGATATGAATGTGATCAAATCTATTGGATTGCCGCAATTCTTGCATTCGCTCCGGCATGATCTCGCCGGCTTTTCCAACGAACTGACCAGGATCTATTTCTCGTACGCTTAACCTAAATGCTAGATGCCCGTTTTTAATATACATCACGTTACCAAATACGAATATGACCGGCCTGTAAAAGAAAGTGTGAATGAAATAAGGATCTATCCGTTTTCCGGGCCAGGACAGGAAGCGTTGTTCCACGAGCTCAATGTTACAAGCCAACCCGATATTTTACTGATCAATGATTACTGGGGCAATCGTGCCGGCATGTTCAACCTGATGGCAGCTCATAAATCCATGATCGTCGAGAGCAAGCTTATTGTGCGCACGTTAGGCAAAGAAGGGATTCCTGCAAGCCAGGCGGGTTTTGATGAGCTGAGAAAAGAAGTTGCCAATAATCTTTTATTGCTTGAACTATCTTTTTTGCATGAAACCGAGTTACGGGAAAAGATCGGTATGCTGAGCAATGAGATAGCTACGCCCGGAAGTTCTGTTATGCAAACAGTAGAACTATGCAGCCATTATATCTACGACAATTTCCAATACATAAAAGGCATTACTACTATTGAAACAACGGTTACCGAGATACTGGATCATCGGTCGGGTGTCTGCCAGGATTTTGCGCACGTAATGCTGGAGATCCTCCGAAATTTACAAATACCTTCCCGCTATGTCAGCGGCTATATATGTCCGAACAAGAATGGGATGCGTGGCGAAGGCGCTACTCATGCATGGGTGGAAGCGTGGATACCGGGCATAGGTTGGACGGGCATTGATCCCACCAATAATGTCTGGGTAACGAATCACCATGTTAAACTAGCTGTTGGTCGTCATTTCAATGACTGCTCTCCCATCAAAGGAACTTTCAAAGGACCTGCCAGGCAATCGCTTTCTGTTTTTGTCTCTGTGGGCTATGAAGATGGAAATACTTTCGAGGATGTTACCAGTGTAAAAATGCAGACACAGGAAGGTGTCAGTGATCTTCCTGATATATTAGAATCTTTTGCAGGACAACAGCAGCAATAAGACAGCCTGCCTGCCGGTAGGCAGGTCAATAGTCCCGAGTCCGCCAAATGCTCGTGGACGATATTCGTTTGCCTCCTTTCTTAGTATCTTTATTAATTAGACTATTGACTATAAACGTCGACTACAAATGTCCCCTCTGGCTGAAAGAATACGTCCCACCACACTAGATGAACTCGAAGGTCAAAAGCATCTTGCGGGCAAGGGAAGTATTTTGAGAACGGCTATCGAAAATGGAAAAGTCCATTCGATGATACTCTGGGGTCCGCCGGGCACGGGCAAAACAACAATCGCCAATATCATTGCGCATACCCTCAACGTGCCATTTTATACGTTAAGCGCCATTAGTGCGGGAGTGAAAGATGTCAGGGAAGTGATCGAGCAGGCAAAGTCAAAACCGGGTGCCGTATTATTCATTGATGAAATACACCGGTTCAACAAAGGGCAACAGGATGCGCTGCTGGGTGCGGTAGAGAAAGGAATAATTACATTGATCGGCGCTACCACCGAAAACCCTTCCTTTGAAGTCATCAGTGCCTTGCTTAGCCGTTGCCAGGTATATGTATTAAAACCTCTGGACGATAAAGACCTCATTCATCTTCTGCATACAGCTATTGAAAAAGATGAAATACTAAAAAAGAAAAAAATTGAGCTTAAAGAAACCGCAGCATTAATTAATATCTCGGGTGGGGACGCAAGAAAGCTGTTGAATCTGTTGGAGATTGTCGTGGAAGCCGCCCCCCAAACGGCCTCTTCCCAAACGGCCTCTCCCCAAACCCCTCTCCAAAGAAAAGAAGCCTCTCCCCAAACCCCTCTCCAAGGGAGAGGGGCTTCGGAAGATCGCGATAACTCAAAACTTTCCAAACATAATGAGGGTTCCGAAGCCTCCCCCCTCGGGGGAGGTTGGGAGGGGGCTGAAATCCCCCCCTTGGGGGGTGGGGGGGCAGTAGTGGTCACCGACGAGCTCGTAATGGACATCGCTCAAAAGAAGATCGCTTTATATGATAAGAGCGGGGAACAACACTATGATATTATTTCCGCGTTTATAAAATCGCTCAGAGGCAGCGACCCTAATGCGGCAGTTTACTGGCTGGCCAGGATGATCGAAGGTGGCGAAGATGTAAAATTCATCGCGAGAAGAATGCTGATACTGGCAAGTGAAGATATCGGCAATGCCAATCCAACGGCACTGGTAATGGCAAACGCTACGTTTGACGCCGTGAACAAAATCGGTTACCCGGAATCCAGCCTGATATTATCTCAATGCGCCATTTATTTGGCTTCAAGCGCCAAGAGCAACAGTTCTACCGTAGCGATTGGTGAAGCGATGTCGGCTGTCAGGCAGCATGGCGATCTCTCCGTTCCGCTGCATATTCGCAATGCTCCAACAAGATTAATGAAGGACCTTGACTATGGGAAGAATTATGAATATTCACATAGTTATGAAAATAATTTTTCGCCACAGGAATACCTGCCAAAAGAAATTGCCGGGAAGAAATTCTATGACCCAGGCAAAAATGCGAGGGAGGAAGAACTTAGAAAATTCCTGAAGGGCTTGTGGAAGGATAAGTACAATTATTAGTGATGAAAGACGTTACATCCAGGGAAGATGTCGAGTTACTGGTCAGGAGTTTTTATACAAAGGTCAGGAAGAATGATACGCTCGGCTATATTTTCGACGATATTATAAAGATCGACTGGGAACATCATATACCGATCCTTGTTGATTTCTGGGAAACGATGTTGTTAGATACGGATTCATATAAACGTAATGCCATGGCAGAGCATTTTAAAGTGAACCAAAAAATAAAACTGGAGCCATTGCATTTTTCAACCTGGCTGACCCTGTTTGATCAGACCGTTGACGAACTTTTCAGCGGGCAAAAAGCAAAGCTGGCAAAAAAAAGAGCCCATTCAATTGGGCAGATCATGCTACTAAAGATGCAACAGATCAATAAAACCGACAATCAATGAAAAAAATACTTGCCGCTTTTCTTTTACTGGTTTGCGCAAACGCTATTGGCCAGGATGTCGTGTCGACAGACTCCGTTAGTGGAAAGAATATTGTGTTGATGGATCCCATCCGGGGAAAGGCAGTGTCACAGAATGGCTATGTGGATACAAAACTTACATTCAGGGATTTCGCAGGCACCACAATGGATGGAAAGATCTTTACACAGGATAGCCTGAAAAACAAAGTGACCTTTATTAATTTCTGGTTTGAGCATTGTGCTCCTTGTGTTGCCGAGTTTGATGCCCTGAACAGCCTGTACAATAAATATAGGAATAACCCCGGCTTCCAGTTTATCAGCATCACCTATGAAAAGAACCAGGACATAAAACGCATCGCTAAGAAATATCATATGGACTATCCGGTCATTTCCGTGGAAAGTGATAAAATATACCAGTTGATCTACAACTTAGGCTTCCCGACTAACATCATTGTCGACCAGTCGGGGAAGATCAGTTTCATGATATCAGGGGGCTCCCTGGAAAAAGAAAGAATACAGCAAGCGTTCGATAAAATCTTTTCAAAGCAAATAGATCGAATTTTGTTGCCGCAATAAACTATCTCATCAACTATAGCTGGGCTCAAACAATAGTGGAAAGAATTGGCCCTGCATTTTAACACCTCTCGGCACTGCGGGTACACCGTTCAGCAAAACTTCATCAGAATCGGATGTTACGCCATCTTCAAACACGTTGACGACGAAGGCGCGCCTGGGTTTCGAAGAAGTGTTTGCGCCTGAACCATGTAATGTCAGCGAATGATGAAATATTGCTTCACCCGCTTTTACTTCTGCATATTGAGGATGTTCAAACTGCTCTCTCTGTTCCTCGTTTAAAAAATCTCTTATTCCCTGCAGTTCACCGGCAATTACAGGTTTGGGCAGTAAGCCCCACTTATGGCTTCCGGGAATGTATTGCAAACAACCATTTTCTTTTGTTGAATCATCTAATCCGCACCAGCAGGTGAGATGAGCTACGGGCTTTGTTCTTGTCCAGTAAGAATAGTCCTGGTGCCAGGCAACGACACCTCCCTGTTTCGGCGGTTTCCAGAAGATCTGGTCATGCCAGAAACGAACAGGTACATTACCCAGCAACTGGCTGGCGGCGACAAGGAACCTGGGATTCCATAATACATCATGTAATCCCTCGCTGATCCGCCACGCACCCAATGCGTGAAAGAGGATGGTAGAAGGATCTGTTGATTCATTCGAATGGAACTCATAAAATAGCTCATGCCCCGGGTGCCTGGGGTCTGCAATCTCTCCTAATTCCTTTTTAATCCTCTCCACCTGTTGTTCATCGAGGAGCTTAATGCCAGCGACATAACCGTTTTTATTAAAAAACTCAACCTGTTCCCCGCTAAGCCGGTAACTATCCCATTCTTCCACAGTATTAGGCCAGCGGAACATATCACTGACTAACTTATGTACGGTGCTAAGATCTTTTGATGCCATACCTGTTCTTTAGTTTTAAAATTACATTTTTTCCGCAATGCCTGCCGATTCTTTAATTTTATTCAAAAGATATAATTAGTATGCGACTACTGCTTATTGTACTGCTGTTTATCTTAGCGACGGAGAGTAAAGCACAAACTTCGTTTGGTATAAAAAGTGGAATTAATATTTCCAACCAGCTAAGACCATATGTTTACATGTATAACGATAATCCCTGGTATGATCGGGGTCAATCTATTGTTTGTATGAATGGAGCATTTTTCACCCAGTTCGTTTTGCTTGATAAAGTCTCGATTCGTTTACAAGTCGGCTATACCGGTCTTGGCTATAAAGTTCCCGAGGCTTATGATGCACTTGGAGTTCTTATTAGTCCTGCCAGGAAATTCCGGCTAAATTATTTTTCGCTTCCTCTCCAGGTCATTTACCAGGTAAAGTCCGGGTTCGGAAAAATCTGGATCGGTGCAGGACCTTATGCTGCCTATCTTTTCAGCGGCACTATTCATACCGGTTCGGCCAGGCAGGCGATCGTAGTGGGAAACAGCGCCACCAATGAATTTAAACCATTAGACCTCGGTCTTAGCCCAACGGTTTCATTAAAATTGAACAATGGATTCCTGGTGGGTGTCGACTATAATATGGGTCTTTCTGATGTCTCTGAAGCAGCTGGAAATAACCAGAACAGGAGTTGGTCCGTCTATGTTGGATATGTTTTTAAATAATTACGGAGTCACCCCTGTTTTTGAAAGCAGTGCCGCTGATTCCGTTAATTTTATTCACCAAAAGTAATTTCTAATGAGATTTATCATTTTTGCTGTTTGTCTTGCTGGTTTTACGATAAGAAGTAATGCACAGCTTAAAATTGGAGTAAAAGCCGGTATCAACATTTCCAACCAGGTAAATCCTTTCATAAATTCATTCAGTATTAAACCGTCATACAGTCACGGACAATCGATCACCAGGCTGAATGCCGCACTATTTACACAGTTCCCCCTTTTTAATGAATTTCTTCTGAGGGTCCAGTTGGGATTGGCCGGACAGGGTTACGAACTGCCAACAGCATACGATCAGCAAGGTGACCAGGTAAGTCCTGCTCAAAAATTTAACCTGGGTTACTTATCGCTACCTGTTCAGCTCATTTATCCTGTTAAATTAAAAGCCGCAACGCTTTGGATAGGCGGAGGACCTTTTTTAGCTATGCTTGTTGATGGACATGTTAAAATGCCTTCTTCGACGGAGAAGATCGCTATAGGTTACGACAACGATAGTCAATTCAGACCATTTGACTTCGGGATCACTCCCACTGTCTGTTTGAAATTAAATAATGGCTTCCTTGCCGGCGTTGACTACAACCTTGGTCTGGCTGATGTTTCTCACCAGGAGGGAAGCAACAGGAACGTAAGCTGGTCTTTTTACCTGGGTTATATCTTTAAATAATAAATCAGTGTTCCGTTATTTCAAAAGATTCATATGAAGTTATTTTACAGTGTCAGTTTTCTTTTTTTCAGCATCATTGCCAACGCTCAAAACCGTGTGCAACGTGATCCTCAAATTGAAAAAATGGTGAGCGAGGTTTCGAAAGATTCCCTGCAATCCTATATAAAAACGCTGGTGAGCTTTGGCACAAGGAATACATTAAGCACTCAGTCAAATCCCACACGTGGTATCGGAGCCGCCCGTAATTGGGTACTAAGCCGTTTCAATGAATTCGCTCAACAATCCGGGGGAAGGCTCACAGCTTTTATTGATACGGTAACATTAGCTGCAGACGGGCGCCGCGTAAACAGGACAATATTGTTGGGTAATGTGACGGCGACATTAAAAGGAACCGATCCCGCTGATAAACGAGTGTTCATCATCAGCGGTCATTTGGATAACATGCGCACAAACGTAATGGACAGCGTGAACGATGCTCCCGGTGCCAATGATGATGCCAGCGGGGTTGCAGCTGTGATGGAATGCGCGAGGATCATGAGCAAGCGTAGCTTTCCCGCAACAGTTATTTTTGTTGCAGTAAGCGGGGAAGAACAGGGCCTGCTTGGTTCCACTTACATGGCAGAGAAAGCAAAAAAAGAGAACTGGAACATTGAAGCGGTGCTTAATAACGATATAATGGGAGGCAATAATGCAAATGAAACGAACAAGGCCAGTAACGACCAGGTCAGGGTGTTTAGTGAGAGCCTTTCAATACTCGATACTGGAAGAGCTGCCACCACATTACGCAACCTGGGATTAGAAAATGATGGAAAGGCCCGGCAGCTCGCAAGATATGTAAAGGAAACAGGCGAGCGGTATGTAAAGAAACTGAAGATAGTGATGGTCTATCGCAACGACCGTTTTCTTCGTGGAGGTGATCACCTACCTT
>Ga0066652_100000927_pt1 | contig 14573 bp, 15 predicted proteins | sample GraSoiAngelo_101_FD_71413 | JGI IMG/M metagenome (GOLD analysis project Ga0066652, IMG submission 71413) | Grasslands soil microbial communities from the Angelo Coastal Reserve, California, USA - 14_0903_02_30cm | ecosystem: Environmental > Terrestrial > Soil > Grasslands | place: USA...
AGACGGCGGCACGAGGGCCTAGCGTTTCTCACGCTGTTCGCGCTCACCATTCCGGCGGCAAACTGGTTGATCGGGCACGTCGGCACGGTGTGCCAGCCGGCGGGCGCTTGCCTCATTCCGGTCGCACCGGGACTAATGGCGCCCTCGGGCGTGATCATGGCAGGTGCCGCACTCGTGTTGCGCGACCTCGTGCAGCGCCGGCTCGGCGTGGCGGCATCCTCGCTTGCCATCCTCGCCGGTGCCGTGCTTTCGGCGCTGCTCGCGCCGCCTGCGCTTGTCATAGCCTCGGCCGCCGCGTTCCTGCTCTCGGAATTCGCGGATCTCGCGGTCTATACCCCGCTCGCGCGGCGCGGACTGATTATTGCCGTGGTGGCCTCGGGCGTGGTCGGTCTCGTCGTCGACTCGGTCGTGTTTCTGTGGCTCGCCTTCGGCTCGCTCGAATTCCTGCCCGGCCAGATCGTCGGCAAGGCGTGGATGGTGCTCTTCTCGGTTCCGTGCGTGGGCTGGTTGCGCCGGCGCGACGCGCGGCTCGGCATCGCGACGGTTTGAGGTCGGCTCCCGACGTCTTCGCAAGAGGTGTGCGCATGAGTGCGGCTCTTTACGACACGCTGCGGGCGATCACCACCGCGACGATCACCACCATGCTGTTGAAGAAGGGCATCCGGCGCTGCTGGATGAACGGTCCGCGGCCGCTCGTCTCCGGCGGCGGGCGCATGGTGGGTCCTGCTTTCACGCTGCGCTTCGTGCCGGTGCGCGAAGATCTCGCGACTCCGGAAAGCTGGGCCAAGCCGGTTTCCACCCGCGGCGCGATCGAAGAAATGCCGGCAGGTTGCATCGCGGTTGCCGACGCGATGGGCGTCACCTCGGCCGGCATCTTCGGCGATATCCTCACCCTGCGCATGATGAAGCGCAACGTCGCGGCGCTCGTGACCGACGGCGTGGTGCGCGACAAGGAGGGCGTGCTTGCCTCCAAGCTGCCGGTCTGGTGTGCGGGTACCGCCGCGCCGGCCTCCGTCAATGGCCTTACCTTCGTCGCCTGGCAGCAGCCGATCGGCTGCGGCGGCTGCGCGATCTTCCCCGGCGACGTCATCGTCTGCGACGACGACGGAGCCGTGGTAATTCCGCAGGACCTTCTCGCCTTCGTCGCCGAGGAGGGCGCCGAGCACGAGCGCATGGAGGGGTTTATCGTCTCCGAGGTCGAGCGTGGGGCGAAGCTTCCCGGCCTCTATCCCATGAACGAGGAGACCAAAGCGCGCTACGCCGCGTGGAAGAAGAGGTGATCCGGTCGTTGCGCACGAGGGCGATCGTGCAGCGGCACAAGAGCCGGGCCTGCCGTCAGCTCGATGTGGTGTAACGCGCCCGCTGCGATGTTCTTCCCCCTCTCAAAGATCCTCGGCTTCTTCGCCATCCCTTCCAACCTGGTGATTTCCATCGGCCTTCTCGGGCTGTTGCTGTTGCCGACGCGCTTTGCCCGCGCCGGGCGGGCGCTTGCCTTCGCCAGCCTGATCGTGCTCGCGATCCTCGGCCTCTCGCCCGTGGGCAATGCGTTGATGATTCCACTCGAGGACCGTTTCCCCCGCTGGGACGCGACGCGCGGGGCTCCCGACGGCATTATCGTGCTGGGCGGCGCACTCTCGCCCGACGTGTCCGCCGCGCGCGACGAGGTGGCGCTCAACGAGGCGGCCGAACGGCTCACCGTAGCGGCCGAGTTGGCGCGGCGCTATCCGGCCGCCCGCATCGTGTTTTCGGGTGGCAGTGGCGCGCTGATCTATGACGAGGGGACGGAGGCGCCGTTCGCGCTGCGTCTGCTGGAAGATCTAGGCATCCCTCGCGCACGGATCCTGCTGGAGGATCGCTCTCGCAATACGGTGGAGAATGCGATTTTCTCCAAGGCCCTCATCCAACCCAAGCCCGGCGAACGCTGGCTGCTGGTGACGTCGGCCCATCATCTGCCGCGGGCGATCGGCGTTTTTCGCAAGGTGGGGTTTGCGGTCGAAGCCTATCCGGTCGATTGGCGCACGCGTGGAGCTGCCGACGCACTGCGTCCGTTTGCGACCTTGGGCGATGGGCTGCGACGAAGCGACACCGCGGTGCGCGAATGGGTCGGGCTTGCGGTCTACTGGCTGACCGGGCGCAGTTCGGCGTTGTTTCCGAGTCCGACACCAGAAGGCCGATGAGAATCGCCGCTGCCGCGGCCCGCGACCCGTTTACGCCCCGTTCACCGGTCGCGGGCAAGATGCGCGCGTGGCCTGACACGACTTTGTTACTGCGTCATTGCGCAACTGCTTCCGCTGGCCACCGGTTTGAGTCGCGTGCTGTTTGAGCCGTGGCGCGGATGTTTCTGGGCCCAAGGGCCCTGGGTAGGAGCATCGACGATGCGCATCGAGCCAGCAATTCCCTGGACTTTTCCGCGCGCGGCCCCGCGTGACCGGGCGCTGCGGTGGTTTGCCGCCGCCGTGACGCTCATCGTGGCGACGGCCGCCGTTCTGGGCGCGGCCATGACCGCCGTGATGCTGGGGATCACCTGATCCGCCGTCTGCCGCAAACAAGAGCGAGTGCTGAGGTCGCCGGACGGCGCCTCCCTTATCGCCCGTGGGATCGCCTGCGCGTTTGCGCCGCAGAGGCGAAAACCAATTCGTGCTGCCGCCCGGCGCTACCGCCCGTGCGGTCGGCGCGGCGTGCTGCCGCTTGACCGCCGCGGCCGGCTCCCCCCACCATCGCCCCGATGCCCCAAAACAACGGTGCGAGGCCCGGCGCATGGCACTCAAGCTCATCATCGGCAACAAGAACTATTCCTCATGGTCGTTTCGACCATGGATCGCCATGAAGGTCGCGGGGATTCCCTTCGAGGAAGAGGTGATCTCGCTCGAGGCCGCGGATTTCAAGGCGCGGGTGAGCAAGGTTTCGGGCACCGGCAAGGTACCGGCGCTCACCGACGCAAACGTGCAACTCTGGGAGTCCTTGGCGATCCTCGAATATCTCGCCGAGAAATATCCCCATGCGCGCCTCTGGCCCGCCGATCCGGCGGCGCGCGCGCTTGCCCGCGCGATCGCGGCGGAAATGCACGCGGGGTTTGTTCCACTGCGCCGGCATTTGCCCATGAACATGTGGCGGCCGGTGATGCCGCGGCAAATTACCCCGGAGGTCGAAGCGAACGTGCGCCGCATCGGGGCGATATGGACCGATTGCCGCACGCGCTATGGCGCCGAGGGCGCGTTTCTGTTCGGCGGCTTCGGCGCCGCGGACGCGATGTACGCACCCGTCGTCTCCCGCTTCCACACCTATGCCGTGCAGGTCGGCGGCGCGGCGCGCGCGTATATGGACGCGGTGATGGCGCTGCCGGCATGGGGCGAATGGCGCGCTGCCGCGCTTGCGGAACCCTGGGTGCTGCCGGAAGACGAGGTGGACTGGCCGAAGGTCGTTCGGGTATGACCGGCGGTCCTCGCGCCTGCGACATCGCGCCAAAAAAATGTCGAGGAAACGTATTGATTCCGGGGCGGGGACGACAGAAAACCACGCCGATCCTGTAGCACCCTGCCTTGGTGCCGCCCGGAGAAGTCATCTCAACAGCGGGACGACCTGCCTTACCGCCTGGAGTTGCGATCATGCGATATCGTCTTATCGCTCTATTTTCGGCTGTCCTTTCGGCCGCTTTCTGCACGGCAGTCATGGCCGAAGAAGCCAAGAGCGACGTCAAAGGGATTTTCCTTCTCACCGACTACCCTGCCATCACGCTGCGGCCGGGGACGACGTCCTCGGTCAATCTCAAGCTGCAGAACTACGGCTTGGCGCCCGAGCGGCTGGCGCTTTCGGTTGCCGGCGTGCCGTCGGGATGGACGGCGACGCTGATCGGCGGCGGCCAGCCCGTGGCGGCGGCGCTCGCCGCGACCAATTCCAGCGTGCCGCTCGAGCTGCGCCTCGACGTGCCCAAGGACGCGCCCGTGGGCACCACCAACCTGACGGTGAGCGCGCGCGGCGCGACGAACAATGCCAGCTTGCCCATCGAGGTGAAGCTCGCGACCGATCTCCCCGCGAAACTCACCCTCAACCCGCAGCTCCCCGAGCTGCGCGGTACCTCGAAATCGAGCTTCGAGTTCCAGCTCGCGATCAAGAACGACAGCCCCAAGAAAGTGCTGGTGAGCTTGTCCGCGCAGGCGCCGCAGAACTTCGACGCCACCTTTACCGAGCAATACGGCAGCCAGGAGCTCAATGCGCTTCCGCTCGACCCCGGTCAGTCGAAGGACGTAAAGCTCAAGGTGCGCCCACCGAACACAGTCGCGGCCGGCAAATACAAGGTGGCGGCGAAAGTATCGGCGGATGACGCGACCGCGACTTCCGACCTCGCGCTCGACATTACCGCTCAGCCGAAGATCGACATCGCCGGCCGCGAAGGTGTCCTTAGCGCCAAGGCCTCCGCCGGCCAGGAAGCATCGATCCCGGTGATCCTGGCCAATTCCGGGACGGCTGCGGCCGAACAGATCGAGCTATCCGGCAGCGCTCCGAGCGGATGGAAGGTCAGTTTCGAGCCGAAGACCGTCGATCGCATCGCCCCCAACGAAACCAAGGAGGTGCAGGCGCTCGTCACGCCGGCCACGAAGGCGGTGGCCGGCGACTATGTCACCACGATACGCGCCAATGCGCGCGGTGAATCGGCCGCGCAAACCTTCCGCATTGCGGTCACGACCTCCACGATTTGGGGCATCGTCGGGATTGCGCTCATCGGCGGGGCGTTGCTCGTCATGATCGGCGCCGTGGTATGGTTCGGACGGCGATGAGCGGCAACGTCATCGAGGTAAAAAACCTCACCAAGCGCTACAACGGAGTGACCGCCGTCAACGGCATTTCGTTTTCGGTGGCGCGCGGCGAGATCTTCGGGCTGCTCGGTCCCAACGGCGCCGGCAAGACCACCACGATCTTGATGTTGCTCGGCCTGAGCGACATCTCCGACGGGCAGGCGCGCGTGCTCGATCACGATCCCGCGCGCGAGCCCTTGGCAGTGAAACGCCAGGTGGGTTATTTGCCCGACCAGGTGGGCTTCTACGACAATCTCACCGCGGCGGAAAATCTACGCTACACCGCGCGTTTGATGGGGCTCGAACGCGGCGAGCGCGAGCGGCGGATCATATCCTCGCTCGGCCATGTCGGACTCGCCGACGTGGCCGACAACCGGGTCGCCACCTTCTCGCGCGGCATGCGCCAGCGGCTCGGGCTTGCCGAAATCCTGATGAAAGAGGCGCAGATCGCCATCCTTGATGAGCCGACCTCCGGCCTCGATCCGCAGGCGACCGCCGACTTGCTCAACATTATCCGCGATCTCAAGAACCGCGGCGTGAGCGTGTTGTTGTCCTCGCACCTGCTCGAACGGGTGCAAAGCGTGTGTGATCGCGTCGCCCTGTTCAGTCAGGGCAACATCGCCCTCATCGGCACGGTGGCGGAGCTGGGCCGGCAGGTGCTGGGCGGCGGCTTCCGCGTTGAGGTCGAAGCCGAAGGGCAGGGGCTGGCGGAGCGAATCGCCGCGATCCCCGGCGTGCAGCGCGTCGAGCGTGGCGGCGCCAATCGGCTTCTGCTGTTGGCCGACCACGATGTGCGCCCGGAGGCCGCGGCGGCGGTGGTGTCAGCCGGCGGGCGGCTGCTGCGGCTCTCGGTCGACGAGCCGAGCCTCGAAGCGATCTACACCCGCTACTTCCAGACCCACGAAGGAGAGCTCCATGCGGCGTGAAGGATCGGCCTTGCACGGCTTCGGGGTCGTGACGCTGAAGGAGATCGCCGATCGTTTCACCAGCATCCTGGTCGTGGTGCTGATCGTGCTGGTGGTGGCGACCGCGATCGCCGTCGTGCGTGGCGGCATCGATCAGATCAAGGAGATCACGGCCGAAGACCCCTACCTCTTCCTGCGGCTTTTCACCCGCAGCAGCCCGCTCCCCCTCGTTGCTTTGCTGTCCTTCCTGGTGCCGCTGATCGCGATCGGCCTCGGCTTTGATTCCGTCAACGGCGAGCACAACCGGCGCACGCTGTCGCGCATCCTGGCGCAGCCGATCTATCGCGACGCGCTCCTGTTCGGGAAATTCGCGGCCGGACTATTCACCCTCGCGGTGTGTCTCATCGTGCTCTGGCTGCTGGTTATCGGGCTCGGCCTGCTTGGGCTCGGCGTTCCGCCGAATGCCGAGGAGATGGCGCGGGCGCTGGTCTTGCTGGCAGTCACTATCGTCTATGCGGGCTTCTGGTTCGCGCTCGCGCTGCTGTGCTCGGTGGTCTTCCGCTCGGCCGCGACCGCGGCGTTGGTGGCGCTGGGGCTGTGGCTGTTCGTGACCATTCTCTGGCCGCTCTTTTCGCCGGCTGTGGCGGACGCAGTCACGACCGCAGGAGATATCCTGGGGGTGCTCGATACGCGTCAGGCCTTCGCGCGACTCTCCCCCAGCGTGCTTTTCAACGAGATCGTCGCGGTCGTGCTCGATCCCTCGGTCCGTTCGACCCAGCAATCGATGCTGGCCGCGCTCGGATTGGCTTTGATCGAGCGCGGCGCCGTTCCCGATGCGCCCATTCCACTGTTGCAAAGCGTGCTGATCGTGTGGCCGCAGATCGTCGGGCTGGCGGCCGGCACGATCCTGCTGTTTGTTGCCGCCTATGTCGTCTTCCAGCGGCAGGAAGTGCGGGCCTAAGGCGGTTCGGCAAGACCCGAAGGCGCATCCCTTGGATCGCTCGGTGCGGCGCTGGCAGCGGCGTCGCTCAAGGAGCGGCTGGTTCAGCCGACGATCTTTTTCCAACCTTCGCGGGCACGGGTCGTAACGCTATCGAAATTTTTCGCCACCACGTCCCAGTTGACCATGACCGGCTGGGCGGCGGCGGCCGAAAACCGATCGGCCACATAGGCGCCGCCAATGGTCAGCACGCAACCGATGATGATGCCCAGGATGAAGCGCATGTGAGTCCCCCCTGCGCGGCTTCGCGAGGGCTAGGGCAGGAAGGCGGCGCCATTGTGTTTGGTCGCGCGTGTGCCACGCTTCTGCTCAGGGAATGCGCGACCAGCAGTCGGGGCGGATCGCGCTTCCTCTCCTAAGGTGAGCCCAAAGGGATTCTCCTCCTGGCGCTCAATCTTGCTGCCCTGCGGCAGCATGCCCGTTATGACAGCCGGGCCAGCCCTGCGAATTGTATTTAACTACATTTGGCAACTAGCTGATATTGTTTGTATTCTTGATGTCGCTATGGACGAAAGCGATCCCGGCCAAATAACGGAATTTTTGAGGCAATGGACAATTTCGCTGCTATATTGGCAGCGATCGGGGGAAACACCGCTCCAACAGAGCAAGTCCGTGTCGTTCGAGGTTTAGGAGAACTGCGTTGCAAGAACACAAGTATCAGATCGGCCAGACCGTCTACTTCACGTCGCGTCCGATTGGCCACATGGCCGCCAACAGTACCTATCAGGTCGTAAGGCGGCTTCCCTCCGACGGCGCCGATTACCAGTACCGGATCAAGAACCCGAATGAGGCGTTCGAGCGCGTGGCGAGGGAAAGTCAGCTCGAATTCTCTCGCTGAATTGGCTCGGCGTCCTTAAGCGGACGCATTCAGCACAAATACTCTCTTGCGGCACGCCGTCCAGGCGCGCCCGCCGGTAAGCTTTGTTTCTCTGCGATTCGCGCCCCGGCGTGTGCAAAACGCGTCGGGCCGCCATCGCGAGGGCTGCCCGGGCGGGGTGGCATGCGCTATTCCCGTGCGCCATACTGTCCTGAATCGGTAGCTTCATGCTCGATCGAATCGCGCATTGGGCGGCAACCCTCGACTTGACCGGCGTTGTGGAACTGCCGGTCTGGGCAGTTGCCGCAGCTCTCACGGTTGCCGTGGTCGTCGCGGTGCTCGCACTCCTGCGCGCCGGAGCCGACGGTCGGAGCCTGCCGGCGGCTCTCCTCGTGCTAATCGCCATCGTGGGCGCATGCTGGTGGGTGGGGGACTATCTTGCCGGCCGCGATCGTGCCGCCGATGAGCGTGCGCTCAACGCGCGGGTATTCGAACTCGCGACTCGCGCCTTCATGCCCGGCTCGGCGCTGGGATGCCTCGATCCGATCGTCGACGAGACGATGGAGGCGGCGTGCGAAAAAACGATTTTCGCCAGCCCGGAAGCAACCGCGGCGGCCATGTCCTATGTTGCCGCGCAGCTCGCAGTGTTGGCTTCGGCCCGTGAAGTCGGGGATCACGCGGCAGAGCCCGGCATTCTCGCGCTGCGCCGCGCGCTCGAGGCCGACCGCTTCGGCCTCGTGGCGCATGTCCTCGCAGCGCGCGACGGCTGTACGGCGGATGAGTGCAGCGCTTTCGCCTGGTTGGGAGACACCAGTCGGATCAAGGTCCACCTTGCGGAACGGCCGTTCGAGTCTCGTCTCAAGACCTACTCGGCAAGCTGGCCCTCGGCGGGCAGCCGCGCTGTGGCGACCAGCGCGCCACCTTCCACACCCGGGACGGCGGCGCGAGTGCCGAACAATCTCTACTTCCCGTCGGCGTCCTCAATTCCGCCGGTGAATATCATGACTGCCGAACCGCCCGGCGCGCAGCGCCAGCCCCAGGACACCACCGGTGCCGCCGCAACCGCCCAGCCGACGCCGCCGCGGCGGCCGCCGCAAGCGGCCGCGCCGCCGCGTCAGTCGCCGAGCGCCGCTCCGGCTCCCATGGCGGTTAACCCCGCGCAGTGAATTCAGCCCGTTTGCGTGCTGGATGGGATCGGAACGCAGCCCTGCGCGAGTTCCCTGAATCGACCTGCATGGCAAGCGGCCCAGAGATCATCCATCTTCTGAGGATAAGCTCGCCGCGCGCGTGGCAAGGCATGCCCGGCTCGCTATGATCTCGTCACAGTTGGTTCGACGATATCCGCCGTGGCCCTTCATCTCATCAAGCTTTGCGTCGGTTGCGACTCCGTCAAGGACCTCGAGGACTGGATCCGCGAGAAGCTCACGGCGCGCAAGCGGCGCGGCCTTTCGGGCGAACACATGCATAGAACGCGCATGGTGCCCAAGCGCGCCGACGAGTTGCGCGACGGCGGCTCGCTCTACTGGGTGATCCGCGGTGAGATCATGTGCCGCCAGCGCATCCGCGACGTGCGTCCGTTCGTCGATAAGGAGGGCGTGGGCCGCTGCCATCTCGTGCTGGAGCCGACGCTCGTGCTGGTCGAGCCGCGCCCTTGGCGCGCGTTCCAGGGCTGGCGCTATCTTGCCACCAAGGACGCGCCCGGCGACCTCGACCGTGTCGCGCCGGGCGCCAAACGCATGCCGGAGGCGCTGCGTCGCGAGCTGCGAGAGCTTGGTCTGCTCTGAGAGAGCCTCACCTGCTCTGAGCGCCGCCGGACGGCCGTCGTCGCTCGGGCAACCCTGTGCTAGATAACAAGGCGCACAACAAGCCTCACAGGCGGGAGGGAAACATGCAACGCGGGCTCATCACCATCGCGGCCGCCGCCGCGCTCACGCTCGTCGCCGGACCTGCGCCGGCGCAAGACGTGGTCAAAATCGGCATGAGCTTTGCCATGACCGGGGCCGGCTTCGCTGCGGCGGGCCGGCAGGCCTGGGCCGGCGCACGGCTCTACATGCAGCACCATGGCAACATGGTCGCCGGCAAGAAGATCGAAGTCATCATGCGCGACGATGGCGGTGTGGCCGACAACGCCCGCCGGCTGGTCCAGGAGATGATCGTCAACGACAAGGTCCACATCATCGGTGGCGGGATCACGCCGACCGTGCTTGCGTACGGCCAGCTCGTCAGCCAGGCGAAGATCGCGACCGTCGTGATGATCTCCGGCGCCTCGGTCACGACCAATGGATCGCCTTATTTCGTGCGCACCAGCTTCATTCTCGCCCAATCCTCTTGGATCATGGGCGAGTGGGCGGCCAAGAACGGCAGCAAACGGGTCGTTACCCTGGTCAACGAATGGGCGCCCGGCACCGAGGCGGAGACTGCCTTCAAGCAGCGTTTCACCGAGCTTGGCGGCCAGATCGTCGAGTCCATCCGTATCCCGCTCGCCAATCCGGACTTTGCGCCGTTTCTGCAACGCATCCGCGACATCAATCCCGACACGGCTTTCATCTATTTCCCGGGCACGCAAGCCGGCATCTTCGCCAAGCAATTCGCCGAACGGGGTCTCGCCAGTTCCGGGATCAGGATCATCGGGCCAGGCGATCTCACCGACGATGACGAGCTCAACACCATGGGCGATCAAATGCTGGGCATGGTGACCGCCCATGATTATTCGGCCTCACACGACTCCGCGCTCAACAAGAAATACGTCGAGGACTTCAAGAAAGCGAACAGCTTCCGTCCGAACTTCGTATCCGTCGGCGGCTATGACGGCATGCACCTCATCTACGAGGCGCTGAAGAAGACCGGTGGCAAGACCGACGGCGACAGTCTGCTCGCCGCGATGAAAGGCATGCGATGGGAGAGCCCGCGCGGAATGATGGCGATCGATCCGGATACGCGCGACATCGTGCAGCCGATCTACATTCGCAAGGTCGAGAAAATAAACGGCGAGCTGTGGAACACGGAGTTCGCCAAATTCGACGACGTCAAAGATCCGCTGAAGGTGAAGAAGTAGGGCGCGTCGGAGGCTTCGATCGTCGCATAGCGAACGGTGACCTCCGCGCGGGGGAGGGCGATCCGTGCCAACGCCCGTTAGAAAGGCGAGATGCCGGGCGCGCTCCTGGTGAGCCTATCCTCCTGTGACGCGTGCTGTGTCAGGAGAATTGATAGGCCGCGCGCACGAGGATTGAAATGCTGACCAGCAACAGGAGATAGCGCAGGAGACGAATGACGGTTTGCCTTGGCACGTCTTGCGTCACTTGGTGCGTGCAGAGCATTCCGAACAGCTGGGAAGGAAGCGCAACACAAATGAGCGCAACCAACTGTGCGTTTGCATAGATACCATCGTAGAAAAAGATCAGCGCGCGCGTCGCCGCCGCTATGCCGATCAGCGTACCGAGCGAGTAGGATACTTTTTCCGCGTCGAGCCGGCTGCTTATGTACAGCGCGTACACGGGGCCGCCGATGCCGAAGGCTCCGCTCAACACGCCTCCGCCGAGACCGGCGACTATGGCGAGCAACCAGGAGGGTCTCGGCTTGGTCTTGGCCCGCAAACTGCGCAGGGTGGTCGTGAAGACGAAAATGCCGAAAGCCAGCAGGACGTACCGAGACGGCAGAGTGTTCAGAATGACTGTGCCGACGTAGGTTCCAACGATCATGGTCGGAGTCAGGATCTTGAGAACTTGAAAATCCACCCTCGCTTTCAGTTCGGCGCGGCCGCCGCGCGCCAAAAGGTTCGCCAGATTTATTGTAGCGCCGACGAGATCCAGTACGGCGAGCAACGGCACCACCATGCGCACCGGGAGGCGCAGGACAAGGAAGGGGGTGGCTAGCGGTCCGCCGCCGAATCCGATGAGTGCGAAGGCCGCATAGGAACATGCGACGGTCGCGCCGACGATAGCGGCGGTGATCCAATCGCCCTGGATCTCGTTCCACAAGACTTGAACCGTGGCCATTGGAGCGAAATCCCGATGTCCCGCATGAAGGGTGCCGGACGCACAAAGCGGCATCCGCGTCAGTTCATGCCGCCACCCCGACTTGCGCCTGGCGCAGCAAGCATCGCACCTGAGCGGTGAAGGTTTATTTCGGCGAGACTCGCAGGCCTAACTTGTCGATGATTGCACGGTAGGTCTCGTCCTGCTTCGCAAGATAGGCCTTGGCTTCGGTGCCGCGCAAAAATGCGATGCCGGCGCCGGCATTGTCCATCCCGGCGTGAAGCTCCTTGGACCCCATCGTCTTGGCGAGCGCATCGGCGAGTTTGTCGATCACCGCCTGCGGGGTTCCCTTGGGGACATAGACGCCGTGAAAGGCGCCGATCACCAAATCGACGCCGTTCTCTTTGAAGGTGGGGAGGTTTCCGTAGAGCGGCGAGCGGGCGCTGTCGGCCACCGCCAGCATCCGCACTTTCTTTGCCGCCTCGAGGGTCTTATAGGACACCGGTACCGCCACGTGAATGTCGATGTGGCCGCCGGCCAAGGCAATCGCGCCATCGGAGTCGCCCTTGAAAGGCACCTGGATCGTCTCGATGCCCGCTGCATTCTCGAGACCGGCGGCAAAAATCTGCGCCGATGCACCGGGAATCATTCCGAGCCGCAGCTTTCCCGGCTGCTTACGTGCGTCCTCGACCAGATCCTTCAGCGTCTTCCAAGGCGCGCCATACTGGACCGCCACCGCGGCCGGATCGGTGTTGACGATGGCGACGAGCTGGAAGTCGGACAGGGGAATCGGCGTCGGTACGGTGTACTGCGCCGTCACCGCCGAGGTCGAAAAGAATCCGAGCGTGTAGCCGTCCGGCGGAGATTCGGCCACTTCGCGCGCGCCGAGCACGCTGCTCGCGCCGGGCTTGTTGACGACTGCTACCGGGCGGCCGATTTGCTTGGTCAATTCCTGCGCGACAATGCGGCCGACGAGATCGGTTCTGCCGCCCGCCGGGAAAGGGACGATCATCGTCAGCGGCTTGTTCGGGTAGTCCGCTTGCGCGGCCGCGGGCAACTGTGCCGCGAGCGAGGCGAGGGTGCCGAGAATGCCTGCGAAGACGTGAACTGCCTTCATCCGCTTTCTCCGTGTGGACTTCGACGAAGCTTCATTGTGTTTTGTCGCCACCTCACATGATCGAATTGGCGCGCCGCATGCTGGCGATCATCGACGATTTCATGACTACTTCTTTGGCGAGAGCAGGAACTTCGGAGGCGCGTCGCAACTCGTCCAGCCTTTGCTTGCGGATGGCGGGGTCGACTTCTTCGAGCGTACGTTTGTTGCGAATCGACGATTCCTGCACATACTCGACGTTGGCAGTACGACGCTGGCGCACGTAGCGGTCGAGCAGCGAGTCGTCGGCTTCGGCGCGCCAGACGGCAACAAGCTTGTCTGTGAGATTGATGGCATCCTGCAGCGCGCTGTTGAGCCCGAAACCTCCGAGCGGATTGTTGAGATGCGCGGCATCGCCGGCCAGCAGCATGCGGCCGGCGCGGAACGTCGTGGCGACGCGCTGATGGACGCGGTAGATCGTCCGGTGAACGGTTTCATACCGTCCTGCCTTTGGCACCACCGTCTGCAAGCGCTCTTCTATGCGATCGTCCCCGAGCGCCGCTTCATCGGTCTCATCGGCCCGGCAACCGTACAGGAACCGCCACAAGCCGGGCGGACCGTTGTGCGGCAGGCGAAAGACCGCGCACCACTCGACCGGGTGCGAAATGTATGCGGTGTCGGTAAAGCCGCGCTGACCGAGATCGTAGGGGGTGCTGATCAGCGCGAATTTTTCCGGATAGGTGAAACCCTCGAAGGCGATGTTGGCGGATTTGCGCACGACGCTGCCGCCGCCGTCCGCGCCGATCACCCAAAGTCCGGTGAAAGTCTCGATGCCATCGGGCGTTTCCGCCTTCACGGTTACGCTGTCGGCGTCCTGCGCGACGTCGGTAACGCGGGAGGAAAACCGGACCTCTGCATGCGGCAGCCGCTTGAGCATGTCGTAGACGAGGGGCGTCAGCTTGTGCTGCTCGCAATGCAGGCGAAATGGATAGGGGGTTTCCTCCTTGAGCAATGAGGCGAGCTCGAAAACCGCGATCACTCCCTCGGTGCGGTCGCGCAGCTGCCAGGCGGGAACGACGATGCCGATCTCCAGCAACTTCTTGGTGACGCCGCTGGCCTGCAGCACTTCAAGAGTCGGCGGATGAAACGATCCCGCCCGCAAATCCATGAACAGGTCCGGATGGGCCTCGAGCACCAGAACCGGAATGTCGTGCTGGGCGAGCGCCAGCGCCGATACCAGTCCCACGGGACCGCCCCCAACGATGACGACCCGCCGATCCTTTGGCGCCACGCTGCGCTCCGTGCGCAGGGGCGCCGCGCCCCTGCCTTGTCCTGAAAGATGAATACAGTGTACAGTCTTGCATGGTCAACGGTTTGGCTCAAGAGCGCAGCGCCTATCTGCGCCAACATCGGAGCAACCCGGTGAACTGGCTGCCCTGGGGCGAGGCGGCCTTGAGCGCGGCAAAGACCTTCGACAAGCCGATTCTCCTGAGCATTGGTTACTCGGCCTGCCACTGGTGCCATGTGATGGCCCGGGAGAGCTTCGAGCATCCCGAGACCGCCGCGTTGATGAACCAAGGCTTCGTGAACATCAAAGTGGATCGCGAAGAGCGGCCCGATCTCGACGCGCTCTACCTCAAGGCCCTTCAGGCGATGGGCCGCCGGCCTGGGTGGCCGCTGACGATGTTTCTCACCCCCGAGGGCGTGCCTTTCTGGGGAGGAACTTATTTTCCGCCCGAACCGCAGGACGGGCTGCCGTCATTCCGCGAAGTGCTCGAGTATGTCAGCGAGGCCTATCGGTCGGACCCGCAAGGAGTCGCGCAAAAGGGGCGCGCGTTGATCGACGGCCTGATGAGCCGCCCAACGAATGGTCACCGCCGGGCGACGATCACCGACGAGGGCGCGCAGGCGGCTGCGGCCGAGGTGCTCGAGCGAATCGATGAGAAAAACGGCGGGCTCGAAGGCGCGCCGAAGTTCCCCTATCCTGCCGT
>Ga0066652_100000928_pt1 | contig 14570 bp, 11 predicted proteins | sample GraSoiAngelo_101_FD_71413 | JGI IMG/M metagenome (GOLD analysis project Ga0066652, IMG submission 71413) | Grasslands soil microbial communities from the Angelo Coastal Reserve, California, USA - 14_0903_02_30cm | ecosystem: Environmental > Terrestrial > Soil > Grasslands | place: USA...
CCACGGCGCGCGCAGTGTGCCGAATGCACGGACGCGCAGTGGCTGGTCGAAGTCCGATCTGCTCAGGGTGAGGCCGTCGTGGCGTCCCGCGACCGGACGGGCAAAACGCCAGTTGTCGGTGAGCAGTGCGCTCACCGGGCGCGGGCTCTGGACATCGCGCGTCCGTCCGTAGCTCACCGACGCCTCGACATCCGCGTGATCGCCGCGGCGCCGGAGCACGCCCGTGACGTCGTAGGCACGGTCGCTCGCCGCGTTCCTGATCGCGATCACGTCGCCGAAGCGCGAATCGACCCGTGCTGGCCGAGCCATGCCCGTTGGCGTCATCGATCCGTACATCGCACGGCCGCGGATGTCCGCAGTGACCGGATCGGCGAGATTGAGCGGCAGGAAGACGATGGACTGCGTGGACCGCGTGTACATCCCCTCGACGGTTCCGGTCATCCCGAACGGCAGTTCGGCATCCGTGGCGAGGGACGCGCGCATCGTCTGAGGAAACCGTAACCCGGGGTCGATCACATCGATCTCGCCCGAGGTGGAATTGCCGAACGTCTGGCCACCCGCACACGTCGACGGCGGGTTCTGGAAATCCGCCTGGAACGCGGGCGCGGGTCCGGCATCGCCAGCGAGCGGCCCACACTGCAGCGTCCGCGCCGCAAGTCCGTACGCCGCGAAGCCGCCGAACAGCCAGAAGAGTGGTGGATGACCGCTGAAGAGGCCGATGCCGCCGCGGAGCTGCGTGGGAGATTCTTCGCCACGCATGTGATAGTTGAAGCCGAGGCGAGGCGACCACTGCACCTGGTCGTTGGGAACCCTGTCGGTGCGCAGATGAAAGACCGAATCGATCGCAGGCACGTACGGCGGATGCGCGGACAGCAGTGATACGTCCGCCCGTGCGCCGAACGTGAGCGTGAGACGCGCCGACGCGTCCCAGACGTCGCCGACGTACAGGGCGCGGTGCCCGCCTGATGCCGCGGTGACGCTGCCCGTGTCTCGGGTCACCCGGTAGCGCGACGCGATGCCCTCGGAGAGCGAGTCGAGGCTCGCGAACTCCCACACGCCGTACGCGCCGCGGAGCTGGAAGGCGCGCAGGTCGAACAGGTCCGCCGAAACACCGAGCGTGATCCGATGCGCTCCCGCGGGGATGGATACGTTCTCAGAGAGCTCGGCGGCCCGGTTCGTGTTGCGCTGTCCCGTCGCGATCTCGTGCGTTCCCGACTGCAGGATGCCGGGTGTGCCGCCGGTCCCGGGAATGGTGACGAGTACGAGTGGCTCGCGCACGGTGGGGCGAAAACCGGCCGTGGTACCGACGTATCCCACCAGAAGCTCGCTGGTCGCGCCATCCGCGCGGTTCGTGATGAGCTGCGCCGCCAGCGAGCGCTTGTCGACCCAGCGCGAATGCTGCAGCGAGGCGAGTGGAAAGCACGTTGCGCTCGTGCAATTCGTCGGAGCGAGCGTCGTGGGTCGAGCGAAGATGGAGCTATCCGCGTGTCCGTAGGTGCCGCGCAGCGTGAGCCGGCTGTGCCACGATGTGACAGGCGCGTCGAGGCGCACGAAGGTGATCGACGAGGGGTTGGCGTTCGTCACCGCGCCGGCGGATCCGCCGCTCAACCCGTAGCCGTGCAGCAGCGCCTGGAAGCGGTCGATGTCGGCATGGCTCACCGGAGGCGCGTTATCGCCCGTCGGCGCGTCACTCAGATACGGTCCGAGTGCGGGAATCGTGCGTCGCTGCAGCTCCGACGACACGAAGAACAGCAGGCGGTCGCGCACGATGGGTCCGCCGAGAGAGACCGCGAGCTGCTGTTTCTCATAGCGGGTGTTCCGCACGTACGGCACGTTGGCGCCGAGTCGCTCATTCGTGCCCGCGGCGTAGATGTCGCCATGCAGCTCGTTCGTGCCGCTGCGCGTGACGGCGTTGACGGTCGCGCCGGCGAAGCCGCCATGGCGCACGTCATAGGGCGAGAACAGTACCTGGAATTCCTTCACCGCGTCGAACGGGATCACCTTCCCGCCATAGAGGGCGCCGGCGGCCAGGTTGCTCGACGCCACCTGATCGGTGAGACCGTCGATGCGGATGCTGTTGACGCGCGGCCCCGCGCCGGACGCCGCCAAGGGATACCACGTGGACATCTGCGGCACGAGGCGGCTCAGGTCGTACACGTCGCGATTGATGATGGGCGCCTGGCGCAGCACGGAGTCGGACACGAAGGTCTCCACGCCCATGTGCGTGCGCGAGAACAGCCTCCCCTGCACCGCCTGCGCCTCGACGGCCTGGAGCATGACCGTCTGCGGCTCGAGTATCACGTCCAGCGTCAGCTGCTGCCCCACCGTCAGGAACAACCCCGCTCGCTTCGCGGTGGGCGACCCGATCCGTCGCGCGGTCAACGCGTAGGGGCCGCCCACATGGAGGCCGCTCACCACGTACCGGCCGTCGCCGCGGGACACCGCACGCACGACGATGCCGGTGGCCTGATTGATGACGATGACCTGAACTCCCTGCAGCCCCCGGCCCTCGCCGTTGGTGACGCGTCCCGCAATCGCAGCCGAGGTCGGACCCTTGGCGCGGGCGCGCGTCGCCACGCCGAGCAATGCCGACAGAGCGAGCCACGTGGCGCACGACACGCGCGCGGGATGCCGTTAATACGTCATGCGGTCCTCAGAACGACAGAAACGTGGGTCACGTGCGGGCGCAGCAGCGCAACGAGAGCATCCATGTCGAACGGCTTGATGAGACATGCGCTGCGCGCTCGCGCGGCCTCGGCGAGCATCCCGTCGTGGCTCGTGATGAAAACGATGGGCGGCGAGTTCCCGCGCTTCACGAGCTGGTCCTGGACGTCGAAGCCGCTCATCCCGAAAAGCCGGACATCGAGGACAATGCACGCCGGAGGTGTCTCATGGTGGCACTCGAGGAATTCCTCACCCGATGCGAACGTGGTGACGCGAAATCCGCGTCCCTTCAACGCGCGCTCGAGCGCCATCCGAAGGGGTGCGTCATCGTCGACGATACCGATCCACGGCTCGCCTGCTGTCGGCGGCGGCGCTGGCATCGGCTGACTGGATGGTTCCGTTTTTACCGTCCCGCTGGATAACCCAGCCAATCTCATTAGTCATGCTGCGGCCCGCATTGGACCATTGCCTACTTGCGCGGGAAACGAACAGCGCTCACTGCCTTTACATTCAGACGGTCGTACAGGGAGCCCAAATGTCGGATATCCTGGTCCTGCAAGTGGTGGTTCTCGTCTGCGGCACCACGGCACTCGTGGCGTCGCTCAGGTTCCTGCGCCGTTACCTGGAGCTGCGACACGAGCGAGCGCTCCGCGCGCCGTCGGATCCGACGCAGGACCGACTCGAGCGCATCGAGTTGAATGTCGACACGATGGCCGTGGAGATGGAGCGGATCGCGGAGGCGAACCGTTTTGTGGCGAAGCTGCTCGCCGAGCGCGCCGGCGCGACGGTCGCCCCGAGCTCCGCCGGGCGCGTGATCACTCCACACTGAGCCAACCACCGTGAGAGTGCGTTGACGCAGTCGCCCGAGCTGCTGCGCCGCCTCCTGCGCGCGAAGGACCGGATGGACGCGGCCTCCGACGAGGAGTGGCCCGTGCGGCGACTGGCGCAGGTGAGCGGCGTGTCCGAGGCGCACTTCGCGCGCTCGTTCAAGCAGGCGTTCGGCGTCCCACCCCACCGGTACCTCCTCACGCGCCGCGTGGAGCGGGCCAAGACGCTGCTCCGCGACACCGACCTCTCCATCACCGAGATCGCGTTCCAGACGGGGTGGGAGAGTCTCGGTACCTTCACCCGCACCTTCGGCGACATCACCGGCGGGAGTCCCGGCGCGCTCCGGGCACGCGAGAAGGCAGCGGGACACGAGCTCGGCGTCATCCCGGCCTGCTATCTCATGGCGGCCCACCGTCCCCACCTCACAACAGCAGTTTCGGAGAAGCGACGCCAGGAAGCCGGCGATATCATCAGCGCGTCCGAAACAATGGAGGTGCCATGAGCCCGGGTGTCGAAGTGGTCGGTGTGTATGTGCACGATCAGGATGAAGCGCTGAAGTTTTACGTGGAGAAGCTGGGCTTTCGCGTCCACACGGACGTGAAGAACGGCGATTACCGCTGGCTCACGGTGCAGCATCCGGAGCAGCCAGATTTCCAGCTCGGCCTGTTCAGGCCAGGACCGCCGATGCAGGACACGGCGACCGCACAGGCGCTGAACGCGATGGTGGCGAAGGGTGCGATGCCACCGCTCGTGATGGTCGTGGACGACTGCCGCGCGAGCTATGACCGCCTGGCGAATCGCGGAGTGGAGTTCACGCAGGAACCGGTAAATCGCTACGGCACGGTGGACGCCAGCTTCCGCGATCCATCGGGCAACGGCTGGAAGATGATCCAGACACGGAGGGGAGCCCAGTGAACGCGTGGATTCGGCAGATTCACCGCTGGCTGTCGATTGCCTTCACGATCACCGTGATCGCCAACTTCGTCCAGCTCGGCATGGGCAAAGGAACGCCGCCGAACTGGATCACCTATTCGCCGCTGCTTCCGCTGGCGTTCCTGCTGTTCACCGGCCTGTACATGTTCGTGCTCCCCTACGTCGCCCGCCGACGCAGCCGTCCCGCGGACGTCGGAAGCAGCGCATGAAGAAGGCAGCCGCAGGGTCGGACCAGTCGGCGTCGCAGCTCATCTCGCAACGCATTGGCGAGCTGGATGACTGGCGCGGCCAGACGCTGAGACGGGTGCGCGCCCTCATAAAGGAAGCAGACCCGCAGGTGGTCGAGGAGTGGAAATGGATGAACCCCGTCTGGTCGCACGATGGGATCATCTGCACCGGCGAATCCTACAAGTCGGCGGTGAAGCTGACTTTCGCCAAAGGCGCGTCGCTGAAGGATCCGGCGAAGCTCTTCAACTCGAGCCTCGAGGGGAACGCGCGGCGCGCGATCGACATCCGCGAGGGCGAGGAGGTCGACGCGAACGCGTTCAAGGCGCTCATCCGCGCCGCCGTCGCGCTCAACGGCTCCGGTGGGAAAGCAAAGCCGAGACGGGCGAAGTAGCGCGCTCGACCACTCTCGCTCCACCGGACTGGTCCGCACCGCGTTAGCCCTCGCTGAAAACATCTCCAGTCGCCCCTGAAACCTGCACCATCACTAGAACGTCTAGTGATGTATGCCTCTCCTCAGACGCGCCCTCCTTCGCCTGCGTGCCGTGCTCGGCCGGCGGACCCTCGAATCTGAAATGCAGCATGAGATGCGCGAGCATCTCGATCGTGCCACCGACCGCTTCGTCGCCCGCGGTATGACGCCCGAAGACGCCCGGCTCGCGGCCCGGCGCGAGTTCGGCAACGTCACCGTGATCGAGGAGGAGGCGCGCGACGCACGCGGCGCCCGGTGGATCGACGCGCTCGGCGGCGATCTCCGCTTCGCCTTTCGCTACTTCGCCCGCCACCGCGGCACCGTCGCCATCATCGTCGCGGTGCTCGCGCTCGGCACCGGCGCGAACGCGCTGATCTTCTCCATCTATCAGTCCGAGTTCGTGCGTCCCGCGCCCGCGGTCCCGTCGAACGACGGTCTGGCGCGGATATGGACACAGGAGCGCGCGACGCGCACGGCGCGCTGGAACGAGCGCGGCTTCACCTACGCCGAGCTGCTCACCCTCGCGCAGCGCCGGGACATCTTCCGCGACGTTGCCGCATGGACCGCCACCGACGTCGTGCTCGACGCCGGCGACAGCACCGGAGCGCGCGGCGTCGGGGTGCAATTCGTGACGTCCAATTTCTTCACGACGCTCGGCGTGCGCCTCGTCGCGGGCCAGGGACTCGCGCTCGTTCCGCAGGCCGGCGTCCCCGAGATGTCCGCGGTGATGTCGCACGCCCTGGCGACCACCTTGTATGGTGACTCCGCACGCGCGATCGGACGTCGCATCCACGTCAACGAAACCACGCTGCATATCGTGGGCGTCGCGCCGGCGCGGTTCCAGGGCGCCATCCACAACATGGGCGAGCCTGCGCTCTGGATTCCCCTGAGCGCGCGGGCGGACGTCTCCGGCGTCTCAGCGCGCTGGTTCCTGGAGGAGCCGGCGCTGGCGCTGTTCGCGCGCGTTGCGCCTGGCGTGTCACACGCGCAGGCCACCGCGCTCGCGCGCCAGGTGGTCGTCGGCTCGCTTCCGGATTCCGCATCGCGCGTCGGGATGGCGAGAATGGCGCTCGTCGACGGGATGCAGGCCCCGCCGCCGGGTGACGACTCGTACGAGAAGCTCATCGCGTTCACCGCCATCGCCGGTGTCGGCATCCTCATCCTGCTCGTGGCCTGGATGAACGTCAGCTCCCTCATGGTCGCCGCGGCGGTGGGACGCCGGCACGAGATCGCGGTACGTCTGTCGCTCGGCGCTTCGCGCGCGCGCATTCTGCGACAGCTCGTCACGGAGTCCACAGTCCTCGCGCTCACCGGTGGTACCATCGGGCTCGTTCTCGCCTGGTGGCAGTTGATGTACATGACGAAAACGGAGATCGACGGCGTGAACATCATGCCGGACGCGGGGACCTTCGCGTTCACGCTCGGCGTGGCGGTCAGCACGGGGGTCGTCTTCGGGCTCTCGCCCGCACTGCACGCCACGCGAGGACACCTCGCGAACGCGCTGCGCGACTCCAGGACCGGCTTCGCGGGACGCAGCCGGCTGCAGCGCGGGTTCGTCACCGCGCAGATCATGCTGTCCCAGCCCCTGCTCGTGCTGCTCGGCGCCATGCTGTCTCTCGTGCTCGCCGAGTATCGCCCGATGTCCCCCGAGCTGAGCCATCGCGTGATCTCGGTGGGCTTTCATTACCTGCTGCGGACGGGTGTGCCCGGCGCCCGGCCCGAAGCCGTGGACTCGCTGGCGACGCGCGTGGCGCAGCGCCCCGAGGTGATCGGCGCCGTCCCCGACGCACAGGCGTTCGACGTCCGTGGCGTGGTGCCAACTGGCAGTGATGTCGTGCGCGCCCGGGCGGACAGCGGACCGACGGTGATTCATGTGGAGGGCGCGGCGCCGGGCTGGCTGGCGATGATGGACGTGCCGATGCTGCTCGGCCGCGACGTATCGCTGATGGATACGGCCGCGACGGACTATCGCGTTATCATCGGCAGCGATCTCGCTCACGCGCTGTGGGGAGATGCCAACCCCCTCGGCCGGGTGCTGGCATCACCGCCGCTGCCCGGGCTCGAGCAGGACTCCGTCATGATGACGGTGGTCGGCGTGTACGACGCCACGCACGAGCTGCCGGGGATGACGTTCGGTGGCGCGTCCGCGACCACCAACATCACCTCGCGCGCATACACGGCGCACGGCAAGCACTGGCGGCACGATTACCTCCTCGTCCGCACGCGCGCCACGGCTGAACCGTTCGTGCCGGAGTTGCAGCGCTTCATCCGCGCGACCGCACCCTCGCTGCCGGTGCGGACGATGCGCACACTGGCGCAGCAGGACGAGGAGCGGTATCGCGAGACGTTCAAGATGGCGGCGGGTGCCGGCGCGGGTGGGCTGCTCGCGCTCCTGCTCGCCTCGCTGGGACTCTATGGTGTTGTGTCGCTCGCCGTGCAGCAGCGGACGCGCGAGATCGGCGTCCGCATCGCGGTGGGAGCGCATCCCACGCGCGTCGCACGGATGTTCCTCGCATCGGGCGTGCGACTCGGCGCGATCGCGCTGTTTCTCGGGCTGCCGCTCAGCATCGCCGCGCTCAAGGTGGGGATGTCGCAGGGACTCTTCATCGCGCCCGGAATCAACGTGTGGCTGATCGGCGTGGCGATCGCGGTCATTCTGCTCGCGGTGGCGTCCGGAGCCACATGGATCCCCGCGCGTCGCGCCGCGCGCGTCGATCCAGCGACCACGCTCCGAGTCGAGTAGTTCGCACAAGGAAACTGCTTTGAACCACAGAGGACGCAGAGAAGAGCTGAATTGCTGGTTTTTCAACCAAAGTTCTTCTCTGCGTCCTCTGCGTCCTCTATGGTGAAAAGCTTGTTGCGTCCCGTTCGAGAACTCTACCTCGGCGTCGGATCGAGCTGCGCTCCGCCACCCCGCACCGCACCATTCACTTCGCGCTGCGCCTCAGCGAGCCGATTGATGTCTTCGCCGATGACGCGGGCCGCGTCCATGAGCGTGGTGAGCGGCGCAAGGTCGTTCGCGCCGGCGTGGAGGCGCAGCAGGTCCAGTCGAATGCCCTCCAGCGCCGCGACGCTCTCGGAAAGCTGTGCCTGCGCCTTCTGCCTGCGTCCGGCCAATACGTCTTCCTGCGATCCAGAGGCAGCCATCGCTTTCAGCTCATCGATGTGCGCGCGCGCTTCCGCGGCGCGGGCCTCGAGCGACGCGACGACAACTGGAAGGTCCTCCAGCTGCTCGCGGTACTCCGAGGGCAGCGCGGCGAACAGCTCCGACGCCGCGAGACCGAGGGCGGCCTCGGTGGCGCGAAACGCGTTCGCGCCGGCGAGCTGAGAGCGCTCGGGCGCGCCGAGTCGTTTCGCGAACCATGCGCCGAGGCGGCTGTTCCACAGTCGGTCGCGGATGCCGGTCTGCCACCACTCGCGGATCTTCGCCGGGATGAACTGCACGTCGAGCGCGTTGCTCACGGCGCCGAGGAGCATCGTGGTGACGACCGGCGTGAAGATCCAGGCCAACGGTGTCCTGTTCTCGTGGATCACTCCCTGCGCGAGCAGCGCAAAGGTCACCGCGAGCCATGCACCGGACGTGATGGTGGCGATTCGCAGCAGGCGATGGCTCCGGGGCTGGGCCTTGTCGACGGTGAGCGCCTCCGTCTCCGCCCGCTCCCGTCGCGCGATCGCCATCGCCGAGCGCAGATCCGCGAGGGTGTGCCCGGCGCGGAACTGCCGGCGCGCCTGGTTGAGATGGTAACCGACGATCGGCAGGAGCGGCGCCGACGCCATTGCCGCGAGGGTCAGCACGTCCCAGATGGTTGATCCCGGGTTCTTGATGCTCACACCGTAGATGTTGCCCACGGTCAGGGCGCTCAACCCGGCGGACCAGCCCATGTACGGGACGATCAGCGGGTTCCGCGCGGCAAGCCATGCCCGCAACGTCGGTGGCAGCGCCGGGCGAGTGTCGGCGGCCGGGACCAGTGCCTCCGCGAGATGCTCGCCGTCGGCGAATCGCTCCTCGGGGGCGCGCGCGAGGCAGCGATCGATCGCGGCGCCCAGCGCCGGTGGAAGGCCCGGTGCCGCGCGCATGACGCTCGGCGCTTCCTCGGTGGCCTGGCGGACGAGCAGCGCCGGAACGTTCGACGACTCGAAGGGCATTCGTCCGCTCACCGCGAGGTAGCCCACCACGCCGAGCGCGTAGATGTCGCTCCGTCCATCGAGCGTTTCGCCCGCCGCCTGTTCCGGGCTCATGAAGTGCACCGTGCCCATGACCTTGCCGGGATCCGCGAGCAGCACGTCGGCGTCACGATGCGCGATGCCGAAGTCGGTGACGAGCGCGCGTCCGGTTGCGCGCTCGAGAAGGATGTTGTCCGGCTTCACATCGCGGTGCACGATGCCGCGCCCGTGCGCGTATGCGAGCGCCCACGCCACCTCGCGCATCACGCGGGTCGCGTCGGCGGGAGGCAGCGGGCCGCGCGCGCGAATCCGCTCGCCCAGCGTCTCGCCCTCCACGTAGCTCATCACGAAGAACACGAAGCGGGTGCCCGGGGCGGCGGTTGCCGGCGGAGAGGTCGCTTCGCCGACGCGATGGATGGGAACGATGTGCGGGTGAGACAGTCCGGCCGCGGTGCGGGCTTCCCGCACGAACCGCTCGCGGGCCTCCGGGTTCCGCGCGAGGTCCGTCGGCAGGACCTTGATGGCGACGTCGCGGTCGAGCTGCACGTCGCGCGCGAGATAGACCACCCCCATCCCGCCGCGACCGAGCTCGCGCTGGAGGGAGTATTCCCCCGCCAACGCGGCTTGCAGATCGAGGAACTCCTCAGACGGATTCGTCAACAGCCTAATCTCCCCTTGCCAGTCACTTCGACTTTGTGCTGCAAAGTACAGGCGTGTCGTCAGCCCGCCAAGTATGGAGCACACCGCGTCGAGTTCTACGCAGTTCGATGCGAACGCGGATTGGGAAGCGCCGCACCCACGCCACGATGGGTCGCGGATACCGCGGAGAGTGCCTGCCTGCGGGACGACGCAAAAGCAATTTGTTGAAACGACGTTAGCAGTCTCCGCCCCCCGCCCTTGCGTAACGCGTGCACGCAAGGGAGGTTGGCCGGATGCGGACGTCGCAGTACTTCACATATACGAAGAACGCCGTACCCCGTGCGCAGCGGGTGCTCGTCCTCGGCGCGGGCATCTCCGGGCTGGCCGCCGCGCGCGCGCTGCGCGATCACGGCATCGAGGTCACCGTGCTCGAGGGTCGCGATCGGATCGGCGGCCGCGCGTGGACCAGGGACGGTCTCGACTTCGGCGCGCACTGGATCCACGGCACCGAGGGTAATCCGCTCACCAACGTCGCACGCAAGCTCAACCTGCCGATCATCTTCGTCGGCGGCGACAGTTGCTACTCGGGTGGCTGGGAGCACCTGGTGCTCGTCGGCGAGGACGGCCGGCACCTGTCCCAGGACGAGAAGCTCGAGACCATTCTCGTGGCCGACTCGGTCCGCGACCGCCTCGACTCCCTGCGACGCCAGCGCCTCGCCGCCGGTGAAGGCGATATCTCGATGCGCGACGCCCTCGACGACGTCCTCGCCGACGAGGCGCTGAGCGAGGACGAGCGCCGCGCCATCGACTGGCATATCGCCCTTATGGCGCGCGATGACATCGGCGCGGACGATCCCGATCTTTCGCTGCTCTGGTGGGACGAGGGATACGAGGTCTATGGCTACGGCGACAGCGTCTTCGCCCACGGTTTCGGGTCCCTCACGGGTGCGCTCGCGCACGGCCTCGACATCCGGACGGGACACACGATCAGCAGGATCGAACATGGGCCGCCGGGCGTCACCGTCACGACGAACGCGGGCACATTCACCGCCGACGCTGCCATCGTCACGCTGCCGCTCGGCGTCCTGAAATCGGGCGCGGTCGAGTTCGCGCCACGCCTGCCCGCCGGCAAGCAGCAGGCGATCGCGCGGCTCGGCATGGGACACCTCGCCAAGGTCGTGCTGCGTTTCGACGAGCCGTTCTGGCAGAAGGACCAGTACGTCTACGGGTATCTGTGCCGGCCGGTGCGCGACTGGCCCACGATGGTCATCAGCCTGAGCAAGACGCACGACATCCCCGCGCTCGTGCTCATGGCGGGCGGTACGCTCGCCCGACGCATCGAGGAGATGGGCGAGCCGGAGCTGGAGTCGTGGGCGATGAACGTCGTCCGCGACGTCTTCGGACGCGCCACGCCCGCACCGCGGAAGGTGGAGCGCTCGCAGTGGAGCCGCGATCCCTTCTCGCTCGGCTCGTACGCGTACATCGCGGTGGGCAGCACGCCGCAGGACATCGGCGCGCTCGCCGAACCGATCGACGACCGGATCTATTTCGCAGGCGAGGCGACGTACCGCTATCACTGGGCCGGCGCGCACGGCGCCTATGCGTCCGGCATGCGCGAGGCGGCGCGCATCCTCGACAACCCCGCGGTGCTGGTGCCGCGCGCCTTCACCGAGAACCGCCGCTGGCGCGACACGATGATGCGCGCCACGCGACTGTTCAACGCGCTGTCACAGTCGATGGGTACGGAGGAGATCGACGCGCGCGTCTCGCTCCTCGCGCACAGCGACGTCTTTGCGCAGGTGCCACCCAACGAGCTGCGCGTGCTCGCGACGATGTTCGAGCCCGTGCGGTTCGACGCGGGCGAGCTGCTGTGTGAGGCGGGCGCGCGCGCCGATCGCGTGTATCTCATCGCCGCCGGCCGGGTCGAGGTCCGCCTCGGCGACGGAACCGTGGTCGCGTCACACGGACGCGGGGGCCTTGTGGGCGAGTACGGGCTCTTCCACCAGGGAAAGCGCACCGCCACCGTCGTCGTCACGGAACGGACCGAGGCGTTCACGCTCGACTACCAGCGGTTCCAGCGTTTTCTGCTCGCGTTCCCGGAGTCGATGTACTCGCTGTTGCGCGTGACGATCGGCAGGCTGGTGGAGCAGAGCAACGATGCGCATGCGGACGTGCTCACGCCGTCGTCGTCCTGATCGTGCAGCGCCGAGCGAGCTGTCGATGAATGCTGCAGCGGGCAGCCGTGTGGTCGTGTATGCGGTGCTGATCGCCGTCGGCATTCTCGGCGCGGTGAGCGACGCGATCCTGAACCAGTGGGCGCGGACCGGGAGCCTGGCGTGGCAGCTCACGACGTACGCGGCGTGGATCGTGGTTGCGACGCTGCTCGTGTGGATCCTGCGGCAGAATTATTTCACGTTCGGCGCGGCCGTCGTGCTCTTCCTCATGGTGAACTCCGTCGCCGCGCTCGTGATCGACAGCGCGTTCTTCGCGGGGCGTCTCACCGTGCGCGGCTGGGTCGGGATCGTGCTCGCCGCGGCGGCGATCGTCATGATCGAGCTGGGGCGCTCGCACGGCCCCGTGCCGCCGACGACGTCCGGAGTCTCCGTCGAGTCGCGCTGAGCTGGCGGCGCCATGTCAGGGAGCGTCTGCGCAAACGCGGGTGATGAATCGCACTGCTTGCGCGGCACCGTCGGAACGAAGCCGCGTCGACAGCGCCCGCGCGCGCTCGCGCCGCGCCGGCTGGAGACATTCGCGCAGACCGCTCTCGAGCGACTGCCTCGTGAGCTTGTCGCGCACCGGACCCGAGACGCCGACACCGAGCGCGCGCATCCGGTACGACCAGTAGAACTGGTCGTACTGGTGCGGCACGACCAGCTGCGGCTTCCCCGCTCGCGCGGCGGCGGTGGTCGTCCCGGCGCCCCCGTGATGCACGATCGCGGCAACGCGGGGAAACAGCTTCGCGTAGTCGACGTCACCGATCGCGATGCAGTCGTCCCCGGCCATTGCGTCCAGGTTCGCCCAACCGCGCGACACGATCGCGCGCTGCCCGAGTGCACGCGCCGTCTCGATCAGCATCGCCCCTGCGTCCTCGGAGCCGCGCATGCTGCCGAATCCGAAGACGATCGGTGCCTCGCCGGCGGCCAGGAAGCGCTCGAGGTCATCCGGCAGCGGCGCAGGCTGCTCGAGTATCCAGGCACCGGTCTGCTCGACGTGCATGCCGCGGCGCGAGGACATGGGGGCGAGCTCGGGATCGGCGGCGAGCAGCGGCCGGTCGGTGAGCACGTGTCGCTGCACACGAGAGACGCGCGCCAGGCCGAGCTTCGCGCGCTCCTCGTTCAGCGTGCCGAGGAAGCGGGCGTCGAAGCTGCGCGCGTCGGTCTTCCATAGAAGACGGTTCACAAGGCCCGGCAGCCACATCGGGTAGTGCGCCTGCATCCGAGCCGGAGGATGCGCGGGCGACGGAATCGCCACCGGCGCGTACGCCGCGAACAGATATGGTATGCGCAGCGACTCGGCCACCGAGCGCGCCGCGATCTGGAGCATCGTGGCGCCCACGATCGCGCCGCAGCCGCGCGCGGCTTCAGTGAGCACGCGGAACTGCTCGCGCACCGTCCCCACGGCGAGCTGCTGCAGCACCTCTTTCGGCAGCTTCTCCGGTTTCGCCGGCGCGCCGGTCCTGGAGGGTGCCGCGGTCGGCACAGGCATCTTGAACGTGCGCACGTCCGGCCCGACCGGAATGCACGTGAGGCCGAACGACTCGATCCACTCGCGAAAGTTCGGCGGCGCGACGATCGGAGCGTCGTGTCCCTGGCCGCGCAGCTCGAGTGCGAGCGCTGCGAGGGGCTGAACATCACCACGGGATCCGATCGTCGACAACAGGATTCGCATCGCACGCCCGCGTTCAGGAAGGCGCACATGATATGGCCATCCCGCCCGACGAAACAGTTCTACCGATCGCTTGCGGGGGTGGCTACCATACCACAGGCGATGAGCGACGCCCGCGGAGGAGCATCCACGTAGCCATGTGGTGTGCCGTCGTCACGTAGGTCCAGCGATGCCTCGGAAACACCGCGCGTATCCAGCGCTGTCGCGGGGACGGAACGGCTCGAACCACAGAGGACTCAGAGCACCCAGAGAACTGCAAGAACTTTGAAAGAATCACAATGGGTTCTCTGAGTGCTCTGCGTCCTCTGTGGTTCAATACGGTAGTTCGTCCGGTGTCGTGCCGATGTGATCGGGCTCAGGATCGCGCTCGAACTGGACTGCGAGGATGTCGGCGCGACCTTCCAGCGCCGCCTTGGCGATGCGGTGGCGACCATCCATCACGTCGCCATTTGCGGCAAGGATGATCGGATACGCGAGGTCGGCGGTCTGGATGAGTCGCATGTGCTCGATCATGCCACGCCACGTCTGCCGCTCGTCTTCTCCGCTCCAGGGTGTGTCCAGCTCCCGCAGTGAATCCAACGCGACACGCTTCCTGGGAAACGCGGCTGACAGCTCGACGAGACGGTCGACGTCCCATGCGAGCACTCCCCGTTTGGATTCGCGAAAATAGTATTGTTTCCGCACTCCCAAGCCTCTGGTACCGTGGGTCGCGGCGCAACGCCATCCGATCGCATTCACATGCAAGATGAAGGCATCATCG
>Ga0066652_100000929_pt1 | contig 14567 bp, 19 predicted proteins | sample GraSoiAngelo_101_FD_71413 | JGI IMG/M metagenome (GOLD analysis project Ga0066652, IMG submission 71413) | Grasslands soil microbial communities from the Angelo Coastal Reserve, California, USA - 14_0903_02_30cm | ecosystem: Environmental > Terrestrial > Soil > Grasslands | place: USA...
TCCGCGCACGACGCTCGTCACCTCGAGCAGCGCCTGCACGCTCGAGCCGCCGAAGGACTCCTTCAGTTGTTTTTGACCCCGAGGACCAGGTCGCCGCATGCTCAACTCCTTGAGTAGAAGGATCGCGCTCTGCGGCCCTGGGCGTCTCCCTCGGGAGAGGGATTTCCCCACGTAGGATGTTCGTATGTGCCGCAATATCCATCCACTCTTCAACTACGAGCCGCCTGCCACCGAGCACGAGGTCCAGGACGCCGCGCTGCAATACGTCCGCAAGGTCAGCGGCTTCACGAAGCCCTCACGCGCAAACGAGGCAGCATTTGCGCAGGCCGTCGACGAGATCGCCGCCGCGACGCAACGACTCATCGACGGCCTCGTCACCTCGGCGCCGGCGAGAGACCGTGAGGTCGAGGCCGCCCGCGCGCGAGAGCGCGCGGCAAAACGCTTCGCCGCGTGAGCCTCGACAAGCGGTTCGCGCGCCAGGCGCACAACGAGGCGCTGTTCCGCGAGGTCAACGAGCGCATCGCGACGCTCGGCGAGAAGGCGCAGGCGTGGTCGCCCGACGGAACGGTCGAGTTCCTCTGCGAATGCGGCGAGGAGGGCGGCTGCGGGCAGCGTGTCCGCGTTCCGATCGACGTCTACGAGCGCGTCCGCGCGCAGGATGACCGGTTCGTCGTGCGGCCGGGACACGAGACGCCCGAGCTCGAGGACGCCGTCGAGTGGACGGACGACTACGTCGTGGTGGACAAGGTCCCGGCGGCCGAGCCGCACGTCGAGGACGACCCACGCGGTGCGCCGTCGTCTTGACTCGACGGCTGCGTGCCTCGTCCCTGAGGAAGAGGAAGGCCCGCTGACGCGGGCCCTCCGCCATCTCTCCTAGTAGCCGCCACCGCCGCCGGAGCCGCCACCGCCCGAGTACACGACGATGAGAACGACCGCGACGACGATCGCTACGAGAACTGCCCCGAGAACGAGCCAACGCGCCCGGCTCCAGCCGGTGCGCCTATGTTGTTCTCGGTAGGTGCTCATGACGAATGCCTCACCGTCAGGCGATCCGTCCAAACCTCGGTACTGGACGATGCGGCGTGCACACAGCACGCGGCCGGCGACCTATCGCTGTCCGTTCTGCGGCGAGCTGCTGCACGCCATGAGCGAGCACGTCGTGATCGCGCCGGAAGGCGACGTCGGCCGGCGACGGCACGCGCACCTCGAGTGCGTCCGGCGCGAGCGCGAGGCCGGGCGCCTTCCGCTGGCGGACGACCTCAGGTCAGGCGGAGGCGGCTTCGGCCTTCGACGTCTCCTAGGACGTGTCCGGCGATCCAGTTGACGGCCCAGACGACGAAGACGACTCCGACGTACGTCCAGAACCCGTCGATCGAGAAGTTCGGCGCGATCCACTCGGCGAGCGCGACCATCGCGATGTTGATCAGCAGATAGAAGAGCCCGAGCGTGACGAGGATCAGGGGCAGCGTCAGGATCGCGAGCAGCGGCTTCACGATCGTGTTCGCAATGCCGAGAACGGCCGATCCGATCAGGTACGCGGCCCAACCGTGGATCGAGACGCTGTCCCACAACGCGTTGGCCAGCCAGAGGGCGAGTAGGTTGATCGCCCACGCGATCACGAGACGAGCGGCGAACGGCACGGAAAGAGTGTAGAACGGAAACGTGTTCGCGCGTGTGCACGTCCTCGAAACAACTCCCGAGCAGTCCGACACCGGCCTCGAGATCGTCCGCGACCAACTGCTCCCGTGGCTCCGGGACGCGTCCGGCTTCCGCGGACTGATTCGGCTTTTCGACCGGGAGAAAGGCAAGACGCTCGTGATCTCGCTGTGGGCGGACGAGGAGGCCCTGAAGGCGAGCACCGACGCGGGCGAGCGCCTGGCCGAGCTGACGGCGCAGACGACCGGCGCGACGCGGCTGGCGATCGAGCAGTACGAAGCCACGTTCTTCGACGTCTGAGATGAGCACCGGGTTCGTTCTCGGCGACGACTTCGCCAGAGTCCTGACGGAGACGACGCAGGCGCTCGTCTGCGTGCTGGACAGCGGCGGCCGCATCTTGCTGTTCAACGACGCCTGCGAGCGGTCGACGGGATACGGCCGCGACGAGGTGCTCGGCCACGACGCACGCGAGTTCGTGATCCCACCGGAAGAGGCCGAGGCGTTCGGCGACGTGCTCGCGTACATCTGGCGCACGGGGCTGGCCAGCCCGCAGGTCGGTCACTGGGCCACGAAGGACGGCGGGCGCCGGCTGATCGCCTGGTCGAATAGGCTGATGCCGGCGGTCGACGGCGACGGCAGGTTCCTCGTCACCACCGGCATCGACCTCACCGAGAGCGCCGAGGAGTCCGAAGGCGCGCTGATCGGCGACGTGGAGGCGAAGCTGGCGGAGGTCGGCCGGCTCGCGCAGGAGCAGCGCGCGCTCCGCCGCGTCGCGACGCTCGTCGCGTCCGAAGCGACGCCCGAGCGCGTGTTCGCAGCGGTCTCCGAGGAGACGTCGCGCGTGCTCGAGGTGAATGCGTCGGCGGTGTTCCGGTACGAGGGTGACGACACCGCGACGGTCGTCGGGCGCCACGATCGCGACACCGTCGGCATCTTCGCTGTCGGCGACCGCATCCTCGCCGACGACAACACGGCGATCGGCCGCGCCCGCGACACGGGGCTCCCGGCGCGCATTCAGGACTACTTCGCGATCGACACGGACGTTGCCAGGACGATGCGCGAGGTCGGCTACCGCTCGACCGTCGCAGCGCCGATCTTCGTGGCCGGCATTCCGTGGGGCGCGATCGCGATCGCCGCGCGCGAGGCTCTTCCCGACGACAGAGAGGCGCGGCTGATGGGCTTCTGCGAGCTCGTGTCGCTCGCCGTCGCGAGCGCGCAGGCGCGCGAGGACCTGCAGTCGTCGCGCGCGCGGCTCGTCAAGACGGGCGACGAGCAGCGTCGCAAGCTCGAGCGGAACCTCCACGACGGCGCGCAGCAGCGGCTCGTCTCGCTGGCGCTGACACTGCGGCTCGCGCGTGCGAAGCTCCAGTCGGATCCCGGTGCGCTGGAGCCGATCCTCGCCGGCGCGGCCCAGGAGCTCGACCTCGCGCTCGAGGAGCTGCGCGAGCTCGCGCGCGGCCTCCATCCCGCCGCCTTGACAGAGCAGGGCCTTGCCCCAGCCGTGCGCGCGCTCGGAGAGCGGCTGGCGGTCGACGTCGAGGTGGACAGCCTCGACGAGCGCCTGCCCGACTACCTCGAGGCGACGGCGTACTACATCTGCTCGGAGGCGCTGACCAACGTCGCGAAGCACGCGCGCGCGACGTGCGCGAACGTGACGTTCCATCGTGAGCCGGGCGTCCTGCGCTTCGAGATCACCGACGACGGCCGCGGCGGGGCCGACGGCCGCGGCTCCGGGATCCTCGGCCTGCGCGACCGCGCGGAGTCCGCGGGCGGGACGCTCTTCGTGATCAGCCCGCCGGGCAAGGGGACGGTCGTGACGGCGACGCTGCCGCTCGACTAGGCCGGCCGGATGCTCTGGCGGAAGTGAAAGACGTTGTGCGGGTCGTACTTGCGCTTGACGTGTCTCAGCCGCGCGAGGTTCGAGCCGTAGTACGCGTGCTGCCAGTTCGTCAGCTCGGGATCGATGTAGTTCTGGTAGGCAAAGGGCGACACGTGGGGGCGTAGCGCGGCGAAGCAGCGGCGGAGCCACGCGAGGTTGGGCGCGGCCGTCGCGCCGGCGTTCCAGTAGGCGAGGTACTGCATCGAGAAGAGCGCGTCGCGATGGACGAACGCGGTGGCCGCCTTCGGCACACGGTTGATCGCGCCGCCCCACGAGTCGAGCAGGACGATCCCCGAGCCCGTTCCCGACGTGCGCCGGTCTTCGATCTGGTGCAGCAGAGCGTCGATGCCGGCGGACGAGAGCGGCGCGGTCGAGATGCTCGATTTCGCGGCGAAGGTCGCGCGACCCGTGCCGCCCCCCGCCCAGTAGTGCACGGCCTCGAGAAAGGTGCGCGTCGTCGTCGTGAGGCGCGACGGCGTACCGGCGTTCACGAGCGGCGCGAGCAGCGACCGCAACGTCTGCTCGGGGCCGAAGAACTGGCCGGCGGAGGTGATGTGCGGCGGAGCGCTCGAGCCGGCGGCGGCGTTGACGTTGAGCACCGAGGAGAGGCCGTCGGGAGCGTGCGGCGCGAAGGCCTGCCAGGCCTGGACGACCTGCTTGGCGTCCGACCACGGCCACTCCATCGAGTAGGTCGACACGTTGCCGACCGGATGCGTGCGGAACACGAACCGCGTGACGATGCCGAAGTTCCCGCCGCCGCCACCGCGCAGAGCCCAGTAGAGATCGGGATGCTCGTGCGCGCTCGCGACGACGGCGCTGCCGTCCGCGAGCACGACGGTCGCCTCGAGCAGGTGATCGCACGTCAACCCGAACTTCCTTCCCGACAGGCCGATGCCGCCCCCCTGGGCAAGCCCTGCGATTCCCACCGTCGGGCACGTGCCCGCGGGAATCATCCGTCCTCGGTTGGCGAGCGCCGTGTCGATGTCGAGCAAGTGCCCGCCGGCCCCGGCGGCCGCCCGCCCGTTCGCTGCGACCGAGACCGCGTGGAGGCGCGAGACGTCGACGATCACGCCGCTCGTCGTGGAGTAGCCGCCGTAGCTGTGGCCCCCCGAGCGCGGAACGATGCGGACGTTGTGCCGGCGCGCCCAGCGCACGGTCTTCTGCACGTCGGAGAGCGATTCGCAAAACGCGATCGCCTGCGGCTTGACCGCATCGAAGCGGGTGTCGTAGAGAACGCGCGCCGCGTTGTAGCCGGGAGCGCCTCGCTGCACGACGTCGCCTCGGAGCGAGCGGTCGAGCTCGCGGTAGATGCCGCTCGGCGGCGCCGCCGCGGCGAGCGCGTCGGCGAACGGCACGGCTCCGAGCGCGAGCGCGGTGCCGCGGGCGAGGAGATCTCGGCGCGTGAGCTGGTCCACGCGCGACGAATCTACCGGCGAACCCCCATCGTGATCGTCGCCATGTAGATGCCGGCGCTCGAGCGCTTCACCTTCAGCATCGAGCGGCTCCCGCCGCTGCGGAAGATCATGTCGTCGGCGTTCCGCGTCGTTCGGCTCGGGCGCGAGGAGTACGGAGCCTGCCGATAGACGGCGTCCGTGAGGGCGTCGGTGAAGTAGAGCTGGCCGGTGTGCACGACGTTGCCGCCGACGTGCACCTTGACGTGAATGTGAACGGTGCGGCCCTGGTACCAGCCCGGGTACACGGTGCGGAACTGCGCGAGCCCCTTGGCGTTCGTGCGCTGGATCCCGCGCATGAACGTGCGACTCGACGCCCCCGAGCCGAAGCCCGAGTAGACGCCCGCGGCGTCCGCGTGCCAGATGTCGACGGCGGCGTTCCGGATGGGCCGGCAGGTCGTCGCGTCGACGAGAAACGTCCGGAGCTGCATCGGCGCGCCCGGATGGCCGTCGGTGATGTTCCGGCGGAGCTTCTCGCCGGCGATGTAGTACGGGCCTTCGGTCTGCTCGGGCGTGAGGATGCAGGACACGGAGGCGGCGTCGGTCTCGCGTGCCTCGAGGCCGGCCAGCCCGAGCGCGGTCACGACGGCGCCGCCGAGCCAGGCCTTGCGGGTGAGCGGTCGTTCAAACACCGGGGAATCCTCCTGTCGTCAGCACCGACTCGTCGGTCATGATCGTCATCGCCTCGTAGCCGGGCAAGCGCGCCGTCCACTCCGGGCCCCGCGCGCCCATCGCGAATGCCGCGGTCGCGTACGCGTCCGCAGTGGCGAGCTCCGGCCCGACGATGGTCACTGAGAGAACGTCTGCCGGCGGCCTGCCGGTGTGCGGGTCGACGACGTGGTCGCCGCGGGCGTATGCCCCAGACGTCGCGACCGCGGCGTCGCCGACGTCGAGCACGGCGGCGATGCCGTGGTGCTGCTGCGGATGCTGGATCCCGACACGCCAGTTGCGCCCGACGATCCGCATGTCGCCGCCGGCGCTGACCGCGAAGCGCTCGAGGCCCGCCGCCCGGAGGAGATCCGCTGCGCAGTCGACCGACCACCCCTTGACGAGGCCGGAAGGATTGAGCCGACCCGACGCGTGGGCGTCGAAGTAGCCGTCCGTTTCCTGGCGCAGCGTCTCGCAGCGGTCGAGCACCAAGCGGACGTGCTCGTGCGCGTCCGCGAAGTCGAGGTCCCCGCGGCCGAGCCGGCGGATCTCGCTGTCCTCGTGATAGGTGCTGAACGTGGCGTCGACCCAGCGGAACCAGTCGAACGCGCGCTCCATGTCCTCCTCGTGCGCTCCTTCGTCACGGACGTCGATCAGGATCGGCATCCCCATGATCTGGGCGACCATCGCGTTCACGCCTTCCTCGCCTTCAGGATCGCGGCCTGCAGCGAGTGGACAAACGCGTCGCTCGTGTCCGTCGCGCCGGAGACGAGGTCGATGTTGGCACTCTGCCTGCTCAGCGTCTCGCTGCGCAGGATCGGGATCGCATTCTCGCTGATGTACTGCGAGCGTCCGCTGGACGCCGGATAGATCGGGACCGAGACCGCCGTGATTCGCCGGGTGATCTTCTTCCCCTTCGTCGTCTTCTTGACCGTGATGACGACCTTCAGCTCGCCGAAGTGGCTGACCTGGTACGTCGTGCCGCTGAACTTGTGAACGACGACCCTCGTCTTCGTTGCTGCGGTCGCGGTATTGACGACAGGGAGCGCGAGCGCACTGACGGTTAGAAGCGTCGTGATCGCCTTTCGCATGCGTTCCTTTCGTTAGAGGGCGAACTTTTCGGTGTGGATGAAGCGGGCGGGGACATTCGCGCGACGGACGTTCCGTGCGAGCGCCTCAGTCATGGCCGGCGGGCCGCAGACGTAGACGTGGCGCTCCGCGACGTCGGGGACGAGCTCGCTCAGGTGGTTGGGGGAGAGCAGGCGGCCGCCCGCCGGTGTCGCGTGGTCGCCGACGACGAGGTGCAAGGTCAACCCGCGCTCACGCGCCAGCCGCTCGAGCTCGCCGCGAAGAACGGCGTCGCTCTGGGCGACGACCCGATAGATGACGACGACGTCGCCATGCATGTCCTCCATGAGCGCGCGGATCGGAGTGATCCCGATCCCGCCCGCGACGAGCAGGACCTTCTCGCGTTTGCGGGCCGCCTCCGTGAAGACGCCGAACGGCCCTTCCGCGATCACCCGGGTGCCCGGTTTGACGCTGCTCAGGGCGCCCGAGAAGTCCCCGAGCGACTTGACCGTGATGCGCAGCGAGCGCCCGTTCGGAGCTGCCGAGAGCGAGAACGGGTGCGCCGACCACCAGCGCTTGCGGTCGAGGAAGCGCCACAGGAAGAACTGGCCGGGGCGCGCGTCGAGTCGGTCGAGCGCGCGGCCTACGATGTGCAGCGAGACGACGCCGGGCCCTTCCTCGACGACTTCGGCGACACGCAGTCCGTGGCCGAAAGACTTCACGACCGGGGCGGCCACGCGAAAACCGACGATCAGCAGCAGCGTGACGACGTAGAGCGCGCGCCAGTAGTCGGCCGCGATCGCGTCGTAGTGCAGTTCGTTGCCAGTCGGAATCTGGTGGAACCATGCAAGCGCGATGCCGGCGTACGCGGCGAGGTGAACGCCGTACCACCACTCGTAGCGCAGTCGTCGTCGCACGATCACGACCGAGCTGACGACCACCGCGACGATCAACGCTGTGCCGACCGTCGCGGTGATCATCCCTGGATAGATGCCGCCGCCGAGCATCGTGGTGATCTCCTGGGGCAGCGAGATCTCGTCGACCAGGGCGTAGCCCCAGACGCTCAGCACGACGTGCGCGACCACGAGGTCGAGAGTCGCGTGCCCGTTCCAGCGATGCCAGACCGTGAGGCGGTCGAAGCCGATTAGACGCTCGAGCCAGGGGATGCGTGCAAGCAGCACGACCTGGACGAGCGCGGCGTAGGCCCCGAGCAGGCCGGTGAGTCGCCCGAGGGAGGTGACGAGCTCACGGGCGCTCAGGTCGTCGCCCGCGTTGCCGCCGTGGACCCAGAGCCACACGATCGCCGCGGCGTTTCCGAGGAGTAGGGCCCAGAAGACGGTCGCGGCGAGAAGGCGGCTCGTCCCGTAGGAGCGGACGGCAGCGGGACGTTGCTCGAGGACGGCCTCGGTCATAGCCGGAAGGGAAACAAGCCTTCGTGAAGCCCGACTGAAAAGGGGCTAAGAGGCGCTTAAGAGTGTGATTCGAGAAAGGAAAGAACCTTCGCCCACGCATCCTGGGACGCGTCGGCGAACTCCTCTTGCTTGCGATCGAAGAAGCTGTGGGGTGCGCCCTCGTACGCGACGAGCTCGTGCTCGACGCCCGCAGCCTGCAGGGCTTGCTCGAACGCGGCGTTGTCCTCGGGTGTGATGTTCTGGTCGGCTCCGGCCTGCAGGGCGAGGATCGGCGCCTTCAGGTCGGCGGCGCGCCCGGTCGCCTCGGCCGGACGGCCGTAGAACCCGACAGCGCCTGCGAGACCGTCCTGCTCGGCAGCGGCAAGCCACGACTGCCGGCCGCCGAAGCAGAACCCGACGGTGAAGATCGTCTGCGCACCGTGCTCGCGCAGGTGTGCGATGCACGCAGCGACGTCGGCCTGCACCGTCGGCGTTGTCGTCTGTTCGACATGCGAGCTGTACTCGAAGTCCTCCCCGCGCTTCGACGCACCCGCCGTCCGGCCGAAGTAGTCGAACGCGACGGCGGCGTAGCCGCGCTCGGCGAAGCGCAGCGCGAGCTCCTCGTAGAAGCGGTAGAGCCCGCGTACGTCGGGAAGGATCACGACGCCGACGTCTGCCGGCTCGTCGGGCGCGGCGAAGAACGCGGCGAACGTGTTGCCGTCCGCGGCCCGCAAGGTCAGGTCCTCGTGCGAGACCGCCGCCCCGCGGATGACCGGGACCGGCGGCGACGAGTCGAGGTCGAAGCACACGGACGGCAGCCTACGATGCGGCGCGTGCTCCTCGCCGCACCACCACCCGCCCCGCCGGCCGGTCATCCGGCCGCAATCGCCTTCTGGGACATGCGACGCGGCCTCTACGCGCACGAGTCACGAGTCTCACTGACGACCGACGGCGGCCGCACCTTTCACGTGGTGCTGCGCACGTCACGACCCGTCGCCGGGATGCAGGCTTTCGGGAAGCGCGGCGCGATTGTCGACTTTGCCGGTGGCGCCGCGCTCAGGACGCTCGACGCCGGGAGCACATGGCGGCCGTTCCGGCACGCTTTCGACGCGGACTTCGCGACACCCCAAATCGGCCTCGGCTTTCGGGTCGGCCGCTTCGAATTCGTGCGCGGCTTCTACGCGACGCGCGACGGCGGCGCGTCGTGGCACGCACGTCGCAGTCCGTGCCGCGGCGATTTGCCTTCTCCGCCGCGGTCGAGCTCGTGACGCGTCGCCTGGGCTGGGCGACGTGCGTCGGCCAGCCGGGCGCCGGCCAGCAGCCGAAGGCTGTCTTCAGCACGGCCGACGGGGGTCGCACATGGCGCCGTCGCGGCGATCTCAGCTGGTCGGGCTACGTGTGGGGGTCGGCATTCGCATGCGACGGTTTCGGCCTCGTATGGGAATCGCGCGGGACGCTCTACGTCACTCGCGACGGCGGCGACCACTGGAACGGAAGGACTGACGTCGCGATGCCGGAGATCGACTTCGGGGGCGGCGGAGCGGCGTTCGCCGGTGGCCGCGGGCTCGTCTTCCTGAGCCGCGGCGACCGGCCCGCCCGCCTCCTGGCGACACGCGACTTCGGCCGCACGTGGCGCGTCGTGCACCACTGGCCCTAAAGACGCCGGAAGGCCGCAGTCCGAAGTAGGGCTAACCGCACTGTCCAGTCGAGGCCGCGGGCCTAGCCTGGCCCTATGAGCGTGGCACCTTTGAATCGGACTGCTTCCTCCCCCCACCGCGGCTCGGTCGAGGTCGCCACGCTCGCCGCCCTCTACGCGATCTACGAGGTCGTGCGCGGCCAGGGCAACGCGACCGCCGCCGCGGCACGCGCGCACACCGACTGGATCGTCCACCTCGAGCAGCGCTTCCACTTCTTCGGCGAGCGCGCCGTCCAGCACGCTGCCGCCGCCGTGCCCGGGGCGCCGACGCTGCTCGGCATCGCGTACATCGCGCTGCACTTCGCCGGCACCACCGCCTTCCTCGTCTGGCTGTACCGGCGCCACCGCGAGCATTTCGCGCTGGTGCGAAACACGCTGATCGCCGCGACCGGCATCGCGCTGACGCTCTACGTCGTCTTTCCGGTGGCGCCGCCGCGCCTGGCCGCGCTCGGCTTCGTCGACACGGTCTCCAGGCACACGAAGGTGAACCTCAGCTCAGACGTCCTCGGGAGCTTCTACAACCCGTTCGCCGCGGTGCCCAGCCTGCACTTCGGCTACGCGCTGCTCGTCGGCGTCACGACCGCCGCGATTGCCCGCCGCCCCGTCGTCCGCGCGCTGGCGCTTGCCTACCCGCTCGTGATGCTGCTGGTGATCGTCGCGACCGGCAACCACTTCTTCTTCGATGCAGCCGCAGGCGGCCTCGCCATCGGCGCCGGCTACCTCATCTCGCGCGCGGTCGGCTCCGCCAGGCGCGAACCGCGGAGACGAGCTGCTCGGGGATCCGCCGTCTTGACGTTCTGAACGCCTCCCAGAGCGCCGCATCGGCGTCGTCGAACACGCCGGGGCCGTGGCCGCAGAGAATCACGTCGGGACGAACGTCGAGCCGAGGCGGCCGCAGACGTAACAGGGGATGCACCCCCAGCCGCTCGTCACCGGCCCGGTAGAACGCCGCCGTCCCGTACGCCTCCGCGCAGACCAGTACCCGCTCGTCGCGCCACCAGAGCGCCACCTCGCGCCAGCGCCGCTTCAGCCGCACCGGCAGGAACTCGAAGGGGCCGAGCGGCTCGCGAGGCACCACGTGGTGCGGGACCCCGAGCCGGGCGGCGATCGAGGCGCAGTCGCGGTTGTGCCGGTCGAGCAGCTGGATCACGCCTGCGACGTCTTCCAGCTCGTCGACGCGCGGCCCGTCTACCGGATCGATCAGCCACGTGCCGGCGTCGGCGGTGAGCGCATGTGAGCAGCGCTCCATGAACTCCTCCTCGACCCACTCCGCTATGCCTTCCACGACTCGACCCAGCGGTCGAAGTACGGGAAGTCCTTCGCGCGCGCCGTCGCGATCAGCTCGTCGACGTCGAACGGGATGCGACGGAACTCGATCGCCAGGCTCTCGTCGTCGACGAGCGCGTACTCGCACCAACGGCCGACCCCGACCGCGCCGACGCAGAACCACAACGTCCTCTCGAAGCGCCGAAGCCACTGCTGGTGCACGTGGCCCGCCGCGACGGCGTCGGCCTCCAACGCGCCGACCTGCTCCGGCGGCGTCTCGGGGAGGACGACGTCCTCGTTCGACGTCGGCGTCGCGTGGCAGCAGAGGACGCGCCCGGCCTGCACGGTCGGTTCGAAGCTGCGTAGGAACTCGAGGCCGTCCTCGCCGACCTGCCCGCGCGACCACTGCGCCGTGTCCATGAGGCGCTCGACATCCTCGGCCTGCTCGGCGCCGAGGTCGAGCGTGAGCAGGAACTCGTCGGAGTTGCCGAACACGCACGGACAGCCGAGGTCGCGCAACAGCTCGATGCACTCGCGGGGCTGAGGTCCTCCCTGCGCGACGTCGCCGAGCGCGACGATCAGGTCCGGGCTGTGCTCCTCCAGGTCGGCCAGGGCAGCGCGGAAGGCGACGGCGTTCCCGTGCATGTCGGAGAGGAGGGCGACGCGCACACGGGCACGCTATAGCCCGCGAGCGCGGTTGCGATGTCGACATCGGACACGTACAGCCGAGCCGGGTACGCATGCGACGCGCGCCAGCCCGCTTCGGTCTCCAGCACGTGACCCCACAGGACGACCTCGCCGAGGATGCGGCACACCGTGCCGGGCTCGTCGCGCCCGCGGGCGTACGAGAGTGCGTCGACCGGGTCTCGCGCCGCGTGAAAGCCGCAGTTGCATTCCGCGCCCGGCACCGGATGTGGGCCGATCGCGTGCGCGAAGGGGTCGTCCTCATGGCGGCACTCGGCCACCAACGGAGAGCGGTGTGGCCAGACAACGTCGTGCAGCACGGAGCCGAGGCGCAACCCCGCCGCGGCCTCCGTCACGACCCACGCGCGCCACCCGGTTACGGGCCGGCTGCTCTCCCGAAGCGTTCGCCCGGTCTCCATCAGCTCGTCCTCGCGACGCGCCTGTCGGCCGGCTGGATGACCTCGTCGACGAGGCCGTACGCGACAGCGTCGTCCGGCGTCATGAACCGGTCGCGGTCGATGTCCTTCATGACCTGCTCGAGCGGCTGTCCCGAATGGCGCGCAATGATCTCCGCCATCCGCCGCGTCATCTCGAGGATCTCCCTGGCGGCGATCTGGATGTCCGCGGGCGAGCCGCGGAAGCCTCCAGAGCCCTGGTGGATCATCACCTTCGCGTTCGGCAGGGCGAAGCGCTTCCCGCGAGCGCCGCCGGAGAGGATCATCGCGGCCGCCGACATGCCCATGCCCGTGCAGATCGTCTGCACATCGGGCCGCACGTACTGCATCGCGTCGTAGATCGCCATCCCGGCGTACGAGGACCCGCCCGGCGAGTTGATGTAGAGAGAGATGTCCTTGTCCGGATCCTCGGCTTCGAGGAAGAGGAGCTGCGCCGTGATCACGTTGGCGATCCCGTCCTCGACCTCCTGTCCGAGGAAGACGATCCGCTCGCGGAGCAGTCGGGAGTAGATGTCGAAGGAGCGTTCGTAGCGGCCGTCCTGCTCGACGACCATCGGTATCAAGGGCATCGAAGCCTCCTGTAAAGTGCAACCTGTCGGTTGCGCCAGAGTATACGCAACCTTTGGGTTGCGGATTGGAGGAGTCGTGGAAGTCACTCGCGAGATCGTGTTTCCCGCCCCGCCTGACGAGGTCTGGGAGGCACTCACGAACCCCGAGCAGCTCGAGGAATGGTTTGCGAACGACGTCGAGCTCGACGCGACGGAGGGCGGCGAGGGCGTCTTCAGGTGGGAGAACGGCGAGGAGCGCCACGCGACCGTCGTGGAGGCGACGCCGAGCGAGCGGCTCGTGCTCGACTGGGAGGACGAGGGCACCGTCGAGCTGACGCTCGAGGAGGTCGAGGAGGGCACGCGCCTGCTCGTCCGCGAGTCGACGCCCGAGTTCTCGACCGCGCTCGCGCTCCGCGCCATGCTCACTTACGTGTGAGCGATCCGACCGGGCGCGTCTTCGACGCGCTGGCCGATCCGAACAGGCGCTTCGTCGTCGAGGCGCTCGCCGAGCGTGAGACCGCCACCGCGACGGAGCTCGCGGCGGAGCTCCCCGTCACGCGCCAGGCCGTCGCGAAGCATCTCGCGGCGCTGAACGAGGCCGGGCTGGTCGAGAGCCGGCGGGAGGGCCGCGAGACGCTCTACGAGCTCACGCCGGGGCCCCTCGCGGCTGCGATGGACTGGATGGCGAGCGTCGGCGCCGAGTGGGATTCGCGGCTCGCGCGCCTGAGGACGCATCTCGATTCATCGCGTAAGCGACGCTCCTGAGGGCGCGAGCGATGCGTCACCGGTGGATCCCCCAGGCGCGCAGGCGGCGCTCGGCGCCCGGGATGAAGCGGTTCAGCTCGTCGAGCAGGTCGCCGGGCTGCGCGATCGAGTAGGCGCGCAGCGCGACGTAGTGGCGTAAGGCGCAGTCGACGGCGGCGGCGTCGCCGAGCGAGCGCAGAGCGCTCACTCCCTCGCCGTAGACGCCGAAGTAGTACCAGCCGCCCCGCGCCTCCCAGTACGACACGGGCGCGCCGACATGACGTTGGACGCTCTTCGGGACGCGCCCGTTCGGGGGCGGCTCGCGCGAGCCGAGGCGCGTCTGGCTCCAGGTGGCGAGCGTCTCGTCCAGCCAGGGATCGCGCGCCTGATCGTTGCCCACGAGCGAGTAGAACCACTGGTGAGCCGTCTCGTGGTCGACGATGAGACGGGCGTATCTGCTCGACCCGATGTACGTCAGCATCGGATACTCGATTCCGGACGGCGGCAGGTCGGGCGGAAGCACGAGCGTGTACGAGCGCCACGGATACGCGCCGAAGCGTGCCGAGAGGGCCCGGAGCGCATGCGTCGCAATCGACACCACGGCGTGGCGGCCTCGGTTGCCGGCAAGCGCAGCGACACGGACGGTCACTCGCCCCACACGCGCCGACTCGACGCGGAACGGCCCCACGGCGACGGCGAGATCGCGGACGGCGTGAGCCCGGAAGTGGCGCGGCCCGGCATTGTCCCCCGTTGCGAGGACGCGCAGGCCGGCCGGCGCGCGGACGCGCAGGTCGAAGTCCGCGGCCGGCGTTGCCGCCGTCTCCGCGTACAGACGCGACGCCGGATCGGTCAGCCAGCCGCGGCGCGGATCCCACGAGAGCAACGGGAAGAACGTTCCGAGCCGCAGGCCGCCGCGGAAGCGCGCGTTCCGGTCGATGTGCGACCTCCCGAGCGTGAGGCGCCACGGGAGCTGGACGGTCACCTGCGAGCCGGGAGCGAGCATCCGGCCCAGCTCGACCTGCAGAGTGGTGGGATTCGGGCGGAGCACGTGCAGCTCGCGGCCGTCTTCTTTCACCGGGCC
>Ga0066652_100000930_pt1 | contig 14543 bp, 15 predicted proteins | sample GraSoiAngelo_101_FD_71413 | JGI IMG/M metagenome (GOLD analysis project Ga0066652, IMG submission 71413) | Grasslands soil microbial communities from the Angelo Coastal Reserve, California, USA - 14_0903_02_30cm | ecosystem: Environmental > Terrestrial > Soil > Grasslands | place: USA...
GACCTGGCGCCAAGAGATATTGTTGCAAGAGCGATCGACAGTGAAATGAAACGGACCGGTACGGAGCACGTGCGGCTGGATTGCCGGCATTTTGAAAAGGAAAAATTCGTTGAGCACTTCCCGAATATTTATGAGAAATGTCTCTCCATTGGTATTGATATAACGAAGACTATGATACCGGTGGCGCCGGCGGCTCATTACAGCTGTGGTGGTATAAAGACCGATGAATGGGGCCGGAGTTCGATCAAGAACCTGTATGCCTGTGGTGAATGTGCGAGCACAGGTTTGCATGGTGCCAACCGTTTAGCCAGCAATTCACTGCTGGAGGCAATGGTGTTCGCGCATCGTTGTTATGCTGATGCTATCAACCAGGTTGAGTCCGTCTCTTTCAACGAGGATATTCCAGACTGGAACGCCCGGGGAACCAGTGAACCCAGGGAAATGATCCTTATTACACAAAGCCTAAAAGAGCTGCAGCAGGTGATGAGCGATTATGTCGGTATCGTCCGCAACGATGTGCGCCTGCACCGCGCCATGCGCCGCATTGATCTTTTATGGGAAGAAACACTCCAGCTATACGAGACCACAGCCCTGTCTTTACCGTTACTGGAACTTCGCAATCTTATTTCAGTAGGTTACCTGGTTGTTAAGGGGGCTGCATTCCGTAAGGAAAGCCGCGGTCTTCATTATAATACCGATTATCCATCCAAGGGCAAACTCGTTCAAAACATCGTATTGTAGTTTCTATCTTTGCACATTATGTATTATGTTGTTTATGGCCTTTTTTGGCTGATCTCATTATTACCGTTGCGGGTATTGTATCTGCTCTCCGATCTTACTTACGTGATCCTTTACTATTTCATTAAATACAGGCGTGATGTGGTTGCCAGTAATCTCGAGATCGTTTTCCCTGAAAAAACGCCCGAGGAGAAGAAAAAGATTGCCAGGAAGTATTATCGTAACCTCACTGACACGTTCATTGAAACGATCAAAATGATCAGCGCTTCCGAAAAAACCCTGAAGAAGCGATTTACGGCCAATTGGGAAGTACTTGTTGACCTCGAAGCAACGGACAGACCTATACAGGTGCACCTGGGACATAATTTCAACTGGGAGTGGGGGAATGCGGTGCTCCCTTATTACATACATTATAAAATTCTCGCGGTATATATGCCCATCGCGAATAAGATATTTGAACGCCTATTCTTACATCTCCGGCAACGGACCGGTACCAAGATGATCCGGGCCACGAAGATGGCGGAAGATTTTCTGCCTTACCGAAACACTAAATATCTGCTTGGCCTGGTAGCCGATCAAAACCCGGGTCACCCCTCGAATTCTATATGGTTTAATTTTTTTGGAAAACCGACGCCTTTTGTGAAAGGTCCCGCCAAAAACGCGATCCTGTATAATACATCGGTTGTGTTTGCCTTCATCCACAAGCCGAAGAGGGGATATTATGAAGGGGTATTTACTGTAGCAGAAAAAAGTCCTGCTCACTTGACTGAAGCAGAACTTACGGGCCGTTTTGTAAAGTACCTTGAAGGTGTTATCCGCCAGTACCCCGACATGTGGCTATGGAGCCATCGAAGGTGGAAATGGGAGTGGAAGGAGGAGTATGGAGCGGTGAATGGACAGTCAACTACTAGCGAGAACACATAGTTTCTATTAAGTGATTCCAAAATTCCGAAAAGCAGTTTAGTAACATTCATCACCTAATCTAATAAGTTGAATTCTTCTTAGGATTAATGGCAATTACTACTTTGATTGAAAATCCTGTAAAGGTCTTGTTGAAGAAAAGATTATTGTCCGACGGATCTAATGCGTTATAGAACTCATTGCCTTTCGGGATGGGTTTGCCTCCATATTGGTTTATGATGTATTCTCTCATTTGCCGAGTGCGGACAACTTCAAAAAATCCGGCTACCTGAATACTTGGACTTACAAAATAACCCAAGCCAATCCCGCCATCAATTTGTTTGTTAAAAGATATATTTTCGGAGCTAATTTCCGCGAGATTTAGTCCAATGTTAAAAGCAAGTCGTTCTGTCCATCTAACTGGCTTTAACAAAGCCTGAGTATTTTCTGTCACAACTACACCACTCTTATCAGTTTGCCAATCACCGGTTCTTACAAAATACCGGGCTCTTTTCCCATCTTTTCCCTGCAGCTGTGTGCTTAGATCATGAAATTTGATTGTAATAATTGAAGATATCACAAATGTGACCGGGTAAAGCTTCTGAACCACCAGGTTATTAGAGCCGGGGTCCAATGAATAGTCATAAGATTTACCATTGAGTAAACTAATTCCAGTACCAAGGCCAATTGTGGTATTAGCCAGATTTTCAATTTGTGCCTGCCCGGGCAAAAAGACAAAGATCAAGGCCGTGACGGTGATTATTTTCTTCATACAATAAGTTTAGGATGTTAATGTAGCAGACGCATTTGCGGGACCAGTCAGTGAAAACACCTTTTTATTGGGGTTAAATGACTGTTGAAAAATGAATTTTCAAATTTGAGCTTCGGGCTGTAGTTTAATTTATTCTTTCACCTAAAATCATTGTTATGAAAAGAGTTTTTTTTGTGCCCTTAACAACTATGGGCATTTTTTCGGTTCTGTTATTTTCTTGTTCGAATGATAAACAAACCGAGAAAGTGAGTCTCGAGAAATATCAGTTGGTCATGCTGAAGGATACCGTTCCCCTTGATATCAGCAAAAAATTAAAGGAGGGGATCTACATATTTGATAAAAAGAACAATATCCTGAAATACGCGGATGAAGTGACAGGTGGTCCGGTAGACCCTGTCGTTGTGGAAAGAGAGCATCAGGCGTACAGAACTGCTCATGGCAATGCAACAAATGCAGTAAACTTTACGCTGTTTGATATTGGCGGTTTTTATAACAATGTTATTGAGGCAGCGAAAGTCGATGGCGTTACCGTGGATTCATTCAGAATAAAATTTCTCGTTTACGACACTGCCCCTCTTATTAATGGCCATTACAGACCAGATTACGTAGGTAGAGAATCAGTCGCTTTGGTTGCCATGTCCGGCGGCAGAGAATATACAACCACTTCAAGCGCGTATGATATCAGGCCCAGGAATCTTGGAACACTTTGCCCCGTTTGCCAATAATTATTGCTAGAATGAGTGGGCTAAAAATTTTCCAAATAGTTGAAATTATATGCTTTTTGACAGCACTTCTATGGGCAAAAAGGCTACGGAATACTGTTTTCATATGGTCTGTGCCCTATATGTTGATTGTCGTGTTTACCGACGTGGTATCTGGATATCTGGATGTTTCAATTAATAACTCCAACCAATGGCTTTTTAATTTATATCTTCCATTTCAACATTTATTTTTTGCAATACTTTTTTACGGCGCATTGAATTTTACAGCATCAAAACGCCTGGTTATTTTCGGCGCAATATTTTTCTTTCTCTTCTATTTTATAAACCTGATTTCTTTACAGGGATTTTACGATTTCAATAACTATTCTTTTGTCGTGACGTCGTTTTTGATGATTCTTTATTCAGGTCAAACTCTTTTACGTATGGTAAAATCGGAAAAGATGGATTCTATTTTCAACCAACCTTTTTTTTGGGTATGCGCCTCTTGTCTAATCTATTTTACAGGGTTTTCAGTGTTTTTTGCGGTATATTTTTATTATAAGACATCCGACAATGCTTTGAATCAGATGCAAGCGCTTTATCATATTATGACAAGGTATATAATTACAATTCACTATCTTTTATTAATAGTTGCACTATGCCTAACGGATGAAAGAAAAATCTATGATTACTATAATAATTGTTAGTACTGTTACATTAATGCTCTTGGTCTTTTTTATTTTTTTATTTATAACTGAAAATCAAAGGAGAAAGACAGTTCATCAAAAGGAAAAAAAAATAATAGAATTCCAATTCCAACAAGAACTCCTCCGCACCCAACTCGAAATCCAGGAACAGACCCTCCGCACCATCTCCCAGGAAATTCATGACAATATTGGGCAGGTGCTGAGCCTCGCCAAGCTAAACCTGAACACGATGGAGATAGATAAAAAAGAAGAGTTGCAGGAAAAGATCGTCGATTCAAAAAAACTGGTGAGCAAAGCCATCCAGGACCTGAGAGATCTGTCAAAGAGCATGAATACGGACAATATTGAAGCCATTGGTTTGGTGAAAGCGATCGAATACGAATTGGAAATGGTCCGTAAGACCGGTTTCAAAACAGAATTAAATGTTGAAGGAAATATCATAAGAGCTGGACCACAAAAAGAACTGATCCTGTTCCGCATAATCCAGGAGGTGCTCAACAATATCATCAAACACGCGGAAGCCGGCTCTATCATATCAACGATCCAATATGCTTCGCATCAAATCCGGATCAGTATAAAAGATAACGGGAAAGGTTTTGATCTTACACCCTTGAATGAGAAAACCCATTCCTCGTTCGGACTGGGGATACGTAATATGAACAATCGCGCCCGGCTGATCAATGCCGATTTCGCCATTAGTAGCAGCACCGGTGAAGGCACGGAAGTAGTGATAACCGTTCCATTAAATAATCATAACTTGTAAATATGAAAAATAATCCTACCATCGCGCTTGCCGACGATCATGTATTGCTGAGAAAAGGTCTGGCCGACCTCGTTAGCAAACAAGGATACACGGTATTGTTCCAGGCCGATAACGGCGAAGAATTGCTGGACAAACTAAAAACCAATCCTGAACCGGATGTCGTACTACTGGACATCAATATGCCTAAAAAAGATGGCTACGAAACCGCCCTCTGGTTAAAACGAAATAAACCGGGAATCAAAGTGCTTGCACTAAGCATGTATGATGACGAGAAGGCGATCATCCGGATGCTAAAGAATGGGGCCAGGGGCTATATCCTCAAAGATGCCGAACCTTCCGATCTGAAATCTGCCATTGAATCTGTGCTGACGCGTGGATTTCATTACTCTGAAATGGTTACCGGCAAACTAATACACTCGATCAACGCAATGTCGGAAGAAGACAGCGAAATTAAAAGTACATTGGGTCTGAGTGAAAAAGAGATCACGTTCCTTAAGCTGGCCGCTACCGAGCTTACTTATAAAGAGATCGCGGAGCAAATGCACCTGAGTCCAAGAACGATCGACGGATACAGGGATGAACTTTTTGAAAAACTGGATCTCAAAAGCAGGGTCGGGCTTGTACTGTTTGCTATAAAAAATGGAATAGTCAATATTCAATGACCATTCCATTAACTGCTTAATTTATCTTAATTCAGAACGCTTTTCTCTTTAATGATCTCCACCTTCTCCTGTTCCTTTATCCTGTTCCAACCGCCAAGTACATTGCGGATATTGTGAAAGCCCTGGCGTTTTAATAAAGAAGAAGCAATAACACTACGGTAGCCACCGGCACAATGCACATAGATGTTTTGATCTTCTCCCAGGTTTGCCATGCTACCGGGATCAGTCATATCGTTTAATGGAAGACTGACGGCATCTTTCAAATGCCCTTCACCGTATTCATTGGACCTGCGCACATCCACCACTACCAGGTTTTTATCAAAAGGAATATCCATCAATAACTCATCGGGTTCCACATCAATGATCAAATCGATCTCCTCACCACTTTTTTTCCAGGCTTCAAAACCACCTTCCAGGTAACCCTGCATTTTATCAAAACCGACCCTGGCAAGCCGGATGATGCTTTCTTTTTCTTTCCCTGTTTCTGTGACGAGCACGAAGGGCTGGTCAAAAGGCAAAAGGCTGCCCGCCCATTCGGCAAACCGGCCTTCCAGTCCAATGCTGATTGAACCGGGGACAAATCCCGCGGTAAATTCGGAAGCACGCCGCGTATCCAAAACGATCACATTGTCATCCTTTGCCAGCTCCCTGAATTCAGCAACCGGGATAGGTTTCATTCCATTCGCCAGGACATTTTCCAGGCTGTCATACCCTTCTTTATTAATCTTGGCATTGATGGGAAAATATTGTGGCGGTGGAGGAATTCCATCCGTAACTGTTTTTATAAATTCTTCCCTGTTGGCTGCTTTCAAAGCATAATTGTATTCTTTCTCTTCCCCGATTGTGCTATAGGTGTTTGGGCCGAGATTTTTCCCGCAGGAACTGCCGGGACCATGAGCAGGATATACTATCACATCGTCATTGAGGGGAAATAATTTTTTATGAAGACTATCATACATCATACCGGCGAGATCGTCTGTCGTAAGCTCATTGCCCTTTTGAGCAAGATCAGGCCTGCCTACATCACCGGCAAATAAAGTATCTCCTGTAAATACGCAATGGTCCTTTCCGTCTTCATCTTTCAGCAGGTAACAGCTCGACTCCAGCGTATGACCGGGAGTATGCATCACTTCGATGGTAAGGTCGCCTATTTTGAATTTTTCGCCATCGGAAGCGATATGAACGGGAAAATTTGTCTCGGTCCCAGGACCATAAATGATAGTGGCATCGGTGGCTTTGCTAAGGTCAATATGGCCGCTTACAAAATCCGCATGAAAATGTGTCTCGAAGATGTACTTGATCTTTGCTTTCCGCTCATTTGCCAGCTCGAGGTACACATCGATATCCCTCAACGGGTCAATGATCGCCGCTTCTCCCCTGCTTTCAATATAATAGGCTGCCTCACTGAGGCAGCCTGTATATAATTGCTTGATATACATAAATAGGAATCTTGCGTCAAAATTACCTAATTATATATAGAATGGAAGATATTTTGAGCCTGTTAATTCAATAAAGACTCAACGAATTTGTTCAATTCTTCAATCCTTTCAGGATTAACGGTATAGTAAATGAATTTACCATCACGTTCCGTTTTAACAAAACCTGCCTTCCGAAGAATAGCAAGATGTTGGGAAGCCACAGATTGCTCAAGCCGCAATTTGACATAGATTTCAGTGACAGTGATTCTTCCCTGCTCATCAATCAACTTAAGGATCTGTTGTCTAAGTTTATGATTGATCGCTCTAAGGATGAGAGACGCTTTCTTGACATTCAACAGATCCACTGTCAACGTCTCTCCGTTTTCCGGGGTAGTTGTGTTTAATGTAAGCATATAGTTATTCATAGTATTGACTGATTAAAAAATTCTGAATTGCAAAAATAGTTCCATATGATAAATTGGGGAAATCAAAATTGTTAAGAAACTTTTTTACATAGAAAACTAATGCCTTGGCGAATAGAATTCTTTTACATAAAGTGGTTCGATGTATGCTAAATTGGCAAATCTTTTATCTTTCCAATATTTTATGGCTAGTTGCGCGAGATCTGAAGCTGTTGCAGGGCTATCACGGAAGATTGCATTTTCATGACAAAGAACCGATTGCAATTTTTTATGCCCGTTTCCACAAAACAAAATACGATTCGTTAAAAGCAGGTTAGAAAAGCTGTTTTTGGTCACTATTAGCGCCATTGGTTCAACAATTTCTAGCAATGATTTGTTATAGACCGCAGCAAAAACCTCCATTCTCCTGGCATCGATCAGCGGACAAATAAGATCCGTTTCATTTTCTTTGGCAGCAGAAGCGATTACTTCTAAAGTCCCCACTGTGATGAGCGGAATACCCAGGGCATAACACAAACCCTTTGCAGCAGATAAGCCGATCCTGAGGCCTGTATATGACCCCGGGCCAATGCTTACGGCGATGGCATTGAGCTGACCAGTATCGATCGATCGTTTCTTTAGTAGTTCGCGGATAGCCGTATGAAGCCAGGCCGCGTGATCCTTTTGCCTATCATTGGCAAGATAGCCCAGCTGTTCTCCATTACTCGATAAACATACCGATGCTGTGTCCAGTGCTGTGTCTATGTTTAACAAGACTGCCATCAGTCACCCGCCTCCTGTTTTAGTAATGCCGCTGGTTGATATCTTTTTTCTTCCCTGCTCAAATGTTTCAACAGGTTGTAAATATTCTTTACTCCGATTTCCCGGCTCCATTCAAAAGGACCATAAGGATAATTAGTGCCCGTTCTCATCGCAGTATCTATTTCCTCTTTTGTACTTACTTGTTCCTCCAATGCAAAATAAGCTTCGTTGATAATTGATGTTACAACCCGTAATGACAAAAACCCGGCGATATCGGATGTCCATTCAATTTTTTTATTAAACAGGGAAAACAGCGCTGTGGTTTTTTCCTTCAGATCATCGGGGGCTGTAGCTTCTATTACGCTTCTTTTCAAAAAGGTGTTCCAACCGTTGATTCGAACATACGGAAACATCACTTCCCCGGATGGAGCCGGCACCGCATTTATAACCAACAGCGATGGATTGAGTTGTTGCCACTTGCGCAGCCGGCCAGGAGCATTATCGAAAAGAAGATCAATGCATGTGTCACCGATCATGATATCATCGGGTACGTCAGGGCCTGTTCGCCAGGCGAAATTGGAAGGTACAACCCGCTGCTGTGCCATCAATTCGTCCTTTTGCCTGGCATTGGCGAGCACAATGATGTTCATGGTACAATTTTTTGCAAAGAAAGTGCATAAAGCTATATTCGCTGTTCTGTTTTTAAAATGTAAGCTATGGACAGGAAAGTAATTATCACACCAGATGCCCCTTCGCCGATTGGTCCTTATAACCAGGCGGTGCTGGCAGGCGATACTTTATACATTTCAGGGCAAATATGTATCGATCCAAAAACAGGAGATCTCAAGAAAAAAGATATACAGGAGGAGACTCACCAGGTCATGCGCAACCTGAAAGCCATCCTGGTCGCATCCTACATGGGTTTTAATCATGTGGTAAAGACCACGATCTTTATTACCGATATGAATAAATTCTCCGAGATCAACGAGGTGTATGGGAAATATTTTGACGGCGATTTCCCGGCAAGGGAAACAGTGCAGGTAGCGGCATTACCCCGGTTCGTGAACGTTGAAATAAGTATGATCGCGATAAAATAACGCTGCCAACTAAATATCTTCTTCTAAAAAAAAGGACCCGCTCGGGTCCTTTGTAGTTTAAAAAGCTTTTTTCCACTTGTTGTTGTCTCTATTCCAGTCAGGCAATTTCTTATCGGGGTCCAGTATCACTTCTTTGATCTCGCTGGTTGTAGCAACGCCGAAAGTATAGTCGGAGCTGCGCTGCCAGATCTCAACCGGCAGATTTATTTTGTGTTCTTTTCCATTTGCCTCTTTTATCAAAATGGTCACAGGCATCGGCATTTTCTCCATATTGGCCAGAGTAATTTCCGCCCCCTTTTCAGGAACATTATCTACATACTTTACTCCAGTTACAGTTTGATCAATCTTCCATGTGTTCAATACCCATCCTCTCCAGAACCAGCTCAAATCTTCACCTCCAACATTTTCCATAGTATGAAAAAAGTCCCACGGCGTTGGATGTTTAAACGCCCAGCGATTGATATACTCGCGGAAAGCTGCATCAAAACGATCCGGTCCCAATATCACATCGCGAAGCGTATTCAGCATCACAGAAGGTTTCATGTATGCTGCTATGCCGAGGTTATCCTGCTGTATGGCATCAGGTATATTATAAAGCCCGTCCATCTTATCACCAAAGACATATTTCACCATAAAGGTTGAAGTAGGATCATCAAAGAAACTTTGAGCATTGAACTCTCCTTTGTTGAATGCCTTGGTAGAAAGACCATTGATAAATGTATTGAATCCCTCATCCATCCACGCGTATTTTCTTTCGTTGCTCCCAACGATCATTGGGAACCAGGTATGCCCGAATTCATGATCAGTGACTCCCCATAAACCTTCGCCAACAGAGGTATAGCTACAGAAGACAATACCGGGATATTCCATGCCCGATACATTGGTAGCAACATTGGTCGCGGCGGGATAGGGAAACTCAAACCATTTACTGGAATAATGTTCAATCGCTCCTTTTACCATTTCTGTCGAACGGCGGTAGTCATTCCCTTTCTTATCTTTAGTGCTTTCAACAGGATAGGCGCTGATAGCCAGGCAGGGTTTGCCACTCGGCAAATTGATGCGAGCCGCATCCAGTATAAATGCCTTTGAAGCCGACCAGGCTACGTCTCTTGTATTCTGGATCTTAAATTTCCAGGTAATTGGAGACTTCCCGGACGATGTTTTTTCCATAACATCTTTTTCACTGCGGATCGTCACAGTTTTCTCACTGGTCTTTGCCTGGTTGTATTTATTATTTTGGTCTGCAGTAAAACATTGTTCGGGGTTTTGCAATTCGCCAGAACCTACGACCACAATATTAGCAGGGGTAGTTACGGCATATTCAATGTCACCATACTCAAGATAAAACTCTCCGGCGCCCAGGTACGGTAATACATTCCAGCCCTGGATATCGTCATACACGCACATACGCGGAAACCACTGGCCTACCGCATAGATCCAACCATTTTTCGTACTTAGCCTTCCCATACGGTCGGTACCCCGTTCCGGTACTTCAAAACCGAATTGGATGGTCAATGTAATTTTTCCACCGGAAGGTCTTAGTGCATTCTGCAACCATACCTGCATACGGGTATCCGAGACAGTGTATGTAGCCGAATACTTCGTTCCATTATCGTCAACAGTTACAGATTTTATGACATCTCCATTGGTAAATTTTGCATTGGCCCAGCGTCCACCCGATTCCGTAGTGGTGGCAGATGCGCGGGAATCTTTTTTGTAAATATTCTGGTCGAGCTGCAGCCAAAGGAATTTGAGATCATCAGGACTATTATTAGTATAAGTTAGTTGTGCTTCACCATTCACCGAGTGCGACAGGGTGTCCAGTGTGCAGCTTATCTTATAGTCTGCCCGGTTTTGCCAGTATTTAGGGCCCGGTTTACCGCTGGCGCTGCGAAAATCATTGCCAGGGTAAGGGTAAAATTGTGGGTTGAATGCTTCTTTAGGATCATAGGTGGATGTTGTTTGTGCAATCGTTACAACAGCCATTAAAAAACCAAACAAGCTTAAAACAAATCTTTTCATGTCGTATTTATTTATAAAAGAGGTGTAAAGTAACGGAATTCGCAGAAAGCCATATTACCGCTGAATCCGCATTTGAAAATATTTATGATAAAAGGCAACGAATTCCCTGGTTCAATCGAACAATGATTCAGCGACCGCAACACTATCTGGCTTACCCACGTCTATGAGCCTGTCGCCGCTATGATCATAGCCAAGGATCAGGTGGTCCCTGGCCAGGCCCAGGTATACATCTACCAGGGAAAACTTACCGGCGAAAGGAATAAGCTTGAAAATGTCATATTCGAAGACCACCACGCAGCTATAGGCCTTCTGCGTCAGGACATCGCAGGCCAGCTCAATTCTTTCTTCACCTGTCTTCGTATTTCTCCAGCCGCAAAGCCGGTTGTTTTGGTCAAACAAAAAATACCGGGATGTTTTTCTCCCCGTAACTCCAAAAGAGACCAGCGGTTTATTTTCATCATGAAAGGCCAGTAGTTTGTTCAAATCGAGATCAGTAAGAATGTCTACGTTGCAGGTAATGAACCTTTCACCGGGAGTAAAAAGCTCCCGGGCTTTTAACAGGCCGCCGCCGGTATCAAGTAACTCATTTGTTTCATCACTAATAATGACATTGCTTCCCCAGCCTTTATTCTTTTTTACTGCATCAGTGACCTGGTTTGCGAAATGATGAACATTAACGATCACATCTTTTATCCCATATTGACGGAGATACTCGATGTTCCGTTGCAACAATGATTTATCCCTGACAGGAGCCAATGCTTTTGGATGCCGCTCTGTCCATGGTTTGAACCTTGTTCCCAATCCTGCCGAAAATATCATTGCTTTCATAACACCTGGAATTTAAAAAGCTTCCCCATTAATCTAAGCCCCACCTATGTTTGCCACCAGACGATCTTGTATGGCAGGTAAAATAAAGCCTGCCTGCGACATACGCGGTGTCAAGCTGCGTTCCAATATTTTTTTCATAGTAATTGCGAGTCGTGAATGTCAAATGGCCGCTTAGTTGCTGACCTGTTTTAAAAGTCGGCTTTTTGTTAATGACCAGGTTTTGGAACCTGCTATTGACATATATGATACCATAAAATGCAGTATCGGAAAGATCGGTCTTGTATGGTTTTACATCGTCGGTATAAGTTAAATAGCCAGATTCGAAATCCTTGCCGTTTAACTTGATCCAGAGGCCGTCTCCTCCAAAGAAGCCAACTACCATACTCATGTATAATGTATCGTTTTCGATAGCACAAAAGCAAGGAAATGCCAACACAGAATCTCCCCGGCCCGGATTTCCGTTTGTATAACGCGTCATAAATATACGGGCCCTGTTATTTTTAAAATCATTTATTTGCTGTAGTACTGCCTTCTCTTTATATATTGGATTTGAAGCGGCAAGACTGTCTGTGTATTTATCCTCGGCGTTGAACATGCTGTCGAGCTCTTCTTCATTTTTGCTCAATTCTGAGAATTTATCAGTCGAAGGTATCGATCCAACAACATATTCTTTATTATATGTGTGGCCATCATCTTTTAGCCGTTCGTGGCAAGACGAAATAGCAAAGGCAATAAACAAAGGGATAAATAAATTACGTCTCATTGTATGGTTCGGCCATCGACTTCCCTGGCAACGGGTTTGTCCAATTCTTCTCATCCTGTATGCAGTGCTTCAATTCTATTTTTACTTTAAACTTATTTCTTAAATGCCTGGCCAGCGCATCGGCTGCATACACACTGCGATGCTGTCCCCCTGTGCAGCCAAAACTCACCATCAAACTTTCAAAATCGCGTTTGATATAGTCCTCAACAGTTGTATCAACGAGATCAAATACGCTATTGAGATAATTGAGCATATGTGTTTGCTGTTCGAGATAATCTTTTACCGCTTTATCACGGCCATGCTGGGTCTTAAATTCTTCAATACGGCCGGGATTTAAAATTCCGCGGCAATCAAAAACAAATCCGCCGCCATTGCCCGATTCATCCTGCGGTATTCCTTTGCGATAAGAGAAGCTGCAGATCTTTACAACCAGAGGCGTTTTCTCAGTCGCCTGTGTGGGCGTGAATTGTTGTATGACTTCATCTGTCACACACAGATCCAATACCTTCCTGAATTCTGGAAGCGATATTCCAATGCTCTGGTTCGTGATGAACTCTTTTAGGTTCCGCAATCCTAACGGTATGGCCGTAAGGAATTGTGCCTTGCGCTCAAACAAACCTCGGAAGCCATAAGCGCCCAACACTTGCAATAAGCGGATCAAAACATACCCGTTATACTGGCTGCGGAAAACAACCTGGTCAAGCGGTGCATCAATCAGCATTTCAAAGACGCTCATGTAGTCGGTCAGTAGGTTTTCCTTCCAGTCATCAGGCAGGTTGGCCCTTGCCTGCCAGAGCATACTGGCCACATCATACTGTGGTGCTCCTTTCATTCCACCCTGGTAATCGATAAAATGAACGTTATGGTTAGTCTCAAGACTAACCATATCATTATTTGTTCCAGTAATAAAAATGTTCCTGCTTTGAAAATCACGGAACATAAAATATTTGTATTCCGTATGCGTCAGATAGTTGCTCAGCGCTTCAAAATCCCTGATCAGTTTTTGCTTATCATAGGGCTTACGCAATGCATCAAGAAAATAATATTTGAAATAGAGCAGGTCGGCCATGATCGCTTCCTTGCCGAATTCTTTATTGGTCAGGCATTTTTTGTAGTCGAGTCCTTTGTCTCCATTTATCTGCAAAGAGGCCAGCGCTGCCAGGCTTTTTTTGAAAAGATCATAGACGGGTTGGGTGAATCCGTCTTTCTCCAGACAATTAAGTAATGATATATCACCAAAATCCTGCTGCAGGTAATACATCCTGTCATTGCTTACGGCATAGATCTCGGGAACGGCCAGGTTCTTTTTGTAAAAATGCTGGGAAAAATAAATGAAGGATTCGTTTTCTTTTACATTGGCGCCATAGGTCCCGATTACTGAACCGTCTTTTTCATAGAGGCGGAAATACCGGCGTTCGCTGCCGGATATCGGCAATACATCTACTGATTCGGGCTCATGGCCTTTCCACTGGACATATAGATTTTTAATGGCATCAATAAGGATTTGCATGAAGCAAATGTATCAAAATAGTTTCAGCCATTCTGCCAGTACAGTCATTTCCCTTTCTTCGATCACGTTAATTTTTAGCAAAGCTTCGTAGGCATTGTGCAGGCTGTCTTTTACCGTATTACCGCTGATACTTTTACTTACTGCCTCCAGTGATTTTTCAGTGTGGAGATACATCGGCACCTCGCTTTCAAAATCTTTAAAGTAATCGTGCTCATTCCTTTTTTGAATAACAGTAGCGCTGGTAAATCCAAGGCGGTAGCCATGTTGCCAAAGTATAGGTTGCGCAATGATTCCCCTCAGGATATCCGTAAAGCGGAAGGTGACAAATGAAGGCAGGAATAACAGGGGAAATAATTCTTTTTGTATAGCGGTGTTTTGGGAATTGAAAGGACAGGCGGTCCCTTTTGCCAGTACTACCGGTTCCTTTTTTTGAAATGTGCAGGGTTTATTGGAAGTAAGACGGTAAATAGCATCTACATCCGGGTCATCGTCCGCCAGT
>Ga0066652_100000932_pt1 | contig 14534 bp, 10 predicted proteins | sample GraSoiAngelo_101_FD_71413 | JGI IMG/M metagenome (GOLD analysis project Ga0066652, IMG submission 71413) | Grasslands soil microbial communities from the Angelo Coastal Reserve, California, USA - 14_0903_02_30cm | ecosystem: Environmental > Terrestrial > Soil > Grasslands | place: USA...
TGGTGCCGTAAACCATGATTCGCGCGCCACTGCTGTCCTGATAAATGCTGGCGGGCTTCGTCGATTTGCCTTGCGTCTGTTCGTTGTAAATACGGTTCACCGTGGGCAGGATTTCGCTCGCGGACGCGTTCTTGATCTCAATCGTCTGCAACTCGCGCACGCCTTGCTCCGGTTTGGCATCAAGCATTGTGATCACGCTTTCGATTTGCGACAGCAGGCTTTCCGGGGCCAACACCAGCAAGCGCTTCCCTGTGGGATCGGGCGTTATCGTCACGAGTGAGGGCACAGAGCGGGCGGTGCTCTGGGCGGAAAAGACTTTTAACGCCAGCGCCGCCAATGCGTCAGGATCATCTGTGTTTACATCGACGACCTTTAAGGTGCGGCCTTTTTCGCCTTCGTGATCGAGGCGCTCGATGATTTTCTCCGCATCCTGCAAATCAATCCGCGAGCCCGAAACGATGATGCTGTTGGATTCGCGGTCGGCGGAAACGGTCACGCGGCGAATCGGCATGTTGCGCGAATCGAATCGGAGCATGGCGTTCGATACGATGGGCGCAAGCGTTCCCGCGTCCGCCAGCATCACCTTGAATACGCGCGCACCGCCCGCAGTCTCCGGCACCTGGTCGAGGCGCTCAACAACCTGCGCCACGGTATTTAACTCATCTTTTGGGCCCGTGACAATCAGCCGGTTGGCGGCCGCATCCGCAACGATCTTGGTTTGCGGCGTGTATTCAGGCCCACGCTGGTCTTTCACCATGTCGGCGAACAACGTGTTCACCATTGGCGTGATCGTTGCCGCATCGCCCTGCTTCAGTTCGATTATTCGCAATTCGCGTGGTTGAACGTCAGAACGGCTGTCCAACTGATTAATGATTGCAGCCGCGGATTCTACGGAAGGATTGTCGCCCGTGAGCACCAGGCTATTGCTCCGCGGATCGACGAGCACTTTCACATGTTGCGATTGAGCATTGAGGCTTTTCTCCACGAGTGAGGCGAGGTCGGCCGCGACCGCGCTTTTCAATCGAATTATCCGTGTCTCGTCCTTCAGGCTCTTCTGCCCGAGGGGATCCAATTGACGGATAATGGCCTCGACCCGCGTGATCTCGCGGTCCGAGCCGCTCACCATAATCCGGTTCTGCCTGGGTTCAGCGATCAACGTTGCCGGACCACCGGCGGGCTCAGCCGTGCCTTTCAACTGTTCGTTGTAAAGCTGCTGGACCAGTGGGGTGAAATCCGCTGCGCTGCGCCCGGACAACTCGACGCCTCTGAATTGGCGGCTTGTGACTGTGGCGGAAGCCGTGTCCAGGCGCTGCAATAAATTGGTGATGCGCTCGACATCTTTCGCGGTCGCCACGACAATAATTTGTTTGCCCGAGGCATCGGGAATCAATTTCGCCGCGAGTTGCGGATTGGACTGGTCATCGCCCAGTTGTCTCATGAGATCCGTCGTCAGCGCGATTAACTCCGTCGCCGACTTCGATTGCACGGGCATCACCGTTATTTCGCGCTTGGTTTTTTCGGGCGCGATGTCGAATACGTTCACCACTTGTTCGATTTCGCGAAACTGTTCGTCGGTTGCCGTTACCAGCAGGCGATTGCTGGCATTATCGGGGACCAGCATCGGCTTGGGGCTGTCCGCGAAGCGCTTATCGTTCATCCGCTCGGTGATGAGATTATTGATGCTCGTGAACACCGTATCGAGGCGCGCGTGTTTCGGTGTTATGATCTGTACTTTGCGATCCTGGAAGGTGATCTTCTCCTTCTTGAGTTGCGTGATAATGTTCTCGATCCGCCGCAAGTGGTCTTCGCTCGCGGTGACGATCAGGCGGCCGGTGTCGGCGTCGGCCAGAATCTTCGCATGCGCTACCTGGCCCCCCAGTGAATCGGTGACCTGGCTCCGGTATATCTGCTCAATTAACGGCAGGAGGCGCCTGGCATCTGCCGAGCCACCGACGTCGATGAACTTGGTTTGCTGCGGCGTGGGCGTGGACGAGCCGGTCTCCAGTTGCGTGATGATATCGATCGCGGTTTGAACATCGCCTGGCGACCCGGTCACAACCACGCTCTGGCTCGTGGGCTCCACGGTCACATTCGCAACCGGAACTGTTTGACCGGACGGGAGGCGCCTGGTCAGCGCTTCACTGAGAATCTTCGCGACGCTCGCCGCATCCGATCCACGCGTTCGGAACACCTTCGTCACCTGAACAGTTTGCGATTTTGTCTGTGCAAACGCTGTGCCCGAGCCGTGAATCGGTTTATCGAGGCGATTCACGAGTTGCTCGATTTGATCCAACTGGCCGGCGATCGGCGCCGCCACAATCAGCCGGTTCAGGTCCTTGTCGGCGATTACGCGCGCTTTGGTCGCCGCCGCCGCCGCAGTCTCGCCTGGCGCGGCAATCCCGGGAATCGCCTGCCGGATCATCTGTGCCAGTTCCTCGGCTTTAGTGATTTGCGGATAATAAATGCGAACGTCGCCTCCGCCGCCTTCCTTGTCTTCGAACTTCGAGATCAGGTCTTCCGCGAGCGCGATGCGTTCCCGCGGGCCAAACAGAACCAACGTCCGCGAAGCGTCGTCGAAGACTGCCGTGATATAATCATTCGGATCCGGTGGAAGGACTTCGAGATTTTTGTTGTTTGGGTTGTATTGGGTGCGCTTTGGCGCGGTGGCCAAACCGAACGTGCGATTGATCAGATCCGCGACGACCGCCCCTGACGAGTGCAGCAGTGTAAACGCCTTCATTTGCCGATCGGCCACGGCTTCAGTATCGATCGCATTCAGCAGCGCGCGAACGCGTTGAATGTTCGCCAGGCGGTCGGTGATGATCAGTCCGCGCCCGCGCGACAACGGCGCCACCGAGCCCGCATTTGAGACCATCGACTGCACCGCATCCGCCACTTCCTTCGAATCCAGGTTCTTCATGTCGAGGACAACCGTGACGATTTCGCCCGGCCGCACATCACCGGCTTGTTCCAGACCACGAAGAATCTTCAGCCCGAGTTGCGGCAACTGCTTAAAGGCCACGAGCCGCAGATAATTGCCATCCTCGACGAGGGTCACGCCCTTCATCGAAAGCATCACGTTCAGCGTGTCCAACGCTTCCTGATACGTATAGGGACGCGAATCGTTGTACGTGAGCGTGCCTTGAACGTTTGTGTCCGACACCAGCGGCTTGCCCGCCATTTGCGCGAAGCGCTCGACCACGTCGCCGTACGGGATGCCGTCGAAATGGAACCGGATATTCTTATCCGTGGCCGGTTTGGCCGGCGCGGGTGCCGGAGCGTTGGTTTTTGTTTGCGCGAACGCGCTGACGGCGGCCATCAACGCACAGGCGAAAACACTCACGATGAGCTTGATTGTTCTCATGACCGTGTTGTGTTTTGACGTTACTGATTAAAAATTATTTGCTGAGCTTTGCTAATTGTTCGGGCCAATCATTTGGCGAGAGCTTGTATTTGTCCGCCAAAGTTTTTCCGTGCTCGATTGCGTAGAAGTCGGAGCCGATCTTCACGATCACGCGGCTGTAGGATTCCAGGCCGATCGTGCCCGGCATCGGCATGCGCCGGTAATCGACCATCACGATGCTGCCGCCCGCGAGCGTATCACCCGGTTTGTAGCGCATCGTGCGCTGGTTGGTCATGTCGCGCACGTGAATCTCCGGTTGTCCCATCCACTCACTGAGTGACACGATGCGAAAACTCTCAGGGCCCGGCGCCAGACCCGGCGTTGGCGAACTCCCGGGCTGGCCGGGGGTGCCGGATTTTGGTGAGGCCTGTCGTTTGACGTAAGGCCGCAGAATGTCGCGCGTGATGATCGTATTATAAATGATGCGCTCGGGGCTCTCGAGCGTGTATTTAGGCTTAATCTCAATCGGGTCGACAATCGGCGCCGGCTCCATCACGAGCGTCAGATACCGGAAGCGCACGCGCACATAACCGGCAGTCTCTCCGGGCGAAACCACCAGGCCATCCAGCCGATGCAGATGCGGCGATTCCTGCAACAGAAACACCAGATCGATCACGCGCTGGAGCTTGCCCTCGCCTTGCACGCTCCAGCCGATTTCGTTCGCGCCCGCCAACTTGCGGGGCCCGACCGGCAAGCGGGTGAATTCGGATTCAGGAAGCCCGCTTTGCAGGATCATTTTGGTAAGCATCTCGCCCGACTTCGCGCTCGCCTGGTCCAATTCGTCCGAAAAGGTCCGCTGTTCGTGTTTTTTTACCGCGTCCTCGGCTGCAAAGAAAGCGCGCCGCTCCGCGCGGACTTTGTCCAGCCTGGCACGATCGTTAGCGATCTTGCGATCCAACTCCTTCAAGGGCTTCATCCAAATCGCGCGCAGACCGAATCCACCCGCGAAAACGAGCACGATTCCGCCCACCAACGCCGCCATGATTTTTTCGCGCTTGCTCACTGCCCACCCCCTGGGGGCGATGGGGGATCAAGCGACGCATCATCGGCCGGTCGCGCGGGCGCGTTGACTTTTGCCAGGTCGATTTTCATCGCGTCCGTCAAGGTCAGTTCGACATTCGACCGGAACTCGTACCCGTGCTTGTCGGCGACGGGCGTGATGGCCAGCGGCTTAACGTTGTAACCCGCTGCGCGCAATTGCTTGTCGAGCTTGGCAAGAGTTTCGCCGTTTCGCGCTTGCACCGCGAAACGAATCGTCCCTTGTCCGCCAACGGACAACGACGTGATGTATATCTCTTCACTCGGCGGCAGGATGGAACTTAAATAGGCATAGTGATCGAGCCAATTATGTCCTTGAGCGACCCATTCTTTGATGGAGCTGGCTTGCTGGCGCATGCGCCGATACAGCGCCCGGTTTTTCTCTTCCTTGTTCAATTCGGCGATAATTTGTCTTTGCACCTTCAGCCGCTGATCGGTGTAGTGCTTTCGCAATCCAAAAAAGAAGATGATCGCCGCGGCTGCCGCGGCTGTGCCTGCCAGCATGCGAATGCGCCTCATGTTGCGCTGCACCGGCGGCCGCTTCGGATAAAGAAAATCAAAGGGCAGCCCTTCCGGGTCACCCGCGCTCAGCGCCAGACCAATCGCCGAGATCGAACCGGTGGCGTGCTCGCGCGCGTCCGGTGGTAATTCCAGCGCCGTGGCCGGATCCAGAAGCATCGTGGGAAGATTCAGGCGATTGTGCAACGCCTCCGCCACTGCTGCTTCGTGCCCGGTCGCGCCTGTAACAACCACCCGTGAGACATTAACGTGCGGCTCCATCCCACCGTAACTGTGCAAGCTGCGAACCACTTCGATCGTCGCTGCGTCCAAATAGGTCGCGGGCACTTCCGTTTCGCCTTCTTTCGGTTCAGCAGGTGGTTCCGCGTGAAACTTGATGGGCACACCGCGGCTAAACAGAAGTGAATTGCGCTCGATGATGTCTATCGTCGCTTCATCAGGGCGCAAGGACACCAGGGCCGCGCCTTCGGTGCCTTCGGTGACGCGGCAAGCGGCCAGACAGCGCGCGTTCGCATACGAAAGCCAGCCGAGCCCAGCGAGCTTCAATTTCGCTTCCGAGGCCGCACGCTGATAAAACTCCACCACCTCACGCTTCACGGCCGCGACGAGCACTTCAACTTTGTCGGGCTCTTCCCCGGAGCCCGGCACGCGCCGCCGCAGCGTAAAATCGATCACCGCTTCCTCGAACCTGAACGGAAGGTCCTTCGCGATTTGGAAATGCACCATTGACGCCAGTTCGCGCTCTTCCTCAACTGCCGGCAACAACAGCGTCCGCAACACCACCATCGGCCGGGGGATGCCCATGATCACCGGCCCTGTCTTGATGCCCGCGCGACCCAGCGTTGCGGCGATCGCGCGCCCAACCACCACGGGATCGTTGCGGTCCGCATCGGCGGGAATTTCGAGGGGTTCGGCGATGATCCTTGAGACGACGACGGCGCCTTCCCCGCGCGGCGCAGTTTGGACTGCCCGCAAAGTGGAACCATCCAGATCGATGGCGATGCAGGCCCCCGCTTTGCGGATCCGGAACTTCTTGCGAATCTTGTCCAGATCGATCAGACGCAAAGCTGTTTTCATCCGCGGTTTATCCGCCATGCGCCACCTCCTTCGTTGCCGAACGGCGGTAGGTAGTCAAGGTTTGCTTTGCCTCCGGCTCGATTACAAACGGCAGTCCCAGGCGGGTGATGTCTCGCAAATAAGTAATAGCCGGCTCGGCGCCTGCCACATCGATCATCACTTCAAGCATGCGATAACGGCCGGACGGCACTCCATATCCAATCACCTGAAACGTGAACTGCCGGCTGCGCGTCGTCAGCAGCGGCGCCAGATCTTTGAACTTCTGCGCGTCGACAATGCCTTCTTCATACAACCAAGCCGGCGTTTTGCGCTGCTCTTTGCGGAGTCCTTTGCGACTCGCGACTATATTTTGAGCCAGTGACTCATCAACGCCCGGCAATGTTTGAAGCACGGCTGCTGACGCGGTGTTGATATTGATGAGCCCGTGCAAATGATAGTCGAGCGAACAACTGAATTTATCCAGCAGCAGCGGCAGTTCCGCTTTGCCAACACCGGACCCGATCTCCTTGCCATTCGGCAGTTTCGTCTTCGCTTCCAGCAACTCGGCGGGATGTTTGAATTTGATTTTGTTCGTGTGAGCCGTGTGGATGTATTCGACAACGGAGCCAGGCAATTCGACTTGCCAGAACGTTTCCGCCGAGTCGTTCAGGTCCAACCGGATTTGGCCGTCATTGTCTTCGTCCAGGTCGTAAGAGCACACCGTGGCGTAATTGCGCAGCCCCGGATCGAGTTTGCTGTCGCCATTATCAGGTGGAGGAAAATCATCGCCGTCATTTTCGTGGGGATCAAGGGTACAGTTGAAATTCGCATCTTCGCCGCAGACCACGCTGGGGTTGAATCCGCGCACCAGAAACAATTCGTAAATAGTTGACAGCGGCCCATTCAGGCATGCGTAAGGCCGCGGCAGGTTGTCATAATATTCCTGCTCCGCGCCTTGAGGATGCGCCACGTCGTCTTTGTCCAAGAAGTCCAGGAGTCCCTGCGCCAAATACGGCGTCATCCCGGGAAGGCGTGTCAGCATCGGCTCCGTCGCGGTGTGGAGGTTCAGCTTCGAGGCTTCGTCCTGCAGCCCAAAGTGGAACGACGATTCCTCAGTTTCGCGGTAAGAGTAGATGCTGAACTGCCACTGATCGACGCCGTCATCCACCACGAGTCGCTGATGGAACAACGTCGGGTCGTCCTGCCAATCCGTGTCTTCCGGAGTTATCGCTGATGCGATTCGCATAGCCTCGTAGACACCCGATATCGCCGCCGACCACGCCTGCTCCGAACCGGCCCCAGCGGCGACCGCCGTGTCTTCCGCTTTGATCCTGAACAGCAAGCTTACTGCCACCATCGAGGTCAGCATGATGACGACCAATACAGCGACCAGTACAAAACCCCTGGATTGGTGGCTCAAAGGCGCACCTCGTTCGTCGAGGCGCCAGAACCAGGCGGCGTAAACTCCGGATGTTTGGCCACCGCACCCGGCAGATACACCACCCGCCGGAAGAACTCGCCTGATAGCTTTCCTTGCTCGTCCACCACCGGCGGCTCAAAGCCAAGGCTGATTTCCACCCCGACCGGGGGTCTGGTTTTCTCCCATGTCTCCGACCATTTCGTCCCGTCCCAGTAGCGAAAATGTGCGTACCGGATTTGGTCGCTTAATGGTTCCGGTCGCTTCAAGGGATTGATGTCGGCAGTCACACTCGCGCTACGCACCGTCCGCGTTTCGACCAGGGGTTCTTCTTCGCGATACAGCCCCGGCGCACCGTTCGTGTCGCTGCTCAACGAATAGCGCACGAGTTTCAAATCCGTTTGTGCCGATGAAACACGTTCGCCGTGATTCCATGCGGCGGGCGAGACCAGGTCCGTTCGCGCAAATTGAATGAATTGCGTATCACCGAGGAATGTGACTTCGTAAAACGCGTGCGCGCGCGTGCCGCGCAATTCCATGGTCAGTCGGTCCATGAGTAATCGAATTGTCGAAAGTCGCTCCGCTTCCTGCATCAATTGCGCGCGCAGGTTTGCCGCCTGGTTATAAAAGAACAGCAGCACCAGCATGATCGCCATCGCGATGCCGATCGCCAACACCACTTCGATCAAGGTGAAGCCGTGACGCGCGCGCGGTCCATGTTTAAAAGCCGAGATCACGCAACACGTCCTCCTCTTTTTCCGGCAAGCGAATTACCTGGCACAAGCGGTGCACTACGGGCGGGTCCTCGTGCCGAATGATTACTTCGACTCTTTTTGTGCGGCCAGTGTCACGAACTTTCTGGTCCGTCGACACTTCGGTCTGCGCTTGCCATGTCCACCCCTCGAAGGGCGCCTCAAACGTTTCCGGGCCGTCATCCGAAAGCACTTTGCTGCCGATCTGCAATTCGGACATGACCGACACCGCCAAGTCCGCCGCGTGCGCATTTAACTTCAGGCGTTCCACACTATCGATCGACGCGCTCAACCCGGCTCCAATCACCGCCGCCGCGCTCGTGATCAGCACCAATGCCAGCACGACTTCGAGCAATATAACTCCGTCCTGACATTTTGGGGCTTTCACGGAAACAACTCCTCCTCAATCGTGTCCGCCTCTCCCGCCTGCGCCATCCAATCACGTCGGATCACCCCGGTGATCCCCGTGATGCGAATGGAAATGCGTCGCGTTTCCTCCTGCGCACGCGAGGCCAAAATGATCTCGGTTGATTCGCTCGACCCATCGGGATAAAACGTCAACGGCGCGAATGAGAATTGGTCGTGGTCGACCGGCGTGGAATCAGTCTCGCCAATGGCTCTCACGTCTTTCACCTGCACCAAGTTATTCACATTTTGCACCATGGCTACCGATTCTCCCAATGCGGTCATCTGCCCGGGAAAGCGAACGGGGTCGACTTCCCATAGCACGCGCACGTTACCGAGCGGAGCAGTCATGCTGTCACTGGTCTGTTCTTCAAACACGATTTGCACTTTCTTTCCGGTATTCAGGGCGTGCGCGCGCGCAAAACGCATCAGCCCTTCCATTTGCATCGCGCCTTCTTCGAGTTCCGACCCCGAGAGCAGCGTCGAAAAGCTGATTACCGCCGCGCTGGCCAGCAGCAAAAGCAAAACCAGCGTGAGCAGCAGCTCTACTAGCGTGAACCCACGACCGGTCTGGTGAGGATGCGGACCGGTCAGCTTAAGCATCGCGGCGGACGAATCACTCCGGCGCCGAGGTCGCCGCAACGCCATCGCGTGCGTTCTCGTTCGCGTACCGGATATCGTCGTCAGTGTCGGGTTGCCCGTCCGGCCCGACGGAATACAATTTGTACGGCGGACCCGTCTTCTCCGTTTCCGTCGTGCGGTCGACCAACTCGTAACGAAGCTTGTGGCCCCAGGGATCATCGAGCTGAATGCCCGGCTTGAGATACGGTCCCTGCCACTTCTCGGCGAGCCGCGGATTTTCGAAAGTGGGTTTCTTCACGAGTGCGTCAAGGCCGCCTTCCTGCTCTGTCGGATATCGCCCAATATTCAGGCGATAGGTGTCCAGTGCCGTGGCGATTTGGCTGAGCTTCAGTTTCGTGGTGTTCTTCTCCGCTCCTTCCTGCTGGGGCAACACAAACACCACCAGCGCGCCCGCCAGGAGCAAGATGATCACGATCACTAATAGAATTTCAATTAATGTGAACCCCGCGGAACGCACGCTCCGCCGGGACATCCATTTCGACGTGTCTATCATCATACGTTTCTACGTTCGCTCGTGGCGAGACTACTGCAAAACAGACGCCCTGTGGAACCACAAAATTCAGGAAATTCCGGTTCCTTCCACCACCGCGCGCATCGGGAGCGCGAGCCTCCTCGCGAGGTTTTGCGCTCTCTACAAACTTGTGTTTTGCCGCTGCCGCGGTAAATTCGAAACTGCCTCGCGAGTGCGCGGTTAGCTCAGTGGTAGAGCACTACCTTGACACGGTAGGGGTCAGAGGTTCGAACCCTCTATCGCGCACCATTCCAATAAATTTTCAAATTCTTCGTCGCGCGGCCCGCGGCCACGATGTCCAGGCGCCCGTCACCGTTCAAGTCCGCCAGCGCCAAGTCTTCGCAAGCCATCTGATTGTCATCCACCAAGGTCTCTTTCCATTCCTTCCCCTCGTCATTCAGTGCGGTGAACATTTTAATCCCGACCTTCACGCTCGGCTTGCCCATCGCGCGCCAACCCACAACAATCTGATCGCTGCCACTCTTCGCGAGGTCGCCGCATGCGAGCGCGTGTCCATCAACGAGGCTGCTGTCCAGCACTTTCCGCGCCCAGGGGCTTGCGGCGCTCTCGAAATAAACGACCAGGTTCGTTCCATGCATCGGCTCGACGGTCGCAAAAAATCGTTTACCATTGGCCAGCTTCCCTAAACGCACTTCACCCGCGCCTCCGCTCTCCGTGCCCGAGAGTTGCGTCAGCTTCTTGTTATTCAATAGAAAGACGCCTTCTTTGCTGCCCACAAGCAACTCCTTCTCAGGATCATTGTCCCATTGCACGGGATCGAAGTTGTGCGTCATGTGCAGAGTTTCATCGAGCACCTCAGTTTTCCATGGCTGCTTCGGATCGGCCGGCTTTTTGTAAGCCATGATTTTTACGCCCGCGCCCGCCCCGCCTTTGTTCCCGCGGCCGTGCAACGGGACCACCACCAGATCGCCATTCACCCAGCGCATCCGATGCACTGTCGGCTCGTGCGTCAGTTCGATAGGTTCCCACTTCTGCGTGCGGTCCGCGGGCGGGATCAAATAAAACACCGCCCCGCTGTTCACCGTATCCCCGGGATTCCACTCGGCGCCTACCGCTACTTCCGCTTTGCCGTCGCCGTCCAGATCGGCAGCCGCAATGCAAACGTGGTCCTGTTTGGTGAGCTTCTCGGCGATGACGTGCTTGGTCCACGAAGGATTTTCGTACCAGACGATCAAGTTTTTGTCCGCCAGGAGAATGTCCGGCTTCTTGTCGCCGTTGACGTCCGCAACGGCAATGCCGTACCCGATCTCCACTTTGGTGTCCACGTCCACGGCTTTGAACGTCGGCTCGGCGGCGCTCAACGGAAGCACACAGAGCGATAACAGGAATGTCGTTCGCATAGCCCGATTTAATGCGAACTGAATCGCTGACGCAACAACTCTAGGACCTCTTCGTCCTCGACCTGCGTGAACCTGTCGTAGAACCGGCCCACCGCATCGAACTCAGGATCCACAATCAGCGCGTAGACTCGCGCGCCCGCCGCCTGGATGCGCTCGAACGCCGAACTGGACGCGACTGGCACTGCCACCGAAACTTCCGAGGCCTTCCGTTGATGCGCAGACTTCACCGCAACCTCCATCGTGGATCCCGTTGCCAATCCATCATCAACAATCAACACAATTTTGCCCGCAATATCCGGCGGCTGGTTTCGCTCGAAGACCGCCTGATATTCATGCAGCCGCTGCTGCTCTTCATTGATGATCTGACGCAATTCATCCGGATGAACGTGCGTCCGTTGAATCGCCTCCCGATCCAGAATCACAATTTCCGGTTCCGCGATCGCGCCAACCGCAAACTCCCGATGCCGTGGATGTCCAATCTTCCGCACTACCAGCACGTCCAGCCGCGCCTCGAGAATACGCGCAACTTCCGCCGCGACGACGACACCGCCACGTGGCAGCCCCAATACGAAACCCGCTTGTACCCCCTGCTCCCGCAGGTATTGGCCCATCTTAACTCCTGCATCCTGACGCGATGCGAACGCCATGCCTAAATTTTATACCCGCCGGCAGGCGGGAACAAGTTATGGCGCGCGAAGCCGATAGAACTGTTGCCGGCCACGCCTTGATGACTGAGGCGCCCCTAGTATATACACCGCCGCACGTCATTCCTCACCGCCGGACCTATCCGCAGTTCAGAGCGGCTCGAACGCGCGCTCAGTCCGTCACCAGTGTCCCCACTTTGTCTCCCATTACCACCCGTCGCAGGTTGTGCTCGCGGAAGATGTCGAAGACGATGATCGGCATGTGATTGTCCATGCAGAGGGAGAAAGCGGTCGCGTCCATCACTTTGAGTTGTTTCTGCAAGGCCTCGAGGTAGCTCAGGCGCGTATAGCGTTTCGCCTTCGAATTCTTCAGCGGATCGGAATCGTAGATCCCATCCACCTTGGTCGCCTTCAAGATCACGTCGGCGCCGATCTCGTTCGCCCGCAACGCCGCCGCCGTATCAGTCGAAAAATAAGGATTGCCCGTGCCGCCGCCGAAAATGACAACCCGGGCTTTTTCAAGGTGCCGCACCGCCCGCCGCCGAATAAATGGTTCAGCAACCTGATGCATGGTAATCGCGGTCTGCACCCGTGTTTCTACCGCGCATTTTTCCAATGCATCCTGCAAGGCTAGCGCGTTGATAATCGTCGCCAGCATACCCATGTAATCGCCCGTCGCGCGCTCAACTCCCGCTTTGCTGCCAGCGATCCCGCGAAAAATGTTGCCGCCGCCCATCACCACCACTACTTCCACGCCGAGATTGCGGACCTCTTTGATTTGCTCGGCCATATCCCGCAACGCAGCAGTGTCGATTCCGCCACCGGTTTCGCCCGCCAACGCCTCGCCGCTGAGCTTCAGGAGGATTCGCTTATATTTTGCTTTCAGCGCCGGTGTGGTTTTCATTAATGCCGGGCAGTTCTAGCCGCCGAATGCAGATGGGTCAATGAGATTAGGATCGAGATTGGGAATGGGATTGGCATGCCTTTGCCTTTTAGCATTGGCCGCAAGCGGGCAACTTGTGCCCGTTCCGCAATTTGGCGTGCGGCTTGCGCCCGGCTTTCGCATGTCGCTCTTCTCCGGCCCCGATCTTGCAAACGACATCTACGCGATGACTATCGACCCGCGAGGCAACGTCGTCGTCACCAGCCAGGGTTACATCCGCACTTTGCTGGACACCGATGATGACGGGCAGGCGGATTCCAGCACATTATTTGCAACGACTGCCACCGGGGGCATGGGAATGTGTTTCGATGGGCCGAGTCTTTATTTCGTCGGCGATGGCGCGCTCTTTCGTTTTGAGGATGCCAATGCCGATGGCGTGGCCGATGGCCCGCCCCAACGCCTGCTCTCGATGGAATTTCTTGAACACGGCGGACACGCCGTCCGCAAAGGTCCCGATGGCTGGATCTATGTCATCGTCGGCAACGAGACCACCATCACCAACGAACACGCGAGTCTAGCCGGTTCACCCATCATCCGCGCCGAAGCGGGCGCACTGCTGCGCCTCACTCCCGACGGCCGCGCCTGCGAAATCATCGCCCACGGTTTGCGCAATCCCTACGACTTCGACTTCAACTCTTTCGGCGATATATTCACCTACGACAGCGACGTGGAAGCCGATTTCCTCCTGCCGTGGTATACGCCCACGCGCATTTATAATATCGCTTTTGGCGGCCACCACGGATGGCGTCTGCCGGGCTGGCGCCGAAGCTGGAACTGGCCCGATTATTATCCGGACGTTGTCGACATTATGACGCGCATTGGGCGAGGTTCACCGACCGGCGTCGTCTGCTACAGGCACTACCAGTTCCCCGATCGCTACAAGGACGGCATCTTCGCGTGCGATTGGACCTTCGGCCGCATTTTCTTCCTACCGCTGACCGGCAGCGGCTCAACGTATCAAACGACACCCGAAGTTTTTCTCGAGCCCATCGGCTCCCAAGGCTTCGCTCCTTCAGACATCGTGGTCGCTCCAGACGGTTCGCTCCTGGTCTCCATCGGCGGTCGCAAAACGCGCGGCTCGGTTTACCGGATCGAATACGTCGCTCAGCGCAACGCCCTCCTCAGGGCCGCACGAAATTGGACCAATCAATTCGGCACGCTCGCCCTCGCGACTGTCGCCGCGCCGCAACCGCTCGATGCCTGGTCGCGCGCGTTCTGGGAACCCCTCGTCAGTCAAACCCCATCCAATATCTTTCTCGCCACCGCCGCGGACAAAACCGTGCTGACCGCCACACGCATTCGCGCCATCGAAATGCTCACGCAACTTCATCGTGGCTTGACTCCGGGAATCGCGTTCGATCTCTCGCGCGCAAACGTTCCCGAAGTGCGTGCGCGCACCGCGTGGTCCCTCGGCCGCGCGCCGACGGAAAATTACGAAGAGCTGCTCATCGGCCTCAGTCGCGACAACGATTCATTCGTTCGCCGCGTCGCCCTCGAAGCCATTCTGGATCGCCTCGAAACGATTAGCGCCAACACACTCCAGCAGGCGGTAAACGCAAATCTCGGCAATCCCGACAAACGCGTCCGCCAGGCAGCCGCGCACCTCGCCACATATTTGCCACAGCAATCCATCACGACCACCGACGTCCAATCGCGGCTCACCGCCATCCAGGCGATGCTCGGCCGCGAACGGCTCGCCACTGTCAACACCAACGCCATCGTCCAGACACTCGCCGCGCTTGATCTTGCCCGCGGCCCGACCCTCCAGTTGGATGCCATCCGCCTCATCATCGCCGGACTCGGCGATTGGAACCTCTATCATCCATCGGTCGAAGTTTATACG
>Ga0066652_100000934_pt1 | contig 14520 bp, 18 predicted proteins | sample GraSoiAngelo_101_FD_71413 | JGI IMG/M metagenome (GOLD analysis project Ga0066652, IMG submission 71413) | Grasslands soil microbial communities from the Angelo Coastal Reserve, California, USA - 14_0903_02_30cm | ecosystem: Environmental > Terrestrial > Soil > Grasslands | place: USA...
GGCAACCTCACCGGCGACGGCGTCCACGCCTACACCTACGACATCGAGAACCGCCTCGTCATGGCGACCGGCGGCGGCGCAGGGGCGGTGCTCGACTACGACCCGCTCGGCCGGCTGTGGGCGCGAGGGGACAGTTACTGCGGCGGCCCCGAAACATGCGGTGACAGGACACTGAATTCCGAATGAGACGATCGGGCCGGAAATGCCGGGCTGACGCCTTCGCCCCGAAATGCTAGACCGCGCCGGGAAACTAAGGAGGGCCGCCGGCTCGGCGGTCCCTTTTCGTTTTCGGGGGAGTGGGGCGATGGGGGAGCGTTTCGAGCGGCACAAGCAGGCCTGGACCAGCGACGAGATCCAGAAGCTGCACGCGCTCGCCAGGAAGGGCATGGCGCTGAAGGCGCTGTCGCGCGCCCTCACCCGAAGCGAGGAATCGATCAAGAATCGTGCGGCGGCGGACGGGCTGAAGATCGCCAAGCTGAGGTGAGGGCCTGGTCTCGAAGCGATGCCAGCGGATTCACTGCAACGTCCGGGTAACGTTGCGCCACTGCCATTTCGAGCCGGTGCTGAAACAGGAATGGAGGCCGTTGCCAAGCGGCCCTATTTTTTATGCCCGGATTTCGAAGTCTGGTCCCTTAGACGGGAAGTCACCGCGTCAGCGCAGCGGCGGTGATGCAACCGGCTTGGGCCCGAAACCCTCTCGTAGCTCATCTTCCGTTTCATCTCGAAACCATGGCCGAGCGGTTGCCTCCGGCGCGCAAAGCGCCCATAGGCGCTCTCGCTGACGTCGCTCAGGACGGAACCGATTGGCCGCGGCCATTCCTTTCTTTCAAGGCCGCCCGGCCCCGCGCCGAAACCGGTGCGTGGACTGATTTTCCGCCGATGGAGCGCGCATGAAAGAGGAATTGCTGGTGATGGAGGGGCGGATCGACGAGATATTGCCCGATGGCCGCTTCGGGGTCGTTCTCGACAACGAGCACCGGATCATCGCCTACACCGCCGGCAAGATGCGCCGCTTCCGGATCCGCTCGATCGTCGGCGATCGGGTGCATGTCGAAATGACGCCTTACGATCTCAGCAAGGGCCGGATCATCTATCGCGAGAAGATCGCGGGTTCCGGAGGGGGTGGGCCACGCCGAGGCAACTTCCGAAGGAGATGAGCCGATGAGAATCCCCGATCACGATCGCTCGAAGGCCCAGCCCTATCTGCTCGAGAAGGTCGACGATGGCGCCTGGCGGCTGACCCTGCGCGAGACCCGCTTCAACAGCCAGAACTACCCGATCGTCAGCGATTCGCCGGTCGATCAGTCCTTCCCCACCGCCGCCGCCGCCCGCGCCTACGCCAAGGAGAATTTCGGCGCCAAGGCCGGGGAATTCGCGACGAAATAAGCGAGAGCGACGAGGGGATAGTCCGCCCCTTCAGAGTCATCTCGGCGAAGGCCGGGACCCATGAACACGGTCTTTGCGAGAGAGGCGAAGACCTTGTTACCTCTCTTCCCAGCACTTCGGTTCATAGGCCCCGGCTTTCGCCGGGGTGACTCCCGGGGCCCTCAGGGCTTCCCATCGCGGCCGCCCCATGTCACGCAATGGCCCTCCGCAGGGGAGGGGCCGTTCTTGCAGATTCCAACGAATCCCGCCCTCCACATCCTGTTCGATCTCCTCGCCTGGGGATCGGCGGGGCTGCTCGCGCACCTCCTCTATCGCTGGCGGCTGCGCCCGGTCGCGGCGCGGTTCGTCGGAGTCACCGGCCCGGCCTATGTCGCCGCGCTCGCGCTCGGAGCGATCGGAGGAGCCTGGGCGTTCGGGTCGTGGAACACGGCGCTGATGGCCGTCCCGCATCCCTCGCACAGCATCGCCGGCGCCCTGGCCGGCGGGATCGTCGGAGTCGAGCTCTACAAGCTGGCGCGGGGCATCCGCGCCTCGACGGGGCTGATCTGGGTGGGGCCGCTGGCGCTCGGAATCGCGGTCGGCCGGATCGGCTGCCTGCTCGCCGGCCTTCCCGACGAGACCTATGGCGTCCCGACCAGCCTGCCCTGGGGAGTCGACCTCGGTGACGGCGTCGCCCGCCACCCGGTCCAGGTCTACGAAAGCCTGGCGATGCTCGCCTTCCTCGCCGTCTACCTCGCCGCGCTCGCCCGCCGCGCCGCCTGGACCCAGACCCGAGCCTTCTACCTGTTCGTGCTCTGCTACGCGGTGCAGCGCTTCGTCTGGGAGTTCCTCAAGCCCTATCCGCGGGTGATCGGCCCGTTCGACCTGTTCCATCTTCTCGCGGCCGGAATGATCGCTTATGCCCTGATCTTCGATGCACGCGCTCGCCACCAACGCTGACCTCACACGCAAGAGCGTGCCGTGGATCTTCTACGGCCAGACGACGAGCCTGTGCGAGACCTGCTGGGAGCTCGTTCCGGCCAAGATCATCGGTCAGGAGGGCAAGGTCTTCCTTCAGAAGCGCTGCCTCGATCATGGCGTCACCAAGACGCTGATCGAGGAGGACGCGGATTACTGGCTCGACATCCGCCGCTGGCTGAAGCCCGGCGACCGGCCGCTGCACAATGCGACGAAGACCGAGCGCGGCTGCCCGTGGGATTGCGGCCTCTGTCCCGACCACGAGCAGCATAGCTGCCTGTGCATCGTCGAGATCAACGATGCCTGCAACCTCACCTGCCCGGTCTGCTTCGCCGACAGCGCGGTGGGAAAGGGCGGGCACAAGAGCCTGGCCAAGGTCGAGGCGATGCTCGACGCGGTGGTCGCGGCCGAGGGCGAGCCGGACCTGATCCAGCTCTCCGGCGGCGAGCCGACCATCCATCCTCAATTCTGGGAGATCGTCGCCGCGGCGCGGTCGCGTCCGATCCGCCACATCATGGTCAACACCAACGGCGTTCGGATCGCCCAGGAAGAGGGCTTCGCCGAGAAGCTGAAAGAGGTCGGGATCGGTTTCGAGGTCTATCTCCAGTTCGATAGCCTCAGCGACGACGCGCTGATGGAGCTTCGCGGCGCGCGGCTCGGGCGGATCCGCCGCCGGGCGCTCGAGCGGCTCGAGGCGGCGGGCGTCTCGACCACCCTGGTCTGCGCGGTGCGCCAAGGCGTCAACGATCACGAATGCGCGGCGATCGTCGACTACGCGCTGCAGTGGAAATGCGTGCGCGGCGTGGTTTTCCAGCCGGTTCAGGACGCGGGGCGCAACGAGGGCTTCGATCCCGCGCTGCACCGCGCGACCCTCTCGGGCCTCAGGCGGCAGATCGCGTCGGGCGGCGTGTTCGAGGCGTCGGATCTCGTGCCGCTGCCGTGCAATCCGGACCAGATCTGCATCGGCTACGGCATCCGCGCCGGCGCGAGCGTCGTTCCGGTGACCCGGATGATGAAGCGCGAGGACATCGTCTCGGTCGCTCCCAACACGATCAGCTTCGAGCGCGATCCGGCGCTCAAGGCGCGGATCTTCGATCTGCTCTCGCTGTCCACCGTAGAGGACAATGGCGAGAGCCGCCTCGCCAGCCTGTTCTGCTGCCTGCCGGAGATCGAGACTCCGACGAGCCTCGCCTATCAGGACACGTTCAAGGTCGTCATCATCCAGTTCCTCGACCGCTTCAATTTCGACATCGGAACGGTCAAAAGGTCGTGCATTCATTTCGCGACGAGCGACGGGCGGATCATTCCGTTCGACACCTACAACAGCTTCTACCGCCCGGGCGCTCCCGGCGCGGCCAAGCTGGCGGAGAAGGGGGGAGTAGGAGCATGAGCGAGGGCGAGGGACCGTCGGCCGGTGCGATACTGCTCGGCATCTTCATGCTGTTGGCGGGGCTGTGCATCACGCTTCTCGGCGGCGGCTGCACCCTGCTGTGGCTCAGCCAGTTCAATTCGCCCTACGACGGGGGAATGTCCAATCTGGTCAATCCGCTCTTCATCCTGTCGCTCGTCACCCTCGCCGGCGGGCTCGGCATGCTGTGGTTCGGCTTCAGGCTGCTGACGGGCAAGTATCGCAGATAGGCCCACCTTCCAGGATTGGATCTGGGCACTACGCGTGTGATCGGGAGCTTTCGCGGTGCAGGTATCCTCTCCTGCCGAGCACGTCCTGCGACATGGAAAGCCTCGCGCCCCTTGGTAAATCGCGGTATACGATTGGCATGACGAAGAGCAGAAGAGCGATTTTATTGTAATTGCCGTTGTGCGGCAGGTCCAGAATTACATCGACTCGGATGGAATTATTGAAATCCGAGCGGAAACGGAGACCGTTTCGATGGGCATTGTCAAGAATCGGCTGATCGAATGCGCGGAGCGGGAATGGCGATATTTTGGTGGGTCGACGCGAAACATCGAGAACCAGTGGAACATCGTGGGCGATGAGGCGGACGAACCCTTTCGATCGCACATAAGTCACTATTGGGCCTCCGTGGGCAAGCCCGATTGGAACGGCGGCACGGACGAGCCTTGGTCCGCGGCATTCATCAGCTGGTGTTTCAAGATTGCCGGAGCTGGAAGCGGATTCAGCGGAGACGCGACCCATTCCGTCTATATAAACCGGATAAGGCTGGGCGACGGCATGGATCCGCGCCTGACGCTCCGATCGCCGCCCAACACCCCCTTGCGAGTGGGCGACCTAATCTGGAACTCGCGTAGTGACGGCCAGGACGAGAATATTCCACGCAGCCTGGCCGAAGCGACCGCGCGCCTAGCGGCCGGCGACTTCTTTATTTCTCATGTCGATATCGTAGTTGCGGTTGGTCAGGGGCGGTGCGACAGCATAGGAGGGAATGTCTCCAACCTCGACGTTGGCGGATCGGTCACCAAGTCGACGTGGCGCCTTGATGATCAAGGTTGTTTGAGCGATCCGCGCAAGCCCTGGATCGGCGTCGTTCGCAACGACCTCTGAGGCTTGGAAGAGCGGGGCCGCTTTCTCGCTTCGCGTTGACGCACGGGGGGCGAGAGAGGAAAAGGCGGCATGACCTCCCGCCAAGCCGATTACTCGATCCATCCGTTGTTCCTGGAGCGCTGGTCACCGCGGGCATTCGACGGGGCGGAGTTATCCGACGCCAACCTGTTCTCGATGTTCGAGGCGGCGCGCTGGGCGCCGTCGGCGTTCAACTCGCAGCCCTGGCATTTCGTCTACGCCAAGCGCGGCGATGACGATTGGGAGCGGTTCCTCTCGCTGCTGATCCCGTTCAACAAGGGCTGGGCGCACACCGCCTCGGCGCTGGTCTACATTGTCTCCGACACTTTGCCCTTCACCGACAGGAAGACGGGGGAGCCGGCGCCGTCGACCACGCACAGCTTCGATGCGGGCGCGGCCTGGGCCTGCCTCGCCCTGCAGGCGACGAGGATGGGCTATCATGCGCACGGCATGTCCGGCATCCAGTACGAGCTGGCCCGCGCGGAGCTCGGCCTGCCGAAACGCTACCAGCTCGACGCCGCCTGCGTCATCGGCCGGATCGGCGATCCGGCCCAGCTCGACGAGAAGCAGCGCGCGCGGGAGTTTCCGAGCGGGCGGAAGGCGCAGGAGGAGTTTGTGCATCGGGGCGGCTGGTCCAGCTAGTTCCCCGGCGGAGGCCGGGGCCCAGGCCCTGGTTCGGCTTCGCCCCTGGACCCCGGCCTTCGCCGGGGAACAGCACTTGCGCGGAGTCCGCAAAGCGTGAACATTCGAGCGTAAGAGGAGGAATGCATGACGGTTGATGCCGGGATTGCGAAGGGTCGCGTCGTAACCCTGCCCGCGCGCCCCGAGCCCATCCGCGTTTCGGCCGACGAGACCGCGGTGATCGTCATCGACATGCAGAATGCCTATGCCTCCCCTGGGGGCTATCTCGATCTCGCCGGCTTCGACATTTCGGGCGCGGAGGGCGTGATCGCCCAATCGGCCAAGGTACTGGAGACTGCCCGGGCGGCCGGAATGACGATCGTCTATTTCCAGAACGGCTGGGATGAGGATTATGTCGAGGCGGGCGGGCCGGGCTCGCCCAACTGGCACAAGTCCAACGCTCTGAAGACGATGCGCGCGCGGCCCGAGCTCCACGGCAAGCTGCTTGCGCGCGGCGGCTGGGATTACGCGCTGGTCGAGGCGCTGGCGCCCAAATCCGGCGACATCGTCCTTCCAAAGCCGCGCTACTCCGGCTTCTTCAACTCGCAGCTCGACAGCGTCCTTCGCTCGCGCGGAATCCGCAACATCGTCTTCGTCGGCATAGCCACCAATGTCTGCGTCGAGAGCACGCTTCGGGACGGCTTCTTCCTCGAATATTTCGGGATCATGCTGGAGGACGCGACCCACCAGGCAGGCCCCGAATTCGTCCAAAAGGCGACGGTCTACAATGTCGAGACCTTCTTTGGCTGGGTTTCGACCGTGGCGGACTTTTGCGGCGCCTTCGGCCAGATCGCGGAGGACCGGGAATGACAGAACACTGTCATTGCGAGGAGCGTAGCGACGCGGCAATCCAGCTCTGCATATCGGCCGAACTGGATTGCTTCGCTGCGCTCGCAATGACGAGGCAGGAGAGAAGCTGATGCCCTTCGAATCGATCAACCCGCCCCAATTCCCCGTTCCGATCGCGCCTTACTCGGCGGGGACCAGGGCCGGGAACACGATCTACGTTTCAGGCACCTTGGCGCTCGGCGAAGCGGGCACGGTGCTGTTCCCCGGCAATTGCGAGGCGCAGACCCGCCATGTGCTTGAGACGATCAAGGCCGTGCTGGAAGCGGCTGGCGCGAGCCTCGCCGACGTCGCCTTCAACCATATCTTCCTCACCGACTGGGCCGATTACAAGGCGATGAACGCGGTTTACGCGGACTATTTTCCGGGCGCGAAGCCCGCGCGCTACTGCATCCAGTGCGGCCTGGTGAAGCCCGGCCTGCTGGTCGAGATCGCCAGCGTGGCGCATATCGGCGGGTGATCGAGGGACTGTATTTCGAGGAGCATGGGCCGGCCAACGGGCCGCCGCTGATCCTGTCGGCGGGCCTCGGCGGCGCCGGGGCCTATTGGCGGCCGAACCTGGAGGCGCTCGCCAGGGAGCATCGGGTCATTGTCTACGACCAGCGCGGCACCGGCCGCAGCGACCCTGTGCTGCCCGTGGATCACACTGTCGGTCAGATGGCCGATGACGTCCTCAAACTCATGGCGGGGCTCGGCATCGAACGTGTCGATTTCGTCGGCCACGCACTGGGCGGCGCCATCGGGCTGACCCTTGCCGCCGAAGCCCCGGAACGGCTGGCGAAGCTGGTGGTGGTCAACGGCTGGACCCGGCTTGATCCCCATATCGCGCGCTGCTTCTCGGTGCGCATAGAGTTGCTGCGCCGATCCGGCCCCGAGGCCTATGTGCGGGCCCAGCCGATCTTTCTTTATCCGGCGGCCTGGTGCTCTGCGCACGCGCGCGAGCTGGACTTGGAATTCCAACACCAGCTGGCCCATTTCCAGGGCCAGGAGAATCTGGAGAGCCGGATCGCGGCGCTCCAGGCTTTCTACCTCGACGACCGGCTGGACGAGATCGGCACGCCGCTGCTGGCGATTGCCGCAAAGGACGATATGCTCGTGCCCTGGACGTGCAGCCAGGCTTATGCCGGGCGCATCGCCAGCGCCTCCCTCCGGCTGATGGATTGGGGCGGCCACGCCTGCAACGTCACCGATCCGGACAGTTTCAACCGCCCGGTCCTCGAATTCCTAAGGAGCTGAGCCATGGAAGTCGGCATCTTCACCCCGATCGGCAACAACGGCTGGCTGATCTCGGAAAACAGCCCCCAATACATGCCGAGCTTCGATCTCAACAAGGAGATCGCCCAGAAGGCCGAGAGCTATGGAGTCGATTTCCTGCTCTCTATGATCAAGCTGCGCGGCTTCGGCGGGAAGACCGAATTCTGGGAATATAATCTGGAAAGCTTCACCCTGATGGCCGGGCTCGCCGCCGTCACCGAGAAGATCAAGATTTATGCGACCTGCCCGACTTTGGTCATCCCGCCCGCCTTCTGCGCGCGCATGTGCAACACGATCGATTCGATCAGCCACGGCCGCTTCGGGCTCAATCTGATCACCGGGTGGCAGCGGCCCGAATACAGCCAGATGGGGCTGTGGCCCGGCGACGAGCATTTCCGCAACCGCTACCAGATGCTCGGCGAATACGCCCACATATTGCGCGAGCTGTGGGAGACCGGAGTCTCCGACTTCAAGGGGGACTATTACCAGATGGACGATTGCCGGGTGAAGCCGCTCCCGACCGGCGACATGAAGATCATCTGCGCCGGATCGTCGGACGAGGGCCTCGCCTTCTCGGCGCAATATGCGGATTACGCCTTCTGCCTCGGCAAGGGCGTGAACACGCCCAAGGCCTTTGCCTCGAACAACGAGCGGCTGATGGCGGCGACGGCCAAGACGGGCCGCGACGTGCGCATCTACGCCTTGTTCATGGTCATCGCCGCCGAGACCGACGAGGAGGCCATGGAGAAGTGGATCTGGTACCGCGAGGGCACGGATCAGGATGCCGTCGCCTGGCTCGGCGCTCAGGGCGCGGCGGACAAGACCTCGACCACCACCAACGTCCGCCAGCTCGCCGACAAGGAAAGCGCGGTCAACCTCAACATGGGCACTTTGGTCGGCTCCTATGAAAGCATCGCCCGGATGCTCGACGAGGTGTCGACCGTGCCGAATACGGGCGGCGTTCTGCTGACCTTCGACGATTTCATCGAAGGCACCGAGAAGTTCGGCACCCGCATCCAGCCTTTGATGCAGTGCCGGGCGGGCGTTCAATAGGGGGTGCATCGCGCGCGGCGCGTTGATAACCAAGCGCGCCATGTCGATGAAAATACCCGCTCTTGCCCTGATCTCGGCCGCCCTGCTCGCGGGCTGCGCGGGGCAGGTGCGCGATTATGTCGGGCCTCGCGCGGGGATCGTCGCGCCCCAGCTGCTGCGCTTCGAGGTCAACCCGATGCAGGCGACCTGCATCGGCGAGCGGCTCGAGCGGCAGCTGACTCCGCGCCAGATGCGCATGTTCGCCCGGGCGCTGGGGGCGGTGCGGCAAGGCTATACCAATCCGGCCCGATTCACCTTTCCCGACGTGATGTGGGTGGCGAACGCGATGGGCGACGCCGCGGTGCCCCGCGCGCTCTCCCAGGCCGACGCGGCCTGCGGCGTCACTCAGGCGCTGAACTATGCGCGCGAGACGTCCGAGGAAGCGGTGGCGCTTCGGCGCCGGTCCGAGCAGGCGAGCGCGCCGCGGCCGGCGACCTGGCTCAACCTCGGTGCCGCGCCGTCGGGCCAGGCCATCGCCATCGACGCCTCGACATTGGTCCGCGAAGGCGACGTTCGCACCGCCTGGTTCCGGCTCTCCGATCCCGGAACTCCCGGCCCCAGCGACAACGCCTATCTGCTCCGGGTGGATTGCGCCGCGCGAACGATCGACGCCAGGGCGCGCGAGCGGCGAAGCGCCGCCGGCGCGGTTTCCGAGCATGTCGACTATCCGAACAATCCGCTTCCGGTGGAAGGCGGCACGGTGATGGAGATCGCCTTCCTCTCGCTCTGCACCGAGGGCGGCGCCCGCCCCAATCCCGGATAGGGACGCCTCGAAGCGATTCCGGATTGGAGGGGCGTTTGGCAGGCGGCATAATGCGCGGATGACGCTTCTCGGCCCCCTCGCGATCGCTGCCGCAGCGCAGAGCGCAGGCGCGACGCTCAGCGTCGGCGCGACCGTCGTTCGCCCGGAGCGGCCGCAGATCGTGATTGCGCGGCGACGGGTGGCCGTTCGCGCCGTCGACGATGCCGTGATCACGGTCGAGGGCGGCAGCGCCCGCCGCACGGGCGCGGGCATTCTGCTGATCGCGCCCGCCGGCAGCGGCCCCGTCCGGATCGTCTTCACCTACTGAGCTTTCGCCTGCTAGGGCTGGGCGATGATCCTTCCCGGCGAACCCCAGACGGCCGCGGACGTCGGCGGCCATTATGACGAGCTCGACCGGGTCTATCGCGACATCTGGGGCGAGCACGTCCATCACGGCTTCTGGCGCACCGGGCATGAGACTCCCCGCGAGGCGACCGAGGCGCTGATCGCGCTGGCGGCGGCGCGGCTCGCGCTCAAAGGCGGCGAGCGCCTGTGCGACATCGGCTGCGGCTATGGCGGCACCGCGCGCTATCTCGCCGAGCGTTACGCCGCGCAGGTCACCGGCCTCACCATCTCGGCGGCCCAGGCCGACTATGCCGCAAAGCAGACGGTCTCACGCGGCTCGGCGACGATCCTCCGCCGCGACTGGCTCGCCAACGGCCTGCCCGACGCGGCCTTCGACGGCGCCTATGCGATCGAAAGCTCCGAGCACATGGTCGACAAGCCCCGCTTCTTCGCCGAGGCCCACCGCGTGCTTCGGCCGGGCGGCCGGCTCGTCGTCTGCGCCTGGCTGGCGAAGAGCGCGCCGAGCGCGTTCGAGGTCGGTCATTTGCTCGAGCCGATCTGCCGCGAAGGGCGCCTTCCGGGCATGGGCAGCCGCGAGGACTATGAGGCGATGGCCGCCGCCGCAGGCTTCGTGGCCTCGGGCTTCGAGGATATCGGCCGGCAGGTCGGCAAGACCTGGGCGATCTGCATGCGCCGCGTGGCGGCCGGGCTGGTCACCGATCCGGCGCTTCGGCGAATGGCATTGAGCCGGGCGACCCGGAACCGCTCCTTCCTGCTCAGCCTTCCCCGCTTGTGGTACGCCCTTCGCACCGGCGCGATGCGCTACGGTGTGTTCGCCTGGCAGAAACCGAAATAGTCACCCCGGCGGAAGCCGGGGCCCACGAACCGAAGAGGATGAGGGGAAGCGAAGGCAGCCTCGCTCCAACCGCCGAGGCCAGCGGTCATGGGTCCCGGCCTTCGCCGGGATGACTCCATAAGATTAGCGCGCGCGGGTCCAGCGGCGCGACTGGCAGATGAACATCACGCAGCCGCGCACGTTGAGCGAGCCGTCGGCGTTGAGCGAGAGCGTCGTGCGGTAGGAGCGGCCGGACTTGGGATCGTAGGCCTGGCCGCCCGTCCACGACATCGCTTCCGGATTGAAGCCGGTGAGGGTCGGAAGCCCGACGATCGGGCGCGAGCGAAGCGCGGGGGCGGGATTGTTGACGTCGCGGGTCGGAACGTTCGGCCCGCGGTCGAGCACCCGGGCGATCCAGCCGCACATCTGCCGCCCGCAAGGGGCGATCCGAACCACGCCCTTGCCGTCGTCGGTGAGCCAGTTTCCCTGGATGTTCGGTGCCGCCAGGGCCGGCGTCGCCGCCAGCAGCATGATCGGGATCGGGAACGAACGCATACGGCTATCCCCTCCGGGGGAGGGGCGCTTCTAGCCCTGCGCCCCCGCCCCGACAATCGCTTGCGCGCCCGGGCGCGCGGGCGGATAAGTTGGGTGCCTGGAGGCCCAATGCGCGATCTCACCACCCGCTCGCGTCAGGAAGAACAGATGGACTCCGCCGATCTCGATCCGGCGGTGTACGAAAAGGTCCTGCACGATCTCGCGCGGGTCAACCGCTGGACCTTCACCGCCAGGCCGGTTCTCGCCTTCATGAAGCGCGCGGTCGGCGACGCCAAAGCGTTCCGGCTGATGGACGTCGGCTTCGGCGACGGCGACGTGCTTCGCGCGATCGCCCGCTGGGCGCGCAAGCGGGACATCGCCGCCGATCTGGTCGGAGTCGACCTCAATGAGAAGAGCCTGGCCGCGGCCCGGGCGGCGACTCCGCCGGGTTGGCCGATCGACTATCGCACCGGCGACTATCTCGACCAGGCCGGCCCGTTCGACTTCGTCATCTCCAGCCAGGTGACCCACCACATGACCGACGGCCAGCTGCGCACCTTCCTCCAATATATGGAGCGCGAGGCGCGGATGGGCTGGCTGATCTGCGACCTTCACCGGCATAGGTTCTCGCACTGGGGCTTCCCCCTGCTCGCGCGGACGATGATGGTTCACCGGATCGTTCGCGAGGACGGCCAGCTTTCGATCGCCCGCTCGTTCCGCCCGGAGGAATGGCGCGCGATCCTCGCCGACGCGGGCATCGATCCGGCCGTGGTGCGCATCGTTCGGCGCTTCCCCTTCCGGCTTTGCGTGGAGCGCATTCGCTAGACGCAACGAAGAACGGGACGCCTTCTAGGCCAGCCGCTCCGGAACCTCCTGCGCCTCGGCGGCAAGCGTGGCGCGCGGCGCGAGCGCTTCCCAAGGGAAGACATACCATCTCTTGTCCAGGTCGCGGTCGATCTCGGAGCCGCGATATTCGACCTTGGCCCGCGAGCGGACATTGTGGATCAGAACGGCGATCCTCAGCGCCTCCGGATTTCCGCTCTTGCCGTCGATGGCGGCGCGCAACTGGGTGATGGTCCCGCCGCTGTCGTTGATGTCGTCGACGATCAGCACTCGCTTGCCGCCGCGGATCTTCGCGGCGAGCTTGTCGAGCAATTGCTCCGCGAAATCCGGCTCGCCCGAGCTGTGGTCGACGGTGAGCAGGGCGATTCCGGTCCGGTGGGAGAGGAACGCCGCCGGGACCAGCCCGCCGCGGCCGATGCCGAGCAGAAGATCGGGCCGCCACTCCCGATCGGCTTCGATCAGCCCGGCGAGAGTCTCCACTTCCTCGAGGAACCGCTCGTAGGGCAGGTAGAAGAATTCGGGTTCGGCATCCTGCGGCATGGCGGCTCCCGGCGTGGTGCGCGGTGAATAGGGCGGCGGCGGCCGGGCGGCAATGCGGTGGGATCCGTACGCAATTAGGCTTGGCGATCCCCGTTTAATGATAGAGTCATCCCGGCGAAGGCCGGGACCCATGAACTCTGCATCGCCAGAAGGAGCTGCGGACTTTGCCGCACTTCTTCACCCTCCGGTGTGCATGGGTCCCGGCCTGCGCCGGGATGACTCCTTTTTTGGCCGAACTCGTTTCTGATCGGGTCCTGATCCTACGCCCCGTCCTCCACAAACACCGCGTCTCCGAGGCTGAGCGCCGCGATCTTGGCGGCGAGCTCGTCCTGGCGGAACGGCTTGGTCAGCCGCGGCAGATCCGGCGCGATTCCTTCTGCGTCGGCATAGCCCGAGACGATCAGCACCGGCAGCGCCGGGCGCTGGCCCTGGACGGTCCGGGCGAGGTCGGCGCCCGTGATCCCCGGCATCAAATGGTCGGTGACGAGCAGGTCGAGCGCCGGCTCGCGCGCGATCACCGACAGCGCCTCGTCGGCCGAGCTCGCCTCGACGACGCGGTAGCCGAGCTCGGCCAGCATATGGGCGGTGCTGGCGCGGACCAGTTCCTCGTCGTCGACGAGCAAGGCGGTGCCGCGATGGCCCTGCTCGCCGATCGGCTCGGCGACCAGAGTGTCGGCCGCGGCGAGCGCCTCCGTCACCGGCAGCCAAAGGTCGATGTTGGTGCCGATTCCGACCTTGCTCGAGATCGTCAGGGCTCCGCCGAGCTGGGACGCGAGGCCGTGGACCATGGAGAGGCCGAGGCCGGTGCCCTTGCCGACCCCCTTGGTCGAGAAGAACGGCTCGATCGCCCGGGCGAGCGTATCTTCGTCCATGCCCACCCCCGTATCGGCGACCGAGAGGCGGATATAGTCGCCCGGCGGCAGGTGCGCCGGGTGGATCGGCCCGAGAGTCTCGCAGGAGACGGTGATCCTCAGCGTGCCGCCGTCCGGCATCGCGTCGCGCGCGTTCACGCTGAGGTTGAGAAGCGCCATTTCGAGCTGGTTCGGGTCGGCGAGCGCGTGGGGAAGGTTCGGCGCGGCCTCGGTCACCACCTTGATCTGCGGCCCCGTCGTGCTGGCGATGAGGTTGCCCATGCCTTCGACGAGGCCGGCGACGTTCACCGCGCTCGGCTGCAGCGGCTGGCGCCGGGCGAAGGCGAGCAGGCGCTGGACCAGGGTCTTGGCGCGCTCGGCCGATTGCAGCGCGCCGTCGATCAGCCGGCGTTCGCGCTCGCTGCCGACCCGGTTGCGCTGAAGCATGTCGAGGCTGCCGATGATCGGCGTCAGGAGATTGTTGAAATCGTGCGCGACTCCGCCGGTCAGCTGGCCCATCGCCTCCAGCTTCTGCGACTGGCGAAGCGCCTCCTCCGCCTGGCGGCGCTCGGTGATGTCGATCGCCTCGGGGACGATCGCCACGACCTCCCCATCGGCGCCCCGCACCGGCCGCATGCAGAAATCGAACGAGCGCCAGCCGATCGGAAGGTTGACCAGCATTTCGCGCCGGATCGTCTTGCCGCCGGCCACCGCTGCGACCGCGTCGCGGACGATATCGGGCATTCCGGGAGTCGCGGAGAACCACGGCGTCTCCCAGAATTTCTTGCCGACCACGTCCTCGGGCTCCGCCTTGATTCCGTCGAGCGAGGTGCGGTTGGCGTCGAGCAATGTGCCGTCGAGCGCCATCAGCCCCTGATATTGGTTGTTGGTCTCGAAGATCGCCCGCAGCCGCGCCTCGCCGGCGCTGAGGGCCGCGGTGCGCTCGGCGACCTGCACCTCGAGGGAGTCGGCGAGCTCGTGAAGCGCGACCAGCCGGGCCCGCGCCTCATATTGCCGCCGCCGTCCGCGCAGCGCCGACTGGGCGAGGCTGATCAGGGTCGTCGGATGGAACGGC
>Ga0066652_100000936_pt1 | contig 14510 bp, 10 predicted proteins | sample GraSoiAngelo_101_FD_71413 | JGI IMG/M metagenome (GOLD analysis project Ga0066652, IMG submission 71413) | Grasslands soil microbial communities from the Angelo Coastal Reserve, California, USA - 14_0903_02_30cm | ecosystem: Environmental > Terrestrial > Soil > Grasslands | place: USA...
GACTTTAGTCTTCTCGATCGCGACCATTAGTCTCCGACCAAAAAACTATCCGATGAGAGTCGCGTATTCGATCCAAAAAAGCAGACATGTAACGGTATAGTCACGCCTTCGTCACAGCAATGTTACGTTTCCTGTTCCGCCGATGACAGAACTGGCGTCTCATCAACAGCCTAGGACAATGACCCCCCATTTACAGCCTGCGGGTTCTTCGAGAGATATATCGATGAGCGCATCTCCCTGCGTCGGTCGGAGTCCTGCTCTCCTCGATGCGAACTGCGAGACGGGTCCGACGATCCCGCCGCCAGAATCACCTGACGCCGGGCGGCCGGATGCGCGACCGAGCGCGCCTGGGCACTCCTTGAGGATCGAGTTGAAATTCATCGCGTCCCAGATGGTGTATCCAGCCATCCGGGCCGACGTTCACCAGTTCATGCTACACGACCCTCATGTCAGCACCGTCGGAGCCGATCGCTACGTCGTCCGGACTCTCTACTTCGATACACCGTTCCTCGATTCCTATCATGCCCGGCTCGATGGGCACGCCTATCGCACGCGGCTGCGGCTGCGCCGGTACGAGATGCCGGGGATGCCGCCGTCGGACTGGTTTCTCGAAATCAAAGGCAAACTGAAGGACTCCTGTCTCAAGACCGGCCGCATCAGCCTTCCCGACACGCTGCTCCAGGATCATTTGAGGCGGTATCGGTCGCTGAGCGTCCAGCGGCTGTTTGAGCAGAATCCGTCGGTGTTCTCCGCCCATCTGCCGCAGCTCTGGGCCTCCCCACTCCAACCCACGTTGCTCGTCGTGTACGAGCGTGAGCCGTTCGTCGATCCTCGACAATCACTGCGCGTGACGTTCGATTCCAACATCAGAACAGTCCCGACCAACGATCCGTACGAGCCGGTGAGTCCAACCCGTCGAATCCTCGACACCGTCGTCGTGGAGATGAAGTTCGTCGGGGGCATTCCCCTCTGGTTGCACGCGGTCATTCAGAAGTTTCAACTGTCGCGAGTCGGGCTGTCCAAGTACTGCTCGGGAATCGATGCGCGGTGGGGTGCCGGCACGGGATTCGAGGGGGACATGCCTTCTCGGCCCGCCCCTGCGGCCGCACGGCGGCTTCCATTGGTGGGGCCCGTGGAACTCGGCCGCCGCTACCGCGCGCCGGCCGGTGCCGAGCGTGCCTGGGACGGCCCGGAGAGCGCCGCGCTGGATGCGTGAGCACCGAAAGCTTCCTTAACTCTTCGCGTCGAACGACTACGAAAACACCCATTCAGGAGATCACACGTGGATCAGATGTCCGAGCTTCTCAAGTTCCTGCAACGCGGATCGGCGAGCGCCAACGCCGCGCAGACGCCATCGCAGGCGATCCTGTTCACGGCATCCGTCATCGGCGTCTCGCTGCTGCTGGCGATGGCGATCTGCTTCGTCTACCAGCGGACGCACAAGGGACTGCAGTATTCGAGGTCGTTCGTCCTGGCGCTCGCGCTGCTGCCCTGCATCATGAGCGTGCTGTTCCTCGTGATCGGCGGGAGCGTGGCACGGGCGTTCGGGACGGTCGGCGCCATGTCGCTGATCCGCTTCCGCACCGTGATCAAAGACACGGTCGATCTGGCGTACGTCTTTCTCGCCATCACGATCGGGCTTTGCGTCGGGAGCGGCAACTTTCTCATCGGCGTCACGGCGACGACCGTGCTCATGGCCATCGTGTATTTCCTGGACCAATTGGAGTTCGGATCCGCGCACAGTCGTCCCGGTTACATCCTGCGGTTCGTCGTGCAGAGGACCAACGGGTCCGGGGAGAAGAAGCATGAGGCCGTTCTCAACAAGTGGGCCGACAAGCTCGTGCTGCTCAACATGCACAATGTGAACAGCCATTCCGAGCTCGTCTACAACGTGCGCCGCATCGACGAGGCTGACCGCGACGATCTCGTGCATGCGCTGATGGCGGCGCCTGGCGTGGACAGCGTAGGCCTGATCAGCGCGACCGGCGAAGTGGAGTACTAGCGACATGCGCACCCTGCTTACACGGGCAGCGACATCGGCCCGGCGCCACGGCGTCGCGGCGCTGATTCCCCTCGTCATTCTGGGGCTGGTGGTGGTGGTGGTCACGTACAGACAGCCGGCCGCACCGTCCTCAGTCTCGATGCAAGTCGTCCCGCTGACCTTCGACGGCCCGGGCGCCGCCAACGAGTTTCCACAAGCCTCGCCCGACGGCCGCTTCATCGTCTTCCAGCGATCCGAAAAGCCGACCATCAGCACGTCGCTCTCGGGAAAGACGATCTACACGTTCAAGGAGGATTCTGACTGGGATGTCTACCGGATGCGGATCGACGGTAGTGAGAGGGTTCGGCTGACCGATTCCCCGAAGGTCGAGGACGAGCCCACCTATTCCCCCGACGGATCGATGATCGCGTATCGCGTCGTGCGCAACGGGAGCTCCGATCTGTTTCTCATGGATCCCGATGGTGGAAACAAGCGGCCGTTGGTGGCCGACCCCAATACGGAGGAAAAGACACCGGCCTTTTCCCCCGACGGACGCCGCGTCATCTTCTACGGGAACCGTGCGGCGACCGCCGACTGGAATCTGTTTACCGTCGACGTGGCGAGCCGGAAAGTGCAACAACTGACCAGCGGGCTGCATCAAGACAAGCATCCGCAGATCACGCCCGACGGCGGGGAGGTGATCTTCCACTCGGATCGCAGAGGGGTTCAGGTTCCGCTCGGCGCCCGCGGGAAGCGGACGGACACGATGACCATTTTTTCCCTGAGCCTCGACTCGGGCCAGATCCGCCCCCTGCTCGTCGACGACGGCGAAAATCTGCAAGACAGCCGGCATTCCTTCGTGTCGCACGACGGCCGGTTCATCGTCTACCACGCACAGACGTTCGGCAAGGATCGCCAGCATCCGGGGACCTATCGACGACTTCGCGAAGACATCTATTTGATGACGCGAGACGGGCGGCGGCGAATCAATCTCACCGAACACGATCCGCGGTTGTTCAAACATCCGTCATGGTCGGCCGACGGTCGTGGCATTTTCTGCGTGTTCGACGACAAGGCCCACGTCAATGTTTGGAACGTCGGGTACATCGATGTCACGTCGGCGCTCCAGCAGTTGAACTGAGTCATGGCCACCCTTCATCACGAACATCGCGCGCTGTCACGCTCTCTCCTGAGTGTGAGCCGGTCCCTCGTCGTTCTGGGCATCCTCGTCTGTCTCTGCTCGACGGGCCTCGAGGCACAAGGCCGCGCCGGGGTTCGGGGGACCGTCGTCGACGAGACGGGCCTGGCGATTCCGCGCGCCGACGTCACGCTCATCGACCTGGCGGGTGGAACAACGACGCGCACAAAGACCGATGGATCGGGCCGCTTCGCGCTCGAAGACGTGCGGCCCGGTGAGTATCTGCTGCACGTGACGGCGGCGGGGTTTCAGGACGTCGATCTTCCGGTCACCGTCGGACGCGACGCGCTCAAGCCGTTGACCGTCATGATGCGGGTCGGTCTGGAGGAGGAGGTGACGGTGGTCGGCAGCCGGCGGGACTCGCCGGTCCGGGCCGACCAGAACGCCGATGCCATCACATTCAATCGCGACTTTCTAGCCCAGCTGCCGGTCGATGGCAACGATGTGCTGCCGTTGCTCTCATCGCTGCTCGCGCCGTCGGCCGCCGGGGTCGACGGCCTGTCGATCATCATTGACGGCGTCGAAGGGAGCACGCTCGATCTTTCTGCCGCGGCCATTCGCCACGTCACCGTCAATCGCAATCCGTATTCTTCGGAGTTCCGGCGTCCGGGCAAGGCGCGGGTCGAGGTTGTCACCGAGCACGGCTCTCGTAAGTTTCATGGAAGCGGCGCGTTCTCGGGGCGCGCCTCCTTGTTCGATGCTCGCAATCCGTTTGCTCAGACGAAGCCTCCGGAAAACAAAGGCCTCCTCAACGGGAGCTTCGGCGGACCACTCCATCGCGATCGCTCGACATTCTTTCTCACCGGAAGTTGGCTGAACCATGATGAGAGTGCCGTCGTGCATGCCCGGACCCTGGCGGGGGCCGGACCTGTGGTCGAGAACGTGGCCGCCCCCAGGGAGCACGCGAACTGGTATGGGCGCGTCGATGCGCGTCCGAACAGGTCTCACGCGCTGATCGGTCGGTACGATTTCACCGGCGATACGGCGCGCAATCGAGGGGTCGGCGGATTGCATCTGACCGAACAGGGATACGACACCGAGGAACACAAGCACACGCTGCAGCTCGGCTCACACGATCTGTTCGCGCCGGTGAGCAATGACGTGCGGATACAGGCCGCGTGGCAACACAAGCGCGCCGGGCAGCCCTCAGACCGTCCGGCGATGGTGGTTCACGGCGCCTTCACCGGCGGTGCGTCGCAGACGTACCACGTGAACGACGACACCGACGTGCACGTCCAGGACGTGGCCACGTACTTCCACGGCCCACACACCGTTCGGTTCGGCGGCGAAGCCCGAGCCAAGCGTGTCCACGTCGTCGACGCCTCGAATTTCGGGGGGACCTTCGAGTTCGCCGGCCTGAATCAGCTCGCGCGCGGCACGCCGATCCTGTTCCGCATCAATCGAGGGACCCCCGACATCGACTTCTCTCAACACGAAGCCTTCGGGTTCGTGCAGGACGAGGTCCGCGTCCGTTCTGACCTGAGCGTGATGGCGGGAGTGCGCGAAGACTGGCAGGCCCGCCCGGGCGCGGGCGCCAGCCTGGCGCCGCGCGCCGCCGTCACGTGGGCGCCGGGCGTCCAGAAGACCGTGCTTCGTGCCGGGGCGGGCATGTTCTACGACCGCTTGCCCGACGCGGCGATCGTACGCGCATCGTTGTTCGACGGGCAGCGGTTGCGGGAGTTCGTGATGATCGCGCCCGCATTCCCAGACCCGTTCGCGTCGGACCAGGGCGTCCTTCCGCCGTCCAATGTAACGCGTGTCGAATCGGACGTGCACGCGCCGGCGCTGCTCCAGGCGAGTGTTGGAGTCGAGCGGGCGTTGTGGCAGAACTCGCGCGTCGTCATTGAGTATCAGGCCCTGCGCGGCTGGCATCAGTTCCGCGCCCGGAACCTCAATGCGCCATCCGACCCTTTCGGGCCGCGGCCCGATCCCGCATTGCTCAACGTCGCGCTGGTGGGCTCCGCCGGTGCGATGCGCAGCGACGCGCTCGCCATCAGCTTCAACGGCCAAATTACGCGCCAATTCCTGGGAGTCGTGCACTACACGTGGTCAAAGGCGACCGACGAATCGAGCGGCTTGTTCGACCTGCCGGCCGATCCCCGAAACGTGGCCGCAGAGCGGGGTCGGGCCGACCACGATCGACGACACCGGGTGAACGTGGTCGGAACCTGGCAAGCGGGCCACGGCCTGAAGGTGGGTGTATTGGCATCGCTAGCCACCGGCTCGCCGTTCGACATCACAACGGGCTTCGACGACAACGGAGACGGGCGCGTCCACGACCGCCCGATCGGTGTCACGCGCAATACCGGAGAGGGTTCCGGACTTGCCCAGATGGATCTGCGCGTCACCAAACTGCTGGCGCTGAGGCCTGCGAGCACGCATCCCGACAAGCACGGGATGATCGAGGTCGCGCTGGACGCATTCAACGCGTTCAACCGCAGCAACTTCACGAATTTCATCGGGATTCAGACGTCGCCGTTCTTCCGAGACGCCACCGCCGCCCGGGCGGCCAGGACCGTCCAGGCCTCGGTAAAGTACAGGTTCTGATCTGAAAGGGAGAACGTGTTGGCCTTCCGTCTGATTCCGCGCGAGGTGAAGTTCTACGACGACTTTCAGGCGCTGGCCGAGGAGGTGCAGCACGGCGCGCGGCTCCTCACGGAGATGCTCGCGCCTGAGCATCCCATGTGGGACAAGGTGGACGAGATCAAGGAAGTCGAGCACAAATGCGACTTCCTGACGCACGAGATCATGCGGCGGCTCAACCGCACGTTCGTCACCCCGCTCGATCGCGAGGACATCCACGCGCTTGCCTGCTCCCTCGATGATGTGATGGATGCGATTGATGCGTCGGCGTCGCTCGTCAGGCTGTACCGGCTCGACTGCGTACGGTTCGGCGCACGCGAGCTCGCACACATCATTGAAGCGTCAACCCGTGAGGTGCGGCTCGCGCTCGGGGGCATGCAGAAGAACAACGGGTTCATGGCCCATGCGGTCGAGATCAACCGGCTTGAGAACGAGGGCGACCGCACGCACCAGCAGGCCGTCAGCAAGCTGTTCGACGATGAGCGGGATCCGCTTACGGTCATCCGGTGGAAAGAGATGCTCGACTTTCTCGAAGACGCCATCGATCGGTGTGAAGACGTGGCCAACGTGCTCGAAGGTGTGATGGTCAAACACGGATAACGGCCGATGCTGTACATAGAGAGATCGGGCGGATCGTTGGGCTTGTCCGGTCGGGCACCGGCCCTGGATCACACCGCGATTTCCGCGATCGTCTTGTAAGGCTTCGCGAGCTTCAGCACGATCAGCAGCTTGATGAGCGGCCAGGCCGGATCGATCTCGCTGGCGCGGAAGCTGAACTTCGGGCTGCGGGGATAGCCATGATGATTGTTGTGCAGCCCTTCGCCGCCGGTCAGCAGCGCGAGCAGGCGGATGTTGGTCGCCGTGTTCGCGAAATTCTTGTAGCCGACCTGGTGGCACAGACCGTTGATTGAAGACGACAGCACGAACACGTACATCACGGCGTGAATGCCCGCCGCCAGGAGCGCCCACCACACACCGATGACCGAGCCGACGACCAGACACAGTGCGGTCGTACCAACGCCGAGGCCCAACAACCCGCGGTTGAACACGTGCCGATCCCACCAGCCTTCCCTGATGTCGCGCGCATAGCGCTCGACAACGTCGGTGTTCTTGATCTCGCGCACGTAGTAGAAAACATTCCCGAGCTGGACGTTCCAGAAGCCTTCGATCTTCGGGCTGTGCGGGTCGCCTTCCTCGTCCGTGAAGGCGTGGTGCTTCCGGTGGACCGCTACCCACTCCTTCGTGCACTGCCCCGTCGTCAGCCACAGGGCCAGCTTGAAGGCCCACGCGACCCCCGGATGCACCGTCAACGCTTTGTGCGTGGCGCAGCGATGCAGATAGATGGTCGTGCTGAACACCGCCACCTGGATCAGGATGGCTGCCACGACGAGCGCGACGAGAAGCGGATACAGCACGACACGACCCTCCAAAAACCTTGACTGCTGACCCGTATGAGCTTGGGGGGAACGCCGGCCTGGGGGAACAAGAGATCGTATCACGGAATCGTCAGCGGCCCTCCTGGTCGTTGGCCGCTCGCGTCGAGGAAAACGATGTGGACGCTCGAAAGCCAGCGGGAGATTCGCGAGAGCGTTGCGCGCAGGATCGTGGACGTAAGCCCTGTATTATCCGTTGCTTCGCTCGAAGTCCTTCATGAAGGCGACCAACGCGTCGACGCCTTCCTCCGGGAAGGCGTTGTAGATGGAGGCGCGGATGCCGCCGACCGCCCGATGCCCCTTCAGCCCGTCGAGCCCCGCAGCGGTCGATTCCTTGATGAATCGCTTCTCCAGGTCCTCGCTGCCCATGCGGAACGTGACGTTCATCAGCGACCGGCAGTCCTTGTGCGCGGTTCCGCGATAGAAGCCGGTGCGATCGATTTCGGCATAGACCTTCGCCGCCTTCCGTTCGTTGACCGTGGCGATTCCCGCGAGGCCGCCTTGCGCGAGCAGCCATTTCATCACCAGGCCGAGCGTGTACACGGCAAACGCGGGGGGCGTGTTGTACAGCGATCCGTTCTCCGCATGCACCGCGTAGTTGAGCATGGTGGGCATCGACTTCTGCGAGCGCTCCAGGAGATCCTCTCGGATGATGACGACCGTGACCCCGGCCGGCCCCATGTTTTTCTGGGCGCCCGAGTAGATCAGCGCGTGGCGCTGGACGTCGATGGGACGGCTGAACATGTCGGATGACGTATCGCTGACAAGCGGGACGTCGCCGACAAGAGGCAGATCCTTGTACTCCGTGCCTTCGATCGTGTTGTTCGACGTCATGTGCACGTACGCGGCGTCCGGCGTGAGCTTCAGCTCGGCCTGCTCCGGCACACGCGAGTAGCTCTCGTCCTTCGTGGTCGCGGCCACGTTCACGCTGCCGATCTTCTTCGCTTCCTTGATCGCTTTCTCGGCCCATGAGCCTGAGTCGATGTAATCGGCGGTCGCGCCGGCGGTGAGCAGGTTCATCGGCACCATCGAGAACTGCAGGCTCGCGCCGCCCTGCAGGAACAGCACGCGGTAGCTCGACGGGATGCCCGCCAGACGGCGGATGTCCGCCTCGGCAGCAGCCAGGATCGACTCGAACGTCGTCGATCGATGGCTGATTTCGAGGATCGACATCCCGACGCCGGGCAGCGCGACGAGATCGCGCTGAACCTGTTCCAGCACCGGCAGCGGCAGCACGGCCGGACCGGCGGCGAAGTTGAAGATGCGATGGATGGTTGTCATGGGGCTCCAAAATGCAACCACGAAAAACACGAAAACACGAAAACACGAAAAAGATCAACAGTTTTCCGCGCGTTCGTGACCATGGTGTTCAAATCGTGACGAGGTGCAGGTCAAGGATGTCGCTGTTGCCCTTGTAAATCGTTTTCAGCAGCCCCGCAGAGGGGGCGCCGTCGAGGTTGATGCGGGCGATCGCGGCCTCGGCGCCGTCGAAGATCACGTTCTCGGTCTCCTGCACGTTGATGTCGCCGTTCCGCAGGTGATCGAACACGTGCGCGAGCACGCCCGGCCTGTTGCGGTGACGCACGACGAGCATGTGCGTCGCCGGGGTTTTCTTCGCCAGGTTCACGACGTTCGGCACCTTGCCCGTGCTTTTGTAGGACGCGACGATCCGTACGGTTTCGCAGGCGATGGCTTCCTGCGCCTGATCGGTCGAGGCGCCGATATGATGCGTGCCGTACACGTTCCCTAGCGACGCGATCGCGTCCTTGAACTCGCCGGCGGCGCCGGCGGGCTCGGCCGCGAACACATCGAGACCGACGCGAATATCGCGCTCGCGAATCGCCCGCTCGAGCGCGGCGTAATCGACGACCTCGCCGCGCGCCGTGTTGATGAAGTAGGAACCGCGTCTCAGCTTGTCGAGGACCGAGGAACCGACCATGCCTTTCGTGTCGGCGTTGAGCGCGAGATGGACGCTCAGGACGTCGCTGCGCTCGGCCACTTCCGGGGGAGAGCCGGCAAGCTGCATGGGGATCGGTTCGCCGGCGACGCTCTCTTTCCCCGTCGCAAACCGGCGGCTCCAGACGACGATGGGCATGCCGAAGGCGTGCGCCCGCTTCGCCATCTCCTGACCGATGTTGCCGTAGCCGAGCAGACCGAGCGTCCGGCCGAACAGGCCACGCGCCTTCGAGTACTCCTTCTTGTTCCAGGTGCCGGCGCGCAGATCGGCCACGTTGTCCGGCACCCGGCGGTCGATCGCGAGCAGCAGCGCGAAGGCGAGCTCGGCCACCGCGATCGCATTTTTGCCCGGGCAGTTCGAGACGTAGATGCCGCACCTGGACGCGGTCGCGACATCGATGGTGTTGTAGCCGGCCCCGGCGCGAACGACGAGCGACAATGCGCCCGCTTCGAGCATCGCGGCGTTCACGGCGGTGCTGCGGACCACGAGCACATCGGCGGCGGTATCGCGAAGCGCCTGCGTCAGCGTGTCGTCCTTGAGGTCCGGCTGATAGACGACGTCGCAGCCGGCGGCCTTCAGCCCGTCGATTCCGGTCTGCTCAAATGTGTCGGCGACGAGGACTTTCATATAGACAAGCCACAGAGAAGACACGGAGACACAGAGAATTTGAGAATCGCGGTGTTCGACGCTGCGCCGCGGAGCGGCGACGTCAGGTCGACGGGCCTGCGTTGCAGGCCGCCAGCGTCGATCACGTCTTCAATCTGAAAATCTCTGTGCCGCTGTGCCTTCGTGGCTAAGATTTCTTTTCGTCAAATCACATGAATCAGCAATCCATCCCTGAGCTTGGGCTCGAACCATGTGGACTTCGGCGGCATGATCTCACCGGCGTCGGAGACGGCCATCAGGTCGGCGACGCTCACGGGGAACAGCGAGAACGCCACCGCGGCCCTGCCCGAATCGACGAGCTTTTCGAGCTCGCCCGTCGCGCGCGCGCCGCCGACGAAATCAATCCGCTTGTCCGTCCGGATGTCGGCGATTTTCAGGATTGGGGCCAGCAGGTGCTCCTGCAGCACGCTGACGTCGAGCGACCCGATCGCGTCCGAATCAGCAGGCGGAACGCGCGGGCAGAGCGTATGCCACGCGCCGTTGACATACATGGCGATATCGCCGCGCTTGCCGGGCGACGCCGGTCCGGCCTTGAGCTCGAAGCGATCCCGCACCGCATCGAGGAGCTCATCGGGAGCGAGGCCGCCCAGATCTTTCACCGTGCGGTTGTACGGCAGGATTTGCACCTGGTTGTGCGGGAAGGCGACGGCGAGGAAGGTCGACCGATCGGCGCCATCGCAGAGCGATGTGCCCGGAAGCCCGCGGTCGCGCATCTCGGTGCGCGCGCGTGCCGCGCTCGCCGCGCGATGGTGGCCGTCCGCGATATAGAGCGCCGGGATCCGGCGGAACGCGGCGACGAGCGCGCCGCGATCGGCGCCGCCGACGCGCCAGATCGTGTGGTGCACGCCATCGGGCGCGTCGAAATCGATGATCGGCTCTCCCTCGGTGGCGCGCGCCGCCAGGCTATCGACCTCGTCCGCCGCACGATACGTGAGAAACACGGGACCGGTCTGCGCGCCGAGCGCGATCATGTGGCGCGTGCGGTCGTCCTCTTTGTCGCGGCGGGTGCGCTCGTGCTTCCTGATGACGTCCCGGTCGTACTCGTCGATCGAGAAACAGGCGGCAAGGCCTGTCTGGACATGCCGGCCCATTTGCAGCCGGTAGAAGTAGACGCTCGGCTCGTCCTCGATAACGAGAGCCGTCTTCCGCAGGACGTCAAAATTCTTCGCAGCCTGCTGATACACCTCGGCCGCGTACGGGTCGGCGCCGGGATTCAATTCGATCTCGGCACGCGAGACCCGCAAAAAGCTGAGCGGGTTCCCCTCTGCGAGCGCGCGCGCTTCATCCGTGCTGACGACATCGTAAGGGACAGCAGCAATCCGGGCAGCGTGGGTCGGGTTCGGACGCAACGCACGGAACGGGTGAAGCGTCGCCATGGGGCACGCATTATACCGCGCCTGATTTCTGATAAAGTCCGTCACCGGAGGCTCGCCGTCCATGCAGCTTCGCCGCACGCTCGCTCTGAGCGCCATCATTGCCGTGCTCGTCGGATTCCCGCTGGCCGCCGACTGGCCGGTGACGGAAAAACTCGACCTCGATGCGATCTATCGCATCAAGGAAGAAGGGCTGCAGCGCTCGAAGGTGATGGAGATCGAAAGCTACCTCACCGACGTGTACGGGCCGCGGCTCACCGGGTCCCCCAACATCAAAGAAGCCGCCGACTGGGCGCAAAAGACGATGAAGGAGTGGGGCCTGGCGAACGTGCATCTCGAGACATGGCCGTTCGGCCGCGGCTGGCAGAATCAGTTGTTCCTCGCGATGGCGATGACGCCGCGCGCCTACCCGATCATCGGGTACCCGAAGGCGTGGACCCCGGGCACCGGCGGCCTTGTCACCGGCGAAGCGATCATCGCGGTGATCAACGAAGAGAAGGACTTCGCCACGTTCCGTGGAGCGCTGCGCGGCAAGTTCGTGCTCGGCGCGGCGATGCGCGACGTGCCGGCCCATTTCGAGGCGCCGGGGCACCGGTACACGGACGCCGAGCTGGCGGATCTCTCGAAGCAACCCGAGGCGTCCGGGCGCGGAGGACGTGGCGGGCGCGGAGGCAACTTCCAGGCGGTCCAGGACTTCAACAGGAAGAAAACGCAATTCTGGATCGACGAGGGCATCGCGGCGCTGCTGGACATCAGCCGCGGGGACGGCGGCACGCTCTTCGTGCAGGGCGGCGGGTCGCGCGACGCGAAGGATCCACCGTCACCACCGCAGGTCGTCATCTCAGTCGAGCAGTACGGCCGGATCGTGCGGACGCTCGAGAAGAAGATTCCCGTCACGCTGTCGATGAACATCGACAACAGGTTCTACGACGCCGATCTCAACTCGTTCAACGTCGTCGCCGAGCTGCCGGGGACCGACAAGGCGGACGAGGTCGTCATGCTCGGCGCGCACTTCGATTCATGGCACACCGGGACCGGCGCGACCGACAACGCCGCCGGATCGGCCGTCATGATGGAGGCGATGCGACTGCTGAAGGTCAGCGGCGTCAAGCTGCGCCGCACCGTGCGCATCGGCTTGTGGGGCGGTGAGGAGCAGGGGCTGCTCGGCTCGAAGGAATACGTCAAGGCGCACTACGGCGATCCGGCGACGATGCAGTTGAAGCCGGAGCATGCGAAGCTCGCCGGCTACTTCAACGTCGATAACGGCACCGGCCTGATTCGTGGCGTCTACCTGCAAGGCAACGAGGCGGTGGCGCCGATCTTCCAGGCGTGGATGGAGCCGTTCAAGAACCTCGGCATGAAGACGCTGGCGATTCGCAACACTGGCGGCACCGATCATCTGTCGTACGACGCGGTCGGGCTGCCGGGCTTCCAGTTCATCCAGGACGAGGTCGAGTACAACTCACGGACGCATCATTCGAACATGGACGTGTACGAGCGCATCCAGGCCAACGACATGATGCGCAATGCCGTCATCGTCGCGTCTTTCGTGATGAATACCGCGAACCGTGACGAGAAGCTCCCGCGCAAGCCGCTCCCGAAGCCACAGGCGCCCGCCGGCCGCGGCACGCAGCCTTGACTAAGGCGAAGAGATGGCTGATGGCGAAGGGCTGATGGCTTATGGTCGATGGCGCGTCCATCAGCCATCAGCCATCAGCCATCAGCCATCAGCCATCAGCCATCAGCCATTAGCCATTAGCCATTAGCTGCGTCCGTATTTCTGTGCCCAGGCCCGCAACCGATCTTTTCTCTCGCGGGCTTCCGGTATGTCATCGAGCAAGTCGGCGGGCCACGGTAAACGATATGTCCAGTTCTGCTCGTTGACGGTCGCCGGTTCATTGATGCGGTCGCGCCAGCCGAACACGTCCTGCACCGGCAGCAGCAGGAGATAGGAAGGCGAACCGAAGAGGGCCTCCAGCAGCACGTCGCGCACGGTGGTATCGAAGGCGGCGCCCAGGAGAGCGGTCGCGCCCGACAGCCGCTGGATGGACGGCAGGTCGCTGACTTCCCGCCGCTCCTCTTCAGAAGCACCTTCCCACCAGACGGCGAGCGCCTCCGTGTCGTGCGTCCCCGATGTCGCGACCGACATCGGTGGATACTTTGCGGGATCGCGGAACGGCTGGCCGGCAGTGTGCCAGTGACGCTCCCATCGAAACACGCGGTACCCGGGCACGCCGAGCCGCGCGATCGAGGCGCGGACGAAATCGGGCACGGTGCCGAGATCCTCGGCGGTGATTTCGGCTCCGGCGCCGCGAAACAGCTCGAGCAGACTCTCCCCGAGTGCGAGCTGCGAGGGCTCGTCCGGCGGCGTGAAGAAGCCAACGCCGCCGTTCTTCAGGCGGCCGTACGTGCGGTAGAAGCCGACGAGGTGATCGACGCGGTACCCGTCGTACAGGTCGGCGCTGCGGCGCGCCCGCTCGCGCAGCCACCGGAAGCCTTCCGCCGCCATGATGTCCCACCGATAGAGCGGCATGCCCCAGTCCTGCCCGGTCGGGCTGAACGCGTCGGGCGGGACGCCGACCGACACCTCGAGGCGGAACTGCTGCTGGCGCGCCCAGACATCGGCGCTGTCGCCATCCACCATGAACGGCAGATCGCCGAACAGCGCGACGCCGTGCGTACGCCGGCGGGCCTGCTGCCACTGCGTGCCGGCGAGCCACTGCAGATACTGCTGGAACAGCACTTCGGTCGTGAGCTCGCGGCGCGCGCGATCGATCGCCGCCGGCTCGCGGCGCTGGAGATCGGCAGGCCATTCGGTCCATGGGCGTTCCTGCTCGCGCGCGTGCAGCGCGCGGAAGAGGCTGTAGTCCTCAATCCACCACGCCTGCTCGCTCGCATACATGCGCAGCGCGCGCGCGCGGTCCGTGTTCGGCCGCCACTCGACATCGAGAAACCGCTGGAATGCCCCGCGCAGCGCGGACTGTTTCAACCGCCGCACCGCCTGATGGTCGATTCGCGGCGTGCGCCGGACCGCGGCCAGCGCGCCGCGATCCTCCGGCGACAGCCCGGCCTCGCCGCCGAGCGCCTCGAACTCGAGCACGTCAGGAACGCGGATGAAGATCGGATCGATCGCCATCGCGCTGATCGCCGAGTACGGCGACTGCTGGCCCGGCGCCATTTCGTTGAGCGGCAGGAGTTGCAGCACGTGCTGGCCGGCGGCCGCAAGCCAGGCGGTGAGAGGCTCGACATCGCCGATGTCGCCGATGCCCCAGCTCGCCGTGGACGGACACGAGAACAGCGGGATGAGCAGCCCCGCCCG
>Ga0066652_100000939_pt1 | contig 14500 bp, 14 predicted proteins | sample GraSoiAngelo_101_FD_71413 | JGI IMG/M metagenome (GOLD analysis project Ga0066652, IMG submission 71413) | Grasslands soil microbial communities from the Angelo Coastal Reserve, California, USA - 14_0903_02_30cm | ecosystem: Environmental > Terrestrial > Soil > Grasslands | place: USA...
GGCCGGCAACCTCACGAGCCAGGTGCGAAACATCGCCGAGGTCACGACCGCGGTGCAGCAGGGCGACCTATCGCGAAAGATCACCGTCGATGTTCGCGGAGAGATCCTCGAGCTCAAGAACACGATCAACGTCATGGTCGACCAGCTCAACGCGTTCGCCAACGAGGTGACCCGTGTGGCCCGCGAGGTGGGCACCGACGGCAAGCTGGGCGGTCAGGCCGATGTCGAAGGCGTCGGCGGAATCTGGAAGGACCTGACAGCCAACGTCAACACGATGGCGAGCAACCTCACCGCCCAGGTGCGCGGCATCGCGCGCGTGGTGACGGCGGTCGCCAACGGTGAGCTCGAAGGCAAGCTCGTGCTGGAGGCGAAGGGCGAGATCGCCGAGCTCGCCGACACCATCAACAGCATGACCGACACGCTGGCGACCTTCGCCGACCAGGTGAGCACCGTCGCTCGCGAGGTCGGCGTCGAGGGACGCCTGGGCGGCCAGGCGAGCGTCCCAGGCGCGGCCGGCACGTGGCGCGACCTCACCGACAACGTCAACCGGCTGTCGGCGACGCTGACCACTCAGGTGCGCGCCATCGCGGAGGTGGCCACCGCGGTGACCGAAGGCGACCTGACGCGGTCGATCGGCGTGGAGGCGAGCGGAGAGGTCTCAGTCCTCAAGGACAACATCAACGAGATGATCAGCAACCTTCGCGAAACGACCCAGAAGACGAAGGAGCAGGACTGGCTCAAGACCAACCTCGCGCGGTTCACGCGCATGCTGCAGGGCCAGCGCGACCTGCTGACGGTGTCGCGCCTCATCCTGTCGGAGCTGGCGCCGCTGATCAATGCCGAGTACGGCGCGTTCTACGGCATGGTCAACCCAGACAGCTCCGAGCCGTACCTGATGTTCCAGGCCGGCTACGCGTACAAGCCGCGCAAGGACCTCGGACGCGAGTTCCGGCTCGGTGAAGGGCTCGTCGGCCAGTGCGCTCTCGACAAGCGGCCGATCCAGCTGAGCAATGTGCCACCGGACTACATCCGGATCACCTCGGGCCTCGGCCAGGCATCGCCCTTGAACATCCTCATCCTCCCCGTCCTCTTCGAAGGCGAGGTTCGCGCCGTGATCGAGCTCGCCTCGTTCCAGCACCTCAGCCCGATCCACCGCGACTTCCTTGACCAGCTCACTGACAGCATCGGTGTCGTCCTGAACAACATCCAGGCCAACGGGCGAACGGAATCCCTGCTGCGCCAGTCTCAGTCGCTGGCCAACGAGCTGCAGAGCCAGCAGGACCAGCTGCAGCGGACAAACGCCGACCTGGAGGAGAAGGCGAACCAGCTCGCGCAGCAGAACGCCGAGATCGAGATGAAGCGGGCCGAGGTCGAGGACGCCAAGAACATGCTCGAGGAAAAGGCCGAGCAGCTGGCGGTCACCTCTCGCTTCAAGTCCGAGTTCCTCGCCAACATGTCCCACGAGCTGCGGACACCCCTGAACAGCCTCTTGATCCTGGCCCAGGAGCTTGCGGAGAACCCCGACGGCAACCTGCTGCCGAAGCAGGTCGAATACGCGACGATCATCCGCTCGTCGGGAAGCGACCTGCTGAAGCTGATCAACGACATCCTCGACATCTCGAAGATCGAGTCCGGCACGGTCGCGCTGGAGATCAGCGACTTCCCGGTGGCCGACATCGAGCTGCTGCTCGAGAGAACGTTCCGCCACGTGGCGGACGTCACCAAGCTGGCATTCACGATCGACCTCGATCCCACGCTGCCCGAGACCATTCCGATCGACCCGCAGCGCCTGCAACAGGTACTCAACAACCTCTTGAGCAACGCGTTCAAGTTCACCGAGAAGGGCAAGGTTGAGTTCCGGGCCGCGCCCGCCACCTCAGGTTGGACGTTGGAGGCACTGTCGCAAGCCGAAGGCGTGGTGGCGCTGAGCGTGACCGACACCGGCATCGGGATTCCGCTGGACATGCAGCGCTCGATCTTCGAGGCCTTCTCCCAGGGCGATGGCACCACCAGCCGCAAGTTCGGCGGTACGGGTCTCGGCCTATCGATCTGCCGTGAGCTGGTGAGCTTGCTCGGGGGCGAGATCACGCTGGAGAGCCAGCCCGGCAAGGGCAGCACCTTCACCGTGTACCTGCCGGCGGGCACCGTTCCGCCTCCTCTCCGGCCAGTGGTGGAGGCGCCGTCCAACGGTACGGAAGTGCTCGCTCAGAAGCCTTCCTCGCGCGTGCCGGCGCTGGTTGCGGCGGCTACGAACGCGCCACAGGCTGAGCGGCCGGCCACCGCCGTCCAGCCGGCACGGGCGAAGGGCCGGCGGCGGCGGGCGGACGAGGTCGTTATCGCCGCACCGGCCGCGAACGGAAACGGCAAGGCCGTCCTCGTGGTGGAGGACGACGCAATCCAGCGGCAGCACATCGTGTCCCTGGTTGAGCCTCTGCAGGCCGAGGTGGTATCGGTGGCGACGGGCGAGGAGGCGCTCAGGGAGCTGAAGGGGCACAAGTTCGACGTGGCGGTCATCGACCTCGGCCTGCCGGGCATGAGTGGCTGGGAGGTGATCGAACGCATCCGGAGCACGAAGACGCTGCGCTCGACGGCGCTGGTCGTCTATACCGCTCGCGACCTCAATCGCCAGGAGGAGATGAAGCTCGCGAGGGCCACGCGAAGCGTTGTGGTCAAGGAAGTACGGTCGGCGGAGCGTCTGCGAGACGAGATCTCGAGCCTGCTCAGCCAGCCGAGGGCGAACGAGGCGGAGACTCACTCAGAGACGAACGGCAACCCAGACCCGGCTCTTGCCGGCAAGAAGGTGCTGGTCGTGGACGACGACATCCGCAACATCTTCGCGTTGACCGCAATGCTCGAGCGGCAGGGAATGCAAGTGATCGCCGTCGACAACGGCCAGAACGCGCTCGAGGTGGCGCGCGACGAGCCGGACATCAGCATCGCGCTCGTCGACGTGATGATGCCCGAGATGGATGGCTTCGCCACGATGAGCCACATGCGCAAGCTGCCGAAGTTGAAGAATCTGCCGATCGTCGCTCTGACCGCCAAGGCCATGAAAGGCGACAGGGAGAAGTGCATCGAAGCAGGAGCCTCGGACTACATCGCCAAGCCGATCAACAGCGCACATCTCCTATCGATGCTGCGCGCGTGGTTGACCGGCTGAGCGCGGCGCGCCCGAAGGCAACGGCACCAGGCTCGGACGAACGGAGCCTGGAGGAGATTGAGCTGCGGCTGCTGCTGGAAGGGATAGCCCTTCACCACGGCTATGACTTTCGCGAGTACGCGCGGGCGCCGTTGCGCCGCAACATCCTGATGGGCATGGCACTCGAGGGAGTGCCGACCATCTCTGCCTATCAGGATCGAGTACTTCACGATCCAGCGAGCCTGCAGAGGTTCCTCAACATCGTCGGCGTCAACGTCACGAGCATGTTTCGCGAGGCGATTGCCCTGCGCGTGCTGCGGGAGGAGATCGTGCCGTGGCTGCGAACTTTTCCATCCGTGCGGATCTGGGTCGCCGGCTGCGCCACGGGCGAAGACGTGGCGTCGCTGGCGATCGTGCTGCGTGAGACGGGGATGCTGGGCCACACGCGCATCTACGCGACCGACATCAACGAAGGCAGCCTCGCGATTGCCGCGCGGGGCCTGCTGCCGCTGGAGAGTGTGCAGTCGAGCGAAGCCGACTACCGGCGCTCCGGGGGCCGCGGCGCGCTTACCGATTACTACGCCGTGGCCGGCGAGATGGCACGGCTGGACGAGACGCTGCTCTCAGGCGTGACGTGGTCCCGGCACAACCTCGTGAGCGACGCGTCGTTCAACGACTTCCACGTCATCCTCTGCACGAACGTTCTCACGCATTTCAGCCGCGAGCTGCAGACGCAGGTGCAGGAGCTCCTGTACGACAGCCTGGTGCGCTCGGGATACCTGATCGTCGGCCGTCTCGAGTCGCTGATCGGCTGGGGAAGCTCGAGCCTTTACACCCGAGTGCACGAGAGCTCAGGCGTGTATCGCAAAGGCGGCGCGGCGTGAAGCAACGACGCGTCATGCCGGAAGCAGAGGAAACGGCTGTCGGGCCGCCGCTCGCGAACATCCTCATCGTCGACGACGACCCGGCGAAGCTCATCGCGCTGCGCGCCGTGCTCGCTCCTCTTGGCGCAAACCTGGTCGAGGCGAGGTCCGGCGCCGATGCGCTGCGCCACCTGCTAAAGGACGACTTCGCGGTCATCCTGCTCGACGTCCGAATGCCCATCATGAGCGGATTCGAGACGGCGGAGATGATCCGGCAGCGGCCCGCTTCCGAGCAAACCCCGATCATTTTCGTGACAGCCTTCGAGCAGGCTGAGACGAACCTGGGCCGCGGTTATGAGCTCGGGGCCGTGGACTTCGTGTTCTCCCCCATCGTGCCGGCCATCCTGCGCGCGAAGGTCACCGTCTTTGTGGAGCTGTACAAGAGCCAGCACGAGCTGAAGCGCTACCGAACGCAGCTGCAGGGACTTGTGCAGGAGCGTACGACCGCGCTGACGGCGATCAACCGCGAGCTCGAGGCCTTCAACTACTTCGTCTCACACGACCTGCGTGCGCCGTTGCTTGCGATCGACACGATCGCGCAGTCGCTGATGGACAACCCCGAGGTCGTGAGCGACGCCACCAAGGACCAGATCATGCGGCTGCGTCGAACCAGCAAGCAGATGATGGCCCTGTTCGACGGTATGCAGACCCTGTTCCGCCTGACCGGCGGCGACATCCGCCGCGAAAAGGTCGACATCAACCGGATCGCCACCGAGATAGGCGCCCACTGTCAGGCGCAGGAGCCCAAGCGCAGGGTGGATTTTCGGGTCGAGGAGGGCCTGACAGCGTCTGGCGATGCCGGGCTCGTGCGCATCCTGCTGACCAACCTCATCAGCAATGCGTGGAAGTTCACGCGCGACAAGCCGCAGCCGGTGATAACCATCGGCTCCGAGCGGGTCGCAGGTGAGAACAGGCTCTTCGTTCGCGACAACGGCGTCGGCTTCGACATGATCTATGCGCACAAGCTCTTCGGCGCCTTCCAGCGCCTGCACAGCCAGAGCGAGTTTGCGGGCGAGGGCATCGGGCTCGCGGTGGCCCAGCGAATCGTCAACCGTCACGGCGGCCGGATCTGGGCCGAAGGGGCGGTGGGGGAAGGGGCGACCTTCTACTTCGTGCTTTAAGTGCGCAAGGGGGACAAGGCAGGTCCGCTTGCTGAGAACCCCTACTAGCTCGAGCTCTGCGGCGGCGGCGCCGGATAGTACTGGTCGGTGAAGATGACGTAGCGCTGGGTCGCAAACGCGCCTGCCCACAGGGGCCAGCACGTGGTCAGCGTGAGGTGATAGCCGCCGCTCTGGGGCACCAGCACGGTCCTGTCCGAGGGATCGACGATTCGATAGCCGGTCACGCGATAGCGGTAGAGCCCGTATCTCGTCTGCAGGTCGACGTCGTCGCCGACTGCGAGCTTCGGAAAGTCGACCCAGTACACGTTGTGGGCCGCCACGCCCACGGTGCCCTGGTCGCCGGGCCATGGCGTGTCGGGATAGTGGCCAGGCCCGCTGTAGAGGACGCCGCTGCTGATGCCTTCCTTCACCGCGGCGAAGTAGCCGAGCTTCGGGACCTGGATCGCGAAGTCGACGCCGCTGACAGGATGCTTGAGCGCCGGGTCGACCTTGGGCGGAGGGGCTGCCGGGACGACCACGTGCTGGCGCCATGCCTGGTCGATGCGGTTCTGGTCTTCGATCGCGATCGAGGTCGTGTAGAAGAAGCTGACGATCAGGATGACCCCTGCGGCGATGAACAGCAGTGCTGTCGCCCGCAGCGGGTCCAGGCGGCTAGCGGCCTTTGCTGTGCCCTTTCTCTTGGTGTTGCTTGAGAACGGTCCGCGCGGCCACTTCCTTGGCGCGCTTGCCATATCGTCCTTCTTTCTTGGCCGACTCGAGGATGTGCTCGTACTGGCGCTGCTCTTTGGTTCCGACGCCGCGTACATGTTTCCTGCCAGGCAAAACTGCCCTCCTGATGGGTGTTCCTTAAGTGGAACGCGGCCAGGTGGGCCAGTACCGGCTGGGGGCCCTGGCTAGGTTCGACGTCCCCACCCTGCCCTCCCCACATGGTGGGGAGGGGCGCAGGTTCGACGTCCCCACCCTGCCCTCCCCACGTGGTGGGGAGGCGCCTAGTCGGCCAGAATCTTGCCTACTCGGCTCAACAGGGTGGCCGGCGTTGTGTTGGCCTTGACCATCCAGTCCACGATGCCAAGCTTTCGGGCTTCATCCTCGCGGCCCCCGACGCCCGAGGCGTTGGAGACGACCAGCACCGGGATGTCCTGCGTGCTCGGGTTCGAGCGGAGGCGGCGCAGCACATCGAAGCCGTCCATGCGCGGGAGCAGAAGGTCGAGCAGGATCAGAGCGGGCGGATCGGCGAGCGCCTGGTTGAGGCCCGACTCGCCGTCGTAGGCGATCTCCACCGGCCAACCGCCGGCCTCCAGCCCCATGCGGTACATGTCGGCGATGAACCGGTCGTCCTCGATGAAGAGGATTCGTTTGGGTAGCTGGTCGCGAGCCAGTCCCTCGCCGGCAACCCTCGCACCTTGCCCGGTAACCTTGTGTAGGTGGCTTCTGAACGGGGGAAAAACGAGGCGGCCCAGCTGCTCGACCTCGCTTTTGACGCGCTGCTCGCGGTTGAATCTGATAGTCACAGGATCACCTATTGGAACGCGGGAGCCCAGCGAATGTACGGGTATTCCCGCGAAGAGGCTCTCGGGCAGATCTCAAACCAGCTGCTTCAGACGCAATATCCAGGAACCAAAAACTCGGCTTTCGCCACCGTGATGGAGACCGGCTCCTGGGAGGGCCGCCTCGTCCAGACCCGCAAGGACGGCAGCGTGATCGTGGTCGACGGCAAGCGGGTGCTCGACCGTGACGCCGGCCGAATCCTGGAGGTGACCCGGGAGATCACCGACGAGATAGCCCACTCGGAGAGGTTCAAGGTCCTGGTCGAGAGCGTCAAGGACTATGCGATCTTCCTCCTCGACACCAAGGGCCGGGTCTCGAGCTGGAACGAGGGCGCCCGGAGGATCAAGGGCTACGAGGATCACGAGATCCTGGGCAGGCACTTTTCGGCGTTCTATCCGCAAGAGGACATCGAGGCAGGAAAGCCCGAGCGTGAGCTTCGCATGGCCCGAGAGTCCGGCCACGTCGAGGACGAGGGCTGGCGCGTGCGCAAGGACGGAACCCGCTTCTTCGCGCTTGTTGTCGTGACCGCCCTTTACGACCTGTCCGGAAAGCTGACGGGTTACGCCAAGGTGACCCGCGACATCACGGCGCGGCAGCTGGAACGCCAGCGCCTGCTCGACCTCGAGCGTTCGAAATCCGCTTTCCTCAACCTCGTCGCGCACGAGCTGCGCAGCCCGTTGACGGTGCTGCGCGGCTACCTCTCGATGTTCCGCGACGCCTCATCCGAGCGCAGGCGCGACCTGGAGGAACGGTCGCTGCCGGCGCTGGAGGCGAAGACCATCGAGATGAGCCGCCTGGTCGACCAGATGGTCGAGGTGGCGCGACTCGAGGAGGGCAGCCTCCGGCTGCGCGCCGACCGCGTGGACCTCTGTGCTATCGCCGACGAGGCGGTGGGCCTTGTGCGGGCGCTCGAGGAGCCACCTGCCCACAGCATCGTCTTCGAGCCGTTCCCTGGCGAGCTCAACGTCCTCGGCGACCCGGAGCGCATCCAGATGATCCTGAGCAACCTGCTATCGAACGCCATCAAGTACTCGCCGTCCGGCACCGAGGTGACGGTGATGCTCGATCAGACCGCGGAGCTCGGCCGCGTGGCGATCAACGACCAGGGGGTTGGCATCCCGCTTTCGGAGCAGATCCGCCTGTTCAGCCGGTTCATGCGCGTAGATCGCCCGGGGTCGGATCACGTTCCGGGCACCGGGATGGGGCTCTACCTCTCGCGCGAGCTCGCCCGGAGAATGGGAGGAGACATCGTCCTGCAGTGGTCGGGCCCTGGGGGCTCGTCGTTCGCGCTGCTGATGCCGCTGGCGGAAAAGTAAGGCTCAGCTCACCAGCGACAAGACGATCAGTGCCTGGCCGGCGTGATACAGCACGATGTTCGCGAGGCGCCCACCCGGTAGCGGCTTGACGAAACGGTTCCACGCAAGCACGCCGTCTGAATAGAAAAAGAGCAGCGCCCCGGCCAGGGCGACGAGCGAGCCGGTGCTGCCCGAGCTCGAGACCATGATCACGAACACCGTCACATAGGCGACGACCGGCCAGACAAGTCCTGGCTGTTTCTTGCGCAGCGCCCTGATCACCGGCGGGAGGATCACCGCCACCGACACCAGCGCGATCACCGAGGCCACTGCCACCAACGCGGCCTGGAGCGGGCGATGATTGAAGCCGGCGATGTACGCCAGGTGCTCCACCAGCGCGGCGACCAGGCCGAGCAGGAACATGTCCCGCGGCAGCATCAGGAAGATGTCGCTGATGAGCCCAAAGGCCAGGGCCACCACAAAAAAGGTGCGCTCGGTGGAATCCACCGGGTGGAGAACAATCGCGACGGCTATCAGCCCGACCATCACCGCGGGCTTGGCCACGTACTCGAGCCCGCGCCGCGAGGCGGCGACGGCTGCCCAGTCCGCCAGCGCGAACGCCGCGGTCACCGCCAGGGCGAGCCACGCCAAACCTGTCAACGATGCCCCTGCTGGGCGCCGGCTAGCGCGCGGCTTTCAGCGCTGCCTTGATGTCCGAGACGCCCATGTAGACGGTGGCGCGCTTTCCGCCGCCCGGCCCCGCGTACACATACTCGATGTTCACGCCCGCGGCGCCGAGCTTTTTGGACACCTTGCCCAGGGTGCCGGGGTTGTCGGTCAGGGTCACCGCCAGGACCTCGTCTTCCGAGGCGTCCCACCCCATCGATGAGCAGATCTTCTTGGCCGCCGCGGTCTTGTCGACCACGATGCGCACGGCGCCCCTGCCGCCTTCGGTGGTCGCCATCAAGGCGCGGATGTTCACCTTCTTGGCGCCCAGAGCGGCCCCTATCTCGCCCAGGCGGCCCGGCTGGTCAGAGACCGATATCGTCAGCTGCTTTGCTCGCGGCATCTATCCCACCTCTCAGCAAAATGCCGGCCCATGCCGGCCACGACCCCAGCGTACCTTCGCGGTAGTCTGAGGTCCATGACTGCGATTGGCTGGAACCAGAAGACCATCGAGGAGTTTCACGCCAAGCAGGGGCGTGGCGTGGGCCCATGGCGGGACAACCTGCTTCTGCTGACTGCAAAGGGAGTGAAGAGCGGCGACGAGATAACGACGCCCCTCGTGTTTCGGAAAGATGGCGACCAATACGTCGTCGTGGCGTCGAAGGGCGGGGCACCGCATCATCCGCAGTGGCTGCACAACCTCGAAGCCAATCCCATCGTCGAGATCGAGCTCGCCAAGGACGGCGGCACCGAGACCTTCAAGGCAAAGGCGAAGCCGATCATGAGCGGGCCCGAGCGCGACCGCCTGTACGAGCACCTCAGCGAGGTGTGGCCTGGCTTTCGTGACTACCAGCAGCGCACGGAGCGGACGATCCCGGTCGTTGTGTTGGAGCGCGTCCCGGGCTGATAGGCTCCCGGCGTGAGCACCGCGCTTCCGCCTGGACCTCAGGTCTCGCCGGACGGCAAGTGGTACTGGGACGGCAGCAAATGGGCGCCGGTGACGGCGCCGGCTCCAGTGCAGGCCGCCTACCCACCCGCGTACGCATACCCATACGCCGCGCCGCGCACGAACAGCATGGCCATCGTCTCCCTGGTGAGCGGCATCCTGGCGTGGCTGCTCTGCCCGCTTCTCGGAGGCGCGCTGGCGGTCATCTTCGGGCACGTGGCCAGAGGCCAGATCAAGCAGTCGGGCGAGGCCGGCGGAGGGATGGCGATCGCCGGGCTCGTGCTCGGTTACGCCAACCTTGGCGTGACGGCGCTGGTGATCGTTGCCTGGATCTTCCTGGTCGCGGGCGTCGCGATTCTCGGGGCGTTCATTCCGTCCGTGAGCCCGACGCCCTAGTCGGGTCATGACCGACTGCTGCACACCGAAGGGGTATCGGTGGGTCTTCAGCGAGAGATCGGCCCGGGCTGAGGCGAAGCGCTACCGGCGCAAGGGCCTCGACGCGACCTCGCGACGCATCTTCGACTTCGTCAAGAAGCAAGGCGTCGAGGGCCGCACTGTGCTGGAGGTCGGTGGCGGCATCGGCGCGATCCAGATCGAGCTGCTGAAGGCAGGCGCCGCGCGCGCAGTCAGCGTCGAGCTCACGCCCACCTATGAGGAGGAAGCCACAGCCTTGCTTCGCGAGATGGGCCTGGAGGAGCGGGTCGAGCGCCGCATCATGGACTTCGCTGCTGCCGGCGCGGCAGTCGACGGCGCGGACATCGTGATCATGAACCGCGTCATCTGCTGCTACCCCGACATGCCGCGCCTCGCGGGCACCGCGTCCGAACACGCGCGGGAGTTGCTGGTGATGAGCTTTCCCAGGCGTACCTGGTGGATGCGCATCGCGATGTTCCTCGGCAACACGATTCTTCGCGCCACCCGGCGCGAGTTCCACATCTTCCTGCACCCGCCCAGCGGCATCCTCGCGACCTCTGAGCAGCACGGGCTGCGCACGGTCCACAACCAGTCAGGCGTGGTCTGGACTGTGGCCGCGTTGCGCCGCTGAGCGCGTAGCTCTCAGAGCTGGATAAAGACCGTTTCCTGATCCCCCTGGAGGTGGATGTCGAAGCGCAGGCCGCCCTCACTCGCCGACGCTATAAGGGTGTGCCTGCGCTCGGGTTCGATCATCCGAAGGAGGGGGTCGCCGTCAGGATCCGCGTCAGGAAAGTACAGACGGGTCGCCAGGTGGCGAAGGAGTCCGCGGGCGAAGACGATCACGTCGAAGGACGCCGCCTTGCGGACGGTGAAATGGAAAGCGCCTTCGCGATCGGTTCCGCACCGTGCGAACTGGTCTCCTTCTGAGATCTCGACCACGGCATCTGGCACGGGCTCGCCGGCGCCGTCGAACACCTGGCCCTCGATGCGAACCGCCCCGTCCGAGCCCGGCGCGATCGTTTGCGTGTCGTCCTCGAACGGCATCGCAAAGCCGAAGAAGGGACCGACGGTCTGCGACGGCGTCGGAATCGTCAACTTTCGTTCGGCGTCGCGTCGCGACCGCGCAGGACGACGTCCCACCGGTACGCGAGCGCCCATTCGGGCTCAGTGGCCTCCGGGTCGAACTTCGCAACGAGCAGGTCGCGGCCCCGGGCATCGGCGATCGAGTTGAGGATCGGGTCGAGCGGTATGAGCGGGTCGCCAGGGAAGTACATCTGGGTCACGAGCCGGCTCGCAAGCTGCGGGCCGAACAGCGAGAAGTGCACGTGCGCCGGCCGCCAGGCGTTGCGGTGGTTGCGCCACGGGTAGGCGCCGGGCTTGACTGTCACGAATCGGTAGACGCCCCCGCCGTCGGTGAGACAGCGTCCCGCGCCGGTGAAGTTCGGATCGAGCGGCGCCGGATGGGTGTCGACCGGATCGACGTACCGGCCTGCGGCATTCGCCTGCCACACCTCGACCAGCGTGTGGCGTACGGGCCGGCCGTCGCCGTCCAGCACCCGACCGGTGAGGATGATTCGCTCTCCGAGCGGCTCTCCCCGATGCTGCCGCGTGAGGTCCGAATCCTCCGCCTTGACCGTAATGCGCCCGAACGCAGGGCCGCCGCGGTGGTGGAACCATTCATCGGGCAATCGCACCAGCTCGCGGCGCGGCGCGCGCAGCTGTGTCGCGCGATAGTCGGGAAAGAGATATGGCGGCTCGAAGTCCGGCTCGGTCAACGCCCTTGACGAGCATTATGGCTTGGTGCAGACTCGGATCGTCTGTACACGGACCATTCCCGCAGGCCTGAACAACAGCAAGGAGTAATCAGGTGAGCAAGAGGAAGGTTTCGGCGCCGTCGATCACGCGGCGCGAGATGCTCAAAGGTACCGGCGTAGTCCTTGGCGGACTGGCGGTGCCGGGTCTGCTCGAGGCGTGTCTCTCCTCCTCGTCGTCGTCGTCGAGCGGTTCGATCAAGATCGGTTACGTCAGCCCCATCACCGGGCCGGCCGCGGGCTTCGGTGAGCCGGACGCTTATGTGCTGAGCCTGGCCAAGAAGGCTTTCCAGAACGGCATCAACATCGGCGGGAGCAATTACTCGGTCGAGATCCTCTCTCGCGATGGGCAGTCGACACCGTCGGTCGGCGCCCAGGTGGCGCAGGACCTCATCCAGAGCCAGAAGGTTGACCTGATGCTCACCACGTCTACGCCGGAGACGACCAACCCTGTGGCTGCCGCATGCGAGGCCGCGGGTGTGCCGTGCATCTCGACAGTCGTGCCGTGGCAAGCCTGGTACCTCGGACTCGGCGGCAAGATCGGACAGTCGACGACCTTCAAGTACATCTATCACTACTGCTTCGGCGTCGAGCAGTTCTTCAACGCCTATACGCATCTGTGGCCGCAGATATCCACCAATAAGAAGGTCGGCGTCATGTATCCGAACGACGCCGACGGCAACGCGATCCGCGGCGCGCTCGCGCCTGCGCTGAAGAGCGCGGGCTACACGATCGTCGACCCGGGCGCGTACGAGGACGGCACCAACGACTACACCGCGCAGATCCAGAAATTCATCGCCGAGGACTGCCAGATCTTCAACACCTTCCCCATTCCGCCCGACTTCGCCACGTTCTGGCAGCAGGCGCACCAGCAGGGCTACACGAAGCACGTGAAGATCGCGCAGATCGCCAAGACCGGCCTTTTCCCGTCGCAGGTCAGCTCGCTAGGCGCGATCGGCAACGGCCTCGCGTCGGGCGTGTACTGGCATCCGACCTGGACGTACAAGTCCTCGCTCACAGGCGTCACGTGCAAGCAGCTCGCGGACGGCTACGAGAGCTCGAGCGGCAAGCAGTGGAACCAGCAGCTAGGAGCGAGTCTCTCGCTGTTCGACGTCGCCGAAGCGGTGCTGAAAGCAAGCGGCGATCCGAAGAACAAGACCAAGGTCGCGAACACCGTCAAGACGCTTTCGGTGGACACGATCGTCGGCCACCTCGACTGGACAAAGCCGCCCACGTTTGCCGGGGCTCCTATCCCGAACGTGCAGACCACGCCGATCATCGGCGGCCAGTGGAAGCAGGGCGTCTCGAAGTGGCCGGTCGACTTCGTGATCTGCGAGAACTCGTCCGACCCCAACGTCCCGGTCGCGGGCACGCTGCAGCCGTATACCGCCGGATAATTCCGGACCGTGACTGAAGGCCCGGCGACGCTCGCCGCGGTCGAGGTTCGCAAGCGCTTTCGGGCGCTTGCGGTGCTGGACGGCGTCAACCTCGTCCTCAATCGCGGCGAGGCCGTAGGCGTCGTCGGCCCGAACGGCGCGGGCAAGACCACGCTGCTCAACGTGCTATCCGGCGCCCTTGCACCAGACTCGGGCGCCGTCGTCTTCAACGGCCAGGTCGTGACCGCGAAGGGAGCCGCTGACCGCTGCAAGCTCGGAATCGCGCGCACCCACCAGGTGCCGCGGCCATTCGCCGGCATGACGGTGTTCGAGAACGTGCTCGTCGGAGCCACCGCCGGGGGGCGCCGGCGCGGCGCGGACGCCTACGACCTCTGCTTGAAGGTGCTCGATCAGACCGCCCTGACTCGGCTTGCGAATCGGCGCGCCGAGAGTCTGGGCCTGCTTCAGCGCAAGCGCCTCGAGCTCGCACGCGCCCTTGCTGTCGAACCTGTGGTCCTTCTGCTGGACGAGATCGGCGCCGGCCTCACCGACGCCGAGTCGGCAGCGCTGGTCGAAACCGTCGCGGGGCTCAAGAACGCCGGCCTCGCCGTGCTCTGGATCGAGCACATCGTCCACGTGCTGATGCAGGTGGTGAACCGCCTGGTCTGCATGGACGCCGGCAGGATCATCGCCGAGGGCCCGCCCGAAGCCGTTGTGTCGCAGGCCGCTGTCATCGACGCCTACCTGGGCAATCGCGCATGAGCCTGCTTGCCGTGGAGGACCTGGACTGTCGCTACGGGCTGCTGCAGGCGGTGCGGGGCGTCAGTCTCCAGGTCGCGGAAGGCGAGACCGTCGCGCTGATCGGCGCGAACGGTGCGGGCAAGACGACGCTCATGCGCGCGATCGCGGGGGCGCACCCGCCGCATGCGGGTCGGGTGAAGCTGGATGGCACTGACATCACGAGCCTGCCCGCGCACACAAGGGTTCGAAGGGGCATCGCGCTGGTGCCCGAAGGCAGGCGGCTGTTCGCGGGTCTCACTGTGGAAGAGAACCTCCGCGTTGCAGCCGCGTCCAGAACCGGCGGGCGCTGGAACGTGCAAGCGGTGCTCGAGGTCTTTCCTTTCCTGAAGCCACGGCTGCACATGCCGGCCGCGACCTTGTCGGGCGGTGAGCAGCAGGCGGTCGCGATCGGGCGCGGGCTGATGACCAACCCGCGACTGCTCCTGCTGGACGAGGCGTCGCTCGGGCTCGCTCCGGTGGC
>Ga0066652_100000940_pt1 | contig 14493 bp, 12 predicted proteins | sample GraSoiAngelo_101_FD_71413 | JGI IMG/M metagenome (GOLD analysis project Ga0066652, IMG submission 71413) | Grasslands soil microbial communities from the Angelo Coastal Reserve, California, USA - 14_0903_02_30cm | ecosystem: Environmental > Terrestrial > Soil > Grasslands | place: USA...
TTTAAAGGGGTGGCAAAAATAAAGATTAATTCCTTTACGAAAGGCTTTATTCTGTTTTTTATAGAATAAAAAATCCCCAACTTGTAGTTGAGGACTTTTTAAATACATTTTTAAATCCAAAGTGGATCACATTGCCGCTAATTGTACTTTTTGCTGAAGCTCAAGTACGTTTTCGCGGAATACGCCATCGGTATCCATCAGGTCTTTCACCGTCTGGCAGGAATGAATTACAGTAGTATGGTCGCGACCCCCAAAATGTTCTCCGATCGTTTTTAAAGAGTTTTTAGTAAATGCTTTGGCTAGATACATAGTGATCTGCCTCGCCTGTACTATCTCCCTTTTCCTTGTTTTTTGTAAAAGCTTATCATAAGGCACATCGAAATAATCGCAAACCATTTTCTGAATGGTTTCGATCGTGATTTCCTTACTGGATGATTTGACGAAGTTTCTAAGCACTTTTTTAGCAAGATCAAGATCGATCTCTCTCCTGTTCAGCGAAGATTGTGCCAGCAATGATATCAACGCCCCTTCTAATTCCCTTACATTATTACTGATGTTGTAAGCAATGTATTTCACAACTTCTTTCGGCATTTCCAGCCCGTCATGCTTCATTTTTCTTTCAAGGATCTCGATCCTTGTATCATAATCAGGAACCTGCAGGTCGGCGCTAAGACCCCAGCGGAAACGGCTTAATAATCTTTCCTGCACTCCCTCCAGATCTTTTGGAGGCTTATCACTTGTAAGCACTAATTGTTTACCTGATTGATGCAGGTGATTGAAAATTGCAAACAATGCATCCTGGCTCTTTTCTGCTTTTGCAAAAAATTGTACATCATCTACTATTAATACATCGATCAGTTGGTAAAAATGAATAAAATCATTGATCGCATTGTTGCGACTATGATCCATGAACTGGTTGATGAACTTTTCCGAACTTACATAAAGAACCACTTTATTGGGATGCGTTCTCTTCACTTCATTTCCTATCGATTGAGCAAGATGTGTTTTACCAAGACCAACGCCGCCATATAAAACAAGTGGGTTAAATGAATTGGCACCGGGCTTTTCAGCAACAGTTTTACCGGCACGGCGTGCTACACGATTGCAATCACCTTCAATAAAAGAATCAAAAAGATAAGCGGGATTGAGCTGCGGATCGATCTGCATCTTTTTTAACCCCGGAATTACAAATGGGTTTTTTACGGGATTATTTATGATGAGAGGAAAATCCATTTCGTTATTCGGATACATTTTATAACCCTGACCAGGAATATCCATCATTAAAGGCTGCTTGGTCTTATTTCCACTATCCACCATTATGCGATATTCGAGACGAGCTTCTTTACCTAACTCACGTTTCAATGTCTTCGCCAATAAATTTACATAATGTTCTTCGAGATATTCGAAAAAAAATTGGCTGGGAACCTGTATAACAAGAATATTATTTTTTATTGAGATCGGTTTGATGGGCTCAAACCATGTTTTGAAATGCTGCCATTCAACAATGTCCTTGATTATCTTTAAACAATTAGTCCAAACTTTTTCAGCATTCTTCTCCATCAGTTAGTAAGCAATTTATATCGAGTTAAGAATCTTCTTTTCAAATGGGTTGTTTCAAAGGAACGAAAAAAATTTTCAAAGGAGGACGAATATCTAAAAATCTTTTCTAATAAAAAATTTTTATTCCTCTGTTTTTTTTGTAACCGTAATAGAACTTGATTTTGATAATTTTTTTGTCGGGTATTTTGAGAAATTAAAGTCCAACCTGCCAAGATTAATTCCTGCCCAACCGACCTGGTTTACGATTACATCATTTCCTTTCTTGTTTTTAAATACAACAGGTGCATTTAAAAATGTATGTGTATGCCCTCCAATAATAAGATCAATGTTTTCAGTTTCGTTTGCCAATCGTTTATCGCTTACCTTGTTATCAGTATATTGGTATCCAAGATGTGAAAGACAAATGATCAGATCGCAATTTTTTTCTGTTCTTAATTTATATGCTATTTCATTTCCCTTCGTTACAGGATCAAGATACTTTGTACCAGCGGAAAGATTTTCGGATACTAAACCTGTCATTTCAATACCTAATCCAAAAACGCCAATTTTTATTTTTCCTTTTTTGAAAATTTTATATGGTTCATGCTTATATTCCATCGGTGTACCTGTAAGATCGTAATTGGAAACGAGCATGGGAAATTTTGCATGATTTGTCAACTGCATTGCCAGGTTTTCCAGTCCACCATCAAAATCATGATTACCGATGGTAGTTGCCTCATAACCCATCGAGCTCATTGCTTTTATTTCCGGTTCCCCTTTATAAAAATTGAAATAAGGAGTGCCCTGAAATATATCTCCAGCATCCAATAACAAAACATGTTCTTCCTCTCTTCGTATTTTTTCGATTATTTCGGCTCTTGCCGCTACACCACCTAATCCCTGGTTACTACTACCGTCCATTGGAAAAGGATCTATTCGACTGTGTACATCATTTGTATGTAAAATGGTGAGTTGATAAGACTTTTCGTCAGCGACTAATTCGGTTAATAATGATTTGCCCGCAAAAAGAGTTCCTGCCGCCATCATGTTGTTATATATAAAAGTCTTTCTAGTTAACATAACTGACTCTTTCTATGTTTGTAACAGTTACTTTTTTATTTTGATCATTAATGAACTTTACATAATCAAGAAGTGCATCACGAAGCAGGTACCCATTAGCACTTCTATGAATGTTTTTAAGCAAATTTGAATTCATAGCAACATAATCTGAATGCACAATTGTATAATCGCCATTTAAGTCCAGTGGTTTGCCGCCGACCAATACTTGTTGTGCGGTTTTATTTACAATTTGCATAGTAATACCAGATTCAATTACACCCTCATTGGCGGCAAGTGTATCCAGGTATTGCTTTAAAAGACTTCCTTTTACTTTTAATAATACCATCAGGTTATCAAAGGGCATTAATTCAAATATCTTTCCTTGTGTAATGGCGCCAGCTGGTATTTCTGGTAAACGAATACCTCCTGAATTCATAAATGCCGCATCAACTTTTGGATCTACTTTCTGTTTCGCCATTTCCAGGTACGCATCTGTCAAAAAAAATCCTAATGTGTTTCCTTCGCTTTTCTTTTCAAGTTTCACAGCATTATAACCGATCACAACATTCATTAGTTTATTTACGCTATCAGAATATGGCTTTACAACAGATGTAAGCGATTTGCTGCCTTTATCATATTGTTGAATTCGGTAATTACTGTATTGAACATTTTCTGTTTTGTAAGAAGTGTTACAGGAAACCGCAAAAAAAATGGCGATCAGGAATGGGTAAAATGAAAATTTTCTCATAACAAGGAAGCATCTGAAGGTAGATACTTTTATTTTTAAATATGGGTAAATTGAAAAAATATTTTTTATAAAAATATTTTTAATTCAACTACAAACGGAAAAATATTTCCTTTATTGATTGGAATTTATCCTTACTTTAGGGAACCTAATTTTTACACTGTTATGCGAAAATTTTTTCTCCTGCTGACAACAGTAATTTTCATTTTTTCAAAATCTACAATAGCTCAATCAACTAACAAACAAAAGGTTTCATTTGGTATTAAATCCGGTGTGAATGTATCTCGCTTAGATTTGAGTGGAAATTCAGCAGATCTTGTCACCTCCAATTTTCGTACTGGTTTCGTTGCGGGTGCATTTGTGCACATTCCAATAAAAAAATTCCCTATCTCTATTCAACCCGAATTTCTTTATTCCTCGATGGGTGGTGATCTGTCAACTGAATTAAAAGAAAAGAAAAATTTTCGCTTCAATTATTTTTCAATTCCCGTTTTAATAAAATACCAATTTTCAAAAAAGTTTGTGGCTTTTGCAGGTCCACAGTTGGATGCGATCCTTTATGCGGAAGAAAGCAACAAATTGGGTGAGTTTGATATAACAGGATCTGTTGAAGAAATTGATGCTCATATTACCGGTGGATTGGAATATTGGATAGGGAAGGATATTATGCTAAGTGGCCGGTATATGTACGGATTTTATGAAGTGCATACTATGGCACCCGGTATTTCAATGATCAATCGGGGGTTTCAATTCACAATAGGACTAAGATTCCGCAAAGCAAAACCCTGGCCCGAACCCCTTGTAGTTGCACCTCCTGTTGATAAAGACTCAGATGGTGATGGAGTATTTGATAGCAGGGATAAATGTCCGACTGTTGCAGGTGTTGCTAAATACGAGGGATGCCCAATTCCTGATACCGACAAAGACGGCATATTCGATGATAAAGATAAATGTCCTGATATGCCCGGTTATCCTGAGCTGGGCGGTTGTCCATATCCTGACCGCGACAAAGATGGTGTTACAGATAACAAAGACCGCTGTCCTGATGAACCAGGTTCCACCAAGAATGATGGTTGCCCTGTTACAGATCGGGATGGTGATGGGGTTCCTGATGCCACTGACCGTTGTCCGGATACGCCTGGTCCCGGTTCAAACTATGGATGTCCTGAAGATGTAAAAACTAAACTTACATATATCGCTAAGAACATTTATTTCCATACCAACAATGCTACACTCCAGGAAATATCTTATGAACCATTGAATCAACTCGCAGATATACTTAATAAATATCCTAATGCTAAACTTACCATAGAAGGCCATACAGATAATACCGGCTCAAATGCTTATAATTTAAAGCTGAGCAACGACAGGGCAAAAGCTGTAGTGGATTATCTTGTGAGCAAGGGAATTGGCGTTAGTCGTTTAAGTGCAGTTGGGTATGGAGAAGACAAACCTGTAACGACAAATAACACAGCAGAAGGCAGAACTCTTAATAGAAGAGTAGAGTTGATACTTTCAGAAAACTGATTAAAAAAAAACTAGAACTATTCGGTTCAGGTGGTAACGTTTTTTTATCAATAAAAATTCAATATTTGCAAAACCATTCAGCTCCGGTATAAATAACCGGCCTGTAGTTAATGAAAAAACAACTTACTTTAAAAGTCAAGCCTTCTGAATCGGCAGATGATAATTATCTTAAAAAAATTGTTGCTGTAGAAGTTGGTTGTAAAGTGCCTGATATCACTGGTTATTCTATTCTGAGAAAATCGATCGATGCACGCAGCCGGCAGGTATACGTCAATCTTTCTATTGAAGCGTTCATAAATGAACCATACTATCATCAACCATTTTCTAAGATCAATTTTGGAGATGTTAGTCACTCAAAGAAAAAAGTTATAATTATTGGTGCCGGGCCTGCAGGATTATTTGCTGCATTACAATTAATAGAAAAAGGTATCAAATGTATTATTCTTGAACGAGGCAAAGATGTAAAATCGAGAAGAAGAGACCTGGCAGTTTTAAATAAAGAAGGAATTATAAATCCTGAAAGCAATTATTGTTTTGGCGAAGGCGGTGCCGGCACTTATAGCGATGGTAAATTATACACCCGCAGTACTAAACGTGGTGATGTAAACCGGATTCTGAATTTATTAGTTCAGTTTGGCGCTGATGAAAAGATCCTTTATGAAGCTCATCCGCATATTGGAACAAATAAATTGCCACAAATAATAACCGCGATCAGAAAACAAATTATTGATAGTGGCTGTGAGTTTTTGTTTGACAAAAAAGTAATTGATCTTATAACTGTGGATGGGATCATAAAAAAAGTGATCACTGCCGACGGTACAACACTAGAAGGAGACGCGATGATCCTTGCGACGGGTCATTCAGCAAGGGATATTTTTTTAATGCTGCATGACAAGAAAATTAAAATTGAAGTCAAACCATTTGCTTTGGGAGTTCGGGTTGAGCATCCCCAATCTTTGATCGATTCTGTTCAATATCATTGCTTGGTTCGGGATGAATTTCTTCCACCATCTTCTTATAGCCTGGTTCACCAGGTTGATGGAAAAGGTGTTTTCTCTTTTTGCATGTGTCCCGGTGGTATCATTGCTCCTGCTGCCACTGATCCAAATGAGCTTGTGGTGAATGGCTGGTCTCCTTCCAAAAGAAATAATCCTTTTGCAAACAGTGGAATTGTAGTATCCGTTGAAGAACAGGATCTCAATAGTTATAAACAACATGGTGCTCTTTCTGCAATGTATTTTCAAAAGGAAGTGGAACAAAAAGCGTTTGCAGCAGGCGGCGGAAAATTTGTGGCCCCGGCTCAGCGACTTATTGATTTTTGTGATAATAAAATGAGTTCTTCATTGCCAGAATGTTCTTATTTGCCCGGAGTTAATTCGGCATTGCTTAAAGATGTATTACCCCAGTTTATTAATGAAAGGCTACGAATAGCTTTTAAAGAATTTGGAAAAAAAATGCGGGGTTATTTTACCAACGACGCTGTAATTGTAGCTACTGAATCAAGAACCTCATCCCCTGTTCGTATTCCACGAGAAGCTGACACTCTTCGTCACCCTCAAATAAAGAACTTATATCCTTGTGGCGAAGGTGCTGGTTATGCTGGCGGAATTGTAAGTGCCGCAATTGATGGAGAAAGAGTTGCTTTATCTATCGTTGAAACTCAGTTAGCAAACCAGTTTTAAGAAATATCCTGCCAGCAATCATTTATTTTACGATTCGTGATTGCACCTGCCTAAATTTGGCTACTGAAACTTTATATATGTCTCTATTGGAAGTTCAAAATCTGAAAAAATATTTTGCAACACAAAAAGCAGTTGATGATATAAGCTTTAGTGTAAACAAAGGAAGCATTTTTGGTTTGCTTGGTCCAAATGGTGCCGGCAAAACCACTTTGATCAGAATGATCACAGGTATATTTTATCCTGATGAGGGACAGATCCTTTTTGATGGAAAAAAATTTAACCCCATAAATGATGTTGTTCATATAGGTTATATGCCGGAGGAAAGAGGCCTTTATAAAAAAATGAAGATCGGAGAACAAGCTATCTACCTCGCCCAATTAAAGGGATTAAAAAAGAGTGAGGCCATGACTAAGATAAAAGAATGGTTTATAAAATTTGAAATGCAAAGCTGGTGGGCAAAAAAAGTGGAAGATCTTTCAAAAGGAATGAGCCAGAAATTACAGTTTGTCACAACCGTGTTGCATGAACCTAAGCTTATTATTCTTGATGAACCGTTTAGCGGTCTTGATCCTGTAAATAGTAATTTGATAAAAGATGAGATCTATAAATTGGCGCAAAGAGGATCAACAATAATTTTCAGTACACACAGGATGGAACAAGTGGAAGAGATCTGTGATCATATCATTCTTGTAAACAAAGGACAGAAAATCCTGGATGGCACCGTGAAAGATGTAAAACATCAATTCAAGGAAAATCTTTTCAGTATTGGCTTTGAAGAAATCCCCCAAACTCTAAATGGTAATCCTCCATATGAAATGGTAGGCACAAAAGATCATCAATATATTGTAAAGATCAAAGAGGGTTTTAAACCAGCTGATGTATTAAATTATTTTCTTCAACAGGGAGCAAAAATTATTTCTTTTAACGAAATGCTTCCTTCACTCAGCGACATTTTTATCAAGCTTGTTGAAGGCACTCCATTAACAAGGCAATTTCTCCCAAAAGAAGTTATTGAATAAACATCAAACTAATAATATCATTTTATGAATAAGATATGGTTGGTAATGAAAAGAGAATATGTTACGAGAGTAAGAAATAAAACTTTTTTGCTTTCAACTATTTTGCTGCCATTGGTCATGGTATTATTTATTACCGGAGCTGTTTTTTTTGCAGCGAGGCCAGAGGGTAAAAAGAAAATTGCTGTTATTGATAAAAAGGGAAGCCTGGAAAACTTTCTGAAAAGTGATACTTCGAAAATGATCTTTGATTTTAATTCAGGAGCCGATACAAGCAATTTTTCCCAAAAAGGATTTGATGGATTGTTATATGCTGTTGATTCCACTGGTCAACATTTCCTGTTGAAAACACAGAAAGCTGCCTCGAATGAAACAATGGATCGCCTAAGAGACAGGCTGAGCAATGCCTATGTGAGCGGCAAACTGCTTGAAAAAAATATTACTATCAACCAAATTGATTCTATTAACAAGGCTTCTTCGTCCTATTATACTGTTGATAATACTGATGAAAAAAATAAAAATGTAAACTCATCAGTTAATGCAGGGATCGGTTTTGCAAGTGGTATCATCATTTATATAACCATGTTCATTTTTGGCGCCATGGTGATGCGTGGAGTAATGGAAGAAAAAACAACACGTATTGCAGAAGTAATAATAAGCAGCGTAAAACCGTTTCAATTAATGATGGGTAAAATCCTTGGCATCGGCGCTGTTGGTCTTACCCAAATGCTTCTTTGGATCATACTTATTTTTTTGATAAGCACCGCAGCGTTTACGTTCCTTCCAACAGATGTACTTGAACAGGTTAAGCATATTCAGAGTAACCCGGGAATGATGACGTCTAATCCGGGACAATACAGTGCGGCTGCAAAAGGGATCGCCAATCTTACTAATTTGAATTGGCCATTAATTCTCGGCTGCTTTCTCTTTTATTTTCTTGGAGGCTATCTTTTTTATTCCTCACTGTTCGCAGCAGTTGGCAGTGTAGTAAATGAAGACCCGCAGGAAGCACAGTCACTTATGTTTCCAATCATAATGCCGATCATATTTGCATTTATCATTATGTCTTCCAATATCGACAAACCAGATAGCCCTGTTATGGTTTGGGCAAGCATTATTCCATTTACATCTCCAATAGTAATGATGGGGCGGTTAGCTTCTTCTCCCCCATTCTGGCAGATCGCTGTTTCAATGCTGTCGTTGGTTGCCGGATTTATATTAACGACATGGCTTGCCGGTAAGATCTATCGCACTGGTATTTTACTTTATGGTAAAAAACCCAGCTGGAAAGAAATGATCAAATGGATCCGTCGTTCTTGATAGCCAAATCCCACAATTGTTAAAATTTCCTTTTTTGATGATCGGGATTTTGTAAATACGAAATCAATCGTATATTTGGTTTAATAAAGCCAAACAAAAACAAATTACTTAAACTGAGTTTTATGACCAACCTGAGAAATTTACGGATACCACTTGCTGTAGCAGGCGTGGCTATCACATCTGTATTTGTCCTGGGTTCCTGGGACTTTAAAAATACATACGCCGCATGGAATGATAACGGCTATGATAATTGCGATACGATTCCCAAAAAAGAAAAAAAGATTCGCGACCTGGATGATGTGCTTGATGAACTTAATGGCGCTGATCTTAAAATGGATATGGAAAAAATGCAGAGGGTATTAAATGAATCGATGAAGAACCTGGATTTTCAAAAGATGCGACTGGACATGCAAAAAACAATGCGTGATGTGGACTTTCAAAAGATCCAAAAGGAAATGGAACAATCAATGGCAAAGATCGATTTTGGAAATATTGAAAAAGAAATGGCAAAAGCCATGAAAGAATTTGATGCAGCAAAAATTCAAAGAGAAGTGCAGGAATCAATGGAGAAAATGGACATGAAGAAAATGCAGCTTGATATGGAAAAAATGCAAACTGAGCTAAGCAAAATGGGACCTGAAATTGAAAAATCGCTGGAGAATGCCAAAGTGGGGATCGAAAAAACAAAGGTCGAAATGAAAGAGTATAAGGAATTTGTTGATGGTCTTGAAAAAGATGGTTTAATAAATAAAAAAGAGGAATACACGATCAAACATGATAATGGCGAATTATATATCAATGGCAAAAAAGCCAGCGATGCAACTTATAAGAAATATAAAACCTTTCTTGATAAACGCAAGAAATTCACGATCGAAAAATCAGATGATGACTTCAATATCGATATAGATTAAGTATAGCCATGCCAAACCAACCCCATCCCTGTAACTATCGGGAGTAACGGGACCATGAAAAGGGAACAGCCGTAGCTTTGTGCTTCGGCTGTTTTTTTATGAATATGTATTTTATCGCCATAGTAGCTCCTGAGGATATCAATCAGCAAATATTGAAGTGGAAAAATTTTTTCAAAGAAAAATACGGGTGCTCTGTCGCACTAAGATCACCGGCACATGTAACTATCATTCCTCCTTTCTGGATGAACGAAGAACTGGAAAATGATCTTATAAATTCGATCCGCGACTTTAGTAACACAAAAATTAAATTTGAAATAGCACTCAAGGATTTCGGAGCCTTCAAACCCAAAGTAATTTTTGTTGATGTAGTGAAAAGTAAAAGCCTTGATGAACTTTACCAATCATTTACCGAATTTCTATTCACCCAAAATAAATTCCCAATAAAAAAAGAAGAGCGGCCTTTTCATCCCCATGTAACATTAGCCACACGGGATCTCTATAAAAAAGCCTTCCAGGAAGCCTGGGAAATTTTCTCTAAAAAGAAATATGAAACATTATGGTTAGTAAGCGGAATTTCTTTGCTAAGGCATAATCAAAAAAATTGGGATGTAATATTTACATCCCAATTTGCCGAAGATTAGTTATTCTCCCTCTATTCAGTATCGAAAAATTGAAAGGGTGAAGGCAGCAGATCGAATCCATCGGCCTCGATCATTTCAATACGCATTTGAAAAGTTTCATCTGTTTTAACTGATACTTTCTCACGAACAACTTTTCTGTATCCTTCTTTTTCGAAAACAAGTTTATAGATGCCTGTTTTTAATTCATCGAATTCAAAACGGCCCCACTCATCTGTGATCACGAATTTTTCTTTCTTATTAGCTGAGTAAGCAGTAACAGTAACTTCACCCAAAGCTTTTTTAGAATCACCATCAACAATGTTGCCAGCTACTTCATTTATGTTTTTTCCCGGAGTTCGGGGATCAATGCCGGATGCTCTGGATTGTATACATCCCATCGTGCAGATAGCAATTAGCAGGAGGATTCTTTGTTTCATTGACAAAGCGGTTAAGTGGTTTTCGTTTCGCATGGCTCCATCACACAACTCAAATTTAAATAATTTTAATTGGATTGGCCAAAGCTTCTTTAAACTCCTGCCACACCTCATCCACAATTCTTGCCGCTGGTAATATATTTTTAACATTTGCACTCACCTGGCCTATCTCTAACTCCCCTTCTTCAAGCTGCCCTTCAAACATTCCTTTTTTAGCTCTTGCCCGTCCTAATAATGCCTTTAATTCTTCTTCACTTGCCCCTTTATTTTCTGCTTCCTGTACCTGTTTATAAAAACTATTTTTAATAAGCCTGACCGGGGTTAGCTGTTTCAAAGTCAGCATCGTATCACCTTCATTACTATTGATCACAGCGTTCTTAAAATTAATATGAGAAGATGCTTCTTCGCTTGCAACAAAGCGGCTGCCCATTTGAACTCCTTCTGCTCCCATTACCATTGCAGCAAGCATTTGTTTGCCTGTTGCTATTCCTCCGGCAGCGATCACAGGAATTTTTACAGCATTTACAACAGCGGGTATTAAAACCATAGTTGTCGTTTCTTCTCTCCCATTATGTCCTCCCGCTTCAAAACCCTCTGCTACCACAGCATCACAGCCTGCTTCTTCTGATTTTCTTGCAAACTTTGATGAGCCGATAACATGTACTACTGTTATTCCCTTTTCTTTTAAAACTGATGTCCATGTTTTAGGATTGCCGGCACTTGTAAAAACAATTTTTATTCCTTCTTCAATTACAATTTGAATATGCTTATCAATATCAGGATATAGTAATGGAATATTTACCCCAAATGGTTTTGAGGTCGCCGCTTTGCATTTTTGAATATGTTCTCTTAAAACATCAGGATACATACTACCACTGCCAATTAATCCTAAACCACCCGCATTACTAACTGCACTTGCCAATCGCCAACCACTTGCCCATATCATTCCGGCTTGAATGATTGGATAATCAATTTTAAAAAGTTGAGTGATGCGATTAGAAAAATCAGACATGAAGTAAAGATAGTGAGAGGAAATATTCAATATTCAATGTTCAATGCTCAATTTTCAAGATGTGAGCCGTGAGCCCAAAAGAATTACAGAAGTACAACAGTGCGACGCAACGAAAGTTTAATCAGGGAACTATGGCTGATAACTCAAATTATCCAACTTACATCATTAACTACACTTCAAGAAAATAAATGGAACTTCAATCTAAGTCTCCCCTTTAGGGGGACAGGGGGTGAGTTTATCCTAAGTCCATATCCGTATTATCACCAATATTCAGCGTTCTGGATTCGCCGCGAATACCTGTATCGCTGCCGATAAGCGAGTAATCCAATACGATATCAAAAAGATTGGAGTAAGAACCAATAATAGATTGCTTGATGATGGAGTAATTGATCTTTGTATTTTCTCCAATCGAAACATTCGGACCAATGATGGAATTTTTTATATCGCAGTTGGCGCCGATACTTACAGGGTGAATGATAACAGTGTTCTCAAAATGATGCTGGTCATCAACATTGCTTCCAAATTTTTTCAGCAAGGTGGCATTTGATTCAAGCAAAGTGTCTTTCTTACCACAGTCAAACCAATTGTCTACTTTAAAACTCTTGAATTTTGCACCTTGCTTGATCATGCAATCAAGCGCATCAGTGAGACTATATTCACCATGACTGCGTAAACCTTGTTTGATATTTGATTCCAAACAACTGAACAGTTGTTCACTTTCCTTTATTTTATACAAACCCACCAGCGCCATATTGCTTTTTGGTATCTGCGGTTTTTCGATCACATGATCAATAAAGCCATCTTCATCAATTTCAGCCACGCCAAATTCGCGGGGATCATCTACTTTACGAACACCAAGCATTGAATGCGGACTATCGATCACTGCTTTTACATCATACTCGCAAATAGTATCGCCCAGCACTACAAACACTTCATCATTCTTTACAATGCTTTTTGCCATACGAACTGCATGGCCAAGCCCCAATCTTTCTGTTTGGTGAACAAAATGTGCCCTTAGTTCCGGGTGTTTCTGCTGTACATAATCCCTGATCTTATCGCCAAGATATCCCACAATAAAGATGACCTCATCAATACCGGCTTCCTTTATCTGGTCAATGATAATGCTAAGCACCGTCCTTCCCGCAAGTGGGATCAATGCTTTGGGTTGGGTGTAAGTGTGTGGACGCAATTTGGTGCCTGCGCCAGCAACTGGGATTATGGCCTTCATGTTGATTTTAGAGCCTGTGAAAGTAGTGAATTCTTAATAAACAAAAACTTATTCACTGCATCTTACGGCATCCGATGCTTTCTTATTTTTGCGGTTTAAATCATTGTGTTACCAACTGTAGTACTACTATTACGCTCCTGTTGCGTCGCACTCTTGTACTAACCCAATTTTACTCAGCAACTCAAACATTTTTAAAGCATGGTAGAAATAGAAACACAAAAAGATACCGAGGTTTTTGATCTTCTTAATAAAGAACTCGAACGCCAGCGTAATGGAATTGAACTCATCGCTTCAGAAAATTTTACATCCTTACAGGTATTGCAGGCAATGGGAACCTGCCCAACAAATAAATATGCCGAAGGTTATCCCGGCAAAAGATATTATGGCGGCTGCGAAGTGGTTGATGAAATAGAAACATTGGCGATTGAACGTTTGAAAAAAGTTTTTAATTGCTCCTGGGCCAATGTGCAACCACATAGCGGCGCTTCTGCAAATGGAGCTGTGTTTCTCGCTGTAATGAAAGCTGGTGAAAAATTTCTGGGCCTTGATCTTAGCATGGGGGGACATCTTACGCATGGAAGTCCCGCCAACTTTAGCGGCAAAACTTACCAGGCACTTCATTATGGAGTAACGAAAGAGGGAATTGTAGATTACAATCAACTTGAAGCAAAAGCAAAAGCAGAAAAACCAAAAATGATCATTTGCGGCGCATCTGCTTATAGTCGTGAATGGGATTATAAACGTATTCGTGCAATTGCGGATGAAGTTGGTGCCGTTGTGTTTGCTGACATTGCACATCCTGCAGGATTAATTGCATCAGGCTTATTGGATGATCCTTTTGATCATTGTCATATTGTAAGTTCAACAACACATAAAACATTACGTGGACCAAGAGGTGGTATCATCATGCTTCGTCATGATTTTGAAAATCCCTGGGGTATAAAAGATCCAAAAGGAAATTTAAGAACGATGAGCCAGTTATTGGATCTTGCTGTATTCCCAGGATCACAAGGTGGGCCACTTGAACATGTGATCGCTGCAAAAGCGGTTGGCTTTGGAGAAAATTTATCAGACGATTTCAGATCATATGGAAAACAGATCATCAGCAATGCACAGGCAATGGCAAAGTCATTTGTTAATCGTGGTTATAATCTTATCAGTGGCGGCACTGATAATCATTTAATGCTGATCGATCTCAGAAATAAAAACCTCACTGGTAAAAAAGCACAGGAAACTTTAGACAAAGCTCATATCACTCTTAATAAAAACGCTGTGCCGTTCGATGATAAATCTCCATTTGTCACCTCAGGTATTCGTGTTGGTGTGCCGGCTATTACTACCAGAGGCATGAATGAAGCTCACATGGAAACAGTTGTTGAAATGATAGACAAAATCTTGAT
>Ga0066652_100000941_pt1 | contig 14485 bp, 10 predicted proteins | sample GraSoiAngelo_101_FD_71413 | JGI IMG/M metagenome (GOLD analysis project Ga0066652, IMG submission 71413) | Grasslands soil microbial communities from the Angelo Coastal Reserve, California, USA - 14_0903_02_30cm | ecosystem: Environmental > Terrestrial > Soil > Grasslands | place: USA...
GCCGAGAGGTCCTGTTGGAACTCGGGCAGAAGCTCCATGACTACCCAGTACTGGTTGGTGGCCGTGTAGATGGTAGAGACCTGGGCGGAGCCGTACGCATCGTACAGCGCCTCCTCGACCTGCTGGGCCGTCACCCCGAGCGCCGCGGCCCGGTCCCGATTGATCGTCACGCTCGCTTGCGGGTTCGAGATCTGTAGGTCGCTCGTGACGTTCACCAGGTCCGACATCTGGCGGAGCTGGTTGGTCAGCCGAGTCGCGTTGTCGTACAGGGCGATACGATCGGGGCTCTGCAGTGTGAACTGATACAGGCTCTTGGTGCGGCGGCCGCCGATCTGGATTGGCGGGGGGTTCTGGAGGAACACCTGGACCCCGGGGATCCCCGCGAGCTTGCGATTGAAGTAGCGGATCAGCTCGTCCACGCTCATGTCCCGTTGAGAGCGGGGCTTGAGTTGCATGAACACGCGACCCTGGTTGATCTGACCGCCGCCGCCGAGGAACGACATCGTCGCATCGACGTTCGGGTCTTGCTGGAGGACGGCCATCACCTGGAGCTGATGTTGCACCAGGTCGTCGAACGAGCTGCCCTGCACCGTCTCCGTGGTGCCGAAGATCTGGGAGTTGTCCTCGCTGGGCAGGAATCCCTTCGGGACCGCCACGAACAGCGCCACCGTGGCGATCAGGATCGCGACGGAAAACCCCAGTGCCGCGGGCCGCCGCTGCATCACCCAGTTCAGGCTGCCCTCGTACCAACCCAGCACGCGCTCGTACACGCGCTCCGACCTGGCGTAGAACGCGCCGTGCGCCGTCTCGCTAGGCGGCCGGAGGAACCGGCTGCACAACATCGGCGTCAGAGTGAGCGAGACCACGCCCGACACGAGAATGGCGGCGCCGATGGTCACGGCGAACTCGTGGAACAGCCGGCCGACGATCCCACCCATGAACAGCACCGGGATGAACACCGCGGCGAGCGAGAGGGTCATGGAGAGGATCGTGAACCCCACCTCGCGCGACCCGAGGAGCGCCGCCTGGAGCGGGCGCGTCCCCTTCTCCATGTGCCGCACGATGTTCTCCAGCATGACGATGGCGTCGTCCACCACGAACCCGACCGACAACGTGAGCGCCATCATCGAGAGGTTGTCGAGGCTGTAGTCCAGCGCGTACATCACCGCAAATGTGCCCACGAGCGAGAACGGCAGGGCCAGGCTCGGAATCACGGTCGCGGACAGGTTCCGCAGGAACAGGAAGATGACCAGGACCACCAGGGCCAGGGTCAGGAATAGCGTGAATCGCACGTCGGCGAGCGACGCGCGGATCGACTCCGAGAGGTCGGAGCGCAGCTGGAGGTCCACGGAGGCGGGCAAGAACTGCTTAAGGCTCGCCATGACCGTCCGCACGCGGCCTGCCACCTCCACGGTGTTCGCCCCCGGCTGCCGCTGCACGGCCAGCACGATCGCCCGGTCGCCGTTGAACCAGGCGGCGCTCTTGTTGTCCTGCACGTCGTCGAGCACGCGCCCGATGTCTCCGAGCCGGACCGGGGCGCCGTTGCGGTACGCGACCACCAGCGGCCGGAACGCGTCGGCGTCTTCGAGCTGTCCGTTCGCCTGGACCGTGAAGGCGCGGTGCGGCCCCCACAGGATGCCCGTCGGCAGGTTCACGTTGCCCGCGGCGACGGCGTTCGAGACCTCGTCGATGCCGAGGGAGCGCGACGCGAGCGCCTTGGGGTCGAGCTGGATGCGCACCGCATACTTGGCCGCGCCATACACGTTGACCTGCGCCACGCCGTCGATCGTGGACAGGCGCTGCGCGATGAACGTCTCGGCGTACTCGTCCAGGTCCGGCAACGACAGCGTGGCCGAGCTCATGGCGTAGTAGATGATCGGCCGGTCCGCCGGATTCACCTTTTGGTACGAAGGCGGCACGATGCCGGTGGGGAGCTGGCGCAGCGTCTTGGAGATCGCCGCCTGCACGTCCTGCGCGGCCGCGTCGATGTTGCGCTCCAGGGTGAACTGGAGCGTGATGCTCGTGCTCCCAAGGCTCGACGACGAGGTCATCTGGTCGATGCCCGCGATCGTCGAGAACTGCTTCTCGAGCGGCGTCGCCACGGCGGAGGCCATAGTCTCCGGGCTCGCGCCGGGAAGGCTCGCGCTCACCGTGATGGTGGGGAAATCCACGTTCGGGAGATTGCTCACCGCCAGCAGCCGGTACGCCATCAGGCCGAACACGAGGATGCCCAGCATGACGAGCGTCGTCATGACGGGACGCTTGATGAACAGCTCGGAGATGTTCATTTGTCGCCTGCCATTTCGTGTGCCGGATCCGCCAGGCCCTTCACCTCCACCGGCGCTCCCGTCGTGAGTCGCAGTTGCCCGTCGGTCACCACCTGGTCCCCGGCCTGCACGCCCTGCGCGATGACCGCGAACGTGCCGGCGGTGCGCTCGACCGCGACGGGCTGCGACCGGGCGGTCCCGTCCTGGGTGACGACGAACACATACGTGCCCTGCTGCCCGGTCATCACCGCCTGCGCGGGGACTACGAGGGCCTTGTCGTCCACGTAGAGCTGCAACCGGACGTTCAGGAACTCGCCCGGCCACAAGAGGTTGTCGCGATTCGGGAATTCCGCCTTGAGGAGCACCGTGCCAGTCGCCGTGTCGACGGCGTTGTCGACGAATGTCAACACCCCTTCCGTGAACACCGTGTCGGTCTTGGACGGGCTGACGAGCACCGGCAAGCGGTTCTTGCGATAGCGCTGGAGGTCGCCGAGGCTCTGTTGCGGCACGGCAAAGCGCACCAGGATGGGATGGATCTGGTTGATGACGACGAGCGGATCGGCCGAGTTCGCCCGTACCAGGTTCCCCGCGCGGAGCAGCAGCCGACCGGTGCGGCCGGGGATCGGGGCGCGGATCGCCGCCCACTCGAGATTGAGCTGCGCGTTCGTGACCGCGGCGGAGTCGGCCCGCACACTGGCCCGGAGCGCGTCGGCGTTGGCGCGCCTTTCGTCGTAGTCCTGCTTCGTCACGTAATCCTGCTTCACGAGCTCGCCGTAGCGATCCGCCTCGAGCTGGGCGTTCTGCGCCTGCGCCACATCACGCCCGAGCATCCCCCGCGCCTGCGCGAGCGCCGCCTGGAACGGCCGCGGATCGATCTGAAAGAGCAGCTGCCCCGCCGCGACGTCGTCCCCCTCGTGGAACGCCACGGCCGTGAGAATCCCCGTCACCTGCGCCTGGACCGACGCCGTCTGGAGCGGCTCGACCGTGCCCGTCGCCGTGATCTCGAAGGGAATGGGCCGCTGCTCGGCGCGGGCGATCGTCACCGGCACGCGCGGCGGGCCCCCGGGGCCCTTACGGGAGCAGCCAGCGGCCAGCAGGGCGGCGGCGAGGACGGTGGTGGCGACGACGGGTCGGTGGGTCATCTAGTGATTCGTGTCGGTCGTGTCGGCCTTGATGTGGAGCGAGGTCCCGCCATCGAGCCCCAGGATCCCTGTGTCGTGCGCCAGCTGGGCGAGGGCCGCGTACCAGGAGACGCGCGATTGAATCGACTGCGCTCGCGCGCCTGCAAGCGATGCCTGGGCGGCGAGGAGGTCGAGCAAGCTGCCGGCGCCGGCGCGGTAGCGTCCCAGCGTCGCCTGCTCGGCGAGCGCAGCGCTCGCCAGCAGATCGGCGCTCGTGCGGACCTGTTCGGTCGCGGTCCGCAGCGCATAAAAAGCGTTGAACACCTCGAACACGACCTGCTGTTCGAAGCCGACCGTGCGCTGCTCCGCCGCCTCGGCGGCCGCCGACGCGGCGCGCACGTCGTAGATCTGCGACCCGCCGGAGAACAGCGGGATCGAGAGCGTGAGTGTCGCAGCGTAATTGTTGCTGAGAGTGGGATTCCCCGCGAACGAGGTCTGCCCCGTCGAGCCGCCCACGCTGAGTGAAGGCAGCGCGGCCGCTCGGGCCACGCTCACCCGGGCGCGTGCGGCGCGCGCGTCCGCCCGCTGCGCCGCGAGGTCGGGGCGCTCCTGCACCGCGCGGTCGATCAGCGTCTCCACGCTGTCCGTGATCCCGAGCGGCGGCAGCGTGTCGGCCGGCGGCGCGATATCGTACGGCACGTTGGCGGGGAGTCCCATCGATAGCGCGAGCGCGCCCCTGGTGGTCTGGAGCTGCCCTTCAGTGGCTTGGAACGCGAGGCGGGCCTGGGACACGGCGGTCCGCGCCTGCAACACGTCCGCGATCGTGGCGAGCCCCACATTGTGCCGTTGCTCGGCTGCCGCGAGGCTCGTCTGGGCTCCATCGAGACTCGTGCGTTGAGCCGCGAGCAGCGCCCGCGTCCCCACGTAGCCGAGGTACGACCGTTCGACGGTGAGCACCACGGCCTGGAGCGTCGCGTTGTGCGTCCAGTCGGCGGCCAGCAGCCCTTCCCGCGCCTCGCCGATCGACCCGCTGCGGCCACCGAAGTCCAGCAACAGCCACGACAGGTTCAGCGTCCCGCGGTAGTAATCCTGCTTGACCGCCGTCTGTCCGCCGGCACCGACGGTCTTGACGCTCGTCGCGCTACCGGCGAGGTCGATGGTGGGGTAGTATTGCCCCTTCGCCGCGCCGTAGGTCGCGGCGGCGGCGCGCGCGTCCGCCCACGCGGCGCTCGTCGCCGAATTGTTGCGCAGCGCGATGTCGATCACGTCGGCGAGCGTGAGTTGCGCGATCCGCTCCGCGAGATCGGCGGGCAGGTTCGGCGGCAACGCCGGGCGCGCGGCGCGCGGGGCGGTTGCCTCGCGGGGGGGCGTCCAGAGGGCGTTCGGCGCCGGCGCCGTACCAGGCACCCCGCGCACCCCGGGCGTCCCGCAGCTCGCGAGCAGCCACGCCAGGGCGGCGAGGTGCGTTGCCGGTCGAAACGCGGCGCGCGCCCGGACATGGAAGGGGACAGGTCGCTGACGGGTCGGCATCCGAGCGTGCATGCGGCTCTGGGTTAAGGAGTCAGGGCGGGACTGGGGTTCCCGGATTATACGCACGACGTGCCCCGGGCGTGGAGGCTCTTCTATTATGAGGGTGCGGCTCGACCGCTGGCTATGGGCCGCCCGGTTCTTCAAGACCCGGGCGCTGGCCGCGGCGGCGATCGGGGGCGGCAAGGTGGAAGTGGGCGGCGCGCGCGTCAAGCCCGCGAAGCTGCTCGCGGTCGGCGACCGGCTGCGGATCCGGCGCGGTCCGTTAGAGTACGTCGTGACGGTGCGCGTCCTGTCGGAGCACCGCGGCTCACCGGCGGCGGCCGCCGCGCTCTACGCGGAGGACCCCGACGCAAAGCGCGCGCGGGAACGCCTCACCGAACAGCTGCGCCTCGCCCCCTCCCTCCGCTATGAAGGAAAGGGCAGACCGACCAAGCGCGAGCGACGCGCGATCGAGCGGCTCAAGGGCGAGTGACACGTCGACGCAAGGCTTTGATCAATTGAATCTGCCCCGCATGATAAAGATCATGCGACGCAATCCCGTACAAGTGAGCCACATTGCTCCATGACGAACGCCAGCCCTTGGCGTTGAGCCGGGCCGCGGGGAAGCGGGCGATGGCTGCGCGCAGCAACCGGTGCTGCTCTTGCAGCAGCGCGACGTCGCGTCGCCACGCAGCGGCGTCGGGTTTGGCTGGTAACGCCGGCCAGTTGCTTCCCGGACGCGGGAATGCGAGCGCCGGATCGCGGGTCAGCCGCCGGCGCACGATGTACTTCCAGTACGCCGTGTGCAGCACGACCTCCCAGATGTTGTGGCGTCTCCGACCCGGCCGCCACAGCGCGTCGCGGTGTGTGAGACCGCGGACGGAGCCCCACAGGCCCGTCCCGTGCCAGGCCCGGCGATCGAACGCCTGATCGAGCAGGTCGAGCAGCAGCGAACGAGGCGTACGCGCGCTCAGACGATCTCGGCGCCGTCGAGGTGGCGATACATCGCTAGGGCAGGAACTCCTTGGGAATCGGATGCGTCGCATCCTCGTCGAACCAGATGGCCGAGGCGACCCACCAGCGCGTCCCGTCCCAGTAGAGCTGCACGGCGTTGATGCCACGCCCCTCGACGGGGCCGTCCGCCGTGCGATGCTCTTCGTAGGTACTGAATACTTGCGCGATGTTGCCGTAGGTCTGCGTCACGCGGTGGATCTCCCGCTCGAAGAAGCCGTTGTGGACCATCTCGGAATCGGACGCGTCCACGAAATCCTGATGTGTCATCACGCGCGCGTAGGGGCGTCCCTTGGCGAAGCCCGTGGCGACGAACCGGAGATCGGGAATGTAGAGCGAGCGGTCGCGCGACCACTGACGCGGCTGCCCGGCAGGCCCGGTGATCACGTCATAGTAGGCCTTAATCACCCCGGCCAGAGTGGCCACGTCCTCGGCACGGGGAGCCATGGTTGGGACGGGCACGTGCCGCGCCGGTGCCTGGGCGGCGAGCCCGGGCGGTGCGACGAGAGCGGTCACGAGGCAAAGGGTTAGGCGGTGTGCACGCATGACGCCTCCGGGTCGTGTCGTGAGGGTGGTGGGACACTAACCTACTGGAGACACACCACGATGCCCAGCCGATCGCGGTGGCCTTGGTGACGTCGTGGGGGGTCGGAATGACACTGGTCGCGAGCAGCCGGACTTACTGGAGCCCGATCGCCACCCCGACCCCGATGGCACTCGCGCCCAGTGCCAGGAGCCCAAGCAGCAGGGGCAGCGCGAACCGCAGCCAGTCTTCGTAGCGGACCTGCGCGGCCGCGAGAATCGCCACGAGAGCGCCGTTGGTGGGCGTGAACAGCTCGCACAGCCCGCCGCCGTATTGATAAGCGAGCACGGTCACCTGGCGCGACAGGCCGAGCAGGTCGGCGATGGGAACGAGGATCGGGAGCGTCAGCACGGCGTGACCGGTCGGGCTCGGCACCGGCACGTGGACGAGTGCGTGCACGAGCATCATGCCGAGCGCTGCCAGCGCGAGCGGCAGGTGCGCCACCGGGGTGAACAGCCCGTGCACGATCGTATCCACGATCCGCCCCTGGTCGAGCGTGACGTAGATCGCGCGCGCAAAACCGATGAGCAGAGCGGCGTAGGCCATGGACCGAAAGCCTATGACGAATGCCTCCGCGGTCCCCCCTACCCCCAGCCCTCCCACGAGGCCCGCCATCACGCCCATGACGAAGAACAGCGCGGCCATCTCGTTGAATCCCCAACCCGCACCCAGGACACCGAGCACGAGCGCGCCGAATGCGGCGAGCACGAGAACGAGCACGGAGCTGCGCCGGGAGTCGAGCGTGCCCGTCGGGGGGCCGGCCTCGCCGGTCGGGGCGGTACGCGTGCGGACGCAGTAGCGCACGGTGCCCCAGATCCACATCGCGAGCGCAGCCGCCAGAAACGCAAGCCGGAAGACCGAGCCCGAGAGGACCTGCAGTTGGGCGAGTTGTTGCGCGATGCCGACCTGGAACGGGTTGATCGGGCTGAACGCCGCTCCCACCGCGGCGGCCCCGAGGCTCATCGCGACCGCGATCACGGGCCGGTAGCCGAGCCGGCGCGCCAGGAGCAGCATCACGGGGATGAGCGCGATGATCTCTTCTTTCATGTTGTCGAGCACGCCGCCCAGCGCGAACGCCAGGGACGCTGCGGGGATCACGAGGGCTTCGGTCCGTCCGAGCCGTCGCACCAGCCAGTCCACCCCCTGCCGGAGCGCCCCCGTTTCGTCGACCACGGTAAACGCGCCACCGATCAGAAACACGAAGAAGATGACCGAGGCCGCGTCGGCCATCCCCCGCGGGATCGCCACCAGAGCCTGGAACGGCCCGACCGGCCTCGGCGGCACAGCATGATAAGTGCCGGCGACTACGAGCCTGCGCCCAGTGGCGGGATCGTCGCGGCGGTCGTACTCGCCCGGTGGGAGCACGTGGCTCGCCAGGGCGGCGAGCAGCACGCCCGCGCACATGAGCGTCAAGGGGTGGGGGGGGGGGAAGCGCACGGGCCACAGTATGCGACCGCTCCCGCGCGGCGGTTAGCCCCCGCCTCGCAGCCAACCGTGGTGTACGTGCCTCGCCGCTCGAACTTGAAGGTGGATACCTACAACGGCCCGATCGGCGTGCGCGAGGTCAAGGATCGGATGGCCCTGACGGCCTACAACGGTCCCGTTTTGCTGGACGGCGTGGGTGGCGACGTGCACGCCCGGACGACCAACGGGCCGGCGGACATTCGCCGCAACTAGCGGCGGCCGAGCCGCCGGATCTCATCCGACTCGTAGACCCGCACGCCGCGCCCTCCCTCGCGGGCGACCCGGACCATGGCGCGCGCCACGACCAGTGCTTTGATCGGTCGGTAGCGGGCGAGGGAGCCCATGAACGCCCAGGAGATGAGCGGGCTGAGCATCATGGCCATCCACTCGGCGGGCCGGCGCTCGGCGCGCCGGCCGAGCAGCAGTGAGGGGCGGAAGAGGTGCATCCCTTCGAACGAGAGGCGCCGCAACGCCTCCTCGGCTTCTCCCTTCACGCGGTTATAGAACACCCGGGAGCGCGGGTCGGCGCCGATCGCCGTGACCGCGAGGAATTGCGACGCCCGGTGACGCACCGCGACTCGCGCCAGCTCGACGACGTATGCGTAATCGACCTTTCGGAACGCTTCCTGCGAGCCGGCGCGCCTGATGGTGGTGCCGAGGCAGCAGAATACGTCGTGCACGCGCGGGAAGTCCGCCATCTGGGCCAGGCCGTCCAATGCGAGGATGCGCTGCTCCAATCGCTTGTGTGTCGTCGGCAGCGCGCGCCGGGCGAGGACGGTCACACGCTGGTATTCGGGATCCTCGAGCAACAAGTGCAGGACGTGGCTCCCGACGAGCCCCGACGCGCCGGCGACGAGCGCGGTGCGGGCCACGCGCTCAGCGCCACAGGGAGAGGAGCACGCCCATGAACAGCAAGTGCGCGAGCTGATACCCAGCGTCGATCACCCACGCGGCGATCGGTTTCTCAGAGAACATGTTCGCGGTGAGCCCGATCGGGGCCGTGAAGCCGAGCCACGAGAGGAATCCCAGCCACAACCCCTGGGCCAGGGTGGTGGCGTTCGTGTAGGAGACGAGCAGCGCGACCACGTACGCCATCACCAGATAGCAGAGCAACGAGACCAGGTACGCCCGCGTCACGCCTTTCTGCCGCATCGCCTCCACCTTCTCGGGCGTGTACCCCTGGGCCGCCATCCACTGCTTGGCGAACAGGATCGGCGAGTACCAGACGCCACCGAGGACGAGGGTCAGGACGCCGGCGACGAGGACGGCGAGGATGTTGACGTTGGCGGTCGGCATGAGGCGGGCTCCGAGTCAGGGTCGTGAGGCAACAAGCTACGGTGGGCTCCGGGGAGGCGTGAGAGCCTCGCGTGGGGTCCCCCACTACGGCTCCTGGGACATCGCGGAGGCGTACGTCCACCCCCGCAGGCACGACCAGGCGTACACCAGTATGCCGGCGAGGCGAACTCCGCCGCCGATGAGCTGGTCCTGGTTCAAGAGCCCGAGCCGGCCGAGGATATAGTTCCAGTCGTGCTCGCCGCCGCCCACGAGCGGGAGCAGCTCGGCGCGCGCGTCCTGAACGTAGACCGAGATGTTCCAGAGGTTTTGGGCCACCCACCAGAGCGCCACGGTGGCTGCGTGGCGGTCGCCCTGGCGCCAGAAATACGCCACAAAGATCGCGGGCATGAGGAGCTGCATCAGCGTCCCACCGAGGAAACCGATGAACTCCCCAAACAGGCCGAACAAGGGATGCCCGAACTCGTGGATGGCCAGATCGAGACTGTCGAGCCAGCCGTAATGGTTCGGATGAAAGATCAGGTACGCGCCGTAGACAGCGAGCAGCCCGGTGAGCGCGAGCCGCGCTCGCCGCTCGGCTATGATGCCACCCGTTTCGATCGGAACGTCCCGCTCATGAGCGGCTTGCCGCCGCCGGCCGGTCGCATCTCGAAGGTGCCGTTGAGCGAGTCACCGCGCACCTTGCCGATGGTCGTCGTGATGACGTCTGCATCTGCGGTGAGGCTGTGGTAGGGCCCGAGCTCGTTGACGAGCGCGGTGTCGCTCACCTCACGCGTGCGGATAGGCACGGGGGAAGCGGTGACGGATGTGTAGGTCAGGGTTCCGCGGAGCGACCCGTCCTGCGTCACGGCGGTCACGATGCGCCAGGGGATCCCGGAATCCGAGGCGCTTCGGAACGACCGACCTTCCCACGTGCCGGCATACTTCGCTCCCGGCCCGGCTGCCGCGCGCGACCTGTCTCCGGGCGCACACGCGCCCGCGACCAACACTGCGCAAAGCAGTGTCCGCATATCGAATCTCCCCCCTGTGAAGCAGTTGAGTATGAACGCCCGGGCCGCCCGGCACAAGCAAGCCGGCTCTACCCCGTGCCGTGCAGGCCCTGGGCAATCCCTCGGACCGTGGTCAGCAGCGCTCCGAACAGCTCCCCCTCCGGCCGACCGGCTGCCCGCCAACGAGTCAGCAGGTCCACCTGCAGCAGGCTCATCGGATCCACGTAGGGATTCCGGAGCCGGATCGAGCGCTGCAGGGCCGGATCCTCGTCGAGCAGTGCGGATGTGCCCTTGAGCCGCAGGACCACCGATACCGTGCGATCGAACTCGGCCTGGATGACGGCGAAGAAGCGCGCCGCGAGGGGGGAGCCCGCCAGCCGGGCGTAACGCGCGGCGATGCCCATGTCGGCCGTGCCGAGGACCAGCTCGACGTCGTCCACTAGGGCCTTGAGGAACGGCCAGTCGCGCGCCATCTCGCGCACCACGGTTTCGCCGTGCGCGCGCACGGCCGTTTCGACCGCCGTACCGAAGCCGTACCAGCCCGGCAGCATGTGGCGGCTCTGGGTCCAGGCGAACACCCAGGGTATGGCGCGCAGCTGCTCGAGCCCGCCCGTGCTCTCCGGGCCGGCACGGCGCGCGGGCGGGCGTGAGCCGATCGGCATGCACTCGATCACATCGATCGGTGTCGCCAGCCTGAAATACTCGACGAATCGCGGGTCGTCGTGCACCAACCCCCGGTACGTCGCCCGGCTGGTCGCAGCGATCTCGTCCATCAGCGCGTGCCACCGTGGAATGCGGTGGTCCGCTGACGGCGGGAGCGCCGTCGCGAGCGCGACGGCGCCCACCGCCTGCTCGAGCGTACGGAGTGCGATCCCGCGCAGCCCGTAACTCGCGCTGATCACCTCGCCCTGCTCGGTGACGCGCAGGTGTCCGCGCACCGTGCCAGGCGGCGCGCCCAGCACGGCGCGCGTGATCTTGCCGCCACCGCGGCTCACGCTGCCACCCCGGCCGTGGAACAGGGTGAGGTCGATGCCGTGCGGCTCGAGCGTCGCGACCAGCGCCGCCTGCGCGCGCTGCAACGCCCAGCGCGACGCCGCGATCCCGACGTCCTTGTTACTGTCCGAGTAGCCGAGCATGACGAACTGGCGGCGACCACGGACCTCGACGTGAGCGCGGTACAGGTCGTCGGCGAGAAGCGAAGCCATCACCTGAGGCGCGGCCGCGAGATCGTCGCCGGTCTCGAACAGGGGGGCGATGTCGAGGGCGTCGAGCCCTGCCCACCGCGCCAGCAACAGCACCGTGAGCGCGTCGTCCGGTCCCTGCGCCATGCTGACGATGTACGGGCCGATGGCGCGTGGTCCGTAACGCGTCTGGCATTCCGCGATCGTCTTGAACACGGCGAGCGTGCGCTCGGCCTCCGCGTCCGGCGGGGCGGTGGGCGGTTCCCCGGCTGCGAGGGTGCGGTGCAACCGGGCCGTGCGCTCCGCGCTCGAGCGCTCGAGCCAACCGGAATCGTCGAGCAGACGACCCGCCACGGAACGGTGCACCAGCGCGTTCTGGCGCACGTCGAGCGTGGCCAGATGGAAGCCGAACGTTTCGACACGTCGCTGGAGGCGCCGCACGCCGAATAGCCCGGCATGGACGCCCCCGTGGCGGGCGAGGCTCTGGCTCGCGAGCTCCAGGTCGGCGGCAAACTCGGCCGCGCTCCCGTAGCCGGTTGGGTCGTCTCGTTGCGTCGCGGTGAGGCGCGCCGCGACGAGTCGGAGCAATACGCGATACGGCATGTCGCGATACCGAGGCGGCACGGCGTCGCTGGCTGCCGGGAATCGGGTCGCGTACTCGGCCCCGCGTTGAATGACGGCGTCGTCCACGCCGACCCGCGACAGCGTCTGAGTGAGCCGCTGCGACAGCTGGAGCGCCTCCCGCTGATAGCGTTCCAGGGCGAGCACGCGATGGCGGGCCAGAGCGGCGCGTATCGTGTCGGCGGAGACGTTGGGATTGCCGTCCATATCCCCGCCTACCCAAGAGCCGAACCGCAGGACCGGCGGGACGGCGATGCCGGCGCCGGCAGGTCCATAAACGTGCGCGAGCGCGTCGGCCAGCTCTTCGTAGAGGGGCGGCACCACGCGATAGACGACGTCCGCCAGGAAAAACAACACATGCTCGAGCTCGTCGAGCACCGTGGGGCGGCCGGGATGCGGCTCCGTCTGCCAGGCGACGGTGATCTCTTCGCGGATGCGGCCGAGCAGGGCGCGTTCCTCGGCGGGGGTGGTGGACTGGTCAAGACGGCGCACCAGCAACCGGCCGATGACCTGCTGCTTCTCGAGCAGCGTCCGGCGCGTCGCTTCGGTGGGATGGGCGGTGAAAACAGGCTCGAACACCAGGCGCTGGAGCACGTCGTTCACGGCGGCGAGCCCGAAGCCGGCGGCGGCAAGGCGACGCAGCGCGTCTTCCAGACCTCCTTCCTGGGGCGCGGCCCCCGTTCCCTCGGCACGCAGGTAGTCGCGGCGCCGACGGACGCGGTGCACCCGCTCGGCGAGGTTCACGACGTCGAAGTACGCCGCGAAGCCGTGCACCAGCTCGGCTACGTCCCGGGGCCCCAGCCCCCCGACGGCGGCTTCGAGCTCGGCGTCTCCCGCTCCCCCCACTTCCCCCTCCTCGCGCCGGCGGATCGCCGCGATGCGCGCTGTCTCGACTCGTTGAAACAAGGTCTCACCGCCCTGCTCCCTGATCACCTCGCCAACGAGCGCACCGAGGGTGTGAACGTCGTCGCGCAGGGCGGCGTCCTTCTCGCTGAAGCGGATTTCGCGGCGGGCGCTCGGGTTCATCGATCTCCAGACGCGGGCGTGCGGCGTCGCAACACTCCGCTGATGGCAGACGGTTTGCACGGTCCCGAACCCAACGGCGGCTGGGGGTAGCAGTCGTCATCGCCGCGGCGGACGCCGGTCGCGGTCGTCCCGTTCGACATTCCGAGTGAAGGATATCGCCATGCGGCACCTTTCAGAATTCCTCCGAATCGTCCGCGCCTGCGCGTGCTTCGCGCTCATCGGTTCGACCGCCTGTTCGGATGTGTCCGTCCAGCCCGACCGGCCTCCCGCACGGGCGCTGGTGCTGCAGTCCGACGGACTGTATTGCACGGAGGCAGACGCCAGACTCAGCTCGGGGGCGCCCTACCAGGTTTGCGTGCACCCCGATCGCTGGAACCGTGACCTCGTCGTCTTCATCCCAGGTTACGGCGATCCCGCTCGCACCCCGAGTCTTCCCGACCTCTTCGGCGAGACACCGGCCGTGGGGCTCTTCACCGAGCTCGGCTACGCGTTCGCGACGACCGGCTTTCGCGGCTCGGGCCTCATCGAGCCCGACACCTGGATCGGAGGCGATTTGCTCGAGCTCGTCGGCACCGCCAAAACGCTGCTCTCCAACACGACAGGTCGCTCGAGTCGTTTCGTATATCAGACCGGGGGCTCTCAGGGCGGACTGGGGTCGGTGATGGCGGTCGAGCGGTACCCCGGCACGTTCAGCGGGGGCCTCGCGGCGTGCGGTCCGATCGGCGATTACCGCAGGCAGGTCGCCTACGTCGCCGATTTCCGAGCGGTGTTCGATTACGCCTTTGCGCCCGTGATTCCTGCGTGGCCGGTGTGGAGGCAGGATCTGACGGCCAACAATCCCGGGACCATCGATCCCGACTCATGGGGAGCGGCCGAGCAGGCCAGCGGTGCGGCTCTCGACGACCCGAGCAACGCCGACAGGATCCGGGAGGTCCTGGCGGTGACCCACGCGCCGACCGACGCGGGTGATCCCGCGACCATCAAGGGGACGACGCTGGGGATCCTCTGGTACAGCTTCCGCGGCACGAACGACGCCATTGAGAAGACGGGAGGCATGCCGTTCGACAACGTGGACCGTTCATATGCCGGGTCGCACGACGATGCGGCGCTGAACGCCGGCGTCGCGCGGTTCCGATTCACGGCCGACCCGGCATTGGTGGCCCAGCTGCAGACTTCCGGGCGCCTCGCCCGGCCGTTGGTGACGATTCACACCACGGGCGATCCGATCGTCCCGATCTGGCACGAGCCCTTGTATCGCAAGAAGCTGTCGTTCTTTGGCCGGCTGTTGCACACGCCGATCACCGTCAACCGGTACGGGCACTGCAACCTCACCGACGCCGAAGTGGTGGCGGCGTTTGCGGTGCTGGTGCTCAAGGTGACGGGCTTCAATCTGCTCGTGTCCGACCGGGTGCTGCCGAGC
>Ga0066652_100000942_pt1 | contig 14476 bp, 14 predicted proteins | sample GraSoiAngelo_101_FD_71413 | JGI IMG/M metagenome (GOLD analysis project Ga0066652, IMG submission 71413) | Grasslands soil microbial communities from the Angelo Coastal Reserve, California, USA - 14_0903_02_30cm | ecosystem: Environmental > Terrestrial > Soil > Grasslands | place: USA...
CCGCCGACCGGTCGTCGACGACGATGACCTCGAACCGCTCCGGGTCGAGCCGCTGCTCGCCGAGCGCTCGAAGCAGGCCGGCGAGCCGCGGCTCGCGATCCCTGGTCGCGACGACCACGCTGACGTCGGGGGAATGGGCGCTCATCCTTCTCGGGAGCCGGCGAACCGGCCGCGCTTTCGCAGGAGGACGAAGCAGAAGGGCGTGCCGGCGCCGACGAGGCGCTCCACGCGCATGCCGCTCTGGGCGGCGGCGTGCTCCAGGTCCCCCAGGTCGGTCGGCGAGCCGAGCCACGCCGGATGTGACTGGTCGCCGGGACCGCTGCCGAGCCACGAGCCGGCGGCGCGGAGGGCCCGCCGGATCGGTCCCGGCTTTCGGTGGACCGCAGGCGCGTTCGACACCTGAAAGAACGCGATCCCATCGGGCCGAAGAACCCGGCCCATCTCACGGACGTACGCGAGCGTCATCGCCGGCTCCGGAAGGTGCTGGAAGACGACGAACGAATGGCAGACGTCGGCGCTCTGGCTCTCGATCGGAGCCAGCGTTCGCCCGTCGCCCAGGACCCATTCGACGTTGCCGAGGTCGGCGTTCAGCCTTCGAGCCCGATCGAGCATCCGCTCGGAGACGTCGAGGGCGCGAACCTCGGCGCCGCGCTCGGCCAATCCGCGCGTGATCCGACCCAGGCCGCAGCCGATCTCGACGATCGAGTCGGTCGGGGCGAACTCCACGCCCAGCAGCTCGATCACCGTGTCGAGGGCCTCCCGACCCCCCGTCCAGAACGCGTCCGAGTCCGGGTCCCGGTAGTCGAGGCGGTTGTCGATGAAGTAGTAGGCGTTCTCCTCCGCGCGGGCGTCCCAGAACTCCCTCATGCCCGCGCCAGCCACGGCGCTGGATCGTACCGCCGCCCGCCGCGCACGCGAGGCCATGGATCGATCATCTAGGTTCTCTCGCCGGTGCAGTCGGTCAGCGTCATCGTCGCGGCCCGGGACGCCGAGCGAACCGTCGGCGCCACGCTGGCCGCGCTCGCCGGGCAGGACTTCGACGGGGAATTCGAGGTCATCGTCGTGGACGACGGCTCCACGGACGGGACGGCGGCGGTGGCGGCCGAGGCCGGCTCCGGAGCGAGGGTGCTCCGAGCAGCCGGAGTTGGGCCGGCCCGGGCAAGGAACATCGGCGCCGAGCATGCCCGGGGCGACGCGCTGGCGTTCACCGACGCCGACTGCGTTCCGACCTCGAGGTGGCTGACCGAGGGGCTGGCGGCGCTGGGTGAGGCGGAGCTCGTCCAGGGGTCCGTCCGCCCCGATCCCGGAGCCTCGCGGCAGCCCTTCGATCGCACCGTCTGGGTGACCGACGAGCTCGGCCTGTACGAGTGCGCGAGCCTGTTCGTGCGCCGCGAGCTGTTCGAGCGCCTGGACGGCTTCGAGCAGTGGCTCGACCCGCGCCTCGGCAAGCCGCTCGCGGAGGACGTCTGGTTCGGGTGGCGAGCCCGTCGCTCCGGCGCGACGACGGCGTTTCGCCCCACCGCCCTGGTACATCACGCGGTGTTCAGGAGGCGGCCGCGGGAATACGTCGCCGAGCGCGCTCGCCGCCTCTACTTTCCCGCGATCGTCGCCCGGGTTCCCGAGCTGCGTGAGTCGTTCCTCTACCGCCGCTGGTTCATGAGCTGCGACGCCGCCCTCTTCGACCTCGCCCTCGCCGCCGCGCTGATCGCCGCCTCCACGGGGTCGCGCCGAGCGCTCGTCGGGGTCGCGCCGTACATGTGGTCGCTTGGAGCGCGGGCGATTCCGTGGCGACGCCACGCGCCGGAAGTCGCCGCGGCCGACCTCGCGGCTGACGGCGTGGGCTTCGCCGCCACGGCGCTTGGGAGCGTCAGGGCGAGGACCATCGTCCTCTGACGCGAGGGTCGCCCCGGATGTGCGGACTATGCTCGCCGCCGTGCGGGTCCTGGCGGTCGGCAACATGTATCCGCCGCATCACCTGGGGGGCTACGAGCTGATGTGGCGGTCGGCGATGGAGCATCTCAGGAGCGTGGGGCACGAGGTGCGCGTCCTCACCACCGACCATCGAGAGGACTCGGTCGACCCCTCCATCGAGGACGAGCCCGGCGTCCATCGGGAGCTTCGCTGGTACTGGCGCGACCATGCCTTTCCCGAGCTCGGCCTGCGCGCGCGGTTTCGCCTCGAGCGCCACAACGACCGCGTCATGGCCCGACACCTCGCGGAATTCGATCCCCAGGTCGTGAACTGGTGGGCGATGGGAGGGATGTCGATGTCGCTGATCGAGGGAGTGCGACGGACCGGCGTTCCCGCGGCCGGGGTGGTGGTCGACGACTGGATGCTCTACGGCCCGGGCGTGGACGGCTGGCAGCGGGCGTTCGGACACCGCGGGGTGGCGAGGCTCGCGGAGCCGCTCTCAGGGATCGCGACGCGACTCGAGCTGGCGCAGGCAGCGAGCTGGGTGTTCGTCAGCGACACCGTTCGGCGCCGCGCGATGGAGGGAGGCTGGGAGGTGGGCGACGCGACCGTCGCCCACGGCGGGACGGACCCGGACCTCTTTCCCCGCGCTCCCGCCCGCCCCTGGACGTGCAAGCTCCTCTATGTGGGTCGCGTCGATCCCCGCAAGGGAATCGCAACCGCGATCCGGGCGGTTGCCGAGATCCACGACGCCACCCTGGCGGTGGTCGGTGGGGGCGACGAGCGCCACCTCGCGGAGCTTCAGGACCTGGTGCGCGAGCTCGGCGTCGGTCAGCGGGTCCGGTTCGCGCGGCACCGTCGAGAGGAGCTCGCCGGCGTCTACGCGTCGGCGGACGCCGTCCTGTTCCCGACCCTGTGGGAGGAGCCGTGGGGCCTGGTCCCCCTCGAGGCGATGTCCGTCGGCCGCCCGGTGATCGCCACCGGGACGGGCGGCTCGGGCGAGTACCTGAGGGACGGCGTCAACTGCCTTCTGTTCTCGCCGCCCGAGGGCTCGATCGCGCTCGCGGAAGCGATTCGACGCCTCGCGCGGGACCCCGACCTGCGTTCACGGCTTCGCGAGGGCGGGTTCGCGACCGCCGGCCGGCTCACCGAGGACGCGTTCAACCGGCGGGTCGCGGCGGCGCTGGCGCGCGCCGGCGGCGGGTAGCGAGGCGTCGCAGGATGCGCCCGCCGATCGCGATCGCGGTCGTCTCGTGGAACACCCGGGACCTGCTACGCGCCTGCCTCGACTCGCTGAAGCCCGACGTCGACGGCGGGCTGGCCAGCGTCTGGGTGGTGGACAACGGGTCGAGGGATGGCTCCCCCGATCTCGTCGAGCGCGAGTTCGGTTGGGCGCACCTTCTCGCTCCCGGCGCCAACCTCGGCTTCGGCCCCGCGGTGAACCTGGTCGCCGAGCACACGGACGCGCCCTGGATCGCGCCGTCCAATGCGGACGTGGAGGCGGAGCCGGGAGCGCTCGGCGCGATGCTCGCGGCCGGCGAGGGCGATCCGAGGGTCGCCGCCGTCGCCCCGCGGCTGGTCATGCCGGACGGGCGGACGCAGCACTCGGTCCATCCGTTTCCCACGCTCCCGCTCGGGTTGGCGTTCAACCTCGGCCTCCAGCGCGTTGTTCCCGGCCTCGGGGACCGGCTCTGCCTGGAGGGATACTGGAACCCGGCGCGGCCGCGATCGGTCGACTGGGCACACGGCGCCTTCCTTCTGGTTCGACGCCGCGCCTTCGATGGAGTCGGGGGCTTCGATCCCGGGCAGTGGCTCTACGCGGAGGACCTCGACCTCGCGTGGCGCCTCGCCGCAGCCGGATGGACGGTCCGCTACGAGCCCGTCGCGGTCGTTCGCCACGCGGTGGGCGCCGCCGCGGCGCAGGCGTTCGCCGACGACCGGGACGCCAAGCACGTCGCCGCCGCCTACGCGTGGATCGCGCGCCGTCAGGGAGTCGCCGCCGCCCGCGGGTACGCGGCGCTCAACGTCGGGGGAGCGATCGGCCGATGGCTCGCGCTCGCCATTCTTAGCCCGCTCGGGCCCGAGCGCCTCCGACCACGCCGCGAGCGGTTGCGCCGTGACGCGTCGCTGCATCGCGCCGGCCTTCGCCGGCGTCCGCCCTCCTGGACGTGAGTCAGGGCCCCGCTCCCCTGCGTTAGCTTTGCCGCTTGGTCGGCACTCGAGGTGAATCCCAGACCGGAGGCGGCGGCAGGGCCGTCGCACGCCTGCGAGAGCGGCTCGACGAGATCGACTGGTACCAGACGCAGGAGCTGGCGCCCGGCCTCGTGACCCCGGGGATGTTCGATCTCAGGCCGCTCATTCCCCGGTACGGGATCCCGGAGGACCTCGCCGGGACGCGGATCCTCGAGGTGGGGACGTTCGAGGGCTTTTGGGCATTCGAGCTCGAGCGAAGGGGAGCTGCGGTCACCGCGCTCGACGTCGACCGCGTGCAGGCGCTCGACTGGCCGCCGCGCCTCCGTCCCGAGGAGGACGGCGCTCGGGGCGAGGGGTTCGCGCTTGCCCGAGAGGCCCTCGGCAGCTCGGTCGAGCGCGTCGGGATGACGATCTACGAGGCGACGCCCGAGGGGCTCGGCGGTGCCTTCGACCTCGTCTTCTGCGCATCGGTTCTGATCCACCTGCGCGATCCGATGCTGGCGCTCGAGCGGATGGCGGCGCTCTGCCGGGGGCGGCTGATCCTCGCCGAGGAGTACAGCCGCCGACTCAGGTTCGTTCCGCTGGCTGCCGCCGAGTTCCGCGGCGAGACCCCTTGGATGACCTGGTGGCGCCCCTCGATCCGCACCTGGCTGTCGATGGTCCGCGCGGCAGGGTTCGACGACGTGAGGCCGGAGGCGCGCTTCAGGATCCCGTTCCGGGAGCGGCGCGGCGGCGTGCCCCACGTCGTCCTCCACGCGCACCGGATGGCGTCGTGAGCCGCTTGCGCGAGTCATTCGAACGGAGGGCCAGGTGGGTCTCGTGGAGAGCCGGCTACTGGGCGGGTCCGAGGGCCATGTCCGCGATCAGGAAGTGGTGGGTGGTCTTCCGCAACCCCGAGGCGAGGATCGACTTCGGGGACGACGTGTACCTCGGACCGGGATGCGGGGTACACGCGCCGTTCGGCGGCGAGCTGGTGATCGGCTCGCGAGTCGAATTCCGCCGCGGTGTCCGGATCGAGCTCGCACGCGACGCGAAGCTGACGATCGGCGAGGGGACGCGGTTCACCTACTACGTCGTGATCCAGTGCGGCCGGAAGATCGAGATCGGCGCGCGCTGCGTGTTCGCCCAGGCGGCGCTGGTGGTCGACGGCAACCATCGGTTCCGGGATCTCACCAGGCCGATCCTCGAGCAGGGCTACGACCTTCGAGCGCTCAGGATCGACGACGATGTCGCGGTGATGGCGAAGTGCACGGTGCTCGCGAACGTCGGCCGGCGCTCGTTCATCGGCGCCAACTCCGTGGTGAGCCGTGACCTCCCGCCCTACGTGGTCGCGGTTGGAGCACCGGCGCACCCGATCGATTACTTCGGCCCGGAGGGTGCCGAGCCCGTCGAGCCCTCCGCCTCGCGCTCGGATAGGTCGGGCTGAACCGGCCCGGGATCCGCCTGGGCCCCGGCCTCCTCCCATGCGGCGAGGAACTCGGGAGCGAGCGTCTGCCGATAAACGGCCGTGGCGCTCGCCCAGACCCACGGCCCGATGAGCGGGACGCGGCGGGGCACGAAGGGGGCCAGCCGCGCTCCGCGGCCCTTCGCGCGGCGCTCCCGCGCGGCGCGCCTGAACAGGTGGAAGTAATAAGGGCGGATATCGGGATGCAGCCGCACGAACTGCCGTTCCGCCTTGGCCAGCCGGCGAACCCTTTGCCTCCAGAACTCGAGGTCCATCTCGCGGAGATGCTCGACGACCGCCCGCCGGTTGTAGACGAGCCGGAGCCCGAGGCGGTTCGCCCGGTAGGCCCAGTCGAGGTCCTCGTAGCCATAGGGCAACCTCTCCTCCTCGAAGGCGCCGACTCGCTCCAGGAACTCCCGCTTCACGGACACGTTGGCTCCGTAGAAGCGCCCCCATCCGGCCTCGATCCCGTCGATGTTCCGGTAGTCGAACTGGACGCCGTCCTCGAGCCATCGCATGAATGGCGTCACACGGAGCTCGCGCGCCCAACGCACGTGACCGAGCACCGCGACCTCGGACGCGGGATCGTTGCGGTGCCAGGCGAGATGCTCGGTGACGAGACGCGGTTCGGGGAGGGTGTCGTTGTCCGTGAACAGGACGATCGGCGAGACGGCGGCCCGCCATCCGGCATTCCGGTTGGCGGATAACCCGGGGATCCGGCCTCTCACCAGCCGGACCGGGTAGGGCCGGCGACCGATCGCCCTCTCGACAGCGCCGACGTCCGGCTCCGCAGCGTCGGCGGCGACCACCACCTCGAACGCGCCGTTCCCCGGGTCCTGCGACTCGTATCGTGCCAGCACTCGAGCGAGGCTCTCGTGCATCCCGATGGTCGAGACGACGATGCTTATCGACCGGGACATAGGCGGAGTCGGGAAGGCGGCGACGGCCAAGCTAACACCCTCGGTGCTCGGACACCACGCCTAATATCCTGCCGCGCGATGGCTGCAGACGGGAGGCGCCCGCTCGCCGGCCGGGCGCGGTTTCTGATGCAGGAGCCGATGTGGCGCGTCGCGATGCGGGCGAACCTGATGCGTCCGTACTGGAGGTGGCGGTTTCACAGCTTCGGGGCGGAGTCCGTTCTTCACCGGCCCGACTGGGTCTACGGCGCCGGGAAGATCGCGATCGGGAGGCGCGTGCTGATCCTCGCCCACATTTGGCTGTCCGCCGAGCGCCAGACCTGGGATCGACCCGGGCCGGCGCTTCGGATCGGTGATGGGGCGGCGGTCAGGCCGTACTGCACGATCAGCTGCGCGGAGTCGGTGGAGATCGAGGACAACGTCGTCCTGAGCGCGTTCTCGACCGTCGTCGACTCCGACCATTCGTGGGAGGGGGGGACGTCCGAGAACATCGTGTGGAATCCGCTGCAGACCGCGCCCATCCGGATCGGCCGAGGGACCTGGATCGGTGAAAGGGTGGCGGTGTTGCGGGGTTCCAGCATCGGCCGCTTCTGCGTCATCGGGACGAACAGCGTCGTGCGGGGCGAGATCCCGGACTTCTCGGTTGCGGCTGGGGTGCCGGCGACGGTCGTCGGATCGACGCGTGAGCGCGTGCGTCACCTGGTCGACTAGCGGTTCGACGATGCGCGGCCGGACCGATGCGGAGCGACTGGCGGTCGACCCCGGGCGCGAGGAGGCGGAGCTCCGCGAGTATCTGGGAGCGCGCTACCACCGCTCGCGGCTGGAGGGCTATCAGCAAACGCTCGACGAGGAGTTCGCGGCCTGCGGCGACGAGGCTCGCTTCTACCGGACCTCGGAGGCCTACCTCTACAACCTGACCGCCTTCGCGATGACCGGGACGAAGGCTCCCTACCTGGAGGAGCTGACCCGCCTCGTCCCTCACGGCGCGCGGGTGCTCGACTACGGCTGCGGGATCGGATCGGACGGGCTCTTGCTGCTGGAGCTGGGGTATGGGGTCGAGTTCGCCGACTTCGACAACCCGAGCACCGGGTACCTACGCTGGCGCCTGAAGCGTCGTGGGCTGGCCGCGCCCGTTCACGATCTCGACGGCGAGGTGCCAGGGGGATTCGATGCGGTGTACGCCTTCGACGTCATCGAGCACGTGCCCGAGCCGTTCGCGCTCCTGGGGGAGATGGAGCGCCGGGCTCGACTCGTGGTGATCAACCTGCTCGAGCCCGAGCCGGGGGATCAGGCCCTGCATCATCCGCTTCCGATCGCGGACATCCTGAGGCACGCGCGGGCCCGGGGGCTCCGCTCCTACTGCATCCACCACGATCGCTCGCACCTGGTCGCCTACGCGCCGGAGTCGGCGCCGGCGCCGGCGCGGGTCGTGAACGCCGGCAGGCTGATGCTGGGCAAGGCGAGGCGGCGCCTGCGTCGTCCCGCGGCGCATTGAGCGCCTGCGCGGAGGCCGCGATCCCGCTGCTACCGTCGAGCGGCCGGGGAGGGCTCTCGGGGCCGACGCTCGCCGCCGGCCCCACGTTCGCGGCACAGAAGTGACCGAAGCCACCTCCATCCCCACCCCCACGGTCGCTCGACTCGAGGAGCAGCTCGACCCGACGGCCGAGCTCGGCGAGCGGGTCGCGCTCGAGGGCGGGAGTCTCCGCGAGCACACCGCCCGGGGGGTGATCGTCAACTCGGCGTTTCAGGTCGGGTTCGCGGTCCTCAACCTGGTCAAGCGCGTCGGAGTCGCGGCGTTCCTCACCACCAGCCAGTTCGGCCTGTGGGGGATCATCGCCACCACCCTGATCACCCTCGGTTGGTTGAAGCAGGTCGGGATCAGCGACAAGTACATCCAGCAGGACGAGCCCGACCAGGAGGTGGCGTTCCAGAAGGCCTTCACGCTCGAGCTCGCGTACACGCTGCTCTTCTACGTGTTCCTGTTCGTGGCCCTGCCCGTCTACGCGCTCGCCTACGGTCGCCCCGCGATCATCCTCCCCGGGCTGATCCTCTCGCTCTCGTTCCTCGCCACGGCGATGCAGACGCCGATCTGGATCGCCTACCGCCAGATGCGGTTCGTCCGCCAGCGGGGCCTGGAGGGCATCGATCCGGTGATCTCGACCGTCGTCACCCTGGGCCTGGCCGTGGCCGGTGCCGGGTATTGGAGCCTCGTCATCGGCGCGGTCGCCGGCGGCTTCAGCTCGGCGGCCGCCGCGGTGGCCTGGTCTCCGTACCGGCTCGCCTGGCGGTTCGACCGCCGCGCCCTCGGCGAATACTTCGGGTTCTCGTGGCCGTTGGTGCTCTCGAGCGCGAGCGGCATCGTGATCGTCCAGGGGTCGATCCTGATCGGCAACTACGCGGTAGGCCTGGCGGGCCTCGGAGCGCTGGCGCTGGCCAACGCCTTCGCCAGCTTCGCCGATCGGGTCGACGACGTCATTCGCCACACCATCTACCCCGCGGTCTGCGCGGTTCGCGACCGAGCGGACCTTCTCTTCGAGGCGTTCGCGAAGTCGAACCGGGTGGCGCTCATGTGGGGGCTGCCCTTCGGGATCGGGCTGGCGCTGTTCGCCCCGGACCTCGTCCACTTCGCGCTCGGCGACAAGTGGCGGGGCGCCACAGGCCTCATGCAGGCGTTCGGGCTGATCATCGGCTTCCGACAGATCGCCTTCAACTGGACCGTGTTCATGCGGGCCGTCGATCGGACGCGACCGATCGCGATCAGCGGGCTCCTGGCGGTGGCCAGCTTCGCCGTCGTGACCGTGCCGCTGATGCTGATTCTCGGGCTCACCGGGTATGCGGCGGGCATGGCCGTGGCACTGATCGTCGACCTGGCGGTGCGCGGCTACTACCTGTCGCGCCTGTTCACCCGGTTCCGCCTCGCGAAGCACGTCGCGCGGGCGGTGGCGCCGAGCCTTCCCGCCGTGGTCCTGGTCCTGACGGTCAGGCTGGCGTCGTCCGGAATGGAGCGAACCCCGGCGATCGCCCTCGCCGAGCTCGGGATCTACGCCCTCGCCACCGGGGTGGCGACCTACGCGTTCGAGCGCCCGCTCGTCCGCGAGGTGCTCGGCTACCTCGGCGCGCGACGTGGCAGGTCCCCGGCCCCCGGCTACAGGTAGCCGAGCAGGCGCATGCGGTCCTCGAGGTCCCGGAGCTCCACGGCGGGTGCCTCGCCGGCTTCTCCCTCTGCGGGAGCCGGGTGCTCCGGCTCCGGGCCGGCGGCTCGGGCCAGGGCCGCCCTCAGGCGGGTGACCGCCTCGGCGGGCCGCTCGCGTGGCGAGAGCGGCTGGAGCTCCAGGGGATCGGCTCCCAGGTCGTAGAGCTCCTCAATGGATCCGCGGCGCAGGAGCTTGAGCCGGCCGTCGGTGGCACAGGTCAGCCGCGTCGTGAGGCGGGGACCCGCCCGCTCGGGGGAGACGCCCCACTCCTCGAACGCGGTCCGCCACCGCGGGTGGTCCGGGGGCGCGGGCGGATCGAACTCCGCCACCGCCACGCCGTCGCCAGGGCCCCACTCGTGCCACGGGTGGTCGTCGATCCCGGCGGCCGCCGCGATCAGCCCCGGCAATGCCATCAGGCTCCACGCTCGCCCGATGTCTGGGGCGCCTGGGCCCGCGGCGACGAACGGAACGTGGAGGAGGCGATCGTCGAGCGAGAAGGCGTGCGCCATCAGGCCGTCCTCGCCGAAGTTCTCGCCGTGGTCCGAGGTCACGAGCACGAGCGTTTCGTCGAGGATGCCCGCCCCATCGAGCGTCGCGAGCACCCCCTCGACCCAAGCGTCCACGTACCTGATCGCCCCGCGATAGAGCCGGCGCATTCGGTCGAGCGCCTCCGGCGGCACCGGCACGCCCCCGGCGCAAACGCGCCAGATCTCACCCAGCGTGAGATGGCGCCTGGCCTCCCGGGCCGCGCGCCACCGCTCGAAAGCGCCGAGCTCGTTGTAGGGCTTCGGCGGTAGGTACGGCGAGTGGCACTCGACCAGGTTCACGAACCAGAGGAACGGCTGCCTCGGACGCGGCTCGAGCCAGGAGCGAAGGATCCGCGCCGCCTCCGCGGCGCCGTCGTCGGCCCGCGCCCGCACCGCCTCGAGGGACCAGGCCAGGCGAGCCCCCAGATCGCGGCGGTGAAGGTTCGCCTGGCGACGGGTATCGACGCTGACGAAGCGCTCGAAGCCGATGTCAAAGCCACCCTCGGGGGTGAGCCAGAGGTTCGTGCTGATCGCCCCCGTCGCGTATCCGGCCCGCCGCATGACCTCGGCGAGCAGCCGGTCGCGGATCGCCTCCATGCGGGGCCGGTAGGAGTGGGGGCCGGCGCCCGGGATTCCCTGCATCCCGGCAGCCCGCGGCAGAAGCCCGCTGAACATCGCCGCGTGGGAGGGAAGGGTCCAGGTCGCGGCCGCGTACGCGCTCGGCAGGGCGACGCCGCGCCGGGCCAGGTCGGCGATCGCGGGACTGGCGCCGCGTGGCGCCCCGTACGGCTCCAGAGCGTCCGCCCGTGCGGCGTCGAGCACGATGAGGACGACGTTCGGCGGCATTCGGCGGAGCGTAATGAAAGGGGTGCGGGCCGATCGGCGACTAACCTGCGCTGGTCCGATGGCCGGGAACGACGTGCCAATCCCTGGGGGGTCGTCACAGCCGCCTCGCGGCGCCCGAAACCTCGTCGTGGTGGTGCTCGACTCGCTGCGGTTCGACTCCTGGACCGCCGCAGAGCCGGAGAACCTGGGCGCCCTGGGCGAGGTCGAGCGGCGCTGGAGCTATGCCTCATGGACCGCGCCGTCCCACTACAACCTCCTGATGGGGCTGATGCCGCACGAGAGCCCGCACGAGGTGTACGCGTCCGAGTACTACAAGCGGGACTTCTCCCGCTACGGCGAGCGGCTCGGGATCGAGGGAATCGACTTCAAGCGGCTACTGCCGTCGATCTACCTGCCGACGTTCCTGCGCTCGATCGGCTACCGCACCAGGGCGCTGGTCTCGATGCCGGTGCTCAACCCGCACACGGCGATCAACCGCGACTTCGACAGCTACGAGCTGATGCCGACGCACAACGACATGGCCGCGATGCTGCCGAAGCTGACCTTCGACGCGGACCGGCCGACCTTCTACATGCTGAACGTCGGCGAGACGCACTATCCCTACGCGCTGCCGGAGGAGGACGCGAACCGCTGGCCGCGAATCTCAGGGGTCCACGGCGTCTTCAGGCAGCTCGGCGCCCCGGCGAGCGAGGCCGAGAGCGAGCCGCGGGAGTTCTTCGATCAGAGCGCCATGAACGAGCTGCGGGGCCGCCAGATCGGTGCCGCCGAGTACCTCGATCGGGTGTTCGCCGCCCTCTTCGACGCTCTGCCGTCGGACTCGTGGGTGATCGTCACCTCCGACCACGGGGAGCTGTTCGGCGAGCACCGCTACTTCGGCCACGGGCCGATCATGCACGAGAAGGTGCTCGAGGTCCCGTTCGTCGAGGGCCTCGTACCGTAACCCGATCCGTGGTCGGGAACGTCGGCCCTTCGATGCCAGGCCTCCGCATCGACTCGGTATGAGCGATCCGCGCGTATCGGTGGTCATTCCCAGCTCGCGTCCGGTCCGGCTGGGGTTCGCGCTCGATGCGCTCGCCGAGCAATCGATCGGTTGCGGGCGCTTCGAGGTGATCGTCGTGCGCGACATCCCGGCGGGCCGTCCGGGAAGGGCCCCCGCCGGCCTTCGAGTGCGATGGGTGGACGGGGATGCGAGGGGGAACATCGCCGCGCTGCGCAACCGCGGCTGGCGCGCGGCGCGCGCGCCGATCGTGGCCTTCACCGACGACGACTGCCGCCCGTCTCCCACCTGGCTCGAGGCGCTGCTCGACGCCCGGCCCGTCGGACGCCGGATCGTCCAGGGTCGCACCGAGCCGGACCCGGACGAGCTCCACCTGCTGCACGGCCTCGCCCGGAGCAAGACCGTCACGACGCTCAGCGACTGGTACGAGACGTGCAACATCGCCTACCCGCGGGAGCTGATCGAGCGCCTCGGCGGATTCGACGAGCGCTTCGCGGCGATCGGCGAGGACAGCGATCTGGGCCTGCGGGCGCGGGAGAGCGGCGCCACGGTCGACTACGTCGCGGACGCCGTCGTCTTGCACGGGGTGATCCCCAGGGCGCCCTGGGTGGCGCTCGGGGAGGCCGCTCGGCGGGACACCGTGCCCCTTCTGGTCGCGCTGCATCCCGACCAGCGCCGGGCCCTTTACGGCCGGGTGTTCTGGAAGCACTCCCATGCGCGAGCCGTCCTTGCCCTCGCAGGAGTGCTCATGGCGCGCAGGGCCCCGCCGCTCGCCATTGCGGCCGCCGCGCCGTACGCCCTCGCGAACCTGGACGGCCGCGCCCTCGCGAGGCCCTCTCGCCTGGTGCGGCAGGTGCTCGGACTCCTCCCGCGGGCGACGGTCGATCTGGCCGAGATCGCGGCCACCCTCCGCGGCGCAGCGCGGGCGCGGACGCTCGTGGTCTGAGGCGAGACGATCGTGAGGATCGCCCTTCTCGTCCCGACGTACTGGCCCGAGGTCCGGCGCGGCACCGAGCGGCTGGTGCACGACCTCGCGGTCGCGCTCGTCGACCGCGGTCACGCGGTGACCCTGCTCACGAGCCATCGTGGAACGCCGGCGAGCGCCGTGGAGGAGGGGGTGGTCGTCTCGCGCGCCTGGCGCCCTCCGGAGGTGCGGCCGCTCTCGTGGTACGAGCACCACGTCGCCGCCACGCCCGCGATCGCCTGGCGCCTGCTCCGGGGCGACTACGACCTCGCGCACGCGTTCTTCGCCGCGGATGCCTGGGCCGCGACCAGGGCCCGCGGCCTGGGCGGTCCCCCGGTGGTCTTCTCCATGCACGGGATCCCGACCCGGGAGTACCTCGTCGCCCGGCGCTACCGCCTCGAGATGACGGTCGCGGCGGTCGAGCGCGCCGAGGCGGTGTCGGTGCTGAGCGAGACCGCGGCCGAGCCGTTTCGGCGCTACTTCGCGCGGGAGCCGGAGATCCTCCCCGGGGGGGTTCGCTGCGCGGACTTCGCCGTGGACGGACGGCCCGCGGGCGCCCCGACCCTGGTCTGCGCGGCCAGCCTCGGCGATCCCCGGAAGGGAGCAGGGGTCCTCTTCGACGCGTTCGCCCGCCTGCGCCGATCGCGCCCCACAGCCCGGCTTCGCCTGGTCCGGACCCGCGATCCCGTGATGAGCGGGGCCGTGCCACCCCTTCCGGCCGGAGCGGAGTGGATCGACGGCGACGACACCGCGGACATCGCGCGCGCCTTCGCGACCGCCTCGGCGAGCGTGCTCGCGGCGGTCCACGAGGCGTTCGGCCTGGTCCTGCTGGAGTCGCTCGCCGCCGGCACCCCAGTCGTCGCGGCGCGCTCGGGGGCCTCCGGAGAGATCGTCACCAGCCCCGCCCTCGGCCGGATGTTCCCGCCCGGCGACGTCGAGTCCTGCGCGCGCGCCATGGAGGAGGCGATCGACCTGGGATCGAGGCCGCAGACGCCGGCGGCCTGCCGCCGGCGGGCCTCCGAGTACGACTGGTCCCGGATCGTCGAGCGCTACGAGCGCGTCCACGACGAGGCGGCCGGCTAGCTGGGGCATCTGGCCCGGTAGTGGGCCCGAGGCAACCGGGTCCCACGCATCCCCTCGCCGCTTACGAACTTTCGCGCGGCGCGTCCGGGGGGTGGACGTGAAACGCCAAAGTTCGGCCGCTTGGGCCGAGGCTTGGATCGCGTCCGTGCGTCCTCCGCGACGTGCTGTCGTGGGATCGCTCGGCTAGAGCGCGGGCCGGGCGAGCAGCGCCGCGTGGGGGACCCCCGAGCCCCTGGTCACGAGCGCGGTGAGGATCCGTGCACGCAGGCCGCCCGCGCGTCTCCCGTGGCTCGGGTGCCCCGGGCCCAGCGGGATCGCGTACGGCTGGACGCCCCGCTCGACCGCGAAGCCGGCGGCCTCGAGCATGCCCCGGTGGCAGGCGACGTTCGGGATCCACCAT
>Ga0066652_100000943_pt1 | contig 14474 bp, 10 predicted proteins | sample GraSoiAngelo_101_FD_71413 | JGI IMG/M metagenome (GOLD analysis project Ga0066652, IMG submission 71413) | Grasslands soil microbial communities from the Angelo Coastal Reserve, California, USA - 14_0903_02_30cm | ecosystem: Environmental > Terrestrial > Soil > Grasslands | place: USA...
CGCACGTCAGCGAATCAGATCGCCGTTCTCGGGAACGCCCGGCAAGTCGAGCAGCTGAATCGTCGTCGCCGGCCCGAGGTTCGCCGGCTCGTCCCATGAGCGCAGCGCCCAGACGATCTTCTTGTTCGGCGTCACCTCGACGAACTGCACCGCGCCGGGCCAGTCCTTCGGATCCTTGATCCCGTTCGCCATCCAACTCGACAGGATGGTGTTGCCGTTCGGCAGTCGAGCGATCCCCTGCGTGTTGAACAACCGGATGCCCACCGCTTCCGCATCGCTCCTGTCGTACTGCCAGACGACGTCACCCTTCGGATTGAATTCCTTCACGAAGCCGTTGTTGCTGCTCACGAGCGTGTTCCCGTTCGGCAGACGTAGCGCCGTCCACGGCGAGAGCACCGCGACTTCCCAGATCTTCTTTCCCGCGGTGTCGTACTCGGTCACCTTGTTCCAATCCATGTGCGCGGCGAGGATGGTGCCTGCCTTCGTGTAGCGCACGGCGCGGAACTGCCCATGTGAGTTCGCCGGATTCGCCACGGGGAGCACGAGCTCCTTCTCCAGCGTGTTGGTCCTCACGTTGAAGAACATCGCCTTGGCCGGGTTGCCGTTCTGCACGATCATCACACGATCGAGCCCGATCGGCTGTGCGACGTGCACCTCGAATCCCTTCGGCGCGTCGTAGTTCCAGATGAGCCGCTTGTCCGGCGTCACGATCCCGGCGCCGGTCTTCCGCGAGAACACGATGTTGCCGTCCGACCGCAGCGTCGCGTCGCCCCATTCCTGCAGCGTGCTGTCGGCGGCGCGTATCGGAATCGAGTACGTCCACTGTACCTTGCCGTCGCGCACGACGAACATCGTCTGCTCGGGCTTGCGATAATCCCACTCCCCCGCATACAGAAAGGCGTGCTGAGCGAGTCCTCGGCCGGGCAGCGTGGCGGGAGCGTACGACGTCGCCGTGCTCGCGCTTTGCGTGACGGTCTGCGCGCCGAGCTCGGTGACGAGTCGCGCCACGAGCGCGACGACGAGGTACGAAACGAGGCGCACGGAGATCCGAGGATGAGGGTACATGGTGACGTGGCGGTGTGGATGAACGAATCTTACGACGACGGTGCGCCACGAGCCGCTCGTTCAGGATCAGGATCGGCACCAGTGGTCTTCTCAACCACGCTCCCGAGGTGGTACTGTCGTGGCGAGCAAAGTAGCCCGAACTCCCCCGCCTCCGCACGCCCCCGTCGCGACGTGGGGGCGGTGGGCAATCACCAGAGCAAGGAGACGATCTGATGGCGCTTCCGAGAGTGGTCGCTGCGTTCGCGCTGGTGCTCCCGCTGGCGCTGACGGACGCGCGCCCGCTGCTCGCCCAGGTCCAGACCAACGTCCCGCCCGTCGTCGCCGGCGCGAAGCCGGTAACGGTGGACCATATCCGGGTGCACGGGACATCGCTCGAGGGCAATCTCGAAGGTGATGCGGTGGACCGCGACGTCCTCGTCTTTCTGCCTCCGAGCTACGCGAAGGAGAAGACCCGTCGCTACCCCGTCGTCTACGCGCTTCACGGCTACTCGATCGGCGCCGAGCAATGGAGCCACGAGATCCACGTCCCCCAGACGATCGAGGGTGCGTTCGCCCGCGGCGCGGGTGAGATGATCGTCGTGCTCCCCGACTCCAAGACGCTGCACAACGGCTCCATGTACTCGAGCTCCGTCACGACGGGTGACTTCGAGCGCTTCGTGTCGCACGACGTGGTGGCGTACGTCGACGCGCACTATCGCACGATCCCCGATCGGCGCAGCCGCGGCCTCGTCGGGCACTCCATGGGTGGCTACGGCGCCACGCGCATCGGGATGAAGCATCCGGACGTGTTCGGCACGCTCTACATCATGAGCCCGTGCTGCCTCTCGCCGCGAGGCACGGGGCCGGCCAACCCGCAGATCGACAGTGTGCTGCAGGCGGTGAAGTCCCCCGAGCAATCCGCCTCGCTCCCGTTCTTCGCGCGCGCGCAACTGGCGAGCGCGGCCGCCTGGTCTCCCAACCCGAAGAATCCGCCGCTCTACCTGGATCTGCCCCTGCAGAACGGCACGCCTCGGCCGGACGTCGTGGCGAAGTGGGCGGCCAACGCGCCACTCGCCTTCGTCGACCAGTACATCGGCAATCTGCGCATGTATCGCGGCATCGCGATGGACGTCGGCGACAAGGACGGCCTCAGGGTCGATGCGGGCAAGCTGCACGAGGTGCTGGACCGATACGGCATCACGAACACCTTCGAGGTCTATTCCGGCACCCACACCAGCGACGTCGCCGATCGATTCCAGAACCACGTGCTCCCGTTCTTCAGCGAGCACCTCGACGCCAGCATTCAGCGCAAGCGCAGCGGCGTGAGCGCCGCGCGATAGACCCGCCGGTCGATCGTCAGCCGGCGTCGGGCCGGCGCGCTCGCACCACCTCGCCCACCGCACGCTCGCGCGCATCTGCCGACGCGCCGAGCCCCGCGATCACGCCGTCGATGTCCTCCGCCGCGCGATTCTGGCTCATCTTCCACTTTCCCTCGAGGCGCGTGATCTCGATCTCCACGCCGACGATCGCGCCCATCTGCCGTTCGATGTAGTTCGTCGGCGCGTCGTTCACGGACCAGGGTTGCTCGCGTGTCGACTCGTGACGCGACGTGAGCGCCTCGAGATGCCGTCGAAGAGCGGCTGGATCGCTCACGAAGTGCAGCCTCCCGTAGGCGTGCACGGCGACGTAGTTCCACGTCGGCACGACCTTGCCGCCGCGTGCCTTGCTCGGGTAGAACGCCGGCGTGATGTACGCGTCGTGTCCCGAGAAGATCACCAGCGCTTCGTCGCCCTCGCGCGCCTGGCGCTGCTGGGGATTCGCGCGCGCAATGTGTCCCGCGAGTGTACCCAGTGCGCCACGCGTTCGGTCGACGAGCAGCGGGAGGTGCGTCGCGATCAGCCCCTCGCTGGAGCTCGTGACGAGCGCGGCGAGTGGATGCGCCTCCACGTAGTCCAGCATCACCTCCGGGCGATGCTCCGCGTTGCTCGACGGGACGTACACGATCGCGCGGTCAGCGCGACGCGGACGCCGTGATGCCCGCGTCACGCAGATAGCCCGCCATCACGGTCGCGTACTGCGCGACCGCGACCTCCGGCTCCTCGATCTCGGGATGCCACCGCTTCTCCCACTCGAAGCTGTAGTACCCCTTGTAGCCGATGCGCGCCAGCGCGGCGACCTGCCGCTTCACCGGCACCTCGCCCGTGCCCGTGAGCACGTACTTGCGATCGGTCCCCGACGGCACCGAATCCTTGAGGTGCGTGTGTCGGATGAATTTGCCGAGCTGCGCGACGGTGTTCTCGGGCTGCTCTCCACCGACGAAGGTGTGATGCGCATCCCACAAGATCGCGACGTTGGGCGAGTCGGCGAGCCGCATCAGCTCGAGCAGCGACGGCGAATCGGTGAACGCGCCGTGCGACTCGATGATCACGCTGACGTTGCGAGGTCGTCCGTACTCGCCCAGCTCGCGCAGCCCCGCGCCGATGTATTCCAGCACCGCTTTGCGCTCCATCCCCTTCGGGTACTCGTTCCCGAACACGCGCACGTACGGCGTCTCCATCGCGCTCGCGAGATCGATGAATCGGCGCGTCTCGGCCATTGCGGCGGCGCGCTTGGTCTGATCCTGCTCGTGCAGGTTGATCGATGCGCCGAGATCGGGGACCACCAGTCCCCGGTCCGCCAGCTCGCGCTTCGTCTGCGCGAGACGGCTCGGCTGGAACTCCGGCACCTTCGAGAGGTCCATCTGGTCGAGGATTCCGCGCAGCTCCACGGCGGCGAAACCGTGGGCGGCCGCGAAGTCGAGCGTCTGGATCCACGTCCACTTCGGTGTGCCGAGCGTGGAGAAGCCGATCGGGAGCCGGCTCGATCCCGCCGCGCGCGAAGCGTTCGCCGTCCCCGCATTTGCCGCGCTGGAGGAGCTCGCGCAGCCACCGAGTGCCGCGGCCGCCGCCGCCGCGCTCGCCGTCGCGAGGAATCGACGCCGATCCATGCCTTGGTCGCCCATCACGCCACCTCCACGAAACGTTCCTTCGTGAGCCGCACGAGCTCATCGAGCGGCGTCTGCCAGATCTCTTCGTTGAAGATCTCCACCTCGATCGGCCCGCGGTAGCCGGCGCGCTCGATCTCGCCGCGGATCCGCCGCAGCTCGATCACGCCGTCGCCCATCATCCCGCGGTTCATCAGCACGTTCTTCACGGGCACGAGCCAGTCGTTGACGTGATAGCCGGCCACGCGATCGCCCAGCCGCGCGATCTCCTCGGCGCGCTCCGGGTCCCACCAGACGTGGTAGACGTCCACCACGACGCCGACGTGGGCCGAATCGAAGCGCTCGGAGATCAGTCGCGCCTCCCGCATCGTCGTGATGCACGAGCGCTCGGCCGCGAACGCCGGATGCAACGGCTCGATGCCGAGCCGCACGCCGCGCTCCGCCGCGTACGGCGCGATCGCCGCGATCCCGTCGGCCACCATCTCGCGCGCCGCGCCGATGTCCCGGTCGGGCGCCGCGCCGCACACCAGCACGAGCACCTCGGCGCCGAGGGTGGCCGCATCGTCGATCGCGCGCCGGTTGTCGTCGATGCGTGTGCTGCGCTCGGCCGCCGTCGGGGCGGGGAACATCCCGCCGCGGCAAACGCTGGAGACTCGAAGCCCAGCGTCGCGCAGCAGCTTCGCGGCGTGCTCGACGCCGGTCTCGGCGAGCTTGTGCCGCCAGATCGAGATTCCCGGCACGCCGTGTCGCGCGCACGCTTCGATCACGTCGGCGAGCGACGCGCGCTCCGCCGTGGCCTGATTGAAGCTGAGGAGCGTCGCGTCCTTCAACGGGGCCGCGTCGTCGGCCGACGACGACGGCGCGAGCGATGCACGACGGAGCGTCCCGCCGAGGTCCGTCATTGAATCCCCGCCACCGCGAACACGCCGCGTGCTCGGCTCACCGCCAGCTCGGGATCGGACAGCAGCCCCGCGGCGTCGGCGAGCCGGATCAGCTCTCCGAGATGCACCGCCGTGCGCGCACTCTCCGCACCGCCGAGCATCCGGAAGTGGTCCTGGTGCCCGTTCAGATAGGCGAGGAAGACGATTCCTGTCTTGTACGCGTGCGTGGGCTTCCTGAAGATGTGCCGCGAGAGCGGCACCGTCGGCTCGATCACCGAGCGGAAGGTCTCGACGTCGCCGGCGTCGAACGCCTGAAGCGCCACCGACGCCGCCGGCGCGACACCGTCGAAGATGCCGAGCAGCGCGTCGCTGTGTCCCTGCTCGTCGCCCTCGATCAGCTCCGCGTAGTTGAAGTCGTCGCCGGTGTACATGCGCACGCCCGCGGGCAGTCGTCGCCGCATGTCGATCTCTCGCTGCGCATCGAGCAGCGAGATCTTGATCCCGTCGACCTTGTCGCGATGCTCCTGAATCACGCTCAGGCACACCTCCATCGCCGCGCCCAGATCCGTCGTGCCCCAGTAGCCGGTGAGCTGCGGATCGAACATGTCGCCGAGCCAGTGCAGAATCACCGGCTGGGTCACTTGCCGCAGCACGCCGGAGTAGATCGCGCGATAGTCGTCCGCCGAGCGCGCCGCCCTCGCGAGGGCGCGGCTGGCCATCAGGATCACCCGTCCGCCGACGCTTTCCACGTAGCCGACCTGCTCCTCGTACGCTCGCCGCACGTCGTCGAGCGTTACCGAGGGCGTCGGCGAGAGGTGATCCGTCCCTGCGCCGAACGCGATCGCTCCGCGCTCGGCTTTTGCCGCGGCCTGTGCGCGCCTGATGAGTTCCTGCGCCGACTTCCACGTCAGGCCGCCGCCGCGCTGTGCCGTGTCCATCGCTTCGGCGATCGCGAAGCCGTATTTCCACAGATGGCGGCGGTAGGCGAGCGTCGCATCCCAGTCGATCGCGTTCTCGGTGAACACGTCGACGTCGCGCCGCGGATCGGCCACGACGTGCGCCGCCGCGTAGGCGACGCGCTTGCGGAAGGGCGCCGTCGGATGTGGCCACTGCCGCGGCTCGTTCAGCGTCAATGGCGCGAGCGTGCCGTCGAGGCAGGGCAGGGTGAGCGTGCGCGTCATCGTCCTTTATGCGGGCTGTAGCGCGCCGACGCGCGGCAGGGCGGGGACGTCGAGCCACCGCTGCTCGGCCCACGACTTGAGGCCGAGCTCTGCCAGTTGGACTCCCTTGGCTCCCTCATAGAAGTCGTAGATGTACGGCGTACCGATCGCCACGTGCCGCAGGAACATCTCCCACTGGAACTTGAACGCGTTGTCGAATTCCCCGTTGTCCGGCACGTCCTGCCAGTCGGCGAAGAAGTCGAATGGGTTCTCGATGTCCGGGTTCCACGTCGGCCGCGGTGTGTTCACGCGATGCTGCGTCTTGCATCCGCGCAGGCCTGCGACTGCGCTTCCCTCGGTGCCGTCCACCTGGATCGACAGCAGCTCGTCGCGGTAGACGCGCACCGCCCACGACGAATTGAACTGCGCGATGATGTCGCCCTCGGGTCCCGCGAGCTTGAACGTGCCGTACGCCGCGTCGTCGGCCGTTGCCGTGTAGACGCGGCCTCGCTCGTCGACGCGCTCCGGGATGTGCGTCGCCGCGATACACTGCACCGCGGTCACTTCACCGAACGTGTGATCGAGCACGTAGCGCCAGTGGCAGAACATGTCGGCGATGATCCCGCCGCCGTCCTCGGTGCGGTAGTTCCACGACGGCCGCTGTGCCGTCTGCCAGTCCCCTTCGAACACCCAGTAGCCGAACTCGCCTCGCACGCTCAGGATCCGCCCGAAGAATCCCGCGTCGACGAGACGCTTCAGCTTGCGAATGCCCGGCAGGAACAGCTTGTCCTGCACCACGCCGTGCTTCACCCCCGCCTGGTCGGCGAGGCGCGCCAGGTCGAGCGCCTCCTCCGTATTGACCGAGAGCGGCTTCTCGCAGTAGACGTGCTTTCCATGCTCGATCGCGCGCCGCACGTTGGCCGCGCGCACCTGGGTGAGCGTGGCGTCGAAGTAGATCGGATCGGCGTCGTTCGCGAGAGCCGTTTCGAGGTCCGTCGACCAGCGCTGAATGCCGTACTGCTCCGCCAGCGCGCGCAGCTTCCGTTCGTCCCGTCCGACGAGAATGGGATCGGGCATCAACCGGGTGCCGTCGGGCATCGGCACCCCTCCCTGCGCACGTATGGCCACGATGGAGCGCACGAGATGCTGATTGAGCCCCATGCGTCCCGTGACGCCGTTCATGACGATGCCGATCGTGTGTCCGCCCATGTCGATTCCTTTGACCCCGTGGTGCGTGATGTGAGAAGTCAGGCGTGCTCGAAGACGGCGACCGGTGGTGCCTCCCCGACACGCCGGCGCGGGAGCAGCGAGATCGCGAACGCGCCGACGAGCGCGAAGGCGATCAGCGTCGAGAATCCGGTCACGTAGCTCCCCGAGGTGTCGTGCAGACGGCCGACGAGCACCGGAGCCGTCGCCTCGGCCACGCCGTCCGCGGCCAGGATGATGCCCATCGCACGGCCCAGCACGCGCGTGCCGAACAGCTCCGCGGCCATGAGCGGGATGACCATGTATTCGCCCCCGAGCCCGATGCCGAAGACGATCGCGAACAGCGTCACCGCGGTCGGCGTGCTCGCATACAGCAGGATCGGAATCGAGCCGGCCACGAGAAGATAGATCAGCAGCATCACGCGCTTCTTCGGCCACCGGTCGGCGAGCCATCCCATCAGCAGTCGGCCGGCGAGGCTCGCGAAGAGCGTCAGCGACGCGACCCCGGCCGCCGCCTTCTGCGTGTAGCCGTGGTCGAGGCTCAGATACAGCTTCAGGTGCTGATTCGCGCCTCCCACCGCCGCGATCGAGCACATGCTGCCGATCATCAACAGATAGAACGCCGGACGTCTGATCACGTCGCGGATCGGCGCGAGCGGCGGACGCGAGGCGCGCGGTGCGGCGTCCTCGGAGCCCGGCGGCGCTTCTTTCACGATGAGCGCCAGCGGCAGCGCGACGATGACGATCAGCGCGCCGAGCGCCTTCAGCGCCGTGTGCCAGCCGAACACCTGCGACAGCTGGAAGGCGATCAGCGGCACCAGCGCGCCGCCAAGGCCGATGCCGAGATAGGCGAACCCCATCGCGCGCCCGCGCGCCGCGTTGAACCACCGCGAGAGCAAGACCTGATTCGGCAGAGGTCCGCCGAGGACGTTGCCCAGTGCGTTGAACAGATAGAAGACGTAGAAGCCGGTCAGCGTCGAGATCGAGCCGAGGCCGACCAGCGCGATGCCGGCGAGCAGGATCCCCACGATCATGAGCCGGCGTGGTCCCACGCGATCGACGAACGAGCCGGCGACGAAGCCGAACAGCGGCCCCACCACCAGCTTGCTGATCGCGTTGCCCGACGTGACCTGCGCGCGCGACCACCCGAAGTCGCGCACCATGAAATCGTAGAAGAACGGCAGACCGTAGAGCGCGAGTCCGACGATCGCGAAGAGCGAGAGGAACGACGTCGCCGCCACCTGGATCTGGGCGTTGCGCGGCGTCTCTGTCGGTCGCTGCTCGAGCGTGGTGGCCATGGCGTGGAGGCGAGGGCGTCGAGGCGATCGCGCGTCTGGCGCATTCGCCGCAGCCGCGAATATTGTTCGCGCGGAGAGCAAAATCACCAGGGGCACGGCATGGAGCAACGACGCGAATTCCTCAGACGACTCTCCGCGCTCGGTGTCGCGCTCCCCATGTCGACCGCGGCATCGCTCCGTTCGATCGACGTCGCCTCCGCCCCGCCACCGTCGCCAGAGTCTCGCGAGGCATGGGCACGCCTCGCGGCGAAGGTCGCCGATCCCGTCCTCGGCGCACTCGCCGTCGGACGACTGCACGCCACGATGCCCGTCGAGCTCTCGGCGACCGCAACCACCGAGCGCCGCGACTACGCGCATCTGGAGGCTGTCGGGCGGCTGCTCGCCGGCATCGCACCCTGGCTCGAGCTCGGCGCCGACTCGACGCCGGAAGGCGCAACTCGGGGCCGCCTTGCGGCGCTCGCGCGGGAAGGACTTCGCCGCGCGACGGATCCCGCCTCGCCCGAGTTCCTCAACTTCACGCGCGGGCGGCAGCCGCTCGTCGACGCGGCCTTCCTCGGCCATGCGATCGTTCGCGCGCCGACCGAGCTCTGGGAGAAGCTCGACCAGACGTCGCGTCGCCAGCTCGCCGAGGCGCTGCGGTCGACGCGCGGCATCCAGCCGGCGATCAGCAACTGGCTGCTCTTCAGCGCGATGGTCGAGGCAGCGCTGTGCCTGATGGGTGAGCCGTGGGATCGCCTGCGCGTCGACTACGCGGTCCGCCAGCACCAGCAGTGGTACAAGGGCGACGGCATGTATGGCGACGGCCCTACCCTGCACATGGACTACTACAACAGCTTCGTCATCCATCCGATGCTGCTCGACGTGCTTCGCGTGACGGAGAAGCAGACTCAGGAGTGGAAGCCTATCGAGACGGAAGCGATCTCGCGCGCCCGCCGCTACGCGGCGATCCAGGAGCGATTGATCTCACCCGAGGGGGCCTTCCCGCCGATCGGGCGGTCGCTTGCCTATCGGTGCGGCGCATTTCAGCTGCTTGGACAGATGGCCCTGCGCCACGAGCTGCCGGAGGAGCTGCGGCCGGCCCAGGTGCGCGGCGCGATGAGCGCCATGATCCAGCGCTCGATGGGGGCACCGGGCACGTTCGACGCGGCGGGGTGGCTCACCGTCGGGTTCGCTGGTCATCAGCCCAAAATCGGCGAGAGTTACATCTCGTCGGGCAGCGCCTATCTCTGCGCGGTCGGACTTCTGCCACTCGGCCTTCCGGCGTCGGACCCGTTCTGGAGCGCTCCCGCCGAGCCCTGGACCTCGAAAGCGCTGTGGGGCGGGGGAGATCTGCCGCCGGACCATGCCTTGGGATGAGGCATCTTGCGCCCCGTTCCCCCTTTCGATACGATGGTGCCCGCGGGCGGGAAAGCTGTGCGACGCACCTCCGTTTAGTATGTGACCGTTCCGAAAATGGCGCGGTCTACCATTCTCGTAATCGCAGCTTCGTAACGACAGCGGACTCATGGCGAGCTCATGCCTGTCCGCCATGCGCGCGATACCGGCTCCTTGCTCGCCGGTACACGCCTCTCCGTAAGACCCCGTCGGACTATGAGGGACGAAAGCCGGCCATCACGGCGTCGATTGTCCCTTGAACGAACAAGGAATTGTCCTTTCAAGGAACAAAGTAGGTAGCTCGAGTCCGGAGCGGCGCACCATGCCGCCCGGACGTTGGTGTTGAACCCCTGTAGTGTCCGCTCGCCCCTGTCGAATCACCCCGTAGGTTCCACCCGCTTCGGAGCATCGCCCACCATGAAGCGTCGGCTCATCACCGTCAGCTTACTGTCCGCCTGTGCGCTCCTCCTGCCCGCCTCGCGCGCCGCAGCGCAAGGGCAGACGGGCCGGATCACCGGCACGATCACCAGTACCGAGAGCAACCAGCCGATCCAGGGGGTGCGCGTCACCCTCCTCGGCACCCAGCTCACCGTCACCAGCAACCCGCAGGGTAAGTACACCATCGCGGGAATCGCGCCTGGCAACTACCGGATTCGCGCCTCGGCCATCGGTTATACGCCGGTGATCGTCGACAGCATTCCGGTGGCCGCAGGCCAGACCGCCTCCGCCGACATCGCGCTCAAGCACCAGACGGTCGAGCTCGAGCGGGTGGTCACCGTCGGGTACGGCACCCTGACCAAGCGCGACGTGACCGGCGCCATCGGCCAGGTCTCGGGCGATCAGATCAAGGCGGTGCCGACCACCAACGCCATCGACGCGATCAAGGGGAAGGTCCCTGGCGTCGACATCGTCGCGACCGGCTATAAGCCGGGTGAGGGCGTGCGCGTCCGCATTCGCGGTACCCGCTCGCTGACGGCGTCGAACGACCCGCTCTACGTGCTCGACGGCATCCCGATGGCCGGCGGCATCGGCGACCTGAGCCCGGCCGACATCGAGTCGATCGAGGTCCTCAAGGACGCCAGCGCCACGGCGATCTACGGGTCGCGCGGCGCCAATGGCGTCGTCCTCATCACGTCGCGCCGCGGTCAGGCCGGCAACACGCGCGTCACGTACGACACGTACGCCGGCGCGCAGGACGTGACCCGCAAGATCGACGTCTTCGGTCCCGAGGAATACGCGAACTACAAGCGTGAGGCGTACCGCACGAGCGGTCTGTACAAGTGCGCCGGCGTCGTCTCGCAGTCCATCTGCCCCGAGGGTGACGCCGTCACGTTCTACAGCGAAGAGCTCGCGGCGTTGAAGAACGGGACGTTCACGGATTGGCAGGACCTCATCACCCGTCAGGGCTCGCTCGTCGAGCACCGCCTTGGCGTCCAGGGCGGCAACGACCGCGCCCAGTACTCGGTGAGCGGCGAGTTGCAGAAGCAGATCGGCGTCGTGATGTCGCAGGGGTTCGACCGCAAGCAGATGCGCGTCAGCATCGAAGGACAGGCGAAGGATCGGTTCCGCATCGGCGGCTCCGCCCTGTACGTCCGCAGCACCCAGGCTGTCGGGCGTGACAACGGCCTCTTCGACGAAGCACAGTCCGATTCGCCGCTCAGCGTTCCCTACGACAGCGCCGGCAACATCGTCTTCAAACCGACCCCGGACGCCCAGCGCGACAACCCGCTGTCGGACATCAACAACTGGCAGAACGACAACCTCCGCAACCGCATCTTCGGGACGATGTTCGCGACGGTGAATCTGCTGCCGGGTCTCGACTACCGGGTGAACTTCGGTCCGGACATGACGTTCAACCGGAACGGCATCTTCATCGGTGCGCAGACCCAGTCCAAGCAGGGCGCGGGCAACCAGTCCGAGATGCGTGAGCAGCGCACCTTCGACTACACGCTCGACAACCTGGTGACCTACAAGCGGCAGTTCGGCACCGCGCACAAGATCGACGCGACGGCGCTCTACTCGATCGAGAAGCAGAACTTCGAGGAGCAGTGGGCCCGCGGCGACAACCTGCCGTCCGAGTCGTTCAAGTACTTCAACCTCGGCGCGGCCGCGCAGGTCAACGGCATCAGCAGCCAGACGCGTGACTGGGCGCTGCAGTCGTACATGGCGCGCCTCAACTACACGCTGCTCGATCGCTACCTCCTCACCCTCACCAGCCGCATCGACGGTTCGTCGCGCCTGGCCGAAGGGAACAAGTTCGCGTCCTTCCCGTCCATCGCCGTCGGCTGGCGCGTGCTCGACGAGGCGACCAATCAGCGCTTCGGGCCGGTCAACAACCTCAAGGTCCGCGCCTCCTACGGCACCACCGGCAACACCTCGGTGGACCCGTACCAGACGCTGGATCAGCTCAACCGCACCGTCTACTCCTTCGGCGGCACCGGCGCCTTCGGTTATGCGCCGAACACGCTTGCCAATCCCAATCTGAAGTGGGAGAAGACCGCCACGTTCGACGCCGGCGTCGACTTCGGGGTCATGGACGGCCGTATCAGCGGTACGCTCGACTACTACCGCGCGAACACGACCGACCTGCTCATGAACCGGTCGATTCCGTACTCGCTCGGCTATCAGAGCATCACCCAGAACATCGGCGCCACGCGTAACTCCGGCATCGAGCTCGCGCTGTCGGCGATCGCGCTCGACGGCTGGCACGGCATCCGGTGGAGCAACGACATCACCTGGACGAAGAACAAGAACGAGATCGTGTCCCTCGCCGGTGGCGCGACGAGCGATCTGGGCAACCTCTGGTTCGTCGGCTCGCCGATCAACGGCGGCGGCAACAACGTGTGGCGCGACTACGTCTTCAACGGCATCTGGCAGACGTCCGAGGCCGCCCAGGCCGCGGTGTACGGTCGGAGACCGGGCGAGATCAAGATCGTCGACGTCAACAACGATCAGAAGTTCAACGACGCCGACAAGGTCATTCTCGGCAACAGCTATCCGAAGTGGACGGGCAGCTACAGCACCCGCGTCGACTACAAGTTCCTCGACTTTGGTGCGCAGGCGATCACCCGCCAGGGCTTCACGATCCGCAACGACGTCGAGCGTGGCAACACGCTCGCCGGCCGCTACAACGGCGTGAAGGTCGACTTCTGGACGCCGGACAACCCGAGCAACACGGCGCCGCGCCCCGACAAGAACACGGAAAGCCCGTTCTTCAGCGATGCACGCGGCTACGAGGACGGCTCGTTCGTGAAGATCCGCAACATCACCGTCGGCGCCACCGTGCCCGAGCGGTACCTGACGCGCGTCGGTGCGCAGTCACTGCGCCTGTACGTCACGGCCCAGGATCCGTTCCTCTTCACCGATACCAAGGTCATCGATCCCGAAGCCGCGACCGGGAAGGTCATTCCCGCGTACCGCACGCTGTTGATCGGTGGGAACTTCGGCTTCTAACCCTCAGATGACTCCCACCGTGTCCATGCCCCTCCCCATGACTCGCAGACTGTTTCTTCCGCTCGCCGCCCTCTGTCTGGGCGGCGCAGCGGCGTGCGTCGACCTCACGGAGCACCCCGTCACGGGCCTCACGAGCGCGTATTACCAAACCCCGATCGGGTTCGACCTCGCGGTGAACGCGTCGTACCAGCCACTGCGAAACCACTGGCCGCTCGAGCGCGGAAGCACTATGACCGTGTTCGGCACCGACGAGTACCAGAAGGGCGCCGACGGTAGCTACAAGTTCTTCAACGACTACACGGCGCAGCTCAACGGTGACGTGGACTTCATCCGCGACACCTGGTTCGACTTCTACAAGGGGATCAACACCGCCAACACGGTCATCGCGGCGGCACCGGAGGCGCAGGTATCCGATGCCACCAAGACCTTGCGTGTCGGCGAAGCGAAGTTCCTGCGCGCGTTCTACTACTTCACGCTCGTTCGCACGTTCGGCGACATCCCGATCTACACCGAGCCGAACACCGAGGTGAACACCGAGACGACCCGTCAGCCGGTCGCCAAGGTGTACGATCTGATCATCTCGGATCTGCTCGCGGCCGAAGCGGCACTTCCCGACAAGGCGGCGCAGTTCGGTCGTGCCGACAAGCCGGCCGTGCAGCACCTGCTCGGCGAGGTGTACCTCACGCGTGCCGGCAAGGCGACGTCCTCACCGGACTTCGCGCTCGCCGCGGCCAAGCTCTCGGCCGTCGCCAACAACCCCCGCTTCGCGCTGCTCAAGTCGTACAAGGACCTGTGGCGGATCGACAACGAGGTGAACTCGGAGGTCGTCTTCTCGATTCAGTTCACCAACGATCCACTCACGACCGGCCAGGGCAACAAGCTGCACCTGTACTGGGGTTACCCGTACGACCTCGAGCCGGGCATGCAGCGCGACATCGCCAACGACCGCCCGTTCCGTCGCTTCCGTCCGAGCACCTGGCTCCTCAAGCTGTGGGATCGCAGCAAGGATTCGCGGTACGAGGACATGCACAAGGTCGTCTGGTTCTCGAACAACGCGAACAACATCCCGAAGAAC